>Ga0209254_10000902_pt1 | contig 26028 bp, 28 predicted proteins | sample FrelakmetDIP11DI_FD_187148 | JGI IMG/M metagenome (GOLD analysis project Ga0209254, IMG submission 187148) | Freshwater lake sediment microbial communities from the University of Notre Dame, USA, for methane emissions studies - DIP11 DI (SPAdes)... | ecosystem: Environmental > Aquatic >...
CGCCTCTGAGGGCCTGCCCCTAAAGGCAGGTCCCTGCCTACCGGAAGGCAGGAAGGGGCACAATATAAAAGGAAAGTACCTTACCGGGAAGCCCTTCGGTATACTCAGGGCCGTGAGCTCTGCCGAACGGCCACGCCCTTTAGGACGTGGAGCTTCACATAGAGTTCAGGGAGGTGAGTTGATGCTCTTAACAGAGTTGCCATTCCATTTGCCTGGTCGCATCTTTCGCAGTCCGATGCCTTTTTCGGTGTATGATCCTGAAGGGGATTCTTTTCTCCAATTCAAGCGAGAAAAGGGTTCCCTTATCGTTCTTCTCGCTGAAGAGGAAGAGTGCATGGAAAGGGCGGGAAAGAATTTGAAATCTTTCTATCTACAGGAAGGATTTCAGGTGCTTCATCTACCGATTCCTGATTTCGATGTGCCTTCAAAAGAAGATCTTGAAGAGGCCATCAAGAAAACGATCGAGCATGCACGGGCCGGACAGAATATTGTGATTCACTGCCATGCCGGGCTGGGAAGGACAGGTCTGTTTGTGGCATATGTTGTGAAGCGGGTTCTCGGTTTATCGAGTGAGGAAGCGATTCTTTGGACGAGAAAATATATCCCTGGTGCTTTGGAAACCTACGAACAGAACAAAATGGTTATGGATGATGGGACCTAAAGGAAAGTGGAGAGACGCAACCTTCATTCTTCAGCCAACGTTACGAGGTTAGAGTCATATCCTCTATTCTTATTCTTTCTAACGACGGGTGTCTGTTGAGCGCAATAGAGGTATTCAGTTAGAAACCTGTACCCGAGGAAATGGCAGTTGTCAACTCCAGTGATTCAGGGCAATGGCGACAACCAGGCACGGCTCTCAGACAGAAGAAAGCGTGTATTCTTCGTTGGCGTCTTGGCGGCACTTGGTTAAGCGCTTCATCCCGGTTGGATATCCTCCATGTGGGAATCAGGTTGTATGGTTACTTTGGAGAGTTTTGATACCCTTACTTCTTACTGGCTTGGATCCCGGCACGCTTCGATGTGGGACTGTATCTTTGCTTTGCCACCTTGGCTCGAAGTCTGGTGGCACGAATTCGGATTCGACGCCGAGCTGTATTTGGGCGCTGTCAGACAGGGAGGGACCATTACCGGCATTGCTCCGCTTCTATTCAGGGGCACAGAGGCCTTTTTTATCGGTGACGCCGATGTTTGTGACTATTTAGACTTTGTAATTGTTCCAGGGAGGGAAGTGGAGTTTTTCAACATCTTGCTTGATGACCTGAGGAGGAGGGGCATCAACCGGCTGGACCTGAGCCCCTTGAGGCCCAATTCGGCGGTACTTGCTCATCTGATAGGTATTGCACGAGATCGGAAATATGAAGTCTCTTGCAAAGTAGAGGGCATTTCTCTGGAGGTGGATTTGCCTCCCACTTGGCAGGAATATTTAGGAACATTGACGCAGAAGCAGCGGCATGAAGTCAGGCGTAAATTGAGACGATTGCAGGAAGCAGGTGATGTCAATTACCGCATGGTCGAAGATAGCGAGTCTGTCTCACTCTCCGTTGCTATCTTTTTGAAGCTTTTCCGGGAAAGCAGGCAGGATAAGGCGATATTTTTGACTGCCCGGATGGAATCCTTCTTCACGTCGCTGGCAAAGGCTATGGGTCAAGCAGGGCTCCTGAGGCTGGGCATCCTGGAACTCAATGCGTCGCCTGTAGCCGCAGTGATGCGTTTTGACTACAATAACACAGCGTTTCTTTATAATAATGGGTATGATCCTCAATACAGCTTCTTAAGCGTAGGGTTCATTTCAAAGGTGTTGTGTATCAAAGACAGCGTCGAAAGAGGCAGAGATAAATTCGACTTCCTAAAGGGAGCCGAGGAATACAAACATCGTTTGGGGGGCAAAGAAATTACCCTTTACGGTTGCCAGATATCTTTTCAATAAGCGAAACCCAAACCGGGTGCGCCCGGTTCCGGAAGGCAAAAGTAGGATTCGGAAGGAAGGTGTGAATTGAAGATAGCGATGCTCAGCATTCACAGTTGTCCCCTGGGCAAGGTGGGCGGGGAAAATACAGGGGGCATGAGCGTCTACATCCGAGAGTTTGCTCGTGGGCTCGGGAGGCGAGGTCATTGGGTCGATGTCTATACACGCATGCATGAGCCGATACACGATCAGGTTATAGAATTAGGGCAAAATACGCGACTGATCCATCTGAAGGCAGGAGAAGAAGAGATACAGAAGCTGGCCATCTATGATCATCTGGGTGATTTCGCCCGCGACTTGGAAACTTTCAGGAAGCAGAACGGTCTTCGATATGATTTGATACATAGTCATTACTGGCTTTCGGGTCTCGTCGGGAAACGGTTACAGCAGTGGTGGGGTATTCCTCATATGATGGGATTCCACACTCTGGGAGCGGTTAAGAACGCAATCGGTATCGGTGAGGATGAACCCGAGCTTCGGATCAACGCCGAAAAGGAACTGGTCAAGGAGTGCCACCGTATTATTGCTTCCACCGAGAAGGGGAAAGAAGATCTCATCACCTATTACGATGCTGTTCCTGAGACTATTCGTGTGATTCCGTGTGGGGTGAATTTGGATCTCTTTCGACCCATCGAGAGAGAAATGGCACGAGGCTATCTCAGTTTAAATGGCGAGAGGTTCATTTTATTTGTAGGAAGGATTGTTCCGATCAAGGGCATAGACAACTTGTTGAAGGCCATGACATACCTGGAAAGGAAGCGGGGGATCAAGCTGATTGTGATCGGCGGCGACGAACATGGGCAGGCAGAATTGCAAAGGTTGAAGAGCCTGTCACGGAGTTTAAAGATCCACGAGTTCGTTACTTTTCACGGCTTGGTTGAGCAGGACATGTTGCCCTTCTTTTACAGTGCTGCCGATTTGTGTGTTGTCCCATCCTATTATGAAAGCTTCGGGCTCGTGCTTTTGGAATCTCTTGCCTGTGGAACACCGGTCTTAGCCACGAAGGTCGGCGGTGCCGAAAGTGTTATTCGGCATGGTGAGACAGGATATGTCGTGGTGGATAATCATCCCTGTCGTCTTGCGGATAAGATAGCACTCCTGCTTTCCACGTCAAATGGGAACAAAGGGTTTGCGGGCTCGGTCCGGGCATCGGTGACCCAGTATAGCTGGTCAAACATCACCGAAGCAATCATTGAAGAATACCGAAGCGTTCTCAGAGATTTCTCTGCTAACACATCCAAAAGAACAGAAGAGTTTCGGGCTTAACAAAACTCATCGACAGAGGAGGGTTGGCAGGCTTAGTCCAGTCTTTTTTCATACCAGAGGCTGCTTGTCCAGAACTCAAATCCCACCGAGTTGTAAAGAGCGTAGGCTACTGGATTCTCACTATCCACCGTCACTTCAACCCTCCGAAGGTCTTTGCTCTTCAAATAGGAGAGTCCAGCGAGTAGAATGTGCCTGCCTAATCCTCTCCCTCGGTAATCTGGATCCACGCCCAACATGGTGATGCGACCGGACCCTTCGCCCGAAGTCTTGTTTTTCCAAAAGCTGATTCTTGTCCAGCAATAGCCAATGGGTTTATCCGAATCGAAGGCCAAAAGGATGTCCTCCGGAAAGGAGTTGGGAAGACTGACGCGGTAAATGATTTCTTCGACAGTGTTCACATTGTATCCCCAACTACCCGTGAAGGAACGGTTTTGAAGTTGAGTCAGTTTTTCTTCTTCGCCAGGTTGCAGGGAGCGGCATCGAGGGGCCGTGTTGCTGATTTCTGACAGATCCGTCTTCGAAAAATCCAGTCGCAGTTCAAGAAATTCGCGGATGAGTGTAAAACCCATCTTGGTAAGAAGCTGTTTTGCCACCGGGCTATCGTGCAAGATGTTCACGTGGAGGGTCACTAGACCCAACTCTCTAGTACGAGAGATGGCGCGGTCGACAAGCTTTGCGGCTAACCCCCTTTTGTGATATTTAGGATGCACCAGCAACCTGAGAACAGTCCGCCCGATTTCTAACTCCGGCCTCACGTCTGCAAAGCCGACAATTTCTCCTGCTCTCCCCGCTATAAACAAGTCTTTCTCAGAGGAATGATTGGGTTGACCCACACTCTCGATTAGGTCTAAGGGTGAGATGAGACACCCGGTTTGCCCTAGCTCCTGGACTTCAGTCGTTAGCTGGACCAATTTGTCGAAATCCTCAGCATGATAATTACGGATGATATAAGCAGGATTGCCCATTTTTGGCTGAAAGACCTTACGGTAATTGTAACAATCGGTTCGATATTATACAATTTTAAGATGTCACACAGAGGAGATCTAATCATGAAAACAAAGCCGGCTCACGTGATGGTGGTTACGCCTCATCCAGATGACGCAGAATATGGAGTTGCCGGAACCGTGGTTCGCTGGGTCAGTCAGGGAAAGGAGATCGTTTATGTGGTGTGCACCAACGGCGACAAGGGCACGAGTGATGCCAGTATAAAACCGGAGGAACTGGCCACCACTCGAGAGGAGGAACAGATCGCTGCAGCCAACTTGCTGGGTGTCAGAGAGGTCATCTTTCTACGTCGTCCCGATCAGAGTTTGGAGGATACGCCTGAGTTCCGCAAGGAGATTGTTCGGCTGATAAGGATGTATCGGCCTGAGACCATGGTCACTGCTGACCCTTACCGGCGCTATGTTTGGCACCGAGACCATCGCATTACTGGACAGGTCACCCTAGACGCCGTCTTTCCCTATGCGAGAGATCTCCATTCTTACCCAGAATTGATGAGAGAAGGGCTTTATCCCCATAAGGTCAAAGAAATATTCTTCTGGGGCACAGAGGATGTAAATTACCGTTCTGATATCAGCGAGACTTTTCATGTAAAGCTGACCGCGTTGCGGTGCCATAAGAGTCAGGTTGGACACATCCCAGCCCAAGAGCTGGAGGAACGGCTAAATGAAAGACATAGGTTGTTGGCAGAGGGGGAGGATTTCCAATTGGCGGAGGGTTTTCATCGAGTAGAGATAGTGTGGTAGTCCATTCAAGAAATGGTTAGGACGAGATCCAAAGCACATCTCCGCATAGGTTAGGATCGTGGGAGCGGGAGGAAAAGATGGCAAAGTTCTCTTTTTCTTTTCTTAATAGGGTGGAATCGCCGTGACCAGGATATATCGTAGTATCGTCAGGTAAGACAAAGATCTTACCGGTTATGGATTCGATGATGAGCTTTAAATCGGTCGGTGACTTTGTCCCGCCCGGACCACCAGGGAAGATAGTATCTCCCGAAATAAGGTGTTTTCCCACTAAAAAGCACAAACTGCCAGGGGTGTGACCTGGGGTATGAAGGACTTTCAGATCTATATCCCCATAGGGCACCTTCCCACCATCTTCAAGGAGAATGTCTGGTCGTAGAGGCAGACCTTTTGCGTCTAGGCGATGGGCGCCAATGGGAATTCTTAGCTTTGACTTTAGTTCAGATAGTGCGCCGATATGATCCCCATGGTTATGAGTTACTAAGATGTATCTGAGATGGGTCCCTTTGGACGCCTTTAGAATTTCGGAGGCTTCTGCGGGGGCATCCACCAACACACTCTCCCCAGTGAGGGGACAGGTCAATATGTAGCTGTTCGTATCGAAGGGTCCCAATGGTAGCCTATCGATCCGAACGTACTGATTTCTTGCTATACGTTCCACTTGATTCCCTCAGACAAATGATCAGGGGTCCTTTTCGGTATATGTCCGGATCAATTTAGCATATCGATATCACATTCAGGAGAGAGGTTCAAGGCAGTCTTAAAATGCACGGAACAATAATTAGCTCAAGAACAAGGTGTGCACTGACCTTTAGGGATAAACTCTATTTCGATTCGAAATCATTACCGCTGCGGCCATATGAAGAGTAAACATTCGTAAATGAAAACTTCAGATTAACTTGATCCTGACAGAAGCTTGTTCCCATCAGCTCTGAACGACTCTCTTTTTTTAGGAAACATGACGGTGAAGGTGGTTCCTTTCTCTTCCTCGCTCTTAACATCGATTTTCCCACCATGAAGCTTGACAATCTCCTGAACCAAGGACAGACCGATTCCCAATCCCCTCATATTCCCTAAAGGTTTTGTTTCTTCACGGAAATGGCGTTTGAAGACATCTTTCACAGCGTTGTGTGAAATGCCAATGCCCGTATCGGCAATTCGGACGTAGGCTGCCTCGGGATCTTGGTAAAGAGTGATAGTGATCCTACCTCCTTCCCGGTTATATTTGATCGCATTCGTGAGGAGGTTGTCGAAGAGTTGATTCAGCTTATCCTCTACACCCAAGAGGATGACCGGCTCAGGAGGAAACTGGGCATCGACGTGGATCTGATGCTCCTTAGCCAACGGTTCGATGGTCGAACATGAGAATTCAATCACTTTAGACAAGTTGACCGATTCAACGGCAAAGGATTTCTTCTGGACGCCCATTTCTGCGAGGTCGAGGAGATCGTCAATATTCTTACTCAGTTTCAGGAGATTCTTATAGGACGTTTCCAGAAATGTCTTCTGCTGTTCGTTTAAGGTTCCCACTTTTTCCTTGAGGATCATCCCCATGTACCCCATGACAGAAATCATGGGAGTCTTTAGTTCGTGACTCACATTAGACAGGAAATTATCCTTCAGTTGATCCAGAGTTTTGAGCTCCGCATTCACCCGTTGGAGTTCCCTCAGGGCCTCTTGACAGCCCTCTTCAGCCCTTTTCCGTTCTGTGACCTCCTGGGTGACAACGATCGTCCCCAAGTACTCGTTCCCGAGTCCCAGGACCGCCGAATAGGTGTTGTCATAAAATTTGCCATCCACCATCTGGACATTCATCCGATGATGCCCTTCAGCTTGTCGTGATCGTAGATCTTCGATAATGTTTAGGACTCTGGAGTGACTTTTTTCGGGATGGAACTCGAGGATAGGTCGATCCTGGACCTCCTCCAACAGGATGTTCCTTATTCTCTCAGCAGCGGGATTGCAATAGGCAATCCGGTTTTGACCGTCAATAAAGACGATCCCCTGTTCCATGGCATTAAAAATCGCTTTTAAGAGAGACAACTCCATCACGGTAAGACCCTAAAATAAAACTAACATGGAATCCTATGGAGGACAAGGGGAGCCTGCTAGAAAAAGTTGAGTGAGTTGAGTAGGTTGAGTAAGTTAAGCTGGTAAATCCCTTGCAAATAGCAGGCATTTCCAGCATATTTAATATCATTATCTAATTGGCACTAAGGACTGACCTCCAAGTGGCCTGTAAGCCTTGTTCTTTAGGGGCCGGAAGCTTCACTACTTCTTCAGAAAGGAGCTTGAAAAAAATGAAAGCGATGAAACTTCTCCTGATGGTGATCGTTCTGTCATTCTTGTTTCTTAGCCTTTCTTCAGACCCTGTCCTGGCGCAGAATTTGAGGGCCAGGCTCCTCGAAAACGCCGGAAAGACATTTTCAGGAATAGAGGATCCTGCCTTTCAGTCCTATGACCAGACGTTGCGGGATTATGTCGCCAAGCGGATCAGCAAGCGCTACGGTGTGGCAGTCGATCCAAAGGGCTACAATGGGTTTGACCTCCTGGAGATTGAGGCATTTCTGAAATGCAAGAAATCGAGTGAGGCTCTCGACCCGTACCTCCAGAAGTTCCAGAAAAAGTAGGATCTTCTTTTACACAGGACATTCCAAAATAAGAAAAGCCCCCCGTTCGGACAAAGACAGGGGCTTTTCTTTCATTCCGGGTTACCCTCCTACGCAAAAGCCGCGGTCTCTCAAACCGTGGATGAATGCGGAGAAGGTACTCTTGGAAGCTCTGAAGGAGCGTAGTAAGGTATGCTTCGGAGCGTTCCGCCCTCTGAAGCATGTGGAGGGGCCACGGGCTTTAGCCCGTGGGGCTCCACTCCGAGAGCTAAGCCAGCTTCCTAAATTCTCCCTTGGTCTTGGTGAGAGCGTCGTCCTCCTTCTTGATATCCTCTAGAGTCTTGGGTTTCACCTTGTCAGGCATCGGCTCGATCCCGTATTTCCATTTTAGGAATTCTACGCCCGTCTTGGGATAGAGAGCGTAAATTAGGGTATCGCAAATGTCTTTCGCGAGGCCTTTCGTCTCTTCTTTCGCCTTTTCGAGCTCTGCTGGGATCAGGTCAGCAGGCCGACAGGTAATGGGTTCTTGCCCCTTCGCATAGCCTTTCAACACCTGTTTTCGAATCTCATCCTTGATGGGGACGGGTGTTCTCCCATACAAGCCGTAGGCCAAATCCTGCGTCTCACGAGATACCATCTTATAACGTCCAAAAAGGACATTGAGCACTGCTTGGACGCCAACAATCTGAGAAGTGGGGGTGACGAGTGGGGGTGTCCCTAGATCTTCTCTTGTTTTTGGAAGCTCGGCGTAAACTTCCTCGAGCCGATGGACCGCCTTTTGTTGCTTAAGCTGGCTGACCATGTTGGAAATCATACCTCCGGGGATCTGGTGTTTCAAAACGCCGGTATCAATCACTGCCATCTTCGTTGTATCCAAGAAATCCCTATATTTTGGAGCAATCGTTTCGAGATATTCATCAATCTTCAAGAGCTTCGCAAGGTCGAGCCCAGTGTCCCAGGGGGTTCCTTCCAGGGTGACTACGATCGGTTCCACCGCAGGTTGCGAAGACCGCAGGGCAAAGGGAGCCAAGGCGGTATCGATCACATCCACCCCAGCCTCGACGGCTTTCAGATACGTCATGGATCCCATGCCGCTCGTATAATGGGTGTGGAGTTGAATTGGAATTTTTATCGTTTCTTTGAGTGCCTTGATCAATTCATAAACGTCGTAGGGAGCTAGAATTCCGGCCATGTCCTTGATGCACAACGAATCCGACCCCATCTCCACGAGGATCTTTGCTTTCTTCAGGTAGTAGGCAAGGTTGAAAACGGCTCCTCCCATTTTCCTCTGGGTCAGAGAATAGCAGATTGTCCCTTGAATGTGTTTCTTCACCCGTCGGATCATCTTGAAGGCGGTTTCAAAATTACGCTCATCATTCACCGCATCGAAGCAGCGGAAGATATCGATCCCGACCTCTGCCGATTTCTCGACGAAGGCTTCCACGAGGTCATCCGGGTGGTTACGGTATGCAACCAAATTCTGACCTCGTAGGAGCATCTGGAAGGGTGTCTTAGGCATGAGTTTCTTAAGGGTTCGGACTCGCTCCCAGGGATCCTCTCCAAGGAATCGGTGAGTCACGTCGAATGTCGCTCCCCCCCAAACCTCTACAGAATGGAACCCGATGTCATCCAGTTCCTTGGCCACAGGAATCATGTCGTCGGTTCTCATCCGGGTTGCCAGGGAGGATTGATGCCCATCCCTGAACGTTGTGTCCGTGATTTTGACCGGTTTCTTCACAGCTTTCTCCATATTAACCTCCCTTGTTTGCCACCCTCCACACGAGATGGAGTGGCATTTTATGTGTTGTCTTGCAGTTGAATCTACAAATCTGTTAACATAGGAAAGACTTTTTTTCAAATAAATTCTTATACATTCCAGTGTTTCCTCTTGACAAATAAAACAAATTCTAATAACTTATGGCTTTGATTTCCAAGAGGGCGCCTGTATGGTTGTACTCGAGATAGACGAAATCACGGAGGAAGGTCTTCAACTCGCCTGGGACGAAGAAGTCCCATCCGTGATGGCCTATCTTGCAAGTCTTTCTCGCATTGATTTCGGCTTTGAAAAGCCACTGCACACGGAAGCAACGGTGTTGAAGATTGGGCAATCCTTTTTCTTGAAGGGAAATGTCGAGACGACTCTTCGACTGACATGCGTCAGGTGTTTGAATGATTTTTCGTTTCCGATCTCTTCCTCCTTTGATCTGACTCTCTCTCCGTTGAAGAAGGCTTTCACGGAGGGAGAAGCGGAACTGAAAGAAGAGGATTTGGAGTCGAATTTCTTTGAAGAAGGAGAGATTCGCCTCTCGGAGATTGCGTGTGAGCAGGTCTTCTTGGAGATTCCGTACAAACCTCTTTGTCGTGAGGATTGCAGGGGGCTCTGCCCTGTCTGTGGGAAGGATCTCAATCTATCTGCCTGCCACTGTGTTCCGGAGAACTCGGAGTCCGCTTTTTATGCGCTGAAGAACCTCAAACTCAGCTGATGCGTGGTCGGATGGGAAAGGGGCCCCTCATCAGAGGCATTCCCCTTTTCCGTAGGATTGATTATTATTGAGGAAAGGATAACGATTCATGGGCGTTCCAAAACGTAGAACTTCGCCTTCACGAAAGGGCAAACGTCGGAGTCATGACCAATTGACTTTGCCACGCGCTACCCTCTGTCCGCAGTGCCATGAACCTCTTCTGTCGCACCATGTTTGTCCTCACTGTGGTGTGTACAAGGGGAGGGAGGTTGTAGTGTCGGAAGAGGAGAAGTGAAGCCCCCCGCCCATCCCGTTAAGACGGGACAGTCACGGGGATGCTTCCGGGAGATGTAAACACGATTAGAGGGCCGGCTTTCCTCTCGGCCTTGCAGGCGGGGAGGAAAGCCGACTTGCCCGTAAGAAGCGGAAGGCATACGGTCGCGGGATTGTTCGGATGAAGATTGCCGTCGATGCCATGGGAGGGGATTTTGCTCCGCAAACAACGGTGGAAGGGGCGTATCTTGTTGCGAAGAACCACGGGGTGAGGGTCCTTCTCGTGGGAGACGAGGACCAGGTCAGCAAGGAGCTTTCAAAGTACCCGACCTCGAAACTTCCCATCTATGTCCATCATGCTCCGCATGTGGTGGCCATGCATGATTCACCCTCCGTCGTCATTCGCAAGATGAAGGATACTTCCATTAAAGTGGCGATCGATCTGGCCAAAGAAGGGCAGGTCGATGCCGTCGTCTCGGCGGGAAACTCCGGAGCAGCCATGGCCTTGGCGATGGTGATCTTCAGGAAACTGGAAGGAGTGGAGCGACCCGCCATTGCTACTATTCACCCAACCCCGGAAGGATCGACAGTCCTGATCGATTCGGGCGGCAATGTAGACTGTAAACCGTCTCATCTGGTTCAGTTCGCCCTGATGGGCAGTGCCTACGCAAAGCATATCCTTGGGAAGAGCGAGCCCAGGATCGGGGTTTTGAGCAACGGTCAGGAAGAGGGCAAAGGGAATGAACTCACGCGAGAGGTTCATGAGCACCTCTCGCGGGCGAACATGAATTACGTCGGATATGTCGAAGGTCGGGACCTAAACAGCGGACAGGTGGATGTCATCGTCTGCGATGGGTTTGTTGGAAACGTGGCCCTGAAGATTAGCGAGGGGCTCTGGGAGACGATCCACGCCATTCTCAGATGGGAGGCTCAGGATAATATTAGGGCAAAGGTAGCTTACTTCCTGATGAGACGAGCCATCCGTCGCCTCGAAAAGAGGTTGGATTATTCGGAGTACGGGGGTGCTCCACTGTTGGGCATCAATGGAAACTGTGTGATCAGTCACGGAGCTTCCAGCGCGAAGGCGATCATGAATGCGATTCTTCTGGCGGTCGAGCTTGCCAAAAACAAACTGAATGAACACCTTTCCGAGGAGTTCATTGAGAAGCAGGAGTTGCTCAGGTTGGGTCAGAAGGGGCAAGACAGATCAAGAGAGGCGCTCAAAGCCACAGAGTAAGGGTACTGAAACGCTGAACCACATAAAAGATAGAAGGAGAAGAATTTGAACTATTTTCTTACGGACGAGCAAAGAGTCATTCAGGAGCTGGCGCGAAAGATTGCGGTAGAGAAGGTAATTCCCGTTCGGCAAGAACTCGACGAGAAGGAAGAATTCCCTTGGGACATCATGAAGGTTTGTGCCGATGCCGGTCTCTTCGGCGTTTCGATCCCAGAGGAGTATGGGGGGGTCGGAGGAGGGGTGCTCGAGAATTGTGTTGCCGTCGAGGAACTGAGCCGCGTCTGTCTCGGGGTGTCCGTGAGTTATGCGGCGGTCGGCCTGGGAGCCAATCCGATTCTCCTTTACGGAAGCTCAGAGCAGAAGAAAAGATACCTTCCGGATATTGCCAAAGGGAAAAGACTCGCTGCTTTCGGATTGACAGAACCGGACGCCGGAAGTGATGCGGGCGCGATCCGGACGACGGCAACCCGCAAAGGGGATGGCTATGTCTTGAATGGGACCAAGCAGTGGATCACCAACGGAGGGGAAGCGGAGATCTACTCCATCATCGCCATGACCGATCGAAGCAAAGGGCCCCGCGGAGCCAGTGCCCTCATTCTGGAGAAAGGAACGCCGGGTTTTGAATTTGGGAAAAAAGAAAAGAAGATGGGAATCCGGGCCTCTACAACGCGGGAACTCATTTTCCAGGATTGCTTTGTTCCAAAAGAGAATCTTCTCGGTAAAGAAGGGTTGGGGTTCATTATTACGATGAGGACCTTTGACAAGACCCGTCCCGGTGTGGGGGCCCAAGGGGTTGGACTGGCTCAAGGAGCTCTCGACGAAGCGATTCGGTATGCAAGAGAGAGGGAACAGTTTGGGAAGAAGATCATCAGCTTTCAGGCCATTCAACATATCCTGGCAGATATGGCCACGCAGGTGGAGGCAGCAAGGGCCTTGATTTATTCTGTCGCTCGATACATTGATCAAGACCCCAATGCCAGAGAGATCTCAAAAGTTTCAGGGATGGCCAAGGTCTTCGCAAGCGATGTGGCCATGAAAGTGACGACGGATGCCGTTCAGGTCTTTGGCGGCTATGGGTACATGAGAGAGTACCCTGTAGAGAAAATGATGCGTGACGCCAAAATCCTCCAAATTTACGAGGGCACAAATCAGATCCAGAGAAACATCATCGGTCAGGAATTGATTAAGGAGTCTGCGGGAAGAAAGAAGTGAAGCTTCCCGCCACACGGCGGGGCTTCCGGGAGATGTAAGCAGGATTACACGGTCGGCTTCCCTCCCCACCCCTGCCTACCGGCAGGAAGGTGGGGCATCCAGCCGACTTGCCCGCGAGGATAATTTGACGGGTATGAAGAAGACAGCCTTCATCTTTCCAGGGCAAGGATCTCAACATATTGGGATGGGAAAAGAATTCTACGACAATTTTCCCATGGCAAGACAGGTATTTGAAGAGGCGAATGACGCTCTCCATTTCTCGATCTCGTCGCTTTGCTTTAGCGGTCCTGCGGACGCCTTGAAACTCACCGAAAATACGCAGCCCGCGATTCTGACGGCGAGCGTGGCCGCCCTTCGGGTTCTGCAAAACGAAAACGGGATCGCACCGGAGATGACCGCAGGTCATTCTCTGGGAGAGTACAGTGCCTTGGTCGCCTCCGGAGGTTTTGCATTTTGCGATGCTGTTCGGATTGTGCGGCTCCGTGGAAAGTTCATGCAGGAGGCGGTTCCTGTGGGCGAAGGAGCCATGGCCGCGGTCCTCGGGATGGAGAGGGAAGAGATTGAGAAACTCTGCGAAGACGCCTCGGAGGGGGACGTCCTTTCTCCTGCGAATTTCAACTGTCCGGGTCAGATCGTCATTGCTGGCCATGCGAAGGCGGTTCAAAGGGCCATCGACCAGGTGGAGGCAAAAGGCAAGAGGGCGCTCCTTCTTCCTGTGAGTGCCCCGTTCCATTCTCCCTTAATGAAACCCGCCGGGGTCCGGTTAGAAAAAGAGCTCGACCAGATCGCGATAGATGATCTGAAGATCCCGGTTGTAACGAACGCGGAAGCTGAACCGAATGGGTCAAAAGACCGGGTGAAAGGTTTGCTCGTGACTCAAGTGTCCCATCCGGTCCGGTGGGAGGAGTCGATACGGAGGATGATCCGCGAGGGGATCGAGCGTGTGTTCGAAATTGGACCTGGAAAAGTCCTCACAGGGCTCATGAAGCGAATCGACAGTAACGTGGAAGCAAAGAACCTGGAAGACATCCAGGGACTGAAAAGGCTTAATTTGGTGAAAAACTGAGCTGTCGCGCATTGGTGCACCACACCTATATCGTTATTTTTGGAAAAAAGTTCGAGACAATGGATAGCCATTCGGGAAATCATGGAACACAGTTCTAATTTTGGGTACACCACGAGCAGGGAGAAACGAATGGAATTGAAAGAAAAGGTGGCATTGGTGACTGGAGCGGCCCAGGGGATTGGGAAAGCCGTGGCCCTCATGCTGGCTCGCCATGGGGCGGATGTCATCGTAGCCGATGTCAATCTGGAGAAGGCCGCAGAAACGGCCAGAGAAGTGGAAGCCATCGGCCGTGGGGCGATGGCTGTCAAAGTGGATGTCACTCGACTGAGCGACGTAGAGCAGATGGTAGAGTCTGCACTCGGGCGATTTGGAAAAATCGATATTCTGGTTAACAATGCAGGAATCGCTCGAGACAAACTGATCCTTCGCATGACCGAGGAGGACTGGGACACAGTCCTGGATGTCAATCTGAAGGGCACGTTCAATTGCACGAAAGCTGTCATCAAACATATGTCAAAACAGCGAAGCGGAAAGATCGTGAACATTGCGTCTGTGGTGGGAGAAATGGGAAATGCCGGCCAGGCAAACTACTCTGCCTCAAAGGCTGGAGTCATCGGCCTGACCAAGACGATCGCCCGAGAATTTGCCCAGAGAGGCATTAACGTGAATGCTATTGCACCGGGCTATATCCAGACGCCGATGACGGATGGTCTTCCGGATAAAGCCAAGGAAGAACTCAAACGGATGATCCCGATGGAGCGTTTGGGGCAACCAGAGGATGTCGCTCATGCCGTCCTCTTTCTCGTGAGTGAAGCGTCAAGTTACGTCACGGGACAGGTTCTGAATGTGAATGGTGGTATTTACATGTAGAAACGCGTATACAAGAAGGGGACACAAAAACTAACAGGAGGTAATTACATGTCCATCGAAAAGAGGGTAAAGGAGATCATTGTGGAGCAGTTGGGTGTCAATGAGAGCGAGGTGAACCCGGAGGCGAAGTTTGTGGATGACCTGGGGGCGGATTCTCTCGACCTCGTCGAACTCGTCATGGCCTTGGAAGAGGAATACAACATGGAGATCACGGACGAGGATGCCGAGAAGATCCAGACCGTCGGCGATGCCATCGAATACATCAAGAGCCATACGTCCCAGTAAGTGTCTTTCCAACTTGGTTTATGGAGGTGCGGTACTTTGAGAAGAAGGGTGGTTGTGACGGGGATGGGCTTGATCATCCCTACAGGGATGGGGATTCCAGAGGCTTGGAAGAATGCCTGTGAGGGAAAATCGGGGATTGGACCTTTGACACGGTTCGATGCCAAAGCCTTCGAGACGCGCATCGCTGGGGAAGTAAAGGGATTCACCCCAGAAAAATACATCGAAAAGAAAGAGATCAAGAAGATGGATCTCTTCGTCCAGTATGCCCTGGCCGCCACAAAAGAGGCGATGGAAGACGCCCAACTTAAGATTACCCCTGAGAACAGCGAACAAGTCGGTGTCATTGTCGGTACGGGGTTGGGTGGACTCCCGACGCTTGAGGACACCCACAAAGTTCTTCTCGAGAAAGGCCCAAGCCGAATCACTCCCTTCTTTATTCCAAAGCTAATCGCCAACCTGGCCTCTGGGCACATCGCCATTCAATATGGAGCCAAGGGACCCAATACGTGTGTGGTGACAGCCTGCGCCACAGGAGGCCACTGCATCGGGGATGCGTTCCGGGCCATTCATTACGGAGACGCGGAAGCGATCATCGCAGGGGGAACAGAGGCAAATATCACGCCCCTCACGATCGGCGGGTTCAATGCCATGAAGGCCCTTTCAACGCGAAATGACGAACCAGAAAAGGCCTCCCGTCCTTTCGAAAAGAATCGCACGGGTTTCGTGGTGTCAGAGGGTGCGGGAATCCTCATCCTGGAGGAGCTGGAGTTTGCGCGTAAACGGGGAGCCAAAATCTACGGTGAAGTGGTGGGGTACGGCTATACGGGAGATGCCTACCACATTACGGCACCGCCTCCGGATGGGGACGGGGCGATCCGGTGCATGCGCATGGCCATCCGAGATGCGAGGATCAGACCCGAGGACATTGACGCCATCAATGCTCATGGAACGTCCACCGTTCTCAATGACGCCACAGAGACGCTAGCCATCAAGGCCGTCTTTGGAGACTACGCAAAAAAAATCCCTATCAGTGCGACTAAATCAATGACCGGCCACCTTCTCGGCGCGGCGGGGAGCACCGAAGCAATCTTTACACTTCTCTCCATCCGTGACGGGATCCTGCCTCCTACCATCAACTATGACGAACCTGATCCAGCGTGTGACCTTGATTACGTTCCCAATGTGGCCAGAAAGAGTCCGATTCGAATAGCGATGTCCAATGCCTTTGGCTTCGGCGGAACGAACGCCACTCTGATCTTCCAGAGGTTTACAGGATAAGACCATGAAGATTGGTTTGGCTTGTGACCATGCAGGATTCGAACTCAAAGAGGAGATCAAAACCTTTCTCCCGTCTCTTGGGTTTGAACTCGTGGACTTCGGAACGTTCAGTGAGGACTCCGTAGACTATCCAGATTATGGGGTCCTTCTCGCCGAGAAGGTATCGAAGGGAGAGCTGGAGCGAGGAATTCTTATCTGCGGGACGGGTATTGGAATGTCGATCGTGGCGAACAAATTTCCTCGGGTGAGGGCTGCGTTGGTTCACGATCTCTATTCCTCCCGATGCAGCCGCGAACACAACGATGCCAATGTCCTTGTGATCGGTGGTCGGGTTGTCGGGAAAGACCTCGCAAAAGAGATTGTGAAGGTGTGGCTTACCACTCCCTTTGCCGGAGGAAGACACCAGAGGCGCGTCGATAAGATCGAGGCCCTTGAAAAAGATAAGTGATCGTGAGGATCTTGGCATGCTTGCTGGAAGGCAACTCTTCCGGTCTGGCCTTGTACCAACAGAGGTTTGCTCCACCCTCGGAATGGCCCACCACCGAAAATGAAAAAGAAGAAAAAAGAGACTCTTCATCCTGACAGCAGGAAATCACGGCCTTCGGCCCGTGGCGGGATGCGTCATCGTATGGCCGGCCTGTCCCGACGCGAGTCGGGAGGTGTCGACCCGCAGGGCCACTTGGATGAAACACGCCTGCCTGTGGCAGGCAGGGGATTGCTCGTTGGACCCCACCGAAGGCCGAGCTGGGAAGAGTATTTTATGGATATCACCCATCTGGTGGCTAAACGTTCGACGTGTCTTCGGAGGCAGGTGGGTGCCATTCTCGTCAAAGATAAGAAGATCTTAGCCACGGGCTACAATGGCGCTCCCGCTCGATTGGAGCACTGCCTCGAAATCGGTTGCCTTCGTGAGCAACAGTCCATCCCCTCGGGTGAACGACATGAACTCTGCCGTGGTCTTCACGGAGAGCAGAACGCCATCATTCAAGCCGCTTATCATGGAGTGGCGATCCGGGGAGCCACACTCTACTGCACCAACCACCCCTGCGTCATCTGCTCGAAGATGCTGATCAATGCGGGCATCGAAAGAATCGTCTACGAAGAAGGCTATGCCGATGAGCTGGCCGGGCAAATGCTCAAAGAATCCGGGATCAAGGTGGAACGATTCAAGCGAAGGGTGTCAGCAACTCTCTTCCCTCGACAGACGAAATTGGAGCACAAATGAAATGTCCATTCTGCAGTCACACCAAGAGCAAAGTGGTTGACTCCCGCATTAACAAAGACAAAGACACGATCCGCCGGAGGCGGGAGTGTCTGAGTTGTCAAAAACGGTTCACGACGAGTGAGAGGCCTGAGGACGACCTCCCTCTCGTTGTGAAAAAGGATGGGAGAAGAGAGCCTTTCAACCGACTAAAGATTTTGAATGGATTGAGGAAGGCTTGCGAGAAAAGGCCGATCAGCATCAATCAAATCGAAAAAATCGTCAGCCGCCTCGAACTCCAGTTCCAGGAAAGAGGTGAGCGTGAGGTGAAGAGCACAGAGGTGGGTGAGAAGGTGATGGAAGAACTCCACCAATTGGATGGTGTTGCCTATGTTCGGTTTGCTTCCGTCTATCGGCAGTTCCGCGACATCCAGGAGTTTATGGATGAGCTGAAGGAACTTCTCGAAACCAAGGAAGAATCAAGAAAGAAGTAGTCCATGAATGACGAGCACTGGATGAAGCGGGTTCTTCGGTTGGCCGAGAAGGGAAGGGGAAGGACTTCCCCCAATCCGATGGTGGGGGCTGTCCTTGTCAAGGACGGGAAGCTTATTGCAGAGGGTTTCCACGCCAAAGCAGGAGCGGTCCATGCCGAGATCGTGGCGATTGAGCGAGCTGGAGATGAGGCCGCTGGCTCAGCACTCTACCTGAATCTTGAGCCTTGCACCCATGTTGGGAAGACCCCTCCCTGTGCTCCTCTGGTAGTCCAAGCAGGAATCAAACGGGCCGTCATCGGGATGAAGGATCCCAATCCTCTGGTGCAAGGAAGAGGAGTCGAAATCCTCCAACACTCTGGAATCGAAGTCACCCTCGGAGTCCTTGAGGAGGAGTGCCTGAGGTTGAATGAAGCTTTCTCCAAGTACATCAGCAAGAAAGAGCCTTTTGTTATCTTAAAAGTGGCGACGACGTTAGACGGCAGGATTGCGGCGAGGGAGGGTGAATCAAAATGGATTTCTAACGAAGACTCAAGGCGTCTCGTCTATCGACTTCGGGATGGAGTGGACGGGGTTATCGTTGGCATCGGGACAGTTCTGAAAGACGACCCGCGCCTGACCGCCAGAATCCCCAAAGGGAAAGACCCCTACCGTGTCATCCTGGATAGTTCTTTAAGGATCCCGGAAGACGCCCAAGTTCTTCATGAACCCTTCTCCAAGACCATTATCGCTGCCACAGAGAAGGTTCCCGTGGACAAAATGGAACGCCTCCACAAGCGAGGAATCCAGGTCCTGCAGCTCGATTCTGATAAGGGGAGAGTTAACCTTGTCTCTCTCCTTCGACATCTGGGAGAGATGGGGATGATGAGCCTCCTTGTGGAGGGAGGAAGCCAAGTCAACGGGTCATTTTTGGATCAGGGCCTTATAGATAAAGTACTATTTTTCTTAGGGCCGAAACTCCTTGGTGATCCCCAGGCTTTGGGAATTTTCGGAGGTAAAGGGTCCGGTGACCTCCAACGAGCTGTATCCCTGCGGGATCTTCGGGCGAAGAAGATCGGGGGAGATCTTCTCATCGAGGGTTATGTCGTAAAGGGCGTAGGCTAATGTTCACTGGAATCGTAGAGGACAAAGGGAAAATCCTGAGAGTGGATGTGAGAGGTGAGGGAAGAAGACTGATTCTCAGGGTTCCACTTCATTTGACAGACCTGCAACCGGGTGATAGTATTAACGTTAACGGTGCCTGTCTGACTGTTGTTGAAAAGACAGGAGACAGCGTTGCTGTCGATGTCTCCTCGGAAACCGTTGAAAAGACAACGTTTCGGGAGATGAGAGAAGGGGACGAGGTCAACCTTGAGCTGGCGATGAAGCTCTCTGGCCGACTTGGAGGTCACATCGTGACCGGACACGTGGACGCTGTGGGGACCCTCGTGGGGCGGCGGAACGAGCGGGAATTCGTTCATCTCAGGATTCAAGTTCCAAAGTCTGTGTCAAGATACGTCGTCCCCAAGGGCTCCATTGCCGTTGACGGAATCAGCCTCACCGTGAATGTGTGTGACGGGGATGAAATTCAAATGACTGTCATTCCCTATACTCTTGAGAAAACGACCCTCATCAACAAGAGGGTGGGAGATCGGGTCAATCTGGAGGCAGATGTCCTTGGGAAGTATGTCGAAAAATTGATGGAAGGACGAGAATCGGGAAAAGTCACCCTGTCTTTTCTGCGTGAGCACGGATTCATTGATAAGGAGTGAAGGAGTCTTTAATGGTGAGTAGAATTGAAGAGGCCTTGGAAGACATCCGCCAGGGAAAGATGGTCATCCTGGTTGATGACGAGGAGCGGGAAAACGAGGGCGACCTGACGATGGCCGCCGAGAAGGTTACACCCGAGGCGATCAATTTTATGGCCAAGTACGGGAGAGGATTGATCTGTCTCTCTCTGACCGAGGAAAAACTCAACGAGCTCCGCCTTCCCATGATGGTTTCTGACAACACCTCACGTTTTCAAACGGCATTCACCATCTCCATTGATGGCAGAAAGGGTGTTAGCACAGGAATCTCTGCGGCCGACCGTGCCACAACCATCCTCACGGCCATGGACGATCAGGCCCAGCCTGAGGATCTGGTAAGCCCAGGTCACATTTTCCCTTTGAGAGCGGAAAAGGGGGGAGTCTTGGTGAGGACAGGACAGACAGAAGGATCTGTCGATCTGGCCAGGCTTGCAGGGCTCAAGTCTGCTGGAGTCATCTGTGAGATCATGAACGAAGACGGGTCGATGGCCAGAATGCCTGAGCTTCAACTCTTTGCAAAACAACACGGCCTGAAGATCGTCGCGATTGCGGACCTGATCAAGTATCGGATGAACAAGGAATCTCTGGTTCGACGTATTGCCACGGCCAAGCTTCCAACGAAGTACGGCGGAATGTTTACGGCGATCGCCTATGAGAATGACATCGATCCCTATCACCACCTGGCCCTTGTGAAGGGAGAGATCGGCCAGAACGATATCGTTCTGGTCCGAGTGCATTCCCAATGCCTCACCGGAGATGTGTTTGGTTCGAAACGGTGCGATTGCGAGGAACAACTCCACACGGCCATGGCCATGGTGGAGAAAGAGGGGAAAGGCGTCATTGTTTACATGAGGCAAGAGGGAAGGGGAATTGGTCTCGTCAATAAACTGCGTGCTTACACCTTTCAAGACGATGGAAAAGACACGGTCGAGGCCAATGAGGCCTTGGGCTTCAAAGCAGACATGAGAGAGTACGGGATTGGGGCCCAAATTCTTGCGGACGTGGGTCTTCACAAGATCCGTTTGATGACGAATAATCCTCGCAAGATCATTGGTCTTGAGGGATACGGCATTGAGGTGGTTGAGAGAATTTCCATCGAGACGAAACCTCGGAAGGAGAATTTCGAATACCTGAAGACCAAGGCCACGAAGATGGGGCACCTGCTTTCCATTCCTTCATCAGACTAAGGGAGCGAAAGGGGGTCTTCCAGTGTGGCACGGCGAATAGATGATCGCCGGACGGAATGGAGTGAAGGTCCCTCCCCCTGTCTGCCGGCTCCAGTCCCGACCGCGGGCAGGCAGGCACAGAGCGACGCTTCAGGGAGATGTAAAGACGGCTACAGGGTCGGCTTTGACTCCACTGCGGGAGTCCGTTACCGCCCCCCCCCCACCATCCCGTTAAGACGGGACAGGCAAGGCGGGGCATCCAACCGACTTGCCCGTGAAAGGAGAAGGAAGATGGCTAAGAAACTCGAAGGCAAGTTGACGGCGAAAGGGCTTAAGTTCGGGATCGTCGTGAGTCGGTTCAATCACTTTATCAGTGAGAGGCTCTTGGAGGGAACGATGGATGCCATTCGGAGAAATGGGGCCAATGAAGACGATTGCACTGTGGCCATGGTTCCGGGTGCCTTTGAGATTCCTCTGGCGGCCAAGAAAATGGCGAAAAGTGGCCGCTACGATGCTGTCATCTGCCTCGGATGCGTCATCCGTGGAGCGACCCCTCATTATGCATACATCGCTGCGGAAGTGACGAAGGGTATTGCGATGACGAGCCTTGAACAGGAAATTCCTATCTCCTACGGGGTTCTGATCACGGAGTCGATCGAACAAGCCATTGAGAGGGCGGGGACAAAAATAGGGAATAAAGGGTTCGATGCGGCCATGTCTGCCATCGAAATGGCCAATCTCTTAAAGGAGATGGGCAAAGGATAAAAGGACCTTTGGGTACGAGGAGGAAATCGAGGGAATTAGCCCTCCAGGCCCTCTATCAATGGAATATTACGAGACAGGACCCCGTTCTCATTCTTGATCAGCTCAAGGCCAACTTCTCGCCGGCAGATGAAAAGGATGAATTTGCACAACAGATCGTTGTGGGGGTCCTCGAACACTATAGCCATATTGACGAATTGATTGAAAAGTTTTTAGAACACTGGCGCCTTGATCGGATCTCGATCATCGATCGCAATATTCTTCGAATGGCTATCTTCGAACTTCTCTTTCGTGAGGACATCCCTCCCAGAGTTACCCTGAATGAAGCCATCGACCTCGGGAAACACTTTGGGTCGGAAGACTCAAGCAGCTTCATCAACGGGATCCTTGACCGCATCCAAAAAGAGGTGATTCATAAACCGAATTCAGCGTGATCCTTCCGTCGTTCGGTATTCTAACTTGATGGCCGAGGGTTTTCGCCGAATTCCGAACTCTGGACTTCGGACCTAACATCCCATGGACGTCATTCTTTCAAGCGAAGCCATTGATGTGCAAGAGTGCGACATCATCGTTGTAGGATTCTTCCTGGACGAGAGACCCTTGAGGGGGGCATCCGGTTGGATCGATTGGAGATTGAACGGAAGGCTCTCCCGTTTCATTCAGGCGAAAAGGCTTACTGGGGAGTGGAAGGAGACGACCCTTGTTCCTTCTGAGGGGAGATTGGTGGCACCGTTGATTCTTTTGATCGGTTTAGGAAGGGTCAGGGAGTATAGCACCCTCCGGTTGAGAGAACTGTCGGCCCATCTCATCATGACACTTCAGGGAATTCAAGTTCCAAACATCTGTCTCTCTTTTCCCTGTGGGGAGCCTTACACCGTCGATTATGGCAAAATGGCAGAAGCCCTCGTGGAAGGAATCGCAGATTGCCTCGACAGGGATCCGCGTTTAACGGGCGAAGAGTGGGTCAAGAATCTACGTCTCCTCTTTACGCAGGATGCGGGTCGATTTGAAGAGACCCTCTTGGAAATTCGAGCCGCGAAATGCATTCTCGAGGACCGGTTCCAGATTCGAGTTTTGGCCTCTTCTGACAACCCCGATCCTCTCCAAAAACGACGTGAAGAGACTCCGTCATGAGTTCCACGTCAGCTTTTATCTGCCTACGCAGAAGACCACGGGCTTAGCCCGTGGGGCTCCATCACATCCGGCTTTGTTTTGACAATTCGCTGAGAATAGGATAGAAGGAGAATCATTGCATTTTATCCAGAAGGGGTGAGACCATGGTTGAAAAAATGGATAAGATCTGGATGGATGGAAAATTGATTCCTTGGGATGAGGCCAATGTTCATATCCTGACGCATACCCTTCACTACGGGCTGGGTGTGTTCGAAGGGATTCGTTGTTATAAAACACACGATGGCAAATCCGCAATTTTTCGACTGAAGGAACACATTGATAGACTTTTCGATTCGGCGCACATCGGTGACCTGGAGATCCCTTACTCAAAAAAGGAGATCGCAGAAGCGTGCAAAGAGACGCTGCGCGCCAATCAACTCAAAGAGGGCTACATTCGTCCCTTGATTTTCGTCGGAGACGGAGTGATGGGGGTCCACCCCGGGAAGAATCCCATTCGAGTCGCCATCATTGTGTGGCCCTGGGGAGCTTATCTCGGTGAAGAGGCACTGGAAAGGGGAATCCGGGCAAAGGTCTCTTCTTACAATCGCCATCACGTGAATGTGATGATGACCAAGGCCAAGATCAGCGGAAACTACGTCAATTCGGTCTTGGCCAAACGAGAAGTGGTGCGCATGGGTTATGACGAAGCGATCATGCTGGATACGGAGGGTTATGTGTCTGAAGCAACCGGAGAGAATATCTTTATGGTCAAAAACGGAGTCTTAAAGACAACACCCCTCACGTCCGTCCTGCCCGGTATCACGAGAGACTGTGTCATCTACATCGCGAAAATGAAGCGAATCCCTCTCGTCGAAGAGCGCTTTACCCGAGATGAGCTTTATGCAGCCCATGAGGCCTTTTTGACAGGAACAGCCGCCGAGGTGACACCGATCCGAGAAGTGGACGATAGGAAGATGGGTGAGGGGAAACCGGGTCCCATCACCCGCGAGATCCAGGCATCTTACTTCGAGATTGTGAAAGGCCGAAACCCGGAAACTCGGGAGTGGCTGGATTATCTGTGATAAAAAAATCCAAAATTCAACCCCTTCTTTTTCAACTTTGGGCTCTATCATCACCCCCAGATGCGCCTCATCATCGATGGATATAACCTCCTCCATATAACCCTTCCCCTGTTTCAAGGCGCTTCAGAAGACCTTCAGCGGAGACGAGATCAACTCATCGACCAGCTTGCATCCTATCGCCAAAGGAAACCTTGTGACATGACTGTCGTTTTTGACGGATGGCGCGGAGGGTGGGTCACAGAAAAAAGGGAGCGAAAGAAGGGGATCGATCTTATTTTCTCCAAATTGGGAGAGACAGCCGATGAGGTCATTAAGAGATTGGTGAAAGAGAGAGGTTCCGGAGCCGTGGTGGTTACCTCTGACCGTGATATTTCCAGATACGCGCAGCGAATGTCCGCGGCGGTGATTGCTTCGGATCAGTTTGGGGAGAGAATAGGGCAGTCGGGTCTCAGAAAGGAGGGGAAGGATGCATTAGAGGAAGAAGAAACAGAAACCTCCAAGAAGGGACCGTCACGAACGCTCTCAAAGAGAGAAAAGAGACGCAGAGCAGCCTTGAAGAAACTTTAACCGCCACTATTTCAACGCTGTCCAATTTCAAAACTGGATTCACCACGGAGACACAGAGAGCACAGAGTGAAATCTCTTATGATCCAATCGGGCCTTCGCCGCGCCGTAACGGCTTCGGCCGCGCAGGCGGGAGGCGACGATTGGATCATAAATTCTGTCCCTGCCTACTGGCAAGCAGGCTTTAGAGAATTGAATCACAGGAGCTCCAACACACTCCGGTACAGGGTAGGATCTAGTCCCTGAAAGGACGGCCATCTTTTATTTGGCGGGTACCTCCCCGGCAAATAAAAAATGTCCTCTCCGTGTCCTCCGTGACTCTGTGGTGAAGATGAGACTACGTCCTCCACTTATTTTCCGTTCCCTGTAGAAGCCGGGAGATGTTGGCCTGGTGGCGATACAGGATGAGGGCAGCGATGATGACGCTTAGGACGAAGTAGAGTTGGGACTCGCTTCTGAAAAAGGCAATGAGGATCGGCATGGTGACTGCGCACGCAATCGATCCTAGGGCAACATATCTCCACTTCCAGACGATCCCGGAAAAGATGAGGAACTCAATGAACACAGCGACCGGTGAGATGACGAAGTAAACCCCTAACGCTGTGGCGACGCCCTTTCCGCCCTTGAATCCAAGAAAGATGGGAAAAATATGACCCACCACAGGGCTCAGACCTGCTATGCCAATCCAGAGAGTCGAAAGACCTGACCACAGGGCAATCGAGACTGGCAAGGCACCTTTGATCACGTCTCCCAGCAGTGTCAGCACGCCAAGCGTTCGTCCAGCGGTTCGATAGATGTTGGTTGCACCAATGTTCTTGCTGCCAGACATTCGCGGATCAATCTTCGAAAAAAGCGTCGTCAGAATAAGACCCGTGGGGATTGAACCTAAGAGATAACCAAATAGGGCGATGAAAAAACCAGTAGGCATAGGCAGACCGAAATCTCGATATGGGAATGACCGTGCACGTTGCGAAATCGATTATCGCGAGGTTAAGGTGCTAATTTTAAAGCCCTCCCATATGGTTTTTCTATATAATATTTCTGAATCAATATCAAGCCGACGCGACCCTTCGACTCTATTGGGCCGTTACTTTTTAAACAGGGAGACCCTGTCAGTACCTTGCTCGGGTGCTTGTCAGTCGGTCACGGGCAAGTCGGCTGGATGCACTGCCTTCTAGGCGGCGGGGAAAGCCGACCCTGTAATCGTATCTACATGTCCCGGAAGCCCCCCTTTGTAAGCGGGGAGCTTCAATCTGTTCGCGGGCGTTTTGTCCACCTATTTCTAAAGTTGTTCTGTTCTCTTAGCTCCGTTTCTATCATTTTGTTACGAGCACGGCCACTTTTCTATTGACTCCTATCTTGTCAACCGGGGTGTGAGAATACGACATGGAGTGTCTCTAAACGCATTCAGGAAAATACAAGCAGGGCTTTCCAAAACTCAAAAAAGCGGTCCGCCCAAAGAAGACTTGACAAGGTCCTCATTATGTGTATAATACATGTCTAGTAGGTGTATATTTGGGTCATAGTGGATGTACAGTAGGTGCCAAAAAAGCATACAAGGATATAAGGAGTGATCGCCGTGAAAAGAGTCGG
>Ga0209254_10000903_pt1 | contig 26010 bp, 20 predicted proteins | sample FrelakmetDIP11DI_FD_187148 | JGI IMG/M metagenome (GOLD analysis project Ga0209254, IMG submission 187148) | Freshwater lake sediment microbial communities from the University of Notre Dame, USA, for methane emissions studies - DIP11 DI (SPAdes)... | ecosystem: Environmental > Aquatic >...
GCAAAGGGGGAAACCAGCCGCCCCGCACCCCGCGGATCATCAATTCCAGATAGCCCTTGGGGTTCGGCCCATAGACGAGGGACGGCCGCAGCACCACCGGGTGCGGGACAGCGCCGCCGCCGAGCACCGCCCGTTCCGCCAGGTACTTGGAGCGCCCGTAGGGGGACAAGGGCAGCCCGTCGCCGTCCTCGCCCATCGCCTTGACGCTGCTGAAATAGACGAACCCGCGCACCCTGGCGGTCCGCGCCGCGGCGAGCAGGTCCAAGGTGCTCTGGAGGTTGCTCAGGCGATACTCCTCCTCCGCCCCGGGACCTTCGGCGACGGCATGGGCCTTGCCTGCGAGGTGGAAGACGCAGTCGGCCCCGGCCAGCAGCCCGGGCGGGATGGGCGCGCGCCCCAGGTCCAGGCTTGAGGCCAGGTCCCAGGGCCCCTGGACGGGCCGGCGCATAACCGCCCGAACCTGCCAGCCATCAACCCCCAGGCGCCGGCACAGGGCCGGACCTATGAACCCCGAGGCCCCCGTCACCAACACCGTACCCATGCCCTCGCCCCCGTTACCCAAGGCCCGGCGGTCCAGGCCGGGCGCCCGCCACGCCCGAGCCGCGCGCCTCTTGTAGCGTCCGCCAGCCCCCCGCCGAGGCCAGGGCCGTGAGCCCCAGGCCGGCCTGGGTGACGACCGCCAACCCGTGACTGACGATGGCGATGGCCAGGGCATCGGCGGCCGGCACGCCGAAGGCCATCAGGGTCATCACCGCCAGCGCATGGTAGACGCCTACCCCGGCGGGGGACGACGGGATCGCCGCACCGAGATTGGTCACTACGGTCAGCACCAGCCCGGCCCCCTGGACCGTCCCCGGCGCGAAGGCGGCGACACAGGCGATCATGGCCGCGACAAAGCAGCCCCAGCCGAGCAGGGACAGGGCAGTCACGGTGACCAGGCGCAGCGGCAGCCCGCGCGAGCCCCCGGCCAGGGCCAACAGGGCGGTGCGGACCCGCCAGAGCCCGCCGCGCACCCGGCGCGCCAGGGTCGCTGGCCCCTGGGTCGCCCCCGGCGCGCGGCCGAGGACAACCAGGGCGGTCACCAGCAGGACCGCGACCCCGACCAGGGCCAGGGTCGTCCCCAGGATGTCACGCAGCCGGACCATGAAGGCCTCCGGGACCCAGGCCAGGGCGGCAAAGCCGAGGGCACACAAGGTCCCGAGGTCAAAGACACGCTCCAGACCGACGCTGGTCAGGGCCTTGAGCTTGCCGTAGGCGAAGCGCCGGTCGATGAGCAGGGCGCGCAGCAGGTCCCCGGGGCGCAGGGGAAACAGCAGGTTGGCCAGGTAGCCGGTCATCAGGGCGCCGAACACGGCCCCCAGGGGTAGCGCCCTGGGCCCGCCGAGGAGGGCGCGCCAGCGTAGGGCGAACGCAAGATAGCAGGCGAGCAGCAGGGCGGTAGCCAGGGCCAGGGGGGCGGGCCGGGCGGCGCCAAAGGCGGCGCCGAGTTCCGACCAGTCGACCAGGGAGGCGAGGACCCCGACCGCGACCGCCGAGACCCCATAGCCGATCCAGCGGCCACGCCGCCCTACTGTGCCCAAGGGTCAGGCCCCGGCCGGGCCGGAGTCCCCCGTTTGACCCGCCTCGACCCCGCCCAGGTAACGCCAGCGCGCCACGAAGACGGGGAAGGCGCGGGCGCCGGGGAGTCGCTCGTAGAGGGCATCCACCCAGAACAGGGGCCGGGCTATGTGCCGCTTCAGCCCCAGGGGCACGCGCAGGACCAGGCTGTTGAAGATAAGGAAATAGGCCGGGCCCCCGCCGTAGGCACAGTCCAGGCCGACAAAGCGGGGCCCGGCCAGGCGCAGGATCTCCCCGTGGTCCAGGGCATGTTCCGTGGGGGCATCGAAATAGCGGTCGTGGCGGTACCAGAATCGGCGCAGGCCCTCGAGGAGGAACCGGGCATTGGGCTCGTACATGAGCAGCAGCCCGCCGGGCTTGAGCAGGCCGGCGATGGTCGCGAACGTCCCGGGCAGGTTGCTCACGCAGTGGTGCAGGCCGCCGAAGACCATGGCCACGTCGGCCTGGATGCCCAAGGGCTGGCCCGCCGTCAGGTCCACCCGGTAGGCCTGGGTGCCGACGATGCGCCGGTAGTCCTGGCAGGCCTTCTCCGACAGGTCGAAGCCGATGGGCCTGGCCCTGGGGAAGCGCTGGAGCAGGGCCAGGGAGTTGAGCCCGCTGCCGCAGGCCAGGTCCGCGACCACCCGATCGTTCAGGTCCAGGCCGCGAAACAGGGGGTCCAGCACGAACCGTTCGCGGTAGGCGATGGACTGGGCGTCATAGTAGTGGGCGGCGTAGTCCTCATGGATACGGGCGTAGTGCTCGGCCTGACGCAGGCTGGCGTGGTTGAGTGGTTCGTGCATCTGAGGTTCCCCGGACCTACACCCGAATTGCCGGTCGCAAGGGCGTGAAGATAACATAGTCGCCTGCCCGTCAGGCGGGCCGACCGGCCCAGCCCCGGCCCCTTGCCCGCCACCCCGCCATCCGCGCCCCAGCCATGAACGGATCAACCCCGCCCTCCCTGTTGCGCAGCTTCCCGCGGCGCCGTGCCCCGTTGCCGGAGGCCTAACGGCGCATCTATGCCGCGGAGTACCGGGCCAACCGCAGCGGGGGCAACTGGCTGTCGCGGGCGGTGCAGGGGCTGGAGGGCTGGATGCACCGGGTCATTGCCCGGGATGTCGGTCCCGGGCAGAGCATCCTGGAGGTCGGCGCCGGGACCCTGAACCACCTGCCTTACGAGACCGCACCCCAGTACGACGTGGTCGAGCCCTTCGACGCCCTCTACGAGGCCGGCGACGGCGAGGGTCGGGTCGGACACCGCTATCGGGACCTGGCCGAGGTACCCGCCGACCGGGTCTACGACCGGATCATCTCCGTGGCGGTGCTGGAGCATGTGGAAGACCTCCCTGCCCTGATCGCCCGCAGCGGCCTGCACCTGGCCCCGCAGGGGTGCTGCCAGCACTGCATCCCCAGCGAGGGCGGCTTCCTGTGGGGCATGGCCTGGCGCCTGACCACGGGCATCGCCTACCGCCTGCGCACCGGCCTGCCCTATGGGGTGCTGATGCGCTACGAGCACATCAACGACGCCACGGAGATCCTCGCCCTCCTGCGCTGGTTCTTCGCCGAGGTCAGGGTCCGGCGCTTCCCCGCTCCGGGGCTGCACCTGAGCCTGTACACCTATGTCAAGGCCGGCGCCCCGCGCCTGGACCGCTGCCGCGACTACCTGCGCGACCTCTGATCGGGCTGGGCCGCCCCGCGCCGCCGGAACTCCAGCCGGCGCAGCTCCTCCCCGGCCCGACGCGGGGTATCCCGGCCCAGCACCCGGGCCCTGTGCCAGGCCACCAGCACCATCAGGCCCCAGAGTTCGAAACCGAGCTGGCGCCGCCCGGACATATGGGCGTCGCGCGCCCGCGCCACTGCGGCCCCGTCCAGCACCGGGATCTCGGCCAGGGACGCCGGCGACAGCAGGTCTTCGACCAGACCGCGGGCGGGGCCGCGCAGCCACTGATGCACCGGGATGCTGAACCCCTGCTTCTTCGCCGTCGCGATCTCGGGACCGAGCAGCTCGGCGGCCAATTGGCGCAGCAGCCATTTGGGCTGGCCGCCGGGCGACAGCTTATAGGCCGCGGGGAGGGCCAGGGCGAAGTCGGCCACCGCCGGGTTGAGGAAGGGGGTGCGCGACTCCAGCCCGTGGGCCATGGTCATGCGGTCAACCTTGGCCAGGATGTCGTTGGGCAGGTACTCACCCACATCGACCCCCTGGAGTTCCAGCAGGCTCGGACGGTCCGGCAGCCCGTGGCGGGCGCACAGGGCGGTCAGGGCCGAGCGGGCGCAAGCGGCCGCCCCCGGCTCGCCGGTCAGGCCGGCCCCTTCGTTCGGCAGCCAGGTTCCGTTCCAGGTGAAATGGGCCACGGAGCTCGGCAGGTCTGCGGCGCGCAGCAGGCGCTGCAATTTATAGGCAAAGGTGACCTTGCCGGTGCCCACCGGGATCTGGCCGGCGACGCGCGCCAGTCCCCGCCGCAGCGCCATAGGCAGTCGGGCCAGGGTTTGGGCATGCAGGCGGGTGGCCGGATAGGTCAGGTAGCCGGCGAACAGCTCGTCGCCGCCGTCGCCGGTGATGGCAACCTTGTAGTCCCGCGCCACGGCCCGGGCCAGGGTCCAGACCGCCAGCCCCGAGGAGTCCGCCAGGGGATCGTCCGCATGCCCGACCAGGTCCAGGAACTCGCCCAGGGCCTTGGGGTCTAGGACCACCCGGCGCAGTTCAAGGCCTAGCCGGTCCGCCACCCGCTGGGCGTTGGCAAGCTCGCTGTACCCCTGCTCCGGGAAGTCCAGGCAATAGGCGTGGCGGAGCACCCCCTGGCGCACCGCCCGGGCGGCCACCACGGAGGAGTCGATGCCGCCGGAGAGGAACAGGGTGACCGGGACGTCGCTGCGCAGGGTGATGCGCACCGCCTCGTCCAGCAGGGCGAGGAGGCGCTCGCGGGCGGCCTGGGGGGACAGGTCCGCGGCGGCCAGCTCCCGGGCCGGGGGGCGCCAATAGGTCCCGGCGGCGGGCGGGCGGTCCGGGCGATAAAGCCGCCAGGTGGCCGGGGGCAGGCGGCGGATGCGTGCGAGCAGGGTACGGTCCCCGGGGACATAGTTCAGCGCCAGGTAGCCGCCGAGCCCCTCCGTGTCGAGCCGCATGTCCAGCCCCGGGCGGGTGCAAAGGGCCTTGACCTCCGAGGCGAAGGTGACGCCGTCCCCGTCTTCGGCCAGGAACAGGGGCTTTTCCCCGAAGCGGTCCCGGGCAAGAAACAGGGACTGGGCGTCCCGGTCGATGAGCCCGAAGGCAAACATCCCGACCAGGCGCTCGGGCAGACCGCTGCCCCAGGCGCCATAGCCGTGCAGCAGCACCTCGGTGTCGGAGCTGGTGTGGAAGTGGTAGCCCAGGCCTTGCAACTGCGCGCGCAGTTCCAGGTAGTTGTAGATCTCACCGTTGAAAGCGACTACATAGCGACCATCCACGCTCGCCATGGGTTGGGCGCCGGAAGACAGGTCAATGATCGCAAGCCGACGGTGCCCCAGGAAGAAGGGCCCATCCGCCCACCAGGCACCGTCGTCCGGGCCCCTGTGGGTCAGAGTCGTCACCGCGGCACAGTCCGCCCCGGGATCGCCAATGCCCCGCCGCGAGAGCCGCCCATAAATCCCGCACATGGTCGGGCCCCTCAACCCTGAGGCTTAGACCCCCAGATCCGCCGCACCCGGTAGTGACTCTTCTCGGCCGTGTTGAAGTAAACCCTGGAGAGCATTTCACCCAGGATGCCAGCCATGAAAAGCTGGACACTCGCCAGATACAGAACCAGAGCCGCCGTGAACAACCCGCTGTGCTCGCGCACCACTGCCATGCCCGTACCCAGCCAGGTCACCAGCAAATAGAGAGTGATGAGTATCGCCACCGCACCCACCACCATTGCCGCCTCGCCAAAAATCCGCAGGGGGCGGTCCAGATAGCGGACAAAAAAGTACAAGAAAAACAGATCGATGAAGACATTCAAGGTCCGCGCCAGTCCATAGTTGGACTGGCCGAACGGGCGATCCACGTTAGTGATCGGGATCTCCGTGATCCGTGCCCCAAGGGCAGTGGCGAACACCGGCACAAACCGGTGGTTCTCACCGAGCAGGCGCAGTTCCCGAACGATCTCGGCGCGGTAGGCGCGATAGGTCGTCCCTACGTCCCGGATCTCGACCCGGGCGACCCGCCGGATCAGATAGTTCGCGACGCGAGACGGCCAGCGCCGCAGGGCGGTTTCCTGGCGTTGATGACGCCAACCGCAGACCACATCGTAACCTTCATCCAGTTTGCTCAGGAAGTCGGGGATCTCCTCGGGAAAATGCTGTAGGTCTGCATCCATGGAGATGATGATCTCACCCTGGGCCTCATCGAGACCTGCCTGGAGGGCGGCGGTCTGGCCGTAGTTCTTGCGCAACTGCACGACCCGCAGGCGAGGCTCCCGGCTGACGAGTTCGCGCGCCACAGCAAGGCTGCCGTCGCGGCTGCCGTCGTCCACCCACACAAACTCGAACTCGTACCGCCCTGCCAGCGCAGCCACTGCCTTGGTAGTCCGATCGAGCAACTCGGGCAGGGCCTCGCGCTCGTTGTAGACCGGGGCAACAATGCTGACCAACGGACGCGCGGCATCATCCTCGGCGGATTCGTCCGGTCTGGCGTGCATGGGGCTCATACGATGCCCTCCCTTGGTTTGGTTCCAATCACGACCCAACTGAATCCACGCCTGGAGTGGACCTCTACATTGAAGGGGGCTCCCGACATCAGAGCCAAAGCTTCCGCCTGCGTATAGTACTTGGCATAACGGGGCTTGATCTGGTCGTAGATGACCAGGCGCCGCTTGTCACCAGGCAAATGGCCGAGCACATTCGTGAGGTAGTCGCCGAGGGGCAACCCGGCCCTGGGGAACCAACGGCACAGGGCCATGTAGGCCACGAGAGGGATGTCCAGGATCCAGGCCAGGCCGGCGGCAAGGCGTCGCGGGAGCCGCGTGCTGATCGGACGGATCAGTCCCACCAGTAGCAGATAGGCCAGGTTGCCCTCCTTGCCATAGAGCCAAGCGACGAACTGGCCGCCAGGCTTGAGCGCCCGGTAGACCGCCGCCACCACGGGCCCAGGCTCTGGGATGTGGTGAAGGACGCCGACGCTGATGGCATAGTCGATGTCCCCGGTGGGTGGCAAGCCGTCACCCGGGCAGTTTAGGGCCGTCACCCGGCCGGGGAAGCCCGGCACAACCTGAGAGCGGATCACCTCGATCGCACGGGAGGGCTCGACCGCAATCACCTCAGCGGCGCCTGCCTCCAGGAGGGCACGCGAGTGGCGCCCGGTGCCAGCCCCGATGTCAGCGACCCGGGCATTGCGGAATCGCTCTATCGGGAATGGTGCAATGAAGTCGGCGAGCAATTCCACGGAGCCGAACAGACCGCTGGTGTCCGAATAGGTGGTCCATTGGGTGCCGAAATCTGCGATGGTTTGTCGGGATACCTCTTCCTCATTGCCGCCCGGGTTACGAATCATGGATGCGACTCCGTTAAGGATCATCTGGTACAGGGACAGAATGGACAGACCTAGGACGAAGACCAGCGGGCTCTGATAGAACGGATTCCATGTGGAATGGATCAGGGCAGACTCGAACAACAACAACAGACCGAAGGCGGCTGTCAACCCGACACCCAGCGCCAGGTCCAGCCTTGGCCGACGCGCGAACGCAGCCCAGGCGAGCATCCCGGCCCAAAGCAGCGCCATGCCAACCCCGTTGCCCAGCAGCAGCACCGGTTGCAGTGCCAGGAAGGCTGGACCATCCTGCTTGCGGATGTAGTCCAATACCTCGCGCCCTGCGGTCTGCCACTTGAGCAGGTAAACCCCCGCCATCTCCTGCGGATGGGTGCGCCATAGGTTGCGATAAAAGGTCCAAAGCGCAGCCTCGTAATTGCCACCCATGTAGACCGCCTCGGGGTCCGCACGCCTGGCGAGGTCCAGCCCGACCCGATCCAGCCAACGGATACCCTGGCTCTCGGCGAAAGAGTTCGGGGGAAGGGCGAGGCTTAAGACCAGGGGGTGGGCGATCACATGATAGGCATACATGTCGTCTCGGCCGGGGAACTGCATCCCCGGCGCGACCGCCGCCCGATGGAACAGCGCGAACCCGCCGAAGAACAGGATGGCTGCAAGCAGGCCCTTGATCCCCGCGACCCGCCAGTGTGCGAGGTTCCGGCCAGAACGCAGACACAGCCACAGGCAGAGCAGGGTCCCGGCCGCGATCAGTGGGGCATGACTAGTGCGCAGATTGTAATAGAACCCACTGAGCAACCCGACCATCAGGGCGATGGGGAGCAGTGCCCTCCAGCGGCGCCACATGACCGCCCTGGCCAGCAGGACCAAGGAGGTCGCGAACAGCAATGCCACTGGGAGCAGCAACGGGTAGACCGCATAGACTTGAAAAGTCCACTGGAATGTCTCAAGGTGAAGAGCAACCACCAATGCAATCAGCGCCAACAGGGGGCTTAGGCCGAGCGCCAGGGCCACGACCAGCCAGACGGCAAGTGCAGCCAGGGCCAGGCCCCGCAAGATCTGGCCCATGTCGCTAAGGCTGAGGTCAGGCATCAACTCGAACGCCGCGAACATAATGAGCGCTAGGGTGTTCTCGTTGTTCAGAAACGCCTCGCCGACGGTCGCGCAATAGTCTCCACTGGCGCCCACCACCCGCTCAGGGATCTGAGACGCAGGGATGTCGAGCACATCCAAGCGAGCGGCGAACTGGGTGCGGATCGCGGCCGGGTGGCTGGAGAAGTAGGGGTAGACACCACAGTGGCTCCGGTTGAATGCGATCTCGTAGGACAGCAGGGGGTGGCTGGTCGGATCCAACACCACTGCGATAGGCGCTGATTTGAGACCACCGAACCAGATAGCGGCGATAAACACGACCAGGACCGTCAGGACCCGGTGTGTCAGTGAGTCTGGACGCCCCGAATGGGGAGCGGGCAAGAGCACCCACGACAAGCCGCGACCCATGAGACCGATCGCCTGGGCCGCGATGGTCCTAGCGAACGGCGCAACGGCAAGGTTTGATCCCAGCACGCCTTAGTCCCGCTTACGGCACGTCAAGGGGTGGCTGGTACTCGGGGTTAGGAAGGGGTGATTGGGCGCCGATCGCGGCGCGCCAGGCGGCGATCAGTCCGCGCAATTCAGCGGCCTTGTCCGGGAACTCGCGTGAGACATCATACTGCTCGCCCGGGTCTCGGGTCAGGTCATAGAGTTCCAGCCGTTGGCCCTCATAGAACTCGATCAGGCGCCAAGGTCCGGCGCGCACCGCGGTATAGGGGCTAGAGCCGCCCTTATGATAGTGAGGATAATGCCAATAGATTGCCTGCCTCCCCAAAGATTGCGCCGGATCATGCAGGATCGGAAGCAGTGGAACGCCATCCAGGTCGCGATTATGGACCTCGTCACCCTTGGTGCCGGTCATGGCAAGGATGGTCGGATACCAATCCGGCGTGATCACCGGCTGGTCGACCGCTGCGCCCGCGGTGGTCACACCTGGCCAGAGCACGATAGCGGGGACGCGCACCCCGCCTTCGTAGGGCGACCCCTTGCCGCCGCGCAATGGGGCATTACTCGTGGGTCCAGGCACATAGGTTAGGCCACCATTGTCGGAGGTGAAGATGATGATGGTCCGGTCCGCGATGCCGGTCCGAACCAAGGCCTCGCGGATACGGCCCAGACTCTCGTCCATCGCCTCCACCATGGCCGCGTAGACGGGGTCGTGGTGCTTCAGCCCCGTCGCGTCCTTGCGTTGGTATTTCTCCACCAGGTCCTGGCGCCCCTCGAAGGGGGCATGCACCGCGTAATGGGACATGAACAGGAAAAAGGGCTCACCCTGCCAGCGCTCGATGAGCGACACCGCGTGATCCGTCAGCATGTCGGTAAGGTAGGGACTCTTGACGTCACCCTCGTCGGGGAAATTCTCGACCCGCGCCGCGAGTCCGGTACCGGCCGCCAGGCGGAACGGGGCATAGTAACTTCCGGGCTCGCCCCACTGGTTCCCGGCGACATTCACGTCAAATCCGTGGTGTCTGGGATAGTAAGGTTCAACGACCGCCGGGTCGTAGGACGTTGGGGTGAGATGCCACTTCCCGACCACTGCGGTCCTGTAGCCGTTGTCCCTGAGTGCTTTTGCCAGGGTCGTATAGCGGTGCTCCAGCCGCTTTGTCCAGTCCGGCGGCATCAGTCGGAGCTGCTGCCGTGCGGCCGTCGGCAGGTACTCCCACATGCCGTCGATCCAGTCCGTCACACGGGTCCGCGCCGGGTACATGCCGGTCATCAGCGCAGCGCGGGTTGGGGAGCACACGGTACTAGCGGCATACGCCGCGGTTAGGCGCAGCCCGTCGGCGGCGAGCCGGTCGATGTTGGGTGTCTCGTAGAAGTCGCTGCCGAACGACGCCGTGTCGGTCCAGCCCAGATCGTCCACCAGAAACAAGATCACGTTCGGCCTGTCCGCAGCGGCCCCGGCCCGAGCGCTCAGGGCAATGTGGGCACCCAGGACCAGGACAATTACGGGCAATAGGGACTTGAGGTTGAGCATGCAGGTCTCGGTGTGCCGAGGGACAGGAGTGGGGACAGTGCGCTCCTGGGCCTCCCGCCCAGGCCCAGCGCCGTGGCGGGCTGGTTTGCGAAGCCCGCGTAGCCTAGGGCCCGGCCCTACAGGCGTCAAGGGACTGGAACCTGCATTCCTGTTCGCTGCTTGCCAATGCCAAGGCCCGGGGCGTAGACTAGCTGCCAATCGCACGTTGTTGATCGCAAAGCTTTATTAGAATTCGGCCTACGGCTCATGCAACCTGTACACGTCCTCTCCCTGGTCGGCTTTGCGTTCTGCCTGAGCGTTGGACAGATCCTGCTCAAGCTCGGGGTCTTTGCCGCCCAGAAGCAGTCCGGCGCTGGCCTGATGGCCCTGTTCGCGGCCTTATTGGGCACCTGGCAGTTCTGGGCCGCCGTCGCCCTGACCGGCTCCCTGGTGCTCCTCTGGGCCTGGATTCTGAGTATTGTCCCCCTGGCCACAGCCTACCCCTTCGTGGTGCTCGCGCTCGTATTCGCGGCGGTACTCGAGCACTATCTGTTCGGCGAGCGCCTCAGCGCGGGCTTTTTCATCGGCTGCGCCCTGATCCTCTCAGGGCTGGTGGTTATACTCCGCCGTTAGCTTGAACTGAACACAGGACCCGATGACTGCAATGGCATCACGATTGGCGTTGGATGGAGGGCAACCGGTTCGGCACGTCATGCTGCGCTATGCCGCTCAGACGCTGGACGACGCGGACCGCGCTGCCGTGGATCTGGTGCTGCGCGGGGACTGGCTCACCACCGGGCCCGCCGTGGCAGAGTTTGAGCAGGCACTGTGCGACTTCACCGGGGCGCGTTACGCCGTGGCGGTCAATACCGGGACCGCCGCCCTACACGCCGCCTGCGCTGCCGCCGGCATAGGCCCAGGCGACGAGGTCATAGTCCCGGCCATGTCCTTCGTGGCCAGCGCCAACTGCGTCCTGTACCAAGGCGGCGTCCCCGTGTTTGCCGACCTCAGCGCGGATACACTCAACATCGATCCGGCCGCGGTGGTGCGACTGATAGGCCCGCGCACCAAGGCCATAGTCGCCGTGGACTTTGCCGGCCATCCCTGCGACTACGCCGCGCTGCGGGACATCGCCGCGACCCATGGTCTGCCTATCGTCGAGGACGCAGCCCATGCCCTAGGCGCTGCCCACCCGCTGGGGCCGGTGGGCACCCTGAGCGACTTCACCACCTTCAGCTTCCACCCGGTCAAGCACATCACCACCGGCGAGGGCGGAGCAATCATGACGGATGACCTTGAACGGGCCAAACGCATGCGCTCCTTTCGCCACCACGGCATCGACCTGGACCTGCACGCGCGGGGCACGCGCAACTCTTGGGAGTACGACGTCATCGCCCTGGGCTTCAACTACCGGATTCCGGATATCAACTGCGCCCTCGGCATCAGCCAGTTGCGCAAGCTGGACGACTGGATCGAACGCCGCCGGCAACTGGCGGAGGCCTATCGCCGTCAGTTGTCCGACTGCCCCATGCTGGAACTGCCCACCGAGCAGGACGGCTGCCGTTCCGCTTGGCACCTGTATGTGGTGCGCCTGAACCTGGCCCGCATTCGGTGCGACCGGGCTCAAGTCTTCGCCGCCCTGAGGGCGGAGAACATCGGCGTCAACGTCCATTACATCCCGATTCCCTGGATGACCCAATACGCGAAACTGGGCTATCGGCCGGGCGCCTGGCCGGTCGCCGAGCGGGAATACGAGCGGGTACTGAGCCTCCCCATGTACCCGGCCATGACCGATACGGACCTGGCCAATGTGGTTGAGGCCATAGATAAGGTTTGGCAGACCTACCGGACCTGATGCGGGGTCAGCACTACCTGGGAACCATGGAGCATCCGCTGACTATCCGGCCTGCCTTGCCCGAGGACGCCCTCGACCTCCTGCGCTGGCGCAACGACCCCTTGGTGCGGGCCATGTCGCGCACCAGCGAGCCCATCCCGGAGGCCAGCCACCTGGCGTGGTACACTGCCGCCTGCCAAGATCCGAACCGCCTGCTCCTGGTGGGGGCGGTGGATGGCGCAGCCGTCGGCATGGTCCGCTTCGACCGCCGCCCCCCAACGGACTGGGAGGCCAACATCATGCTGGCGCCGGAGGCACGAGGTGTCGGACTGGCCAAGGATCTCCTGGCTGCAGGCCTAGATCGACTCGAGGCAAGCCACCGAGTGGCAGTCGTGCTCGCGGCAATCAGACATTCCAACACCTCGAGCATCCGCTTGTTCGAATCGCTGGGGTTCAGGCTGACCGATGCGGACCGGGAGTTTCGGTATTTCCGGTTGCGTTGCGCGACGGAACAGGACCATGGCGGCAATTCAGCGACGGATGATGACTAGGTCGGATGTATGGATAAGACACATAAGCCGGAGCGGGTAGATAAGTATTTCAAGAGCGCTTCGTTTCTCCTGAAGGGAGCACTTGGGTATCTCGCCTACATTGCGGTTCTACCGCCATGGCTATCGGCTTGGCTGCATAAACAGCGCGGGGTGGATATCCGGAACTACAGGTCGGTATATATCGCGCCGAACGTCCTCATCGATACATCGTTTCCGGAATGCATCGTCATCGAGGATAACGTTTACATAACCCGCGGCGCGAAGATCATATCCCACACATCCTTTACGCCGCCGGTACAAGAATTGGCCGGCATCGAATATACGACCGGGACGGTCGTGCTGGAAGAAGGCGCCTACATCGGCGTAAACGCCGTTGTACTGCCATCTGTGCGCGTGGGGCGTTGTTCGATCGTGGGCGCCGGGGCGGTCGTAACCAAGGATGTGCCCGCGTATGCGATCGTCGGTGGCAACCCCGCCCGCGTCATCGGTGACGTGCGGCAGCTCAGGACACGCTTGACGCCGATAGCGACCGTTCCTTAGGCAGCCTTCGTAGTGCCCAGACAGAAGTGTACCCCGGCCCGGAAGGTGGACCCTCTCAAGGGCCGCGGCGCAACCCACGAGAGCTTGCCGGATCGACTGCCGAATGTGCCCGCCACGCACATTGCACGCAAGTGAGTCGGTAAGCCGCTCGCGCGGGCGGGTCTCGATAATTGGGTGCTGCGGGTGTCCCGCCCGGAACAGTTCATCGCCGTGATCCGCGAACCCCTGGCATAGACCCATGAAGACCCTGGCCATCATCCCCTGCTTCAACGAACAAGAGAGCCTGCCGCGGCTGTTGGACGAGGTTCGGACCGCCGGCCTGGAGGCGGTAGTCGTGAACGACGCATCCACCGACGACACGGAGGCGGTCGCCGTCGCTCAAGGGGTCCCGGTGCTGTCCTTGCCGGTGAACTTGGGCATCGGCGGGGCCGTGCAGACCGGTTTTCTTTACGCACTGCGTCACGGTTACGACATCGCCGTGCAGTTGGACGGCGACGGCCAGCACGACCCTGCCCAACTGGATGCTGTGCTGGGGCCCATCCGCTCCGGCGAGGCCGACTGCGTCATAGGCTCCAGGTACCTGCCGGCGGCCCCCGATCTCGGCTACCGGACACCCGTGGTGCGGCGCCTCGGCATGCACTTTTCGTCCTGGATACTGAGGCAAGCCGCTGGGCTGCAGATATACGACACCACCTCGGGCTACCGGGCCCTCAACCGCAGGGCCTTCAGCTACTTCGCACGGGTATACCCAGTCGACCACCCGGAGGCTGAGGCGCTTCTCATGCTCCATCAAGCTGGCCTGCGCATAAAGGAGGTACCTACCCGAATGCGCCAGCGCACCAGTGGGCAGTCTTTGTTCAGTTTTTTCAGGTCGGCAGTGTATCCCTTGCGGGTCGTCGTCGGGTTCGCAGGAATACTCTTCAAGAGCACCGGGAGGACGTACCCATGACATCCTTCTCAAACGTCGTGCAGTCGGTCTCTTTACTTGCGCTTGCAAGCCTGCTCGCATATACGCTCTGGCTCATGCGCTCGGGCCGGCTCAGCGCCCATATCACCGTTCGCTGGGTGTTAGCTGAGGGCGCAGCCATCCTCGCGGTGGTCCTGTGGGCTTGGCTCCCCTTCTTTTCGATCACCTCGGGGCTTAATGACCGCGAACTACTGGTGATTCTCGCAGTTGTTCTGTTCGTCCTCATCGCCGTTCTGATGCTCGACAGCCTCGCACGCATCTCGACACACACGCATCAAGTACAACGATTATCCCAAGAGGTTGCGCTGCTGCGAGCCGCCCTGCAACGACCGGCAAACGGCCCTACGCCGGTAGTCCCAGTTGTGCCGGCGGACATTCCGCCCGCGCAGCTGAAGGGAACTGACGCAGGAGAACAGCGCCTGGCCATATGGTTAAACACGCTCGCGATCGTCTGGATCGCCGCATGCGTCACTTTTTTTGTGCTGGAAATGCGCAGCGATCTCTTCCCGTCTCTAAAGGCCAACCTTACTGCGGGCTACTTGCAGTAGGAGCAGGCACGTGTGGATCTCCTTGTACCCTATCCCGCTCCTCGTTTTAAGCTGCCTGGGTCTCGGCGGTTTGCTGCTCCAGGTCGGGCGGGGCGCATTGCCGCAATTTCCACCCTGGCTGCACGCTGCCGTCGCCTATTTCCTCGGCCAGGGGGTCTTGGCGGCGGTCCTCATGGTGCTTGCGCTGATCGGCCTGTTCAGCCCTGCGATGCTTCTGGTGGTGATGCTCCCGTCGGCCGTATCCCTGACCTGGCTGCTGTGGCGCTCGCGATCCGAATGGGCGGCCTGCCTGAGCCACGCGGCGACCCGATTCCGGGCGGCACCGGTCAGCTGGAGGGTCTTGGCTGCCATGGCTGCAGGGCTGTATCTATACGGCTTCGGCACCCTTGGCGGGGTGCCGACCGGGGACGCAGTGGCCTTCTACCTGGCCATCTCCAAAACCACCGCCTACGCCCACCAACTCCTCCCACTGCCAGGCTACGACGCGTTCTCCCGCTCGGTCGGACTGTTCGCAGAGCTTTTGGTCGCTACCCTGATCGGGCTTGGCGTCCCGTATGACTCGGCGCGGATCTTCTCCTGGGTAAATTACCTCCCAACCCTAATCCTGGTCTGGGGCTTAGCTTGGGCGGTGGGATTGTCGGGACGGGGACGATTGCTCGCGGTGTGCGTCGCGTTGACTTCCTCTGCCGCGATCCTGCTCTGGGGCGACGGAAAGACGGACCTGTTCGCGGTCGGTCCAGCATTCGCATCGTGTGTGTTGGCGCTCGCCGCCTGGCGCCCCCGGACCCGCCGGGCCGCGACCCTCTTAGCGGGCTTCTTCTGCGGCCTGGCTGTGGTATTCAAGCTGAGTTTACTGGCAGTCCTGCTACCGACCGCCCTGCTGGTGCTCAAGTGGCCAGCCCTGTTCGACCTGACCAGGAGCCTGCGCCGCCGCAATGGCCTTCAGATCGCAAACATCATGCGCCAGGGGGCAACGGACCTAGGCATCTTCGGTCTCGGTCTAGCCCCAATGGTTCTGCTTCACGTTGCGAAAAATCTGTGGCTGGGTGGGGCGGTATTCGGCTTCGGCGATGCTGCCACTCAATTCTACACTGCGGAGACAACCCGACGCTTGGTGTTGACCTACCCCTTCGCATTGACCTATGGCCGCTATTGGGCGCAGTACGGCAACTTGTCCCCGCTAGTCATCGCCTTTTTGCCCCTGCTGCTGCTCCTGCCGCGCCCCGCATCCTGGCGCGATAGCCACTTGACCGCGCTAACCCTGAGCACCCTTCTCGGGCTCGTGCTCTGGGCTGTGTTGATGCCAGCGGTCTTCATGCCTCGCTATATCCTGAGTTCCCTGCTGATGCTCGGCATTCCCGCCGCTGCCGGCGGCGCCTACTTCAGCCGCCTGGGTGCAATCTCCAGCGCGGCTGTCCTGCTAGCAGTAGCAGTGACGCTGGCCTACACCCCCACCCATGTGAAATCCTGGCAGGCGTCTATCGATTGGCCGGCGACCAAACATCTGCTTGCCGATCCTGGGGACGAGTGTCTGACCGCAGCCCACATGACGAACTACTGCACGGCGCAGCAAGCAATCAATAGGGCTGCCGTGGATGCGCCCGCCGGACGCAACCGGGTACTGCTGTTCTCCTACTATCGCTTGTGGATCCGCCCGGAGTTCCTGCTCGGCGCCAACACCTACGACGAGACGTTGGAGATAGAACAAGCCACGGATCCCTGGGATCTTGTGCGACGCCGTGGCTTCGGATTCGTGTTCTTGGACCCAGGCTACTACCCCCAGGCCAAGCTCCTGATGGAGCTAATGCCGACGGCAGGCGGCCTTCGAGAACTCTATCGCGACGGGGCCCTAGCCGCCTATGAGATCCTACCCTGAGTCAGGTCGCCAGGACGGCCAGTCCCTGCAGTCCCAAATTGCGCCGGCGGGAAGACTTGACCTGGGTCTGCTTCTTGCGCGCCGCGCGCGGATCAATATACTATCTAAAGTTGTGCGACAATGTCGCCAAGCGGCCCCATTGCGGATGGATGAGGCTTACGCGGCCCGCGCAACCCCCTAAGCTGGGTCCTCAAAGAAACAATGATCGATCACCAGGTCCGGACGGCCAAGGCCCGCAGTTGGCCCGTCGCCGTTCACACGGCGGGCCGACCCCGCATTTCCCTTGCGGAGTACGGTCCGCAGCACATCCTAACTTCGTTTACGCGCGACGCGGACCTGATACTCCAGCTCACTCGGCGCGAAATCGCCGCACGTTACCGCGGATCGGTCCTTGGTGTGGCTTGGTCGTTCGTTACGCCGATGCTGATGCTTGCGATCTACACCTTCGTCTTCAGCGTCGTGTTCCAGACGCGCTGGGAGACCACCATCGACAACCGTTTCGAATTCGCGCTTGTGCTGTTCGCTGGGCTTATCGTTTTTGCCCTGTTTTCGGAGTGTATTGGCCGCGCACCAACGCTGCTTTTGGAAAACCCATCCTACATCAAGCGCATTGTTTTTCCGCTCGAGGCGCTGGCATGGGTGGTCGTACTGAGCGCACTGTTTAATGCCGTCGTCAGCTTCGGAATCCTCTTGGTCGCTTTTCTCATTATCGTCGGCCTGCCTCCACTCACCGCTCTGTGGTTACCGGCGGTCCTCCTGCCTTTTATCTTGATGACACTGGGGCTCGTCTGGTTCCTCGCTTCCACGGGCCTTTTCGTGCGCGACATCCGGCAGTTTGTGGGGATCATCTTACCCGTGATGATGTTTGCGAGCCCACTATTCTACCCGGTCTCGGCCCTGCCAGAAGCCTTTAGGGGCTACATGAAGCTCAACCCGCTCGCTGTCGCCATGGAGCAGGTACGTAACGTTCTGCTGTTCGGCAACGCCCCGGACTTTGGCGAACTCGCGTTGGCCGCCGTGCTATCCCTGAGCGTCGCCTGGGCCGGAGTCGCGTGGTTCCTTGTAACGAAGCGGGGCTTTGCCGATGTCGTCTGAGGTCGTCATCCGGGCCGAAGGCGCCGGCAAGGCCTATGCGATGTTTAATCGGCCGGAACACCGGCTAAAACAGATGCTGTTCGGCCGCTGGCGAACCTACTATGAGCAGTTCTGGGCGGTCAAGGGGATCGACTTGGAGATCCGCCAGGGCGAGACCTGGGGGATCGTCGGTCGCAACGGCTCCGGCAAGTCCACCCTGCTTCAGATGATCTGCGGGAACCTGACACCGACAACCGGGACTGTGACGGTCCACGGCCGCATTGCGGCCCTGCTGGAACTTGGGGCCGGCTTCAATCCCGAGTTCAGCGGCCGTGAGAACGTGTACGTCAATGGTGTCATTGCGGGTTACGGCCGCAAGGCAATGGACGAACGCCTCGACGCCATCCTCGCCTTCGCCGACATCGGCCCTTTCATCGACCAGCCCGTGAAGACCTATTCGAGCGGCATGTTCGCCAGGCTCGCCTTCGCCGTCGCAATCAACGTCGAACCAGACATCCTGATCGTCGACGAGGCCCTCGCGGTCGGGGACGAGGCGTTTCAGCGCAAGTGCTTCGCCCGCATGGAGCGTATCAAGAGTAACGGCGCCACCATCCTGTTCGTTTCGCACGCGACGGCGTCCGTGGTTGACCTCTGCGACCACGCTGTCCTGCTGCACGGCGGCGAGCGGCTGTACGCCGGTCGGCCGAAACGCACGGTGGCGTGGTACCAGAAGCTCATGGCCGCCCCGGATGATCAGGTGCCAGCGATCCTAAGCGAGATCCGTGCGGCCACTGATGTGATCGATGCCAGTGGCGGCGTTGATGGGGCGTCGGCGGTGCCGGCCGAGGCGCCAACCAGGCCGACTCTCGCCATTGGACTAAGGGAAATCGGCGTGTCGGACTTGGAACCCGAGACAGACGATATCGAGAGTGCCCACTTCGACCCGGCCTTCGTGTCCGCCAGCACCTTGGGCTTCGCGCCGAACGGCGCCGAGATTTCCAACGTGCACATGCTCACGCTCGACGGGAAGGAGGCAAACTGCCTCGTGCCCGGCGAGCGCTACCGCTTCTGCTACCGCGTGACATTTTTCCAGGCGTCGCGCGCCGTCAAGTTTTATTGCATGACGAAGACCGTGAACGGCGTGCATTTGGGCGGCGGTACCTTCCCGGCCGGCATGCAAACCTTGGCCGCTGCTGTGGCCGGCGAGGTCGTCGATATCGACTTTGAATTCACCTGCGCCTTCGGTGCCGGCGCCTACTTCTTCAATTGCGGTGTCGCCGCGGGTGGCGAGGTCCTCCACCGGATCCTCGACGTGCTCGCATTTCGCGTCGGCCGGGGCCCCTCGCGGTTCGCAATGGGCGTCATCGATCTGGACGTTCGCGTCGATCTGCGCTCAGCGGGCGTCGCCTGGACAGAGGGGGTGGCGGGATGAGTGGACCGTTTCTCTTAGTAACCTTCTGCAACCAGCTTGAGTCGCCACAGTGCTCGGGCGCGGTGGTGGATCTCAATGGCGATGGATGCCGCTGGCTACCCCTGGCTGAACTTGCCATCCCGAACCCCGGCAACGGCGGGCTTTGCGGCGCTTGCTGGGTTGCTGACGACCTGGTGTTAGCGACCCAATCGACCCCTCCCCGTCTCGCTCGATTTAGTCTGCAGACCGGTCGTTTCACGGCCTCCCGCGTGCTCCCTTGCTGTAACGACCTGCACTCGATCGTCCACTACGAGGGCTCCCTCTACGTTGTCAGCACCGGCACCAACGAGATCTACGAGGTACCCCTCGACAACGATGGATTCGGCGAGCCTCGACTCCATTGGAGCTATCCCGGTGTAGCGCACGACCACGACGTCGTGCATCTCAACGGCCTTACGGCATCGAGCGATGGGCTGATCGCATCTTGTTTTGGGCCGAGACAGGCGGACGGGAGTTGGGGCAGTAACGGCGCGGTGTTCCGGCTTGAGCCTTTTGAGGTCATCCGAGGCGGTCTTAGCCATCCGCATACACCCCTGTGCTACGGTCATCAGTTATTTTTTTCCGAATCACGCAATCACCGCGTGTACGCCATGCAGCGCATCCCCGGCGGCGGCTGGCGGGAGAACCCGCCGTTTGACGTCGGCGGTTACGCGCGCGGTCTTGTATACCAAGCGCAGGATGGAAGTCTCTTAGTCGGGGTGAGCGCCGAGAGACAGGTCTCACGGAGCAAGGCGACAGCAAACCCGGTGAGCGATACAACGGGCGCCGCGACCATCGTTTGCATCGATCTTGCCAGCCGGAGGATAACCAGCCGGCGCAAGCTCGCCGGGTTTGGAGAGGAGATATACGACCTCTTGCCCTTGAGCGAAGCGGGTTCCCTAAACCACCCAGCCGATGCGCTTGCTCAGCGCATCCTGCACATGCAGGCAGTCGCCGCCGAAATCCGCGTGGACTATGCGGCCACGATCCGGAGTCACAAAGACATGACGGAAATGCACGACGCAGAAGCAGCGCAGGCATCAAGTCTGCGAGCACAAGTGGAAAAGCTGACGCAGGATCTGCTGGCCGAACGCGCCCAGGCGGAAGCGGCATGCGCCCAGGTCGAGAAGTTGGAAAACCAGCTTGGCACCGTGCTCGGCTCCCGACTCTGGCGAGCCGCTCAGTTCCTTCGACGTCTTGCCGGCCGGCCAGCCTGGGTGCCAGATATTACGCGCCCCGCGTCGCTCACCTTGGCCATGGAGGCGACAACCAAGACGCGGCCGATGGCGGAGACCTTTCGCGAGATCTATGTCAATAATGCCTGGGGCAGCGATGACTCCCGCTCCGGAACCGGCTCAGACCTCACCCAGACTGCGGTCGTCCGGGAGGTGCTTCCGGGGATCCTGCGCGAGCTTGGGGTCCGCAGCATGCTTGACGTTCCCTGCGGTGACTTCCACTGGATGCGGATGCTGGACCTCGATGTCGACTACATCGGCGCCGACGTCGTCCCCGACCTGATCGCTGCAAACAACGCCCATTACGCGAGCGACCGGCGACGCTTCCAAGTCGTCGATATTTCCAATGACGATTTGCCGCGTGTCGACCTCGTGTTTTGCCGCGACCTCCTGGTGCACTTCAGCTTCAGCGACGCACGAAGGGCCATCGCCAATCTAAAGCGCAGTGGCTCTACCTATCTGCTGACCACCACCTTTGCTGACCGCACCACAAATGCCGACATCGAGACCGGCCAGTGGCGACCTCTCAATCTCCAGCTTGCGCCCTTTGACTTTCCACCGGCACTCCGACTTGTTAACGAAAAGTGCACCGAGTGGGGCGACGCCTGGGCCGACAAGAGCCTGGCCTTGTGGAAACTTGCTGATCTCTGAGCGATGCGTGCGACCTTGGAGCTTATAGGCGAATTCCAATGAGCCGCGAGAACAACACCGTCTCAGTGGTGATCCCGACCTACAACCGGGGCGAGTTCATTCACGCGGCGGTCGCAAGCGTATTGGCCCAGAGCTATCGCAACCTTGAGGTCATCGTGGTCGATGACGGCTCGAACGATGCTACCGCTTCTATCCTAGATGCCATCGACGATCCCCGGCTGCGCTATGTCCGCCAGGAGAACCAGGGCCGCTCGCATGCCCGTAATGTCGCCCTACGCCTGGCTGTCGGCAGGTACATCGCGTTCCTTGACTCAGACGACTGGTATTTACCCAACAAGCTGGCGCTTCAAGTCGACTATCTGGAAGCGCACGCCGACGTCGATATGCTCTACACGGCCTCTATCTGCGTCGATGAGGCGGGGAACCCCTTGGGGCATACCTATGAGGCGACGGCATGCGGCGATATCTATGCCGAGGTTGCTTTCTTCCTACCTGTGACGATCACACTCCCTACGGTGATGCTACGACGCGAGGTGCTCGACTCGGTTGGGCTGTTTGACGAGCGGATGGAGCGCTTTGAGGACACCGACCTTTGGCGACGGATCGCAAAGCGCCATCGCGTCGGCACCATCGCGGAGCCGACTTGCAAGGTCCGCACCCATGCCGACAACACGCTTCGGAACCAGGACCCGGCCAAAATCGTTGCGGCTATCAACTACTACATCGACAAGGTCAATCGCGAGGATAGCGACATCGACCCCCTTATTCGTGGCGCTGGGGCCAGGCGCCTATGCGAATACTACGCGGCGGCCATGCTTACCCTCGAGTCTCATGCCCCCTTCGCGGAACTGCTACTGAACCAGGGGCGGCGTCTGTTCAACCCAAAGGTCTCCATCGTCATCCCGGTCTACAACGGCGCCAACTATCTCGCAGAGGCGATCCAAAGCGCCTTGGCGCAGACCTACGAGAACACGGAGATTCTCGTGATCAATGATGGATCGACCGATGGCGGGGCCACCGAGCAGATCGCTCGCGGATTCGGCGAACGCATCCGCTACGTTTCAAAGCCGAACGGCGGCGTCGCCACCGCGCTTAATCGCGGCATCGAGGAGATGACAGGGGACTATTTTTCCTGGCTCAGTCACGACGACTTGTATGTGCCCTCCAAGCTTGCCGTCCAGGTAGGCGAGCTCGTCCAGATCCCCGATCCCGGACGATGCGTGCTATATGGCGACTATGCGGTATTCACCGGTAGTCCGGAAGCAGCTGTAACGACAGCACTGCCCCATGTGGAGCCGAAGGGGTTTCGCCACTTCATCACCACGGAGAACGTCTTGCACGGCTGCACCCTGCTGGTTCCCAGGCAGGCGTTCAAGGAGCATGGCGGGTTCGATCCTGCATTGCGCACCACACAGGACTACGACCTCTGGTTCAGGATGGGGACGACCTTCCGATTCGTGCATCAGCCCATTGTGTTGGTGAAGGCCCGCAGCCACGCCGACCAGGGCACCGTCCAACTGTCAGCCCTCGTCCTCGATGAGTGCAACGCCCTCCTCACGGGCTTCGTGGAGAGGCTCTCAGAGGCGGAGGTACGTCACGGGACAACCGCATCCCTGGCGGAGGGCTACTTCCTGTTAGCGAGCAACCTTGGACGCCGCGGCTTCCCTGTGGCGAGCGCGCGGGCGGCCGAACTTGGACGGGAGAACATGTCGAGCCTGGATCCTGACTCGCTGACAGCATTGATGGACCGTGGCGCCGCCGCCGAGGAGATCGCCCGGTTGTCCGCAGAGGTCGAGCAGCTGTGCCGGCAAAGGGACGCCTTTCAGGCGGAGGCCAAGGAACAGCGACGGATGCTCGATGAGGTCTACCGCTCACGCTCCTGGCGGATTACCGCACCCGTGCGCTATGTGAGTCGGTTAGTTGGCAAAATTGCCCATTAGAGCTGGCACGTGCTGGACCGGCGATTCACCCCTCAGCGGTGGCGGGCGTAGCGCCGCAATCGAGTCTTTGCTCGGGACATGGCTCAAGTAACCAAGTCCGAGAAGATTCTGTTCGTCTGCCTGCATGACAGCCCGCATGCCTGCCGGTGGATCAACCAGTTAGCCGGCAGGGGCTGGGACCTGCACCTGTTCCCGTTCAGCTCTTCCGCGGTGTTGCCTACCTTGCGCGGAGTGACGGTCCATCGACCGTTTCTGCGGGTCGGTCCGGGGCGGATGCGAGACCTGCTGCAGGTACCTATCCGGCGCTGGTTGGAGGAAATCAAGGATGCCGAGGCGGCGGTCTATCCTGATCGGCTGAGACATGAACCGCTGTTTCGCCTACCAATCCCGGCCAGGATCGAGGCGCTGCTCGACGGGGTTCGAGTCCGCACCGGCGAGTCTGATGCCAGGAGTTCCGTGCTCTATGGCCCGCGGCCCCTAGCCCGCCTCATCCGCAAGCTTCGCCCGGACCTTATACATTCCATGGAGTTCCAGCACTGTGGCTATAACGTCTTGGGCGCGCACGACCTCATCGGCAAGGGGTTCCCGCCCTGGCTTGCCACCAACTGGGGCAGCGACATCTTTCATTTCCGACAGTATGAGGGGCACCGAGCCCAGATCACACGACTCCTGAAGCACATTGACTTCTATTCCTGCGAATGCCAGCGCGACATTGATCTTGCGCGCGAGCTCGGCATGACGGCTAGGACCCTACCGGTGATGCCAAACTCGGGCGGCTTTGACCTGCCGTCGGCGGAGCACCTGCGTGCCATGTTGCCACCCTCGCGCCGTCGGCTGATCCTGGTCAAAGGCTATCAGCACTTCGCCGGACGCGCGCTCACTGCCCTTGCTGCCATCCAGCGCTGCGCGGACGTTGTCAAAAACTTCGATGTCGTGATTTTCTCGCCCTCGTCCGAGGCGATCCAGCGTGCGGCAGAGCTACGCGCCTCGACTCCGATCAAGAGCATTACGATACTGCCCCTCGCGACGCACGAGCAGATGCTTCGCATGCACGCGATGGCCAGGGTCTACCTGGGAGTTAGCGTCTCCGACGCGATCAGCACATCGGCCCTCGAAGCCATGGCGATGGGCGCCTTTCCCATCCAGACAGACACATCCTGCTGCGACGAATGGTTCGAGCACGGCAAGGGCGGCTACCTTGTTCCGCCGGACAACGTCGAGGTCATCGCCGAGCGACTGCGCTCCGCCCTTACCGACGACCGGCTCGTCGATGAGGCCGCTGACGTGAACTGGGAGGTCATCGCAACCCGGCTCGACCAAGGCGAGGTAAAACAGCGGGTCTGGAACTTCTACGACGAAATCTTCGGTTACCTGAGACAGTCGCAGGGACGCTAGGGGCTACACGTTGGATATTCCTGGATGGACTCAACCAAATTCGCTAGGTCGCCAAGACTGCGACGGGACCGACGTTTCACTTCGGCGCAGATTTCGGCATTATATGGGCCTCGGGCGGTGCGCTTATAGTGGCGTCTCGCCCATGTCGGCCCGTCCACAGGGAAGCCAACTCTTCCGCCGAATCGCGTCCCTGATGGTTCAGCTGCGGAGAAATCGGTCTTGAAGATCCTCGTTATCGGTGCCACCGGGATGCTGGGGCACAAGCTCTTGCAGCAACTCGCCGACGGCCACGATGCCTGGGGCACGGTGCGCGCCACCCCCCAGACGGCCCCCGAGATCCCGGGCTTCGACCGGGGCCGGTTGGTCGGCGGGGTCGAGGCGACGGACCTAGACACGATCCGCCGCGCCCTTGACCAAGTTGCCCCGGATGCCGTCCTCAACTGCATCGGCATCGTCAAACAGATCGATGCGGCCAAGGATGCCATCACTTCCATCTCCATCAATGCCCTGCTGCCCCACCAGTTGGCCCAGGTCTGCGGGGAGCGTGGGGCGCGCCTGATCCACTTCAGCACCGACTGCGTCTTCTCTGGGCGCGGCGGGCCCTATCGTGATTCTGACCCGCCGGACCCCATCGACCTCTATGGGCGGAGCAAGCTCCTGGGGGAGGTAGACCGACCCGGCTGTCTGACCATCCGCACCTCCATCGTCGGCCGGGAACTCCGGCGGGGCACCGGGCTGTTCGACTGGTTCTTCTCCCAAGAGGGCGGCCGGGTTCGCGGCTATCGGCACGCCCTCTACACCGGCCTCACCACCGGGGCCATGGCGGATGTCGTGCGGATGCTGCTTGAATCCCAACCGAACCTGTCCGGCGTCTGGCAGGTATCGGGCGACCCCATCGAAAAGTTCAACCTGCTGGAGTTGGTCAACCGGGTCTACGGGCTCGGCATCCACATCGAGCCGGACGAGACCTTCCACTGCGACCGAAGGCTCGACAGCAGCCGTTTCCGGGAGGCGACCGGTTGGTCGCCTCCCTCCTGGCAATCCATGATCGAAACCATGCATGCGGACCCGCTGCTTTGAGCGGACCGCGCTAACGGAGACAAAGATGGCGTTACTTGACGGCAAGCGGATACTGATCACCGGCGGCACCGGCTCACTCGGCAAGGTGCTGCTGCGCAGGCTCCTGAGCGGTAAGAACGGAGATCCGGCGCGCATCGTGATCTTCTCCCGCGATGAGGCCAAGCAGCACGACATCCGCGTCTATTACCAGAATCGGCGCGCCGCCACCGATGAGATCATCTATCACAACTTCCGGGAGAAGCTGGAGTTCCGCATCGGCGATGTGCGCGACTACGCATCCCTTTCGGGGACACTGCGCGACATCGACATCGTCTTTGCCGCCGCCGCCCTCAAGCAGGTGCCGACCTGCGAGTACTTCCCCACGGAGGCGGTTCACACCAATATCCTCGGCCCGGAGAATCTGGTCCGCGCCATTCGCGATCTGCGCCTGCCGGTGGAATGCGTCATGGGCATCTCCACGGACAAGGCGGTCAAGCCCGTCAACGTGATGGGCATGACCAAGTCGCTCCAGGAGCGCATCTATGCCCAGGCGAACATGGAGGTCCCGGACACCCGTTTCGTATTGGCCCGTTACGGCAACGTGTTGGCCTCCCGCGGCTCCGTGATCCCGCTGTTCCACGACCAGATCCGCAACGGCGGGCCCCTGACCATCACCAGCCCGGAGATGACGCGCTTCCTGCTCAGCCTGGAGGAGGCCGTCGATCTGATCCTGCGGGCCATCGCCACC
>Ga0209254_10000904_pt1 | contig 25998 bp, 20 predicted proteins | sample FrelakmetDIP11DI_FD_187148 | JGI IMG/M metagenome (GOLD analysis project Ga0209254, IMG submission 187148) | Freshwater lake sediment microbial communities from the University of Notre Dame, USA, for methane emissions studies - DIP11 DI (SPAdes)... | ecosystem: Environmental > Aquatic >...
GCAAGCTAGTGCCGTTTCACGCTTGATCGTAGGATTCACCACCGGTTTCCTCTTCTTAACCCTCACCCTCTTCCTCGCCGGTCTCGAGCTCAATGCTCCCCAACTCGTCAAACGCAAAAAGGGCGCCTGGCTCCTTTACTCCCTCCCCATGATCATAATTTGGGTGTTTTTTCTACTCATCTTCTTCCCCGGGATAACAAACGAGGATTTAATCGTTCAATGGCAGCAAGTTGCCAGTAACCAATATACCGACCACCATCCCCTCCTCTACACCCTGCTCATCGGTCTGGTTTCGCGGGTCTATAACTCCCCTGCCTCTGTCGTGATCACCCAGATCCTGATGGTGAGTCTGGCGCTCGCCTGGGGCTTTGCAGAGCTGGAGCGCATGGGTGTCTCCCGCAAATTCCTTTGGGGAATGGCTGCTTTGTCCGCTATTCTGCCTGTCAATATCCTCACCACGGTCACCCTCCGTAAAGATGTCCCTTATTCAGTTGCGCTCCTGGTCCTGTCAGTTATTTTCCTAAAGCTCATCAACACCCGGGGAGCTTGGCTGAAAATTCCCTGGAACTGGCTGGGGTTGGGCTTGATCTTAGGGGTTGTCAGCCTGACCCGCATCAACGGGTTGCCAGTGGCTTTCGGAGCTATCGTTCTGATCCTTATCTTATACCGCCAGACTTGGTGGCGCATGGCAATGTCAGCCGGCGTGTTTGTCCTCATGCTGGCAATTATGTATGGCCCGGTGTATTCGCTGCTTAAGGTCAAACATGAACCGGAGTTCGGGACAATATTGTTCCTGCACCATATTGCCGCCCACCTCCAGGCAGGTATGTCTCTGAGTCCGGAGCAAGAGGATTTCCTGGTTAAACTCGCTCCTCTGGATGGATGGAACTATAATTGCTGCCAAGCTAACCCTACTATGGTGGCAGTCTTTCCAGGGGTTCAACATGTGCAGAATTACGATCTGCCCCTTCTCAAACAGGATATCCGTAAACCAACCCGAATTGCTCTAGACCTTTTTCTTAAGGATCCATTGGTGGATCTCCGCCACATGGTCTGCGCCAGTCAACAAGTATGGAGCCTAAACTCCACCTGCCCGGATCGAATTGCTATCACTCTTTTATCATTAAATGCCGTGAATTATCCCGAAAATTCATTTTATATGCAGCAAAATGAATTGGGGTTTGTGGCTGAATCCAAGTTTCCCGGGTTGATCCAATTTGCCAACCCGTACCTGCAGATTTTCTCTAAAGGGTTGTTCCATAAAATAAATTACACTACAGCCATCTATCTCTATCTTGCCATCTACTGCACAGCGCTTTTAGCTTACCGCAAGAAGGATTGGTTTGTTATGGTGTTTCTTGTACCTACCTTGATCCAGTCCATGACATTATTCCTGATCAATGTCTCCCAGACGTACCGGTATCAATACGGCGTGGTTTTGGTAGGTTTATTGAGCATCGGTCTGTTATTCACACCGCTTGAAAAGAAAAGTTCTGAGATTTCTGGAATGTCTGAAACGAATTCTTCTGGGGCAAATCAATGATAAGGTTTCGGAAATTATTCCTATGGTTCGCTGCCGGGGTTATCAGTTTCTTCTTGGCTTTTTTCCTCTACCTGGCTTTCCTTCAAACTTACATCCTGAGCAAGCGCGAATTCGCCTTCGCTGCCCTCCTCTGGATTGCCTTCACCCCTCTGGTGTACCTCCTCCTGTCCCGCTTTCTCCTCCCTCGAGTTCATGAGTACACCCCTCGCGCTAGGCGTAACTGGCTGCTCCTCTCCGCTGCAGTCGGTATCCTTTTCGCACTAATCACCAGACCTCCTCAACTCATCTTCCTCCTCCCTAAACACACCCTTCAGATTGTTATCCCAGCCGGATCAATCGATCGTACTGTTACCCTCGAATATGCCACCTCTTCTCTCGGGGGGGATATCAGCTTCGCCCAACTCTCCACGGACGGCAACTGGCAGCGTGCCGACTCCGGTTTCACTTATGCCGGCTCTGAACCAGCTTCGCTCGCCTGGTCAGGTCGAACCGGGGATTCCGCCACCGTAGTGTTTTCCAACTCCCCGTCATTGGTTGATGTCCAGGTTGGCTGGGATGGTTATTTTTCTGCCCTCGATACTACCGCTGATCCCAATGGGCAGGTTGCCATTTCCAAGACCTTCTCTACCCCATGGTTATCCTCCATCGGATCCCGCCTGATCGTTGGATTCACCGCAGCCTTTTTCTTCCTCACAATTACCCTTTTCCTGGCTGGCGTGGAGCTTAAAGTAGCCAAGCCGGTTCAGCGTAAAAAGGGTTACTGGCTTCTCTATGCTCTCCCCATGGCCGCAGTGTGGGGGGTTTACCTTCTTACTTTCTTCCCGGGATTGATGAGCCAGGATTCTAATGTTCAATGGCACCAAATCGTTACTGGACAATTTAATGACGCCCATCCGGTATTCCATACCCTTACGATGTGGCTCATCACCCGGGCCTGGTTCTCTCCTGCAGCAGTGGTAGTTTTCCAGATTCTCTCCCTCAGCCTTGTGATTGCCTGGGGTATTATGCTCCTGGACGAGCAGGGATTACCTCCCTGGGCTGCATGGGGTCTGGTAGGCTTCTTTTCCGTGTCTCCTATTAATGCAAATTTGGTGATCACCCTATGGAAAGATATCCCTTATTCCACCTGCCTGCTTCTGATGTCGTTGATAATTCTAAAAGTTGTTTTCACCGATGGACAGTGGCTGGAAAGGAAAACGACTTGGATCGTATTAGGTATAGTCAGTCTTTTTGTTGCATCCTTTCGGCATAATGGTTTTCCTATTCCCGTTCTTACGCTACCTATCCTCGCACTTTTTTACCATCCCTTTTGGAAATCTATTTTGTTTGCAGGAGCCCTCTTTTTTGGTTTGTATTTCCTAATCCATGGACCGATTTATAACTTCTTATCAGTGGATTCAAATTTGGGTTCGAAGCAACAAATTTTTATCCACCATATTGCAGCTCATGTCGTCACCGGAGGTCCGCTCACTCAGACTGAAAACGAACTAGCAAGACTGATTGTTCCGAGTGGCGAGTGGAAGTATGATTGCTGTTCAGCGGTTCCAACTTACCAATCTCCTGGTTATTCCGAGTCACATAATGGAGAAATTGCAGGAAATATCCAAAAGCTGTACTTAGATCTTTTGCTCAAAGAACCCTTTGTAGATCTACAACATCAAGTCTGCATATCATCACTGGTCTGGGAAATCCCTGTCAGATGTGGAACTGTTACATTCTTTCCGTTGGATACAAATGAATTGGCTAATCCAGATACTCGGCTAATAAATCCAAACAGTCTTCTTCCACAACTAACATATTTTCTCGGTGGGATTTTGTTCTATATGTATTCAATTCCTCAGTTCAATGCCTTAATTTCTCCTGCAATTTATCTGTATATGGCAATTTTGTGCACTTTGTTTTTTTCGTTTCGAAAAAATTTGCTCAATGCCTATCTATTTTTAATGCCTGCAATTATTCAATCATCTGTCCTTATGGTTGTTAACCTTTCGACTCAGATTCGCTACCAATTTGGTGTATATCTTATCGGCCTTTTCAGCCTTGGACTGCTTGTTCTGGCTCTTAGTAGCCCCAAGTCAGAAGCCAGAAAAATGCCTGGCATAGATAAGGATTAGAATTACTTTGTAACGATGAATTCATCTCAACGGGTTAGTTTAGACTTCACGAAATTGCTGCTTTCAGCACTGATATGTTTTTTTCTGGCTGCATGCGGTTATCTTATTTTCCTGCAGTCTCCTATGCTTTATAAAAGGGATTTTCTGAGCCTTCCACTAATATGGTTGCTGCTCACTCCACTCGTCTACCTCCTCCTCTCCCGTTTCCTCCTCCCTCACTTGCGGGAGTACACCCCTCGCGCTCAGCGTAACTGGCTTCTCCTCTCCTTCTCCGTTGGTCTCCTCTTTTCCATCGTCACCCGTCCTCCCCAGCTGATCCTATTTCTCCCTATTCATACCCTGCAGCTCCTCATCCCCTCCGGCTTAACTGATCGAAATGTTACTCTGGAATGGGCTTCCACTGCCATCGGTGGCGATATCTCCTTCTCCCAGTTCTCGACCTCCGGTAACTGGCAGCGCATAGATTCCGGTTTCTCCTTCTCTGGATCTGAACCGGCTTCGCTGAGTTGGTCCGGCCGCACCGGTGATTCCGCTACCTTGTTATTTTCAGCTTCCCCGGCTTTAGCGGAGGTTCAAGCTGGCTGGGAGGGCAATTTATCTGGAATCGATACCTCCCAGACTTACAACGGCCAGGTCCCCCTTTCTTTCTCCTTCCCCACACCCTGGTTATCCTCAGTGGCTGCTCGCCTGCTGGTGGGCTTTGCTGCTGGTTTCCTTTTCCTCATACTAACCATATTCCTCGCCTCCCTCGAACTGAAACCTGCCAAACCCGTCAAACACAAAAAAGGCTACTGGCTCCTCTATACAATTCCCATGATCGCAATCTGGGGGATTTGGTTGCTTGTTCTCTTTCCTGGTATTATGACTTCCGATTCAATAAATCAATGGAAACAAATCGTTTCTGGCCAGTTCAATGACGCGAATCCGGTATTCCATACTTTTACCATGTGGCTCATCACCCGAATCTGGTTCTCCCCCGCTGCGGTGGTCATCTTCCAGATACTCGCACTCTCTTTAACCGTTGCGTGGGGGGTGAGTATTCTCGATGAGCAGGGTTTGCCACGCTGGGCTGCATGGGGGATATCATCCCTTTTTGCACTTTCACCAGTAAATGATGACTTAATTATTACATTGTGGAAAGATATTCTGTACTCTACGGTTATTTTATTATTTTCTTTGATAATATTAAAGATTATTTTTTCGCATGGTGCATGGCTATCAAAAAAAACTATATGGTTGTGGCTAATTTTAAGTAGTTTATCAATATCTTTATATCGACACAATGGTTTACCTGTGCCAGTATTTACACTTATCTCCCTCTCTATTGTATATCGGCAGTATTGGAAAAGGTTTTTTTATTCCGTTCTATTCTTGCTTTTCGCGTTCTCGATTTTTGAAATCATGGCATTCCCAATATTAAATATTGATCGCGCATTGGGATTCAATCAGTACTTCTTTATTCACCATATCGCAGCCCACATAGAAAATGGGATGCCTTTATCAAAACAAGAGAAAGCAACTATAAATAAAATATTACCAATGAATCAGTGGGAATATAACTGCTGCTCAATTCTAACAATCACTAGTGCGAAAGATTTTTCTAATAGGATTTTGGAAAAGAATAGAAGTTCAATCCGCGAATTATCCATTAGGCTGGCTGTAAAAGAACCCTTTGTCGAAATTCAGCATTTAGCATGTATAAGCTCAATTGTATGGGAATTACCAAGCCGATGTAAAAATGATACTCAAATTTCTTTGGAAAATCGCGATCAGTGGATTGCATCAAATCAAATTGGTTTAAATGAAGATAGTAAGCTGCCATTTTTTGTATCGTTTTTTCGAAAATGGATATTTTGGGCTTACCAACCCCCTCTAGGAGTATTAACCTACACTGCCTCAATCTTTCTATATTTAGGTTTTTTTTGCACAATATTTATATCATTTCGAAAAAACGATCTACATTTTGTGTTGTTCATCGTTCCAAGTTTGGTGCAATCTACGGTTATAAGTATTGTGAATATTGGTGCTAATTTCCGATACCAATATGGAGTGTATTTAATCGGATTGTTCAGCCTTGGGTTGTTAGTTCTTGCATTAATTTCTTCAAAGAATAATCGATGTGGGTTGGATAGAAAAATGTAATGAATGGAATGATTTTATGACAGAGGAACTACCTGAACTTGACACAAAAAAAAATCAAAACTGGCTGTTTGCATCGGTAATCAGTTTAATTATTATTATCTATCTTTACATAAATTTTTTTCAAACCCCCATAATTGGAAAACGCGAGCTGCTTATTGTATTTTTTCTCTGGATTTTTTTCATACCGGTTATTTATTTTATAAATACTCATTTCCTTCTAAAAAACCTTAATAAATATTCCAAACGAGGGAAAATCAAATGGATAATTCTATCGATAATCATTGGAATGTTCTTCACGCTTGTTACAAAGCAGGCAGATTATATTTACCTATTTTTACCGCATCATAAGCTTGAGATAAATATCCCTTTAAGTTCAGTTGATAGACAATTCATCTTAGAATGGTTCACTACCAACATTGGGGATAAAAGTTATTCAGAGTTCCAAACAGAGGGGAATTGGGGGAAAGTAGTTGATGGATTTGAATTTTCTGGTTCTGGGGCAGGAAAATTGCTTTGGGAGGGTAGAGTTGGATCGGATGCTCAATTGATATTTAAGGTAAATCCAGACTCCGGATCGGTCAACGTTGCTTGGGACAATAGCAATTATCTCTATGATTTTTCAAAAACAAAAGAAAATAGAGTAACTTTGACTCAGGAATTTTCTGTCAGCCCAATCCAAAGAATCCTAATATTGTCTCTTGCCACTTTTTCGATGGGATACTTATTCCTTATTATTACTTTATTCCTCACCGTTGCTCAAATAAAGACTTCCTATTTTTCAAAAAGGGGAAAGAATTCATGGTTATTGTATATTGCACCTATGGTTATTATATGGGGATTATATCTTCTCGCATTTTACCCGGGAATCATAACTCGGGATGCTACTAGTCAATGGAGACAGATTCTTGCAGGTCAATATAACGACACAATCCCCTTTGGCCATACACTATTAGTTATCCTAATTACCAAGTTGTGGTTTAACCCAGCAGCGGTAATCGTATTCCAAATTCTCACACTCAGTATTACTATCGCTTGGGGAATTCACCTTCTTGATGAACAAGGTTTACCCAATTGGGCATCTTGGATTTTGGTTGGGATTTTTACAATTTCACCAATTAACTCCTATATGGTAATCACTTTATGGAAGGATATACCGTATTCAACCCTTCTGCTGCTTTTATCTTTTATGGTTTTAAAAGTCGTTCTCTCTCACGGCGAGTGGTTGAACCATCGTGGGGTATGGCTCTGGTTTGGGTTGGTAAGCTTGGGAATCAGCATTTTTCGTCTAAACGGCCCCCCGGTGCCTTTTCTAACATTAATCGTTTTACTAATTGTTTACCGGAATCATTACAAATCTTTACTGGGAGCACTTGCCTTTTTTTTAGGGTTTTGGTTACTTTTTCAAGGTCCGGTATTCAATTATTTCAATGTTGATCGCAAAGCAGGATTCAAGCAACTTATTTTTATCCACCACATCGCTGCTCATATTGTCACCGGAGACAATCTCACTCAAGCTGAAAAGGACATGGCTAGCGAGATCTTGCCCTTGGATGAGTGGAGTTATGATTGTTGCACAAATATCACTATCTGGGATGCTCCGAGCTATTCCGAGGTTCGTTTTGCTGAAAACGCAAATACTATCTTCAAGCTCTTTATAGACCTTGCCCTCAAAGAACCTCAGGTTGAAGCTCGCCATTGGGTGTGTGTTAGTTCATTAATTTGGGAACTTCCGAGTCGTTGTAAACTTAACCACGAACCCTTATTCACGGATCAAATTTCATGGGTAAATCCAAACGGTATGGGTATAAAAGAAGAAAGTATAATTCCTGTTTTGGTAAAACCTTTAATGAAAATTCAATGGATTATAGGGCAATATCCATACGATGTTATTTTTTACACGCCAGCACTATACTTATACTTGGGTATTTTTTGTACAGCCATTTTTGCCTTCAAACAAAAACAGATATCATATCTTCTCTTCATGCTTCCATCAGCCATTCAAACCTGTGTCATGTTGACCATAAATGTCACTAGAGATTTCCGATACCAATACGGGGTTTTTTTAGTGGGTCTTTTCAGCCTTGGGTTACTCATTCTCGCTATGACCAAACCGAATCTGTTTATCAAAAAAACAAATTTTAAATAAATATATTTTTACAGATATGAAGTCTCGCTTATCCCAAATCAATTTCTTACATTTAATAATATCGTTACTAATTGCGTGTTTTGTTTCACTCTCTGCCTATTTATTAATATTTCAGACACCAAATTTGAACAAGCGTGAGATTGCATTATTTATTTTGCTTTGGGTTTCACTAATTCCGCTATTTTATTTACTCCTTTCTCGTTCTCTAATTCCTAATCTTAAATTTTACTCATCCCGCGGCCGAATCTGTTGGCTTCTCCTTTCTTTCGCCATCAGCTTTCTAATAATTCTAGCTATTATTAATCCGCCTTTTTTCAACTTGTTCCTTCCTTACCATTCCCTCGAAGTATCAGTTCCTTCAGGTGTTCCAAATCGCACGGTCACCCTTCATTGGTTTACCACTTCTCTCGGTGATATTGGATTCGCCCAACTCCAACAAGAGGGGGATTGGCAACGAACAGAAGCCGGTTTAATCCACTCCGGTTCTGCACCTGCTTCTCTACATTGGACTGGGCATACAGGCGACTCAGCCCAGCTCGTTTTCTCTGGAAGTCCTACCGACGTGAAATTGCTGATCGCTTGGGACGGTAAGCAAAACCCCATCGATTTAACAGCTTCATCTTCAACACCGGTCAAGATGGAATATTCTTTCCCTGTTCAACCCATTAACCGCGCCTTTGTCTTATTCACTCTATGGATATCAGTTTCCTTCCTCTTCCTCGCTCTCACCTTGTTCCTGGTTCATGTACCAGTGAGTATCTCCGCGAAAACCCGCACTCGTCTTACCGGGTTTGAATCCGGTCTCCGACCGCTTTTGGGTTTCTTCTTCCCCAAACCAGGAAAGGGGTGGTGGCAAGGTCGTGATTGGTTAGTTCTCATCTTCTTCCTCCTTCTTTCAATCTTGTTCTTCCTCGGACGTTGGAATGGGTTAAATCCTTTCGTAGACCTTCGTGGTGACGCTGCATATGTTTCGGCATATGCTGCATCGTTAGACCATCCAGAAGCCTTTCGTAATGATCCTATGTTTAATGATCCGGGAAATTTCGGATATTATGTTAGCCTCCAAGTCCCCTTAATTCGATTTTTGACCCTTTTTAGTGGTAGTTATGGCACGTCTTACGTCATTCTAATAATTCCGTTTGTTCTCATTCAACTTTTTGGCTTCTTCATACTCGGTCGAGTCCTCTTTCGCTCCCGATTCTTTTCATTCTTATTGGCAATTCTTACAACATTAGTATTTAATACTCAATCGTCGGATTACTGGGGGGTCTGGTACGATCCACAACCACGTATGATGTTTCAATCCATATTTCCGTGGCTGCTAACACTGGTTGTACTGTCAATCCAGAGACCGCTCCTTCGTTGGTTAGTTTTTGTTGGTCTGGGATTCATGATTTATGTTCACCCTGTAAGCATCCCAGCTGTCGCGTTTTGCATTTGGCTGGGTTATCTTGTTCTCAAACCGGTTAGGTTGAGTTGGATACGCCACTTGATCAACCAACTTGGCCTTGGGATAATTTTCGTAATTTTCACCATCCCATTTTTATTACAATATCTTGGCAATCGAGATATCTCCCCATCAACTAGTCTCGGGTATGAAACGGCTCTTGTATTTCTAAAAGAAATCATCCCCAGCACTTTTCAGCTCCATATCACACAAGCAATGTTTTTACAGGGAACATTTTTTTCAGGTTTGGTAATACTTGCGTATTTTGGAGCGACCATGGTTTATCGCTTTCAATTGGAACGCATAACTCTTGGGTTAATACTCATATGGCTTGGTGGGATCATCTTAGTTTGCATTGGTTTCAGTACGATCGAGCAGCAGATCGAATTTAAATTAAGGACAATTCCAATCCTAGTGCAGATTACTCGAGGTTTACGATATATTATTCCGTTGTTGGAAGTGCTTGCTCTTTGGCCTTTGGCCTTAGCTTGGCGTCGAACTACTTCCAGTTCTGAAATTGCGGTTATTCGCCGATTTGGGTTATCTTTCCTGGGAATTGCTATATTTATGTTTTTTAGCATTACCTTTCCTCAAACCTATGAATATCCCATACCTGATTTCCGATTCAACTCGATCAATTGTTTCATTAAAGGGCAATTGACTTGTACAAATCAAAACCTATTAGATAAGGCATCAATAATTGAATTCATTCGAAATGAAATCCCCGATGACAGTCTATTGATTTCTATCCCACCTACCGACATTGGTGGGGCTGTACGCTTTGAAGGCCTTCGCTCTGTGGCGTTTGATCCCAACGATAGAAATCGTATTGCGTTGGGGAATTTGGCTGGTGCAATAGCAATGAATAAGGAGAACATGGAATGGGACCAGATCAGTAATCGACCATTGAATCAGCAATTGAGTGATTTTTTGAAATTCTCTTTGGAAAAGGGTGCAGATTACGTTGTGATTCAAAGTCCTGCACCTGAGTGGCTTCAAGAAAACGAGATATATTCAAACTCAACATATGCATTAATCTCACTCGATACCCACTTCGAAAAATAAACATATTATTTCATCCATTTGTAGGAATTTGAAAGCAATGAGATTATTTCGTGGTCATAAAAAATATTGGCTGTTTTTTTCTAGCGTTTTTATTGGTTTGATTCTAGTTTCTTGCCTATATTCGTTCTTTATTCAAACTCCTGCTCTCAATAAAAGAGAATTCGCCTTAGCATTTATTGTATGGTGGGCATTAGTCCCAGCTATTTATTTTCTATTATCACTTTCCGTCATCCCTAACCTGAGAATCTTTTCCCCCCGCGGCCGGGCTGGCTGGCTGTTGCTCTCTGCCCTGATTGGCTTTCTTGCGGTTCTAGTAACGGTTAAGTTACCTTATTTCATATGGTCGCTTCCCAAACATTCGATCGAAATAAGCATCCCTGCCGGCGAACCTGACCGCAGCGTGGTCCTTCAATGGTTCACTACCTCTCTCGGGGATATCGGGTTCGGGCAAATTGAACAGGAGGGGGATTGGCAGAGGATGGATGCAGGTCTGGTCCTAACCGGTGCCTCGCCTGCCTCGCTCCGTTGGAGCGGTCGCACAGGCGACTCCGTCCAGATCGTCTTTATCGGCAATCCCGAGGCTGGCTCCGTTTCGATCGCTTTGGATGGGATCTCGCAGCTGCTAGCTCTCACCGCTCCCGCAGGAAATCCTGTCGAATTTGAGCAATCCCTACCGCTGAGCCTATTTAATCGACACTTGGTGCTCTTTTCTCTCTGGTTCTCGGTCTGCTTCCTCTTCCTCGCGTTAACCCTTTTCCTTGTTCATGTCCCTTTCAGGATTGGACCTAAGGTCAGATCTCGATTGGATAAGGTTGAAATTTTTCTCCATCCCGCAAAAAATATCTTTTTTCCAAAACCCGGTAAGGGTTGGTGGCAGGGACGCGACTGGATCGTTATCTTCCTTTTTTTTCTTACCGCTTCCCTCTTCTTCCTTGGTAGATGGAATGGACTCAAACCATTCGTGGATCTAAGTGGAGATGGTGCCTATGTAACGGCTTACGCCGCGTCACTCGACCATCCTAAAGCATTTGAGAATGATCCCCTTTTTAATAACCCGGGGAATTTTGGTTATTACGTTAGCTTGCAAGTCCCTATTGTTCGTGGATTAAATACGATTTTCAGGGATTATGGAACCGCTTATATTACCCTTTTACTCCCATATATTTTCCTTCAACTTTCCGGTTTCTATGTCTTTGGGCGGGTTTTCTACCGCAGCAGATTTTTTAGTCTCCTTCTTGCAATTCTAACTACATTTTTAATTGATACCCAATCCTGGGATTATTGGGGGGTTTACCACGATCCACAGCCTCGGATGATGTTTCAATCAGTACTACCATGGTTGTTGACCCTGGTTGTCCTTTCAATTCAGAAATTGCGCCTGCGATGGCTGGTATTCATTTGCCTCGGTTTGATGGTCTACCTGCATCCCGTCAGCATCCCTGCAATTGCCTTTGCGATTTGGTTCGGCTATCTTATTTTCAAACCTGAGGGAAGAAAATGGGGACGCCACCTGCTTGAGCTTGTTGGGTTTGGGTTTATTTTTCTTCTTTTTACCATCCCCTTCTTTACAAAATATTTTAGCAACCGCGATCTTGCCACCACAATCCAGGTGGATTATGACTCTGCGATGGTATTCCTTAAAGAGACTTTCATTTACACTTACCGCCTGCAATATACCCTGGCAAATTTTGCAAAAGATATGTTGCACACCGGGCTTCTTCCATTTGCATATCTGGGTGCAATTTTCGTCTTTCGAGTCCACGCCGAACGACCCCGGTTGGGTCTAATACTTGCCTGGATGGTGGGTATTCTTTTTGTTTCCATTGGTGTAAGCGCATTAGAACAACAAATCGAAGCCAGGTTTAGGGTTTTACCTTTATTAGTGGATATGGCCAGAGGATTGCGGTATCTGATCCCCCTTTTGGAAATTCTGATCCTTTGGCCAATGGCTCTCGCCTGGGAAAAGTCAAATACGGAAACAGACATGGCAGTCACCTGCCGATTAATGCTTTCTATTCTTGGGATCCTTATTCTACTTATACTTAGAATTAGTTTCCCTTATTCATTTGAGGATCCAATCCCAGATTACCGCTTCAACTCTTTCAATTGTTTTTCCCAAGGTCAACTCACCTGTCCGAGTCAGCCGTTACAGGATAAAGCTGATGTGATCGAATACATTTATAATCAGACCCCCGAAGGCAGTAGATTGATCTCCATCCCTCCCGCGGATATTGGTGGTCCGATCCGGTACCAGTCTTTGCGTTCGGAAGCCTACGACCCGATAGATACGAACAGGCTCTCTCTCGGGAATATATCAGAAGCAATAAAAATGTCTTTGGACGACTCGGATTGGAAACAAATCGGATTCTTGCCAATTGATCAACAATTGAAGGCTTATATTAATTTCGCCATCAAGAAGAATACCGATTTCGCAGTTATCCAAAACCCTGTGCCTGCCTGGCTTGAAGATAAGGTTTTCTATTCCAACAGCACCTACACATTACTAGATCTGCGCTAAATCAGGTTTTTAAAATATGTTTTTTAGGACCCTGAAAACGGTTCCCGTTTTCCATCTTTCACTATAATATCCCCATGCCCCTGCTCTGGCTTTCCAGCGCATTTCTCATCGGCATCTGGCTCGGCAGCGTAACCCCCTTCCCTCAAGCTACTCTATTGGCGGTTTTTCTAATCAGTGCTATTTTGGCGATCCTGGAAAAAGACCTCACGCCGCGGATTGATCTCCTCCAAAAATGGCGCAAAATCAGCCCTCTACCGTTGGCTGTGCTGGTTACCGCACTGGCACTGGGCGCCTGGAGGTAACCACCCCCCGTACCGGCAGGGTAACCGGGGACGATGTCCTCTTTGAATAATCCGGGAGAGTTAAACTTCACTGCACTTATTGCCAGCCTGCCAAAAGAATCCGATCGGTCAACCCGCTTTGTGGCGGACTCACTCGCCATCTCCAACCCGGGCGGAGTTGAACAGCCGATCTCCGGCAAAATTCAGGTGGGGGTTTGGGCGGGTACAAAGGTGAACTATGGCGATTTGGTCAGGTTCAGCGGGAAGCCGGAAGCTCCACCAGAAAATGAAAGCTTCTCTTACCAGGATTACCTGGCGCGCAAGGGTATCCACTCCCTGATCGGATTCCCCCGCCTTGAGGTGCTCTCCTCCGGGCATGGGGATCCAGTTCTTGCAACCCTTTACAGGTTCAGGCTCGAGGGTTACGAAGTGCTCAACTCGATCCTGCCCCAGCCGCAGGCCGCGCTGCTTTCCGGGATCCTCCTCGGTCTGGACCAGGATCTGCCAGATGGCCTGGTACTTGCCTTTCAGGAAACAGGCACCGCCCACATCATTGCGATCTCCGGGTTCAATATCGCCATCGTTTCTGCCTTCTTTTTCTGGCTTTTTCGCTTTCTGGTAACCCGCTGGAAGACTTTTTTTTCTCGGTCCTGGCAATTTTCCTTTATACGCTGCTGGTGGGGGCGGAACCGGCGGTGATACGGGCAGCCATCATGGGTGCCATGGCCATCCTGGGTACCCAGATCGGCAGGCGGGGATCCGGCCTCAACACCCTGGTTTTCACCGCCGCTCTGATGTGTTTTTTTGATCCCTATCTCCTCTGGGATGTCGGTTTCCAGCTTTCATTTGCCGCCACCCTGGGGTTGGTCGTGATCGGAAACCCACTTCTGAAATCGTTCACGAGCTGGCTCGAAATGCGCATACCTTCAGAAAAGACCCGAAAGGTGGCTGGTCCTAAAGGGGAATCCTGCTCCTCACCCTGGCAGCCCAGGCTGCCACCCTGCCTCTTATGGCCTGGCATTTCCACCTGGTATCCCTGACTTCAGTCATCGCCAACCCCCTCATCCTTCCCGCTCAACCCCTGATCATGATGCTGGGCGCGGTTGCACTTCTGGCTGGGATGCTCTTTCTGCCTTGGGGTCAGTTCCTGGGTTGGTTCGTACTTCCACTGCTATCTTATACGACTGCCGTCGTCGATTGGCTGGCACACCTCCCAGGTTCCTTAAATATTGTCAGCTCTGGTTTAATCTGGATATTCATCCTTCTTGCTGCTGCAGTACTGATCCTGCTATTACGAAATAGGTTTCCAAACCAGCTAAAGCCAACCATCCTGCTTACCGTCAGCGGGCAAGGCAGCGGTGGTGATTTGGATGGCGGTAGCGATGCGACCCGACGGGAACTTTCATATTACCCTGCTTGCCCTCGATGAAGGTCACGCAATTCTGATCCGAACCCCGCATGGTCAGACCTACCTTCTGAACGGTGCTGCGTCAGGGTGCAACCTGGCTGCATTATTGGACCGAAAATTATCCCCCTTTGACCAAAATCTCGAAGGGTTGATCATTACCGAACCGCAAAGCACCCCGATCAACGGGTTGGATTTCCTGGCAGAGCAAATGGGTGTGGAGCAGGTTTTGTGGGGAGTGGATGTGCCGGCAAATGCCACCACCCGCCGTCTGGAGAATCTGCTTCACCAGGCAGGAGCATCGAGCCGGGTATTGGAAGACGGCCAGGTATTTCAGCTTGAGCCTGGGCTGTTCATCGAAGTGTTGAAATCAGGCGAAGAAGGTACGGCGCTGTTTCTTCGAAATGGTGATTTTTCCATGCTTATCCCGGGTGGGGTCACACCGGAATCCTTGCAGTCGGTGAGCAAACCCTCAAGTGCAACCTTGCTGATAATGGATAAGAACGACCTGGTCGCTGCCCGACTGGAGGATTGGAACAAGTAGGATGCGCTGGGATTCCTTTGGAATGAAAACCGCCTTCCACCCTCCGATGATACCTGGATCTCCACCGGGGAAAAGGGTCAGCTGCAAGTGATCACCGATGGCAGTCGCATACTCCTTGAGAGTAGATAATAAAGTGCGCTCAACCCATTTTTTTACCGGATGGGTATAATACAATTGCATTGAGGGAATGAATGATAACTAAACCTGCGCAATTTGTTTCGTCCGCACGAAAAACTCCCGGCCGGAAAAAAGTCACCGTCGACCTGGTCATCCCTGTCTTCAACGAGGAGGTGGTGATCGGGGTGTTTCATGAACGACTCGGTAAATCACTCAAATCACTCCCATACCAGTTCAAGATCATCTATGTAAATGACGGCTCCACCGATCGTACCCAGTCCCGGCTGCAGGAGATCGCGAAAAAAGACAAACGTGTGGAGGTGATCGAATTAAGTCGCAACTTCGGGCACCAGGCCGCCCTGACCGCCGGGCTGGACCTCGCTGAATCTGATTTCGTCATCTCGCTGGATGGCGACGGGCAGCATCCCCCCGAATTGATCGGGAAGATGCTTGAAATGGCAGAGGATGGGGCAGAAGTGGTACTATCCAAACGTCTGGATCAGGATAATCTTTCGGGTTTCAAACGGATGACCTCAGGGTTTTTCTACAAGATGGTCAACCGCATTGGGGATACCTACATCCTCCCCGGGGGGGCTGATTTCCGCCTGCTCACACACCAGGTGGTGCTCGCGCTGCGAAAAATGCCGGAATACCACCGCTTCCTGCGCGGCATGGTGGCCTGGACCGGGTTTCGTACTGCCATTCTTGAATTCGCGCCAGCCGACCGAATGGCTGGCGAATCCAAATACACCACCCGCAAGATGATGAACCTGGCGGTGAATGCCATTTTTTCCTTTTCCCTGGTACCGCTCTATATCAGCATTTCGATCGGGATCCTGTTCTTCATCCTCGCCCTGGTGGAAGCCATTTACGTGCTCAGTTTCTGGTTCTCCGGCCGGCAATCCACCCTGGAACCGGGTTGGAGCTCGCTCATGTTCATGCTGCTCATCATCGGCGGCAGCGTGCTTACCTCGCTCGGGGTCATCGGCCTGTATATCGGCTACATCTTCCAGGAGGTCAAGCACCGCCCGGTGTATCTCATTCGCAGCATTACCCCTGAAGGATAGAACCTTATGAAATACCTGATAACCGGCGGAGCTGGCTACATCGGCAGCACCATCTGCTCAGCCCTGGAGGATGAAGGTCACACGCCTGTCATCCTGGATTCGCTGATCACCGGGAGGATCGAATTTACCCGCGGGCGCATCTTTTACCAGGCGGATATCTCCAACCGCGGCGCGCTGGAAACGATCTTCCGCGAACACCCGGATATCCAGGCGGTAGTGCACTGCGCGGCGTTAATCGTCGTTCCTGAGTCGATGGAAAAGCCATACGAGTATTATCGAGAAAATGTTGCCAAATCGTTGGAGCTTTTCCGCTCCCTGCGCGACCTGGGCTGCAAGCGTATCGTCTTCAGCTCCACCGCCGCGCTCTACGATGTGGTTCCCGGGTTCATGGTCACCGAGGAATCGCCGCTCAAGCCCATCAGCCCCTACGCGCGCACCAAGCTGACCATGGAGATGATCCTCAAGGATTTCTGCGCTGCCTACGGCATGCGCGGGATCGCGCTGCGTTATTTCAATCCCATCGGGGCGGACCCGAAAATGCGTTCCGGTATCCATGTCAAGGACCCTTCGCACATCATCGGCAAACTGGTGGATACTGCCCTGGGGAAGCAGCCGGTTTTCGAGATCACCGGTACCAACTACCCCACCCGGGATGGCACCGGTGTGCGCGATTACATCCACGTCTGGGATCTTGCCCGCGCCCACATCTCCGCCACGGTCAATTTTGACCAGACTTTTGCCCGCGCTGGCAACCCCCCGGAGAATTACCTTGTAATTAATCTCGGTACCGGCCGGGGTGTGACCGTTCGCGAGCTTCTGACAGCATTTGAGAAAGTCTACGGGAAGCCTGTCCCCAGCCGCGAGTCACCCCCGCGTCCAGGAGATGTGGCCGGGTCCTTTTCCAATGCCGATACTGCCGAAAGATTGCTTAGCTGGAAAGCCGAGCTTCCCATTGAGCAGGGCATCGCCGATTCGCTCCAATGGGGCGAGGTGCGGATGAAGTTTCTTAAATTCGATTGACTAATAGGGGATCGATGATGGAACTTGCGCCGTTGGGTTTGATCGTCGGGGGTTACCTGTTGGGCGGGGTAATGCCGGCAGAGCTTGCCTTTCGTCTCAAATTTGGCAAACGAGCCTTTGAAACCGGCGAAAAACCCGGCACGTTCTCGGTTTTCCGGAAGATCGGATTCATCCCGGCGCTGCTGGTGCTGATCTTTGACGTCGCTAAAGGATTTTTACCTGTTTGGCTCGCGTTCTTCTGGCAAATTAACCTCAATTGGCTTCCTCTCATTGCAGCCGCCCCGGTGGCGGGGCACAGCTGGCCTTTCCTGCGCTGGAAATACGGCGGCTGGGCGCTGGCCACCACTTGCGGGGTGATCTGGGCGCTAGCGGGTTGGGTCGGTTGGATCGCGCTGGGAGTCGGGATTATCTCTGCAAGGATCTATTACAAGAACCCGGGACCCGCGCTGGCAGCGGCCGGGGTACCCACCGTGCTCGCGCTGATGATCTGGCAGAACGAGCCCTGGCAATCCATCCTGGCGGTGATCGCTGCCGCCGGGGTGGTTTTCATCCGGCGGATCACCGGAGAACGAAATTCCCCGGAAATGAAAGTTCGGCAACAAGAAAAAGCGTAATTATCGGGAAATCTCCACCACAAACGTATCCAGCGCCACCTCCCAGGGGGTGGTGCTGTTCTTCGATTCAAGGTCAATATCCAGTAATTTCCGGTAGATCCCCTGCAGGTCCTCCAGGCTGAAGCGCCGGGCCTGTTCCACGAGCTTCCGTGCGACGAAATCAGCGATTTTCAGTGCCTGCATCACCTCAGCCACCCCGCCGTGCTCATCCAGGATAACCTTCGCCTGGATCAACATGCGGAACTGGCGCACGATCATCCCGAAGATCACCTGCGCGTCCTCTTTTTCCAGCATTTGGTGCAGCAGGCGCATCCCCTGCCGGGCGTTCCCGCGGGTGACCGCCTCAACCATGTCAAAGATGTTGGTCTGGTCGCCGGAGGCGCATAGAATCTGCACGTCCTCCAGGCTTACCGGACGTTTGCACTCCGTGTAGATCAGCAGCTTTTCAATCTCGGAGGCGGCCGCCAGGGTGTTTGTTCCAGTGGCGTTACCCAGTTCCAGGGCTGCCTGCGGGGTGAACTCCCCGCCAGCTCGCTTCGCTTCCGCCTGGATCCAGCCGGGCATCATCTTGAGTTCCGGCAGCCGCAGCTCTTCCCAGCTTGCCCGGTCTTTTTGGCCTTCCTGCCATTTCCGGAACCAGTGGTCTTTTTTGATATTCTGCCAGCCGCTGCCGGCGCCGGAGGGTTTGTATTCATCGTCCAGGATGAGGATGATGCGGGTGGAATCCGGGGAATTCTCCAGAAGTTTTATTAAGCGCTCCCTGCCGGGTTCATCCTTCGCCGCGGGCAGAGGATTCGAAAGGATAAGCAGCCGATACTCTGCGAGGAACGGCATGGCATTCACCGCGGTATTGATCTCGCTCTCGCTGTTCACGCGCCGATCCAGCCGGGAGAGGTTCAGGTCGGCGATCCCGGGGTCGGGGTTGACCAGCGCGCTCTGCGTCCGGAGGATCCTTCCCAGGGCGAGCTCATCCTCGCCCTGCAGGATGCGGATCCTTGCTGTCGTTTCGCTCAAACGCCTGCTCCAACCGGCAGGGCTTTGGTTGTGCGCACACGGTGAACGACCATCGAACCTCTTTCAAAGCGGGTGATCGAAACTGCCCGGATCGCTTCGACGTGCGGGTCGGTGGTCAGCTCTTTTTGAAGCATGGGACCCAAAGGCTGGGCAAGGATGGTACCGAGCGTAACGAGCAGGATCACCAGCGGCAGCCTGTCCAGCTTGCGCCGCAAGCCATCCCCAACGCCAACCATCCCCAGCCAGGCCGCAAAACCGGCCACGGCCCCGGCTGCGACGAAATTCGTTCCGCATTTTTCGTGAATGGCCAGCCCTGGTTCCCCGTGAATCAATCTCTGGTAAGCCAGCTCCACTGCGTTTCTTAAAACTAGTGTATCGATCGAACCAAGGATGTAAAACCCGTCCTTCTCCGAGTACCCGGCAAGCTTTGCGACCACCCCCTGCCGGGCAAGAACATTAAGGGTCGCGTGTTCCCAGGCATGGTTGAGCCGGGTTGATTCAACCGCTTTCAAAGCCATTGGGATGATCTGGTCACTCATTTTCTCCACCTTTCAGCGCCCACTCCAGGGCTTCCCGCACCGAGCGGGCTTCGATGATTTGAATTCCAAGGGGAAGCTTTTCCCCGTGTTTGATCCTGCGCGGGATCACCGCGCTTGTAAACCCGAGCTTGACTGCCTCGTTCAGGCGGGCATTCATCTGGCTCACCCAGCGCAGCTCCCCTGAAAGCCCGATCTCGCCGATCAGGACGGTATCCGCCTTCACCGGCAGATCCTTGACCGAGGAGGTGATGGCTGCCGCAACCGCAAGGTCGGCAGCCGGTTCATCGATACGCAGTCCCCCGACAACGTTGACGAACACATCCGCGTCGAAGATCTTCATCCCCGCCCGGCGCGCGAGCACAGCAGTTACGAGCAGCAGGCGGTTGAAATCCACCCCGTTGGGGGTGCGGCGAGGGTTGCCAAGGTTCGAGGGGCTGGTCAGACCCTGGATCTCCACCAGGAGAGGCCTGGTGCCTTCCATGGTTACCGCGATGGCGCTGCCGGGAGCGTTCACCATGCGCTCGGCCAGGAAAGCCTCGGAGGGGTTGGTGACCTCGATCATGCCGTCTTCGCGCATCTCGAAAACCCCCACCTCTGCGGTGGCGCCAAAACGGTTTTTGACCGCTCGCAGCAGCCGGTAGGATTGAAAGCGGTCGCCTTCAAGGTAAAGCACGGTATCGACGATGTGCTCCAGCACTCTCGGCCCGGCGATCGCGCCTTCCTTGGTGACGTGCCCGACCAGGAAAACTGCGATACCCCTGGATTTCGCCAGCTCGCGCAGGCGGGAGGCGCACTCGCGCACCTGACCCACCGAACCGGCGGACGAGGTCATCTCGGGCAGGTAAACAGTCTGGATCGAATCGATTATCAGAAAAGTTGGATTTACCTCAGCGGTGTGCTGCAGAATGGTATCCAGGTTGGTTTCGGTGAGCAGCAGCAGGTTCGGAGAAGGTTCTGCGGCTTCCCTGCCGTTTCGCATCAGGCGCAGGGCGCGCATTTTGATCTGGCGCACCGATTCCTCTCCGGAGACATACAGCACCTTCCCCAGCGGGGCAACTTCCATCGCCATCTGCAGCAGCAGGGTGGATTTTCCGATCCCCGGGTCGCCCCCCACCAATACGATCGAACCGGGAACGATCCCGCCGCCCAGCACGCGGGCAAACTCGGCAATGGGCAGCGCAAAGCGCTCTTCCGCATCACCGGTGATCTCGTTTAGGCTCTTTGGGGCTTCGGTGGAAAGGCCAAAGGAGTTCCCGCTCCTGGAGGAGGATGATGGAGCAGATACCACTTCCTCCACCATGGAACTGTAGGACCCGCACTGCGGGCAGCGCCCAAACGATTTGGAGGTGACCTTGCCGCACTGCTGGCAAACGAAGCGGGAATGGGTTTTGGGCATGCGTAAATTATAATCTTTTACCGAAAGGACTTTTGGCATTAATTTGACGAAGCTTTTAGATAGAATTGCACAGGTTGGGGAAATGGTAAAATCAGGCATTCCTCCTTCTAATAGAAAGGTGAAATTCTAATGAACCCTGCCCTTCCGAAAACCACTGAAGCGCTCTTGAACTCCGCCTGGGATACCTACAAACCTGTTTATGAAGACCTAACTGCCCGCGAGATCTCACCCGCGACCGTCGATTCCTGGCTGAATGACTGGTCAGATGTGAGTTCCTGCCTTAATGAGCTTAAGGAGCGGTTATACGTCGCCCGCACGCGCAATACCGCCGATAAAGTAATCGATCAGCAGTTCAACGACTTTATGGATGCCATCTATCCCGCCTACCTGGCTGCCGAGCAGAAGCTGAAGGAAAAACTGCTGGCGAGCAAGCTTGAGCCGGGGGGTTACCGGGTGCAGATGCGCAACATGCGCGCGGAAGCTGACCTCTTTTGCGAAGCCAACCTGCCCCTGCTCGCTGAGGAACAGAAGATGATCTCGGAATATGATTCCATCATCGGTGCGCAGACGGTTCAATGGGAAGGGAAAGAACTCACCGTCACCCAGCTCAAGCCGGTCTACCTGGAGACCGACCGGCAGAAACGCGAGCTGGCCTGGCGAACCACTGCCGAGAGACAGCTGGCGGATCGGGATGCCTACTATTCCCTCTGGCAGCGCTTCCTCGACCTGCGGTTCGCCCTTGCCCGAAACGCTGGAAAAACGGACTTCCGTGCCTATATCTGGCAAAAACTGTTCCGGTTCGATTACACCCCCGAAGATGCCAAACGGTTCGGAGATGCAATTGAGAAGGCGGTCGTCCCTGCCGCGCGGCGTATCTACGCCCGCCGCAAGGAGCAGATGGGTCTTTCCCGCCTGCGTCCGTGGGACCTGGATGTTGATCCCCTTGGCAGGCAGCCGCTGCATCCCTTCCAGGACGAGAAAACGCTGATCAGCAAGACTTCATCGATCTTCCACAAGGTGGACCCTGATCTCGGCGGGTATTTTGACACGATGGTCGGCGAAAACCTTTTGGACCTGATGAACCGCAAGAATAAAGGCCCCGGCGCCTATTGCGCCACCTACCCGCTGGTCCGGAAACCCTTCATCTTCCATAACGCGGTCGGCATCCACGATGATGTTCAGACCATGCTGCACGAATCCGGGCACGCCTTCCACGTTTTTGAAGCCGGCCGGCTGCCCTATATGGAGCAGCTTAATTACCCGATGGAGATCGCCGAAGTTGCTTCCATGAGCATGGAGCTGCTGGCAGCGCCATACTTGAAAGCAGAACTGGGTGGATATTACAACGCTGAAGAGTACGCCCGGGCGCGGATCGAGCACCTGGAGGGCAACATCCTCTTCTGGCCATATATGGCTGTCGTGGATGGCTTCCAGCACTGGGTTTATGAACACCCGGAATTGGCGAAGACCCCCCAAAACTGCGATTCTTCCTGGAACGACCTGTGGGAGCGCTTCATGCAGGGCGTGGATTGGTCCGGGCTGGAAGAGGTGAAAGTCACCGGCTGGCACCGCAAGATGCACATCTTCGAGGTTCCCTTCTACTATATCGAATACGGGTTGGCACAGATGGGTGCGGTGATGATCTGGCGCAACGCTTTGAAAGATCAAGCCGGTGCAGTCAAAGCCTACCGCAAAGCGCTCAGCCTGGGTAACAGCGCGACCCTGCCCGAGCTTTTTAAAGCTGCCGGGGCGCGTCTGGCTTTCGACGCTGACACCTTGAATGAGTTGATCGAGCTCTGCGAAGGGCAAATCGCGGAATTCGAATTAGCGGCGAAATAATTCCGCATAATGCGACCCCGTGCCTGGTGTAAAATGACACAATTGTGTAATTATCTTCTTTGGAGGTTTCTTTGACCGAACCGATCAGCATAGCCATCCCCATGGCTGGCCACGGCACCCGCATGCGCCCGCACACCTGGAGCAAGGCCAAACCCCTAATCCACCTGGCAGGGAAGACCGTACTGGATTATGTTCTGGACCAGTTCCGCACCCTCCCGGGGCTAAGTTCCGCCCGCTGGGTTTTCATCATCAGCCCCTTCCAGCTCGAGCAGGTGCAGGAGTATATGACCCGTGTCCACCCGGAGAAAAAGGTGGAATATGTGATCCAGGCGGTGATGCGCGGTCAATCCGACGCGCTTTATCTCGCACGCGAGTTCCTGCACGGTCCCATGCTGATGTCATTTTCAGATACCCTGATCGAAACGGATCTGTCTTTCCTGCCCGAAGTGAAGCATGACGGGGTAGCCTGGGTGAAATCCATCCCCGATCCCCGCCGGTTTGGAGTGGCCGAGGTGAATGCGGATGGCCGCGTCACCCGCCTGGTGGAAAAACCCACCGATATCCACAACAACCGCGCGGTGGTGGGGTTTTATTATTTCAAGTCCGCAAAATTGCTGATGAGTGCAATCGAAGAGCAGATGCAGCGCGGAATTTCCTTAAAAGGTGAGTATTTCCTTACCGATACAATTAATGTAATGCTCGAAAAAAGCGCCCATTTCAGTATCCATGAAGTTCAAACCTGGCTGGATGCTGGTACGCGCGATTCCCTGCTGGAGACCAACCGCTACCTGCTGGATCATGGAAACGATAACAGCGCTGAAGCCGCGAAACACCCGGGTGTCAGGGTAGTTCCGCCGGTGTTTATCCCTGCGGATGCCGCGCTTGAGGGCTGTACCCTCGGACCCAACGTGTCGCTGGCAGAGGGAGTGAATCTGCGCAATGTGATCGCGAGCGACGCGATCATCGAACGCGGGGCGCATGTGGAAGAAAGTACCCTCACCCATTCCCACCTCGGCCGGGATGTGTCCGTCCGGGGCGCGCACGGGCAGCTGAATATCGGAGATAATTCGATCGTGGACTTGACATCTTGAAAGTCGAATGCCATGCCGGATACGTCTATCCCGGGTATCCGATGGCGATTGTTGATGGCAGGCTGCGGTACGAGATCACCCGCGTTGCTGCGGAATGGCAAACACCGGATGGCAAAAAGCATTTTAAGGTAGTATTGGCTGATCAAAACGCTCTTGAATTGGTTTACGACCCAATCCAGGAGGATTGGCAAGCCGTTTAATTCATCGCAGGATAAAAATCACCTGATTTTCTAAGGAGCTCCATGCGCGAACAATATATCTCCCGCCGCATCGCAGGAATGAAACCTTCCGGAATTCGCAAGTTCTTCGATATCGCCGCCACCATGAAGGAGGTCATCTCCCTGGGTATCGGCGAGCCGGATTTCAACACCCCCGAACCGGTTCTGCAGGCAGGGATTCGCTCGCTGCAGCGCAACGAGACACATTACACATCAAACTTCGGTACGCTCCCCTTGCGCCAAGCGCTGGCCGCGCACCTTAAGCGGCTCTACGGGGTTAGCTATGATCCGCTGACCGAGATCGTCATCACCGTGGGCGGATCGGAGGCGCTGAATCTTTCCGCCATCGCCCTGCTCGACCCGGGCGACGAGATGATCATCCCCACGCCATGCTTCGTCAGCTACCAGGCTGCGACGATTATGGCCGGCGGGGTGGCGGTGGAAGTGCCCTGCCATTTTGAGAATAATTTCGACGTGGACCCCGCCGACATCGCCAAAGCGGTCTCCGCGTACAGCAAGGCCATCCTGCTCGGCTTTCCCTGCAACCCTACCGGGGCGGTGGCCAGCCGCGATAACCTATTGGAGATCGCCCGCATCGCCGAGAAGTTCGACCTGGTGGTGCTGTCGGATGAGATCTACGACCGGCTGGTCTACGGGGTGGAGCATGTCTGCTTCCCCACGCTGCCGGGTATGCGGAGCCGCACCGTGCTGCTGGGCGGTTTTTCCAAGGATTACGCCATGACCGGCTGGCGCATCGGCTACGCTGCCGGTCCAGCCGAGCTGATCAAAGGGCTGGTGCGGGTGCACCAGTATATGGTCATGTCCGCGCCCACCATGTCCCAGGCGGCTGCCGAGGAAGCATTAAAAAGCGGAGAGCCGTACGTGAAGGAGATGCACGACGAATATGACCGCCGGCGCCGGTTAATTGTGGACGGGCTTAACCAGATTGGATTGCCCACCGTCGAGCCGCACGGCGCTTTTTATGCCTTCCCGAAAGTATCGGCAACCGGATTGGATGACGAGGAATTCGCCCACCGCCTGCTGCAGGAGGAACATGTGGCAGTGGTACCGGGCAATTCCTTTGGTTTGGGGGGGGAAGGCTTCGTACGCTGCTCTTACGCCACCGCCTATGAGCAGATCGAGGAAGCGCTGAAGAGGATTGAAAGGTTTGTGAAGAAAATATAAATTTCGCGCAAAATACAAAGAGCACCTGGGAAAGAAACGGAAACCCCTGAGAGTCAGTATTTCTAACCCCACTCTCACCTTCTTTGTACACCCCCGGTTGGAAATCTCCCCCAAAGTTTGGTAGAATCATCTCATAAAGCCAGACTGAGTCCCCTCTCACCCGAAAACTGAGATCGCTTCAACCGCTCAGGATGGCGAGCATCCGAATTACCGGTTTTAATCATTCAGGAGGATTATCCTTTGGCTGGAATGGAACGCTTCACCCAACGCGCACGTCACGTGCTCAGCCTGGCCCACCAGGCAGCCGAGAGTTTTCGCCAACCCTTCATCTGCACCGAGCATGTCCTGCTCGGGTTGTTGGAGGAGGAGGAAGGCATCGCTTCGCGTGTTCTGCGTGACCTTGGCCTTGAGCATGAACGACTGAGAGAAATGGTCGAGCGGCTCGGCGGCTATGGCGAGAACCGTGAAGCCAAGATCGATCTCTCCCCCGGCACCCAGGAGCTGTTGGAGCTGGCCATTGAAGAGGCCCGCCGCCTGGGGAATCAATACATAAGCACCGAGCACCTGCTGCTAGCGCTCACCCACTCCACCAAGGATGCGGGTTTGGACGTACTGCGCAAGCTGGGAGTCACCCAGGAGCAGGTCCGCCGCCAGACCTACCGCGTGCTCAATGAGAACAGCCTGGCCGGCACG
>Ga0209254_10000905_pt1 | contig 25996 bp, 23 predicted proteins | sample FrelakmetDIP11DI_FD_187148 | JGI IMG/M metagenome (GOLD analysis project Ga0209254, IMG submission 187148) | Freshwater lake sediment microbial communities from the University of Notre Dame, USA, for methane emissions studies - DIP11 DI (SPAdes)... | ecosystem: Environmental > Aquatic >...
ATGATCGCAACGGAGCAATGGCAAATCTACAGAGCGTGGGAACTGCGATTTCACTCCGGCAAGATAGGACTGGAAACGCATCCTGGACATCGCGGACAGAACAATCGCTACGATGAGCTCGAAGATCGCATCGATGAATACCTAGATCTGCTTGGAGCACCGTCACTCCGGGCTCGCGCAGATTTCCGTGTTCACGCCGGGCAGCCTGAACTTCCGGCAGGCTGTCTCAAAGAGTTGGAGGTACAGTGGGTCGCTGTTGCCTAACTATGCGTTGGAGCGGTCCGTGAAAGCTTGCGGGTGGCGCGCCGCAGGCGCGCGGAGAGATTTTACGCCTGCGGCGCGCTGCAACGGTTTCGCGCGGCCCGCTCAACGCGGACGTTGGGTCTCATAAGATGATGCGCTTCCTGGAACTTCGCATTCCACCTCCACTAGTCGGACTCATCGTTGCTGGGGCTATGTGGGCAATCGCGTCGTCGCTTCCCCCGCTTCTTCCCCTGCCCGCACCGCTCCGCCTGCCGGCTGCGCTCATTCTCACTCTGGCTGGAGCGGCAATCGCCCTCAGCGGCGTCGTTTCTTTCCGGCGTGCCCGAACAACCGTCAATCCACTGAAGCCAGAAACGTCTACATCGCTGGTTTCCTCAGGAATCTATAGGATCACACGCAACCCGATGTATTTGGGGATGCTGGCAGTCCTGCTGGCCTGGGCTGCATATCTGCCGTCTGTTCTGGCGCTGCTCGGGCCCGCTGCGTTTTCGCTTTACATCACCCGCTTCCAGATAATTCCTGAGGAACGGGCTCTGCATTCGCTGTTTGGCGCTCCATTTGTCGAGTACACCCAAAAAGTCCGCCGATGGCTATGAGGCCCAACGATGCGTTGGGGCAGCCCGTGGTTGGCGCCTGGCGAGAGCCGCGTGGTGCCCGCTCAACGCGGATGTTAGGCCGCTTGTTGCGTGATGCGCAACGCGATATACTGGCCCGGTGATCCAGTCGATTCGCCACAAAGGCCTGCGACGTTTTCATGAAGCGGGCAGCCTCGGTGGGATTCAGCCTAAGCATGCGAAACGGCTGAGGATGCTGCTGATTGCCCTGGAAACCGCCCAGGTTATTGGCGACATGGACGTTCCGGGATTCAAGCTGCATTCACTCAAAGGCTCCGAGCGGGGCCGCTGGTCGATTTGGGTCAATGGCAATTGGCGTCTGACGTTTGAGTTCAGGGATGGACAATCCTGGTTGTTGGACTACGAGGACTATCACTGATGGCCATGCATAACCCCCCTCATCCCGGCGAGTTCATCACCGCGGTTTATCTCGAGCCGAATGACATCAGCGGCCGCGAGTTAGCCGCCAAGCTCAGGGTGTCTCCGTCCACTCTTAATCGCATTCTGACTGGTACCAGTGGCATAACCCCGGAGATGGCCCTACGCCTGTCGAAGTGTCTCGGTCGCTCTGCCGAGAGCTGGCTCGCCATGCAGCACAGTTTTGATCTGTGGCGGGCCAAGAGAAAGGTGGATCTCCGCGGCGTCGAGCCGCTTAAGGTCAACGCGGCCTAACCATGCGTTGGAGCGGTACGTGAGAGGTTCCATCGAGTGCGCTGCAGACGCGGGGGCAATCATTGCGCCTTCGGCGCGCCGGCCACGCCTCGCGCGGTCCGCTCAACGCGGACGTTAAAGGTCATCGATGGCATTGCCGTGGCTTGCCGTGGGGCAACTGGTGCTTACCAACCTGGATACGATCATCGGGGTCGTAAAGCCTGCGTTCACCCGGAAGAAGGTTGAAGGACTACCGAGTCAGGCGGATTTGCTGAACCAGCAGATTTCGGAGCTTCAAGCAGCAGCATCGAGCAATGCGGATCAAATCAGACAACTCGCTGCACAGTTCAAGGAGGTGGTCGCCGCGCTGGAGCAAGCCGCAAGGAGCGCTCAGTCAGAACGTGAAAAGATGGGAAGACGGTGCCTCGTCGCTATGACGGTCTCGTTAGTATCCATCGTCGCAGTCATCGCCTTGATCATCGTGAGATGATCTCTATCCATGCGTTGGAGCGGTCTGCGACAGCTAGCGGGCTCGAACACTATGGATGAAGAACCGCACTTAAGTGACGCGTACCCGCCGCAGGAGATTGCCCGGAGGGTTGAGCGCCTCGGCGTTGCGAAGGCCCGCGCCGACACTCTCACACTGCTCGTGCTCTCAGTGCTCGCCGGGGCCTTCATTTCGCTTGGCGCACTGTTGTTCACGGTGGTGATTACGGGTTCCAGCCTTGGCTTCGGCCCCACACGCCTGCTTGGCGGAGTGGGATTCTGCCTCGGATTGATTCTTGTCGTGGTGGCTGGTGCCGAGTTGTTCACAGGAAACAATCTCATCGCGATGGCCTGGGCCAGCCGCATGATCGGCGCCCGGGAAGTCATGCGGAACTGGCTTCTCACTTACGTTGGCAATGTGATCGGCTGCCTGGGGACGGTTCTGCTCGTCATGTGGGCCAACATCGCCGGTCTGGGAGATGGCGCCGTAGGCGAGACGGCGGTGCGCATCGCTCGAACCAAAGCAGAGCTTCCGCTGGTCGAGGCTTTTACGCGCGGCGTCCTTTGCAACGCGCTCGTCTGCCTGGCCGTGTGGCTTGCGATTGGCGCGCGTAGTGTTACCGACAAGATCCTGGCGATCCTCTTCCCCATTACCGCCTTCGTGGCCATCGGCTTCGAGCACTCGATCGCGAACTGGTTCTTCCTGCCTTTCGGGCTCGCCCTGGATGCGGATGCCGCGGTGTCGATCGCCGGGTCCGGAAGGAACATTGTCGCGGTGACCGCCGGCAATGTGGTTGGCGGTACCCTGCTGGTGGCCGGCGTGTACTGGCTCGCCTACCTGCGTAGCGAGCGAATGCGGAAGGATCGGCCCTCATGAGCGGGCCGGGCTCTGGTGCAACTGTTTCCGCTCGCGTAACGTGGCGAGCAGCGGGATATCCAACCCGGCGTCACGATCGACAAGGGTCGGGGGAGTGGCATGAGCAAGTATTTCGCCGAGTTCTTCGGCACGTTCTGGCTGGTATTGGGCGGATGCGGCAGCGCGGTGCTCGCGGGGGCGTTTCCCGAGATCGGCATCGGCCTGCTCGGCGTCTCACTCGCCTTCGGCCTGACGGTCATGACGATGGCCTTTGCGATCGGACACATCTCCGGTTGCCACCTGAATCCGGCCGTTTCCATCGGGCTCTGGATCGGCGGCCGCTTTCCGGCGAGTCAGCTTCTGCCGTACATCGTCGCGCAGGTGATCGGCGGCATCGTCGCAGGCGGCGTGCTCTACCTGATCGCGAGCGGCAAGGCCGGATTCGACGTCTCGGCCGGCTTCGCCGCGAACGGCTACGGGGAGCATTCGCTCGGCGGGTACTCGCTGCAGGCGGGGCTCATCACCGAAGTCGTGATGACGATGATGTTCCTGGTCATCATTCTCGGCGCCACGGACAAGCGGGCGCCGCAGGGCTTCGCGCCGATCGCGATCGGCCTCGCGCTGACGCTGATCCACCTCATCAGCATCCCGGTGACCCAGACCTCGGTGAACCCGGCACGCAGCACGGGCGTCGCAGTGTTCGTCGGCGACTGGGCGGTCTCGCAGTTGTGGCTCTTCTGGGTGGCGCCGATCCTGGGCGGCATGCTTGGTGCGGTCGTCTACCGGTTCATCGGCGGCAGCGGCGATCGGGCCTGAGTGACGCCCGACGCGATACTCCGCTTCTGGTTCGAGGAAACGCCGCCCAAGGCCTGGTGGACGGTCGACCCGGAGTTCGACCGGACGCTGGCGGCGCGCTTTGGTGAGCTGCTGTTCCGGGCGGCTGCCGGCGAACTGTATGCGTGGCGCACGGACGCCCGCGGATGTCTGGCGGAAATCGTCGTCCTCGACCAGTTCTCGCGCAACATCCATCGAGACACGCCGCTCGCGTTTGCGCAGGACGCCATGGCACTGGTCCTTGCGCAGCAAGCGATCTCCGCCGGTGCGCTGGCGCAGTTGGCGCCAATCCAGCGCGCATTCCTGCTGCTGCCGTATATGCACAGCGAGTCCCGCCTGATCCACGCGCAGGCGGAGGCGCTGTATCGCGAGCACGCGCCGCCGGAGAACTTAGACTTCGAATTGCGCCACAAGGCGATCATCGACCGCTTCGGGCGCTACCCGCACCGCAACGCGATCCTCGGGCGCACTTCCACGCCGGAGGAGATCGAGTTCCTCCGGACGCCGGGCTCGAGTTTCTGAGACGCGTGTCGGACTAAGCGGTGGCGACCGCCGTCGTCAGCACCATGCCGATGAGCACGGCGACGATTCCGCCCCACTGCATCCGGGTCGGCCTTTCCTTGAGCACCGCCCAGGCGAACGCGATCGTCACCACGGGATAGGCACCCGCGAGCGGCGTCACCAGCGACGCGGGCCCGTGCTTGTAGGCAATCGCGACCAGCAGGCTCCCGAGCGCCATGGTCGCCATCGGACCTGCCGAACGCACAAACTCGGCGCGCGTCGCGCCGCGTGCCGCGCCTTTAGCCAGTCCATACAGGCCGAGCGTCATCAACCCGCCGATCGCGATGAAGAGCGCGAGGTTCGCTTCGTGCGCGGCCGGGAAGGTGTATGAGTAGCGGATCAGCGTGCCGCTCACGCCCCAGATGACCAGCGCCGCACCGGCGTAGAGTTTCCAGCGTCCGCTCGTCGGCTTCGTCGAGTCCGGCGGCGACCAGGCGAGCGCCAGGCAACCGGCCAGCACGGCCGCGACGCCGAGGCCCTGCATCGCGGCCAGCTCCTCACCCAGGAAGTAGCGCGCGAAGATGACGGTCAGGGCGGGATAGGCCGCGGACAGCGTGCCGACGATGGAGATCGGCCCGTAGGTCAGCGACTGGTAGTAGAAGATCCACGCGATGCCGTCGAGCACGTAGGCGAGCAGTCCCCAGAACGCGAATTCGCGGCCCTCGGCCGCGAACGGCGGCGGCGCATCGTGGAAGGACCAGAATGCCACGTTCACGATCGCGGTCGCGATCGCATAGAAGAGGCAGAAGCGCGCGGCGGAGACCTCGCCGATGTACTTCCGGACGAGGCCCTGCGCGAGCCCCCAGGCGAAGAGCGCCCCGAGCGTCGGTGCGAGCCAGGGGAAATGCCCGAAGGTGCTCATCGAGAACTCGGTGTCAGTTCACCAGCGTCCCGCGGAGCGCCTGCGCGCCGCCCGGCGCCTTCGCCACCTTGCCGCCGATCATCACGAACTCGACGCGCTCGAGCGCCTTCATGTCCTCGAGCGGGTTGCCGCTGACGGCGACGAGGTCCGCGAGCTTGCCGGCCTCGACGGTCCCCAGGCGATCGTCCCAGCGCAGCAGTTCCGCGCCGACACGCGTGCCGGCCTGGATCGCCTGCATCGGCGTGAGGCCGGCCTCGACCAGGACCGCCATCTCGCGCACGAACACGACCGGGTCAGTCATGTAGCCGCCGAGGTCCACGCCGACAGCCACCTTGACGCCCTGACGGTGGGCGCGGCCGACCCGGGCGAGGAACTTCGGCCGTTCGTTCGCGGCGTAGTCGTCCTGCTTGTCCTGCGCGCGCAGCTTGTCGCCTTCAGTGTAGTAGTCGCCGATGTAGATGGTCGGCACGAGGAACGTACCTTTCTCGGCCATCATCCGGATGCCTTCGTCATCGATGAACGTGCCGTGCTCGATGGAGCGCACGCCGGCGGCGACAGCCTGCTTGATTCCGTCAGTGGCGTGGGCGTGCGCCGCGACCGGAACGTTGTGCCGGCTCGCTTCTTCCACGGCCGCCCGCAGCTCTTCCGGGCTGAACGCGACATTGCGCGGGTCGTCGCCGACCGACTGGTAGGCGCCGGTGACCAGCAGCTTGATCCAGTCGGAGCCGAACTTGATCTCTTCGCGGATCGCCTTGCGGATCTCCTCCGGGCCGTCCGCAACCAGCCCGTCGGCGATGACGGTCTGTTCGGGCGAGAAGTAGTTGACGTCGCCGCCGCCGCCGGTGATCGAGATGTAGTGGCCGGCGCCGGTCAGGCGGGGCGCAATGAAGATGCCGCTGTCAACGGTCTTGCGGATGTCCTGGTTCGCATAATAGACGTCGGCGTCGCCCATCACGCGGACGGTCGTCCAGCCCGCGAGGAGCTGGCGCTGCAATGCGGCGAGTCCCATCAACGCTTTGTAGGCGGATGAAGCCTGGAGGTGCGCGTTCTGGTAATCATCGCCATACATCAGCGGATGTTCGTGGCAATTGATGAAGCCGGGCATCAGGGTCTGTCCGGGCAGCTCGATGACCCTGGCGCCGGTCGGGATGACTGAGCGGTCGCCGACCGCGACGATCCGCTCGCCGTCCACCACGACGACGGTGTTGGTCCGGGCGCGATCGCCGACGCCGTCGATCACGCGCTCCGCAACGATCGCCACCGGTTCGGCAGCGGCCAGGCCGCACCAGATGAACGCAGCAGAGGTCAGCAGGGCCAAACTCGATTTCATGAAAAGCCGCTCCGCATTGCTGGCTGTACGGTGCGCCATCATAATCGGCGCAGGGGGAATTCGTGGTTGAACTTGCCCGCTTGCGGCGCGACCGGCTCGCCAAGGTGCAGCGCGCGATGGCCGCGCACGGTCTCGGCGCGCTGGTCCTGACGGACATCGTCAACATCCGCTACTGCACGGGCGTCGCGGTCATGCCGCTGTGGACGGCCGTCAACATCGCCCACTACGTCGTCGTCCCGGTGACCGGCGACCCGGTCATCTTCGAGTACGGCGGCGCCGAGTTCCGCCAGCGCGCCTTCTGGCCGGACGTGCGGCCTTCGATGTTCTGGCAGGCGCGCGTGACAGATGCCGATTCCCCGGGCAAGGCGGCGATTTGGGCGCTCCAGATCCAGGGCGTGCTCGCGGAGAAGGGTCTCGCGGGCGAGAGGATCGGCATCGACGTGCTCGACTACAACGGGTTTGCGGCCCTGCAGGCCCTCGGCTTGCAGCTCGCCGACGCCGACCGGGCGATGTCGGCCGCGCGCATCATCAAGCTGCCGGACGAAGTGGAGTTGATGCGCCGCTCCTGCGCCGTCGTCGAGGCTGCACTCGCCGAGATGGAGCAGGCGATCTGCCCCGGCATTTCCGAGAACGAACTGCTGGCTGTTTTCTGGCATCGCATTTTGGCCCAGGGCGGCGAGCATTGCTTCACGCGCCTGCTGGTCTCCGGCCAGAAGACCAATCCGTGGCTGCACGAGGCGGACGGAAAGCTGGTCGAGCCGGGAGACCTCGTCGCCATCGACACGGACGCGATCGGGCCCGAAGGCTATGTCGCGGATTTCTCGCGCACTTTCCTGTGCGGCGAGAAGGCGAGTGCAGCGCAACGGGAAGCCTACAGGGTGGCGCACGACTTCGTGCGCGGCTGCTCGGAGCTGATCAGGCCGGGGCTCGCGTTTTCGGACTTCGTCGCGCGCTGTCCGGTGCTGCCAGCAGCGTATCGCGAGCAGGGCTACGGCGTGATCCTGCACGGCATCGGCGTGGACGACGAGTCCCCGAACATCCCGCTGCCGGGCGACCCTTACACCGAGATGCCGGAAGGGGAGTTCAAGGAGAACATGGTCCTGGCCGTCGAGTGCTACGCGGGCAAGGTCGGCGCGCGGGACGGCGTCAAGCTCGAGGACGAAGTCTGGGTGTCCGCCGGCGGTCCAGTGGTACTTTCACGGTATCCGTATGACTCCAAACTGCTGGGTTGACACATGAAGCGCACGCTATCGCTCGCCGTCCTGTCCCTCGCGCTCGGCTCCCCGGGCGCCATCGCCCAAGGCGAGCGCTTCGGCCCAGCCGACCCGGTGGTGGAGGATGAGACCCAGCTCGATCCGAAGCGGCCGATCGAGGCCGAGATGCAGGCGAGCGTGCCGGACGGCTTCACGGCCGCCGCCGTCGGCGACCTCATCATCTCGCGCCCGCTGTCGCAACTTGCACCGCAGATGCCGGGTTTTGCCGCCGTCATCGAGATCCTGCGCGGCACGAACGTTACCTTTGGCAACCTCGAGACGACGATTTTCGATCCGCGCACTTTCGACGGCGCGCCGTACTCCTGGGACGGCGACTGGACCAACGCCTCGGTGCCGGCGGTTGCCTACGACCTGAAGTCCATGGGCTTTTCGCTCGTCGGCCGCGCCAACAATCACAGCCAGGACTGGGGCCTCGAAGGCATGCGCGAAACCGCGAAATGGCTTGACGACGCCGAAATCGCCCACGCCGGCGCCGGCGACTCGCACCGCATGGCGCGCGCGCCCGCGTACTTCGAGAGCCCGAAGGGGCGCATCGGGCTCGTATCGATCGCCTCGACGTTCCGGCCGACGAGTGAGTCGTTGCCGCCTGCGCAGACCGCGCCGGGCCGGCCGGGACTCAGCGCGCTGCGCGTCCGCGAAACCGTCGCGGCGCCGAAGCCCGCCGTCGAGGCGCTTGCCAAGGCGCAGTGCGCGCTGAATGGCAAGCACTGCGATGGCGCGCCGAAGGAGGGCAGCCTGTTCGGCACCTCGTACCGCCAGGCCGACCGCCTCTCGTACGAATACACGATGGATCCCGGCGATCTCGCCGAGATCTATGCCGCCGTCCGGGCCGCGCAGCTCAATGCCGACTTCGTGATCGTTGCGATCCACGCGCACGAATGCTCGCTCGGTTGCGACGGCAAAAACGCGCCGCGCGGTGCGGCAGACTTCCTGAAGGAGCTGGCGCGCGGAGCGATCGACTCCGGCGCGGACATGTTTGTGACCACGGGCAATCACAACCTTGGCCCCATGGAGATCTACGACTCGCCGAAACGCGGCAAGCGGCCGATCTTCTACGGGCTCGGCAACTTCTTCTGGAGCGACGTGCAGGAACTGCTGCCGGCCGACCTGTTCGCCAGGAATCGCGAGCTGCTCGCCAGGACCTGGCAGCACCCGCAGCGCGCGACCGAGTACGACCTGACCGCGCCTCTCAACGCGGGTTACTTCGCGAATGCCTTCACTTTCCAGAGCGTGATTGCGCAGGTCCGCTTCAGCGGCAACGAACTCTCGGAAGTCGTTCTGCATCCCGTCGAGCTCGGCTACGGCGACCGGCTGACACTGAGCGGGATTCCGCGGCTGGTAACGGACCCTGCGGCAGCGCGCGAGATCGTCCAGCAGGTTGTGGACCAGACGGCGCAGTTCGGACTGCCGGCGCTCGATTTCAACTTTTCCGGGTCCCGAGGCATCGTTGCCGTGGGCCGCTGAATCTCCAGGGTAATGCTCAATGGCTGAACGCTCGACGCCGCGGGTCTTCCTGTTCGCGTTCTGGCTCGCGCTTGCGACCTCGGCCAGCTCGGCCGCCACGCCGCCCGTGCCGGCGGCCGCAGTCGACGCGCTCTTCTCGACGTGGACTTCAGCGACCCCTGGCTGCGCCGTTGGCGTCTCGGAGGGCGACCGCATCGTGCTGGAGAAAGCCTACGGCGTGGCCGAACTCGAGCACGGCGCGCCTAACCGTCCCGACACGATCTTCGAGGCGGGGTCCGTCTCGAAACAGTTCACGGCGGCGGCGGTCCTTCTGCTCGCTGAGGACGGCAAGCTCTCGCTCGACGACGCCGCGCGGAAATTCATCCCGGAACTGCCTGAAAACGCCGCGTCCGTCACGATTCGCCAGATGCTCCAGCACACGAGCGGCCTGCGCGACTGGGGCAACGTCGCGGAGATCGGTGGCTGGCCGCGCGGCACCCGGACGCACACCCACGACCACGTGCTCGACATCCTGGCTCGTCAGCAGGCGCTCAACTTCGCGCCGGGCACACGCTGGTCGTACAGCAACTCGGGCTACAACCTCGCTGCCGTGATCGTCTCCCGCGTCGCCGGCGAGTCTTTTGCCGAGTTCACGCGCAAGCGCCTCTTCGAGCCGCTCGGTATGACGCGCACTTCCTGGCGCGACGATTTCACGCACATCGTCAAGGACCGGGCCGCCGCGTACGCGAAGACCGGCGATCGCTACGCGCTCGACATGCCGTTCGAGAACGTGCACGGTAACGGCGGACTATTGACGACCGTGGGCGACCTCTTGCGCTGGAACGCGAACTTCGTGATGCCGAAGGTCGGCGGTACGGACTTTGCGCGCCTCTTGCAGTCGCCGGGTCGGCTGGACGGCGGCGGCGAGACTGGCTACGGACTCGGCCTCGGCGTGGGTCGCCACAAGGGAGTGGGGGAGTTTCGACACGGCGGCGCGACCGCAGGTTATCGCGCCTTTCTCGCGCGCTACCCGGACCAGCGCGTGTCGATCGCCGTACTTTGTAACGCGGGTGACAGCCTGCCGTGGCAGGCGCTGCACGCGGTCGCGGATCTCTACCTCGCGAATGCGCAGAAACCCGAGCCGGCGCCGAGAGCCGTGAGACTCTCTGCGGCCGAGCTCGACACGATTGCCGGCCTGTACCGCAACATCGATCGCGGCGACGTCGTGCGGATCGAGCGCCATGGCGATGGCCTCCGCCTGGGCAGTGAGACGCCGCTCGTCGCGTTGTCTGCTTTGCACCTCACGGATGGGGAGGGCACGACCATCGAGCTCGACGGCACGGGCCGCGGGTTGATGGACGAGGGCAGCGGCGCGCCGGTCGTTCTCGAACGCGTGGCGGCGGCGAACCCGACGGCGGCGCAGCTTGAAGGGCTCGTCGGGCGCTACGACAGCGACGAGGCGGAGACCACGTTCACGGCGCGCGTGCGCGCGGGTGCACTCGAACTTGCGCAGCGGCCTGCCACGGTGTATCGCCTCACGCCGCTCTATGCAGACGCGTTCGACAGCGATCTCGGCACGATCGTCTTCCGGCGCGACGCCGCCGGCGCGGTGACGGCGCTCAGCGTCGTGCAGGACCGCGTGTGGGACCTCCGGTTCCGGCGCGAGTCGCCCGCCGCGACCAAGCGCGTACTCGCGTTCGGCGACTCCAATACCTGGGGCTGGATCCCGGTGGAGCGCGGGATCCCGACCACACGGTACGCGGCCGACCAGCGCTGGCCGGGCGTCGCGCAGGCCCAGCTGGGCGACGGCTTCGAGATCATCGAGGAAGGACTGAGCGGACGCACGACGGATCTCTTCGACAGTGATCCGACGGTGAAGGAACTGTCCGGGGCCGGCCTGGACGGCAGCGCCTACCTGCCTGCCGCTGTAGCGTCGCACCTGCCACTCGACCTGGTCGTCATCATGCTCGGTACCAACGACCTCAAGACCAAGTTTGGCCGCTCGCCGGAGGACATTGCGCTCGGCGTGCGCGGGCTGGTTGAACGGGTCCGCAGGATCGACCGCGGCGCCTGGACCGAGTATCCGGCGCCGAGGGTGCTTGTGCTCGCGCCGCCACCGCTCGTGCAGACGGAGCGGTTTCCGGCCGCGATCCTCGTTGGCGGCATCGACAAGTCACGGGCACTCGCATCGCGACTGCAAGCGGTCGCGGCGGAAACCGGTGCCGAGTTCCTCGACGTCGGCGCGATCACCAGCGCCGACGGCGTCGACGGCATCCACCTGAGCGAAGCGGCGCACGGCAAGATCGGTCTCGCGGTCGCGGACAAGATCCGCGCGATTCTCGAATAGCGCTCATGGTCGATCGAATCTGGTCGTACGTCTGGGCAAGCCCGAATACGGTCATCGGCCTCGCATTCGGCCTGCTGGCAGTCCTGTTCGGCGCGCAGCTTTGGCCACGGCAGGGCGTCCTTGAAATCTCCGGCGGCGGTCTCGGCAGACTGTTCGCGGCGCCCTGGCTTGCCTGTCCCTTCCGGGCCGTCACGCTTGGCCACGTGATCCTCGCCACGGATATCGAAACGCTCGATTGCGCGCGCACCCACGAGCAGGTCCACGTGCGGCAGTACGAGCAATGGGGGCCGCTGTTCGTGCCGGCGTACGTCGCCTCCAGTCTCTGGCAGCTCGCCTGCGGCCGACGTTGCTATCGCGACAACTGGTTCGAGCGGCAGGCCTATGACCGTTCTTGACCGGCGCCGCTTCCTGGAACTGTGCGCGGCGGCCGCGCTGGCCCCAGCGGCGCACGCGTCGCCGCGGCTGCGCGTCGTCGTTGCCGGCGCCGGCATCATCGGCGCCTCCGTCGCCTGGCATCTCGCGAAGTCGGGCGCAGAAGTGACCGTCATAGATCGCGAGGGTCCCGCGACACACGCCAGCCGCGGCTCGTTCGCCTGGATCAACGCCACCTGGTCGAAGCAGCCGCGGGCGTATCACGCGCTGAACCAGGCCGGCGTCGCGAGCTGGAAGCGGCTGCAGCCTGAGCTCAAGCTACCGGTGCGCTGGGGCGGCTCGCTCGAAGGCAACTCAGATGCGGCGCTGACGGCGGAACTCGCCCTGCGCGTGGCGGAGCAGCGACGCTGGGGCGAGGGGACGCGGCTCGTCGAGCGCGCCGAGCTCGCGGCGCTGGAACCGAACGTGGACTTCAGCGCGCTGCGGCAGGTGGTCTATTCCGCGAACGACGGCGCGACCGATCCGGTTGCCGCCACCCGCGCGTTCCTCGCCGCCGCCGTTGCGCTCGGCGCGAGAGTCGATTACCCCTGCGAGCTGACCGGCGTCGCGCTGGCGGCGAGCCGACTGACGGCGGTGCAGACGAGCCGCGGCGACATCCTGGCGGACCGGCTCGTGCTCGCGACCGGTGCCGCAGCCGACGCGTGTCGGCGCTTCGCGGACTGGGACGTCCCGCAGCGCGACTCACCCGGTGCAATTGCCGTCACGACGCCGATTCCGCGCCTCGTCCAGCGCGTGCTGTGGCTGCCGGGCGTGCACCTGCATCAGCGCGACGACGGCCGCATCGTGCTCGGCGAGGAGGCGGGCCCGCCGCCCGGCGAAGCGCATGCCCTGCGACTGCAAGCGCATCCCAACGATTTTCCCGCGCGCGAAGTTGCGCTGCAGCATGCCGAGCGCATGCGTGCGGCCGCGCAACGCTTCGTGCCGGGCCTTCCAGCGCTCGAATTCGAGGACGTCCGCGTCTGCTGGCGGCCGATGCCGCTCGACGGCTTTCCGGTGCTGGGCGCCTCGCCCGCGCGACGCGATGTCTATCTCGCCGTCATGCACAGCGGCGTGACGCTCGCGCCGGTCGTCGGGGCGCTGGCCGCGCGAGAGATCCTGGGCGACGCGGTCGTCGATGCCCTGAAGGATTTCCGGCCGGATCGCCAATTCACGGCAAGCACGGGCCATTAGTGCGCATTGGAGCCGCGGTCAAGCCAACGTCAGGGCATCAGGTCCCGGAGCCGGAACCAGGTCATGGCGGCGACCAGAGTCGGGCGGCGGAACAGTTTCCCGCCCGGAAAATCCTGGTGCTTCAGCCGCGCGAACACGTCGAAGCGCTCCGCCTGGCCCGCGATCGCCTCGGCCGCGATCTTGCCGGCGACCGGCGCGAGCAGCATGCCGTGTCCGGAATACCCCTGCAGGTAGTACACGTTCGGCGCGAGCCGGCCGAAATCCGGTGCGCGGCTCAGCGAGATGTCGATCATGCCGCCCCAGGCATAGTCGATCTCGACGTCGGCGAGCTGCGGGAACACCTTGAGCATCCGCTGTCGCGTCGCGCGGCCCGTGCCGAGCGGGTCGACGCCGGAGTAGCTGACGCGGCCGCCGAACAGCATGCGATGGTCGGACGAAACCCTGAAGTAATCGATGATCCAGTTGAGGTCGGCGACGGCGACGCGGTCCCTAAGGAGCGCGGCCGCGCGCTCGGCGCCGAGCGGCCTGGTCGCGACGACGTAAGAGGCGACGCCGATGTTCCGGCGTGCCAGTCGCTCCGAGAGCTCCTCGTGCCCGACGTTGGCGCACAAGGTGACGAACTTCGCGCGCACGCTGCCCTTGTCGGTGCGCACGGTAACCGTCGTGCCATGCTCGATCTGCGTGACGCGGCTGTGCTCGTGCAGGAGCGCGCCTGCGGCCACCGCGGCCTGGCCGACCCCGATGGTGAAGCGCAGCGGATGCACGTGGCCGGCGCCGGTGTCGAGCAGCCCGGCAATGTAGCGATCGCTCGCGACCCACTGGCGCACTTCCTCCCGCTCCATGAAGCGAAGCTGGCGGTAGCCGTAGTCGCCTTCCTGTTCGCGCTGCCACGCCAGCAGCTCCTCGCGCTGGCGCGGCTTGATGCCGACGTGCATGTGGCCCCAGACAAGGTCGCAGTCGATGCGGTTCTTCGCCACCAGGTCGCGCGTCAGGTCGACGGCCTCGATGCCGATGTCCCACAGCCGCTTCGCGTCGGCCTTGCCGATCTGCGTGGCGAGCTTCGCCATGCCGCAGGCATAGCCGGGAATGATCTGGCCCCCGGAGCGCCCGGAGGCGCCGAAGCCGACGCGGTCGGCCTCGAGCAGCACGACCCTGTAGCCGCGTTCGGCCAGGTGCAGCGCCGCGGAGCAGCCGGAGAGACCGGCACCCACGACGCAGACGTCCGCCTCGACATCGCCCTCGAGTGGCGGCGCGGGGGCGCCGCGGCCGGCAGTCGCCTCGTACCAGCTGTCGGCGGGCTGCAGGATCACACCTGCTCCAGGTACCAGCTGTAGTCGAGTGCGGTCAGGCGCGAATTGAAATCCTGCATCTCGCCGCGGCGCGTCAGCTCATAGAGCTTCACGAAGCGCTCGTCGAAATACCTGCGCAGGGATGCGCTCGCGCCGAAACGCGTGAGTGCCGTTGCCCAGTCGCCGGGCAGGCGCGGTGCCGTGAGCCGCTGGGTGTAGGCGTTGCCGACCAGCGGATCGGGCGGTGCGAGCTTGTCCTCGATGCCGTGCAGCATGCCGGCGAGCACCGCGGCCGCCACCAGGTACGGATTCGCGTCAGCGCCCGAAACGCGATGCTCGAGGCGGCGGTCGGCAGGGCCTGACACCGGGACGCGCACGGCGACGCCACGGTTGTTGTAGCCCCAGGTCGCGTTCATCGGCACGTACAGCTCGGGCCGCAGGCGACGGTAGCTGTTCGCGTTCGGCGCGAAGATCGCCATGCCGTCCGCCATCGTGTCGAGCAGGCCTGCCGCGGCCTGCTTCAGGAGGTCGTTGCCGAGCACATCGTCGCTTGCGAAGACATTCCTTCCATCGCGGTCGAGCACGCTCACGTGCAGGTGCATACCGCTGCCCGGCGCGTCGCCGTAGGGCTTGGCCATGAAGGTCGCCTCGACGCCGTGCGCGTGCGCGACGCCCTTGACGATGCGCTTGAAGCGGATCGCCTGGTCGCAGGCCTCGCGCGCGTCGGCGACGTGCCGCAGGTTCACTTCCCATTGGTTGGGACCGCACTCGGCGAGCGCGGCGCCGGTCGGCACGCCTTGCACCTCGCAGGCCGCCGCGATCGCCGCAAGGATGTCGGAGACCGACTCGAGGTCGGCCATCGAGTTGACCTGCGTGCGCGTCTCGCGCCGGCCGGTGTAGCGCGAGCGCGGCGGCTGGGCATGACCCGCAGCCGTGCGCTCGACATCGACCAGGTAGAACTCGAGTTCGACGGCGATGACCGGCTGCCAGCCGCGCGCAGCAAAACGATCGAGCACCGCGCCGAGCGCGTAGCGCGGGTCGCCGTAGAACGGCCCGCCGTCGTGGTCGAGCATCTGCACCTGCAACTGGGCGACGCCCGGGCCCAGCCAGGGAACGGGGTGGAGGGTGCGGGGGATCGGGACGCAGGCGCGGTCGGCGTCGCCTTCGTCAAATCCGAGACCGGTGGCCTGGATCGTGCTGCCGAGCACGTCGAGCGCGAACATTGAGCCGGGCAGGAACATGCCGCGCTTGTATATGCCTGGCAGGTCCGTGAGGTCGATGCGCTTGCCGCGCAGGACCCCGCACATATCCGGCAGCAGGAGGTCCACGAACCGCACCGCGGGGTGGGCGGCGAGAAAGGTCTCGGCATTGGAAAAATCGTCGCGTACCAGGGCCATACGTCACCGGGCGTTTAAGATCTTGTATCGCGAGCCGGGGATGGCCGCAAAGCAGGATACCCAGCCCCCCTTGCCCCGGGCAAGGATCATGCAGTGCAACATAATCGGGTCAAATTGCCCCCTTGAGGGCTGCCAGGACGTGCCCCGGGCCTGCCAACCGGCGGGGCGCTGACCCCCATGGTTGTGAGACAATGGACCTCGTGAACAGGCCTCCATACCGGGGGCCGTTCAAAATAATTAACAGACGCACATGCGAAAGCCGATCATCGGAATTCCCGCCGATCGCCGCCTTTTGAACTCGCACTGGTTCCATTGCGTGGGCGAGAAGTACATCAACGCCGTGGTCCAGGCGGCCGACGGCGTGCCTGTGCTCGTCCCGGCGCTCGGCGAGCGCTACCTGCGCGAATGGCTCGGGGCGTTCGACGCGATCCTGTTCACCGGCAGCCCCTCGAACGTGGAACCGCACCGCTATCTCGGGCCGAAGTCGGCACCAGGCACCTGGCACGACCCGGAGCGCGACGCGACCACGCTGCCGATGATCAACGGCGCCCTCGATGCCGGCCTGCCGATCCTCGGCATCTGCCGCGGCTTCCAGGAGATCAACGTCGCGCTCGGCGGCACGCTCGCGCAGAAGCTTCACGAACTGCCGGGCCGCCTCGATCACCGCGAGGACAAGGAACTTCCGCTCGAGGAGCAGTACGGGCCCGCCCACGAGATCGACCTGGTGGAGGGCGGCGTCCTGCACAAGATCGCGGGCAGCCGCCAGCTGAAGGTCAACTCGCTGCACTCGCAGGGCGTAGAGCGGCTCGCGCCGCGCCTGGTGACCGAGGCGACGGCGAGCGACGGCGTCATCGAGGCCTTCCGCATCGACGGTGCGAAGACCTTCGCGCTGGCCGTGCAGTGGCACCCGGAATGGAAGGTGATGGAAAACCCGTTCTCACGCGCGCTGTTCGCCGCCTTCGGGCAGGCGGGGCGCGAACATGCAAGCAGGCGGACCCGATGAGCGCAATCCAGCAGTTCCTGAAGGACCACAGCATCACCGAGGTCGAGGCGCTGGTGCCGGACATGGCAGGCGTCGCGCGCGGCAAGGTCATGCCGGCGGCCAAGTACGCGGAGGACGAGGGCATGCGCCTGCCCGAATCCATCTTCCTGCAGACGGTCACCGGCGAGTACCCGTCGGACGACAGCTCGATCCACCCCTCCGAGATCGACATCGCGCTCACCGGCGACCCGAATACGATCCGCGTCGTGCCCTGGGCTGCCGAACCGACCGCGCAGGTGATCCACGATTGCTTCTACGACGACGGCCGCCCGGTGCCGATGGCGCCGCGCTACGTGCTGCGGCGCGTGCTCGACCTCTACGCGGCAAAGGGCTGGCGGCCGGTGGTCGCGCCCGAGCTCGAGTTCTTCCTGGTCGAGCCGAACATCGACGCGGACTATCCGTTGAAGCCGCCGATCGGGCGCTCGGGCCGGGCGGAGATCGGCCGGCAGGCCTACAGCATCGCCGCGGTCAACGAGTTCGACCCGCTGTTCGACGACATCTACGCCTTCTGCGAGGCGCAGAACCTCGACATCGACACGCTGATCCACGAGGAAGGCGCGGCGCAGATGGAGATCAACCTGATCCACGGCGACGCGCTCGACCTCGCGGACCAGGCATTCCTGTTCAAGCGCACGGCGCGCGAGGCGGCGCTGCGGCACAAGATGTACGCGACCTTCATGGCCAAGCCGCTCGCCGGCGAGCCGGGCAGCGCGATGCACATCCACCAGAGCATCGTCGACGCGAAGACCGGCGACAACATCTTCAGCGACGCGGAAGGCAAGCCGACGGCGCTGTTCGAGTCTTACATCGCGGGCCTGCAGAAGTACCTGGCCTCGGCGATGTCGCTGTTCGGGCCGAATGTGAACAGCTACCGGCGCATCACGCGCTACAACTCGGCCCCGATCAACGTGCAGTGGGGCTTCGACAACCGCACCGCGGGACTGCGCGTGCCGGTGGCCGAGCCGCAGTCGCGGCGCGTGGAGAACCGCCTGGGCGGCGCCGACGCGAACCCTTACCTCGCCATCGGCGCATCGCTCGCCTGCGGCTACCTCGGCATGATCGAGGGACTGAAGCCGACGGCACCGATCACCGGCTCGGCCTACGACCTGCCGTTCTCGCTGCCGCGCTCGCTCGCCGATGCGCTGGCGATGCTGCAGTCGAGCAAGACGCTGGTCGAGTTGTTCGGCGAACGCTTCGTTGCGGCATACTGTGCCGTCAAGGAAAACGAGTACGAGACGTTCTCGCGGGTGATCAGCTCGTGGGAACGGGAACACCTGTTGCTGAACGTCTGAGAGCGGGGGCGACCATGAGCGCGAAGCCAAAGATCACCGGAAGGGGAACGCGCGACTGGCAGGAACTCGACTCCCGCCACTACATGCACCCATTCACGGACTTCCGCGCGCTCGCCGCCGAGGGCTCGCGCGTCATCACGCGCGCCGACGGCGTGCACCTGTACGACTCCGAGGGCCAGAAGATCCTGGACGCGATGTCCGGGCTGTGGTGCGTGAACATCGGCTACGGGCGCAACGAGCTGGCCGACGTCGCCGCGCGCCAGATGCGGGAGCTGCCGTACTACAACAGCTTCTTCAAGAGCTCCAACCCGCCCGCGATCGAGCTTGCGCAGCTGCTAGACGAGCTGACGCCGCCGCAGTTCCACCGCGTATTCTTCACGCAGTCGGGCTCGGAGGCGAACGACACGATCCTGCGCATGACGCGCCGCTACTGGGAGTTGCTGGGTCAGCCGAAGCGCAACGTCATCATCAGCCGCATCAATGCCTACCACGGCAGCACGGTGGCCGCGGCGAGCCTGGGCGGCATGGCTTTCATGCACGCCCAGGGCGGGCTGCCGATCCCCGATATCGCGCACATCGAGCAGCCGTACTGGTACGAAAACGGCACCGACGTCTCGCCGGAGGAATACGGCCTGCGCGCCGCCCGGCGACTCGCCGAGAAGATCGAGGAGCTCGGGCCCGAGCGCGTCGCCGCGTTCATCGGCGAGCCGGTGCAGGGTGCGGGGGGCGTGATCGTCCCGCCTTCGACCTACTGGCCCGAGATCCAGCGAATCTGCCGCGAGTACGGGATCCTGCTGATCGCCGACGAGGTGATCTGCGGCTTCGGGCGCACCGGGCAATGGTTTGGCAGCGACTACTTCGGCATCGAGCCGGACTTCATGACCATCGCCAAGGGCCTCACGTCGGGTTACCAGCCGCTCGGCGGCGCGATGGTCTCGGACCGGGTCGCCGAGGTGCTGATCGAGAAGGGCGGCGAGTTCGCCCACGGGTTCACCTGGTCGGGCCACCCGGTCTGCTGCGCGGTGGCGATCGAGAACCTGAACATCATGCGCCGCGAGAAGATCGTCGAGCGCGTGCGCGAGGAGATCGCGCCCTATTTCCAGATGCGCATCCGCGAGCTGGCGGAGCACAGGCTGGTCGGCGAGGTGCGCGGCGTCGGCATGCTCGGCGCGATCGAGCTCGTCGCCCACAAGGGCAGCCGCACCTTCTTCCGCAACCGCGGCGCGGTCGGGCAAGTGTGCCGCGATCACTGCTTCAAGAACGGGCTCATCATGCGCGCGGTGCGCGACACGATGATCATGTCGCCGCCGCTCGTCATGACCAAGGAGAACGTCGACGAGCTGGTCACCAAGGCGAGGCTGTGCCTCGACCTGACAGCCCGCGATATCGGCATCGGCTGAGGAAGACAGGGGAATGACGCGCGCAATTCGACTCTGGCCCCTTGCCGCGCTCGCGGCGCTCGCCGCCTGTGGTGGCAAGCAGGCAGCCGAGACCGCACCTGGAGTGGCCGCCCCGGAAGAAAAGGTTGTCAGCGTCCTCAACTGGTCGGATTACGTCGGCGACACGACGAATGCGGACTTCACGACCAAGACGGGCATCAAGGTCACCTACGACGTCTTTGATTCCAACGAGGTTCTGGAAACCAAGCTCCTCGCCGGCCGCTCCGGCTACGACGTCGTCGTGCCGACCGCGCCCTTCCTCGAGCGCCAGATCAAGGCGGGCGTGTTCCTGCCGCTCGACAAATCGAAGCTGCCAAATCTCAGGAACATGGACCCGGAGTTGATGCAGCAAGTCGCCGCGCACGACCCGGGCAACCAGCATTCGCTGATCTACCTCTGGGGTACCATCGGCATCGGTTACAACCCGGAGCTGGTCAAGAAGGCGCTTGGCACGGACACGATTGACAGCTGGGGCGCGATCCTCGACCCGGCGAACGCAGCCAGGCTCGCCAAGTGCGGCATCGCCATGCTGGACGCGCCGGCCGATGTCTTTGGATCGGTCGCGATCTACAAAGGCTTCGACCCGAACAGCGAGAAGCCCGAGGACCTCAAGGCCTTCGAGGACGCGATGATGAAGGTGCGGCCGTACATCCGCTACTTCCACTCATCGTCCTACATCAACGACCTCGCTGCCGGCGAGATCTGCGTGGCGCTCGGCTGGAGCGGCGACCTGCTCCAGGCACGGGACCGTGGAGCCGCAGCGGCAAAGCCCGTGACCGTCCGCTACGCGATACCGGTGGAAGGGACCATCAACTACTTCGACATGCTGGCGATCCCTGCCGACGCGCCGCATCCGGACAACGCGCACGCCTACCTCAACCACCTGATGGAACCGGAGGTCATCGCCCAGGTGGCGAACAAGACGCGCTTCGCGAGCGGTAACGCCGCGGCGCTGCCGTTCATCGCGGATGACATCAAGAACGACCCGGGCATCTACCCGAGCGCCGAAGTCCGTGCGCGCCTGCACCCGGACCTCGTCGAGTCACAGGAATTCAGCCGCGACCTGAACCGCGTCTGGACGCGCATCCGCAGCGGCCAATAGCGGGTGTGCGCCCGAACCCTTTGCGGGTTCACCCTGGCGGCGGCGCTGGCCGCGGCCGGTTGCGGGGGCAAGGTCGCCGATCCGGTCGTTGCACCCGTCGCGGAGGAGAAAGTCGTCCACGTCTACAACTGGGTCGACTTCATCGGCAAGACGACCATCGTGGACTTCGAGGCCGCGACCGGCATCCGGGTCGTCTACGACACCTTCGATACCAACGAGACGCTCGAGACGAAGCTGCTGACCGGCCATTCAGGCTATGACGTCGTGTTCCCGAGTTCGACCTACATGGGGCGCGTGGCCGAAGCCGGCGCGTTGATGAAGCTCGACAAGGCGCGACTTCCGGCGTACTCGAGCCTCGACCCCGAGATCCTGCGCCAGATCGCGCTGAACGACCCGGGAAACGAGCACGCGGTCGCCTATACCTGGGGCACGACGGGCATCGCCTGGGTGCCTGACCTGGTCCGCAAGGCGCTGGGTACGGCCACCATCGACAGCTGGAGCGCAGTCTTTGATCCCGCCGTCGCGCAGAAGCTCGCCCGATGCGGCATCACCATGCTGGACTCCAGGGACGACGTGTTCGAGGCGGCGGAAATCTACCTCGGCACCGACCCGGGGAACGAGGACCTCCAGGAGCTCGCGGCGGCGGAAGCGATGCTCAAGCGCGTGCGCCCGTACGTGCGCAATTTCGATTCGGGCGACTATCCCGGGTTGCTCGCCAGCGGCGAGATCTGCGTCGCAATCGCGTGGAACGGTGTCAAGCGCATCGCGCGCACCCGGCAGGACGGGTCGAGCAGGTACCAGCACATCGAGTACGTCCAGCCCCGCGAAGGCGCGCCCGCTTACTTCGATTCAGTCGCCATTCCGGTGGACGCGCCTCATCCGGACAATGCCTACGCTTTCCTGAATTTCCTGATGCGACCCGAGGTCATTGCTGGCGTCACGAATACCGTCGGCTACGCCAACGCGAACCCGGCGTCCCTGCCATTCGTGGACGCCGAACTGAAGGACGATCCCGCCGTTTACCCGCCCCCCGAAGTCCGCGCCCGGTTGCATACGACGCGGAAGCACTCTCAGGACTACGCGCGCGAGGTGAACCGCGCGTGGACTCGTGTGAAGACGGGTCAGTAGGAGTCAGCATGAAACACCGATGGGGATCGGTCCTCGCCGCATCAGCGGCGCTTGCAGCCTGTTCGGGTCACGAAAGCGACACTTCGGCAGCGCCGCCCGGTGGTGAGAGAATTGTCCACGTCTACAACTGGACCGACTACGTCGGCAAGTCGACGCTCGCGGACTTCGAAGCGAAGACGGGCATCAAGGTCGTTTACGACACGTATGACTCGAACGAGATCGTCGAGACCAAGCTCTTGATCGGCAAATCCGGCTATGACGTCGCGTTTCCGACCGCGACGATCATCGGGCGCATGTCCCGTGCAGGTGCACTTCAGAAGCTGGACAAGTCCCTGCTGCCGAATCTGGCAAACATGGACCCGGACGCCATGCGCCAAATCGCCGTGAATGACCCGGGCAACGACTACTCGGTGGGGTATACAGCCGGAACAACCGGCCTTGGCTACAACCCAGACCTGGTCAGGAAGGCTCTCGGCACGGATCGCCTGGACAGCTGGGCCGCCGTGTTCGATCCGGCGATCGCGTCGAGACTCGCCACCTGCGGCATTTCGGTGCTGGACGCGCCTGAGGACATCTTTGAAGCAGCCGAGTACTACCTGGGCACCGACACCAGCAACGAGGATCTCCAGGAGCTGGAGGCTGTGGAGCGGCTGATCAAGCGGGTGCGGCCTTACATCCGGTACTTCGATTCCTCGCAGCACGTGAACGCATTGGCAGCGGGCGAGATCTGCGTCTCGCTCAGCTGGACCAACCTGGTGCTCCAGGCGAAGTATCGAGGCGCGGATGCAACTCACCCGGTGTGGGTGTCCTACGCGATACCGAAGGAGGGTGCGACCCAGTGGTTCGACACGATGGTCATACCCGCAGACGCTCCGCACCTGGCCAATGCCCACGCTTTCGTCAACTTTCTCATGGAGCCGGAAGTGATCGCGGCCATCAGCAATGACATCGGATGCGCCAATGCCAACCGGGCATCTGAGCCTTTCCTCAAAGCCGAACTCAAGGACGACCCTTCGATCAATCCGCCCGCTGAGGTTCGGGCGCGGCTGCGCCCCGCCTATGCGCGATCGCAGGAGTACAGCCGGGAGGTCAACCGCGCGTGGACGCGCATCAAGACGGGCCAGTAGACTCCCGGTCCAAGGGGGAACCATGGCCAGCCCACGACCAGACCAGAAGAACGAGCCCTGGATGGACCCGGGCGCCCAGCCCTACGTGCGGCTGGAGAAGCTGACCAAGAAATTCGGCGACTTCGTCGCCGTGGACGACGTCTCCCTCAACATCTACCGCAACGAGATCTTCTGCCTGCTCGGCGGCTCGGGCTCGGGCAAGACGACGCTGCTGCGCATGATGGCGGGCTTCGAGCGGCCGACGGACGGCAAGATCTGGATCGACGGCGTGGACGTCACGGGCGCGCCGCCCTACGAGCGCCCGATCAACATGATGTTCCAGTCCTATGCGCTGTTCCCGCACATGAGCGTGCAGAAGAACATCGCCTTCGGGCTGAAGCAGGACAAGGTCGCGGACCGCGAGGTCGACGAACGGGTCGCGGAGATCCTGAAGCTCGTGCGCATGGAACAGTTCGGCAAGCGCATGCCGCACCAGCTCTCCGGCGGCCAGCGGCAGCGCGTCGCGCTCGCACGCGCGCTCGTCAAGCGCCCGAAACTGCTGCTGCTCGACGAGCCGCTGGCGGCCCTCGACCGCAAGCTGCGCGAACACACGCAGTTCGAGCTGCTGAACATCCAGGAGACGCTCGGCGTCACCTTCGTGGTCGTGACCCACGACCAGGAGGAGGCGATGACGCTCGCCACGCGCATCGGCGTCATGAACCACGGCGAGATCGTGCAGATCGGCACGCCGTCCGACATCTACGAGTACCCGGGCTCGCGCTTCGTCGCCGACTTCATCGGTTCGGTCAACATGTTCGAGGGCCGGATCGTCGAGGACGAGCCGGACTACGTGCGCGTCGCCTCCAAGGAGCTCGGTGCCACTTTCCACGTCGGGCACGGCGTCAGCGCGGCGCCGGACGCGACCGTCTGGGTCGCGCTGCGGCCGGAAAAGATCGTGCTCACGCGCGAGCGGCCGGAGGGCGGGGGCGACAACCGGGTCGAGGGCATCGTCGCCGAGGTTGCCTACCGCGGCGACCAGTCCATCTACCTGGTGAAACTCGCGAGTGGCCGGCAGATGCGCGTGACGCAGCCGAATACGCTGCGACAGGGCGCGGGCGATCGCGTCCGCTGGGACGATCGCGTGTGGCTCTCGTGGGACTCCTCGAGCCCGGTGGTGGTCACGCAGTGAGCAAGCCCTTTATCCGCGCGCACGGGCCCTGGCGCTGGGCCTCGCAGGGCCTGCGTTCCCGCGGCTACTCGGGCCGCACGCTCGTCACCGCCGTTCCCTACCTCTGGCTGTTGTTGTTCTTCATGGCGCCGTTCCTGATCGTCCTCAAGATCTCGGTGTCCGAGATGCAGCTCGCGATGCCGCCCTACCAGCCGCTCGTCACCTGGATCTCCGACGGCGTCGTCGCCCTGCGCATCAGCTTCGAGAACTACGCCTTCCTGCTGAATGACTCGCTGTACTGGAAGTCCTACCTGAACTCGATCCGGACGGCCGCGATCTCGACGGTCATCTGCCTGCTGATCGGCTACCCGATGGCCTACGGAATCGCCCGCAGTCCCGCGGCCTGGCGGAACCTGCTGCTGCTGCTCGTCATGCTGCCGTTCTGGACCTCGTTCCTGCTCCGCGTCTACGCGTGGATCGGGATCCTCAAGAACAACGGCGTGATCAACAACCTGCTGATGGCACTCGGAATCATCGACGAGCCGATCGTCATGCTGCAGACGAACTTCGCCATGTACATCGGCATCGTCTATTCCTACCTGCCGTTCATGGTGCTGCCGATCTACACCGCGGTCGAGAAACTCGACCACTCGCTGCTCGAGGCGGCGGCGGACCTCGGCTGCCGTCCGGTCAAGGCGTTCTTCCTCATCACCGTGCCGCTCACCATGACCGGCATCATCGCCGGCTGCATGCTGGTCTTCATCCCGGCGGTCGGCGAGTTCGTGATCCCGGCGCTGCTCGGCGGGCCTGACGCGCTGATGATCGGGCGGGTGCTGTGGGAAGAGTTCTTCAACAACCGTGACTGGCCGGTGGCGAGTGCGGTCGCGATCGCGATGCTGCTGCTGCTGGTGGTCCCGATCATGATCTACCAGCGCTCGCAGGGGCAGCAGCTCGGGGGCCACCCGTGAACGGCTCCCGCTCGCGGTTCGTGACGGCGATGATGATCGCCGGCTTCCTGTTCCTGTACCTGCCGATCGTGCTGATGATCATCTTTTCCTTCAACGAGTCGCGTCTCGTGACGGTCTGGGGCGGATTCTCGACCAAGTGGTACGGCGAGCTGTTCCGCAACCAGCAGATCCTCAGCGCCGCCTGGCTGTCATTCAAGATTGCCGCGATGAACGCGACCGGCGCGACCGTGCTCGGCACGCTGGCTGGCCTTGCACTCACGCGCTTCGGCCGCTTCCGCGGACGGCCGCTGCTGACCGGGCTTGCAACCGCACCGCTGGTGATGCCCGAGGTGATCACCGGGCTTTCGCTGCTGCTGCTGTTCGTCGCCATGGAACAGGCGATCGGCTGGCCGGCCGGGCGGGGCATCACGACGATCACGATCGCGCACATGACGTTCTCGATGGCCTACGTCACGGTGGTCGTGCAGTCGCGCCTCGCCACGCTCGACGAGTCGCTCGAGGAGGCCGCGATGGACCTCGGCGCGCGGCCGGCCAAGGTCTTTTTCCTGATCACGCTGCCGATCATCCTGCCGGCGATCCTCGCGGGCTGGTTGCTGGCCTTCACGCTCTCCTGGGACGACCTGGTGATCACGAGCTTCGTCACCGGCCCGGGCTCGAGCACGCTGCCGGTCGTGATCTTCTCGAAGGTTCGCCTTGGCGTGAGCCCGGACATCAATGCGCTGGCGACCATCCTGGTGCTGTTCGTCGCGATCTTCACCACGATCTTCGGCCTGTACATGATCCGCCAGCAGAAGCGGCGGGACCTGGACGTACAGCGCGCGGTCGCGGCCAACGAGTGATGCCGGATTCAAAGCTCCCCCGGGTCGGCACCACGATCTTCACGGTGATGTCGCGGCTCGCGGCCGAGACTGGCGCGATCAACCTCGGGCAGGGCTTCCCCG
>Ga0209254_10000906_pt1 | contig 25959 bp, 35 predicted proteins | sample FrelakmetDIP11DI_FD_187148 | JGI IMG/M metagenome (GOLD analysis project Ga0209254, IMG submission 187148) | Freshwater lake sediment microbial communities from the University of Notre Dame, USA, for methane emissions studies - DIP11 DI (SPAdes)... | ecosystem: Environmental > Aquatic >...
CGCCGCCGAATCGCTCGAGGCGCCGGCCGAGCGCCCGGTGCTCCGCGCGCACGGTATCGAGATCGAGCGGGCGGGAGCGGCCCAGAAGCGCGATCACGGCGTCCCGGAGCGTCTCGAAACCGTCTCCGGCCAGCACGTCGGCCTCGCCGAGCAGGTACCGATGCTTGCCGCCCATCGTCCGCCACACGAGCGCGCGGTCGCGGGCGTCGAACTCCTCCACGCCCATCTGGGCCTCGATCACCTCCGGGCCCGAGACGGAGAGCCGCCCCTCCTCGGTCATCACGACCCAGTCGCACCCGCGCGCCACGATGCCCAGGCCGCCGTAGCAGCCGTTCATGCCCGCGCACACGGCGATCACCGGCACGCCCGCGCGACGCGCCTCGAACACCGCGCGCTGGATCTCGGAGATGGCGACCAGGCCCGCATTGGCCTCGTGCAGGCGCACGCCCCCGGTGTCGAGCAGCAGGACGACGGCTTGCGGCCGGTCGCGGGCGGCGCGCAGGAGCACCCCGGTGAGCTTGGCCCCGTGCACCTCGCCCACGGCGCCCCCCATGAACTCGGGCTCCTGGGCGGCGAAGAACACCGCTTGCCCCCCCAGCAGCGCGCGGCCCACGACGACGCCGTCGTCGAACGCGACGGGCAACCCGAGCCCCGGCAGGTGCGGGCTCGTCACGCGAGCCGAGGGCGCGAGCCATTCGTGCGGGCTGCCCGCGTCGAAGAAGCGTCGCACGCGCTGCCGGGCCGTGGCCTCGAGATAGCCCGCGCTCACGCCACCCCCAGCTCGGCCGCCGCCTGCGCGAGGCGCAGCCCCACGACGGCCGGCGTCGCGCCCGCGTCGTTGATGGTGACGCGCAGGTCGGGCATGCGCACGCGGTCCGCGAAGTCGCCGAGCACCGCCTCCCACGTGCTCGCGAAGCCGCGCACCGAACTGCTCACCTCCACGCGGAGCTTGCCGCCCAGGGGCACGCTTTCGCAGAGCGCCTCGAGGTTGCCGGAGCCCACCACCCCGACGATCACGCTGGCCGCGGGGCGCGGTCGGTCGGGGAAGGGGCCGAACTCGAACGTGAGATGTTCCATGGTTTCACCAGTTGCGGAATCGCTTCGGGGGATCGTAGAGGCCGCCGGACCAGCGCACGAGGTCCTTGATGGAGCGGGCGGCGAGCAGGTCGCGGGTGGCCTCGCGCGGGTCCACGCCGAGGTCGGAGGGACGCTGGACGATGCCGCGGTCGCGCAGGTTCTCCACCGCGGCGCGGTCGCGGGCGAGACCAACGGGCGTGTAGCCGGCGACGCCGCGCACGGCCTGCTCGCGCTCGGCGAGCGTCGCGCACTTGTGCAGGTGGGCGATGCCCTCCTCGGTGACGAGGTGGGTCACGTCGTCGCCGTACACCATCACCGGCGGCAGGTCGAGGTTGAACTCCTCCATCAGCCGCCAGGCGTCGAGGCGCTCGACGAACGCGGGCTGCATCTTCTCGCGGAAGGTCTCGACCATCTGCACGACGAGCTTGCGCCCGCGGGGCATCGTCGCCCCGCCCGGCCGGGCCGACTCGCGGCCGGCCTTGAGCCAGGGCACGCTCGCGTGGCGCCTGCCGCGCGACTCGCTGCCGAAATTGGGGGCGCCGCCGAACCCCGCGATGCGGCTCGCGGTGGCCGTGGAGGAATTGCCCTCGGGGTCGATCTGCAGCGTCGAGCCGATGAAGAGGTCCGCGTAGTGGCCGGCCAGCTGGCAGAAGACGCGGTTGGAGCGCATCGTGCCGTCGGGCCCGTCGAAGAAGACGTCCGGGCGCGCGGCGGTGTAGGCCTCCATGCCCAGCTCCGAGCCGGCGCAGTGGATGCTCTCGACCCAGCCGGACTCGATGGCCGGGATGAGCGTCGGGCAGGGATTCACGGTCATGTACCGGCAGATCCGGCCCTTCAGCCCCAGGCTCTCGCCGTAGGTGGGCAGGATGAGCTCGATGGCCGCGGTGTCGAAGCCGATGCCGTGGTTCAGGCGCGCGACCTCGTAAGGCGCGTAGAGGCCCTTCACCACCATCATCGCCATCAGCACCTGGATCTCGGTGATGTTGGCCGGGTCGCGGGTGAAGATGGGCTCGATGTAATGGGGCCGCGGCGCCTTCACCACGAACGACACCCAGTCCGCGGGGACGTCCACGCGAGGGACGCGGTCCACGAGCTCGTCCACCTGCGCGACCACGATGCCGTTCTTGAAGGCGGTGGCCTCGACCACGGCCGGCGTGTCCTCGGTGTTCGGCCCGGTGTAGAGGTTGCCCTCGCGGTCCGCGCTCTGGGCGGCCACGAAGGACACCCGCGGCGTGAGGTCCACGAAATAGCGGCTGTAGAGCTCCAGGTAGGTGTGGATCGCGCCGATCTCGATCCGGCCCTCCTTCACCAGGCGGGCCATGCGCACGCCCTGGTCCCCGGAATAGCAGAAGTCGAGCCGCTTCGCGATGCCCCGCTCGAAGAGGTCCAGGTGGCTCGCGAGCGCGAGGTTCGACTGCACCACGTGCAGGCCGTGGATCGCCGCCGGGTCGAGCCGCGAGAGCGCGAGCGAGAGGAAGTCCGCGTGCTTCTGGTTGTTGCCCTCGACGCAGATGCGGTCCCCGGGCGAGACGATGGCGCCCAGGAGGTCGGCGATGCGGCTGCTCTCCACCACCTTGGCGAGGCCGGCCGCCCGCGCGCGCTCGAGCCTCGCGGCCCGCTCGCGTTCGCCGTGGTTCCAGATGCGGGCCACTCGCCGGGTCCGCCCGTCAGCTATCGAGCGTGATCCTGGCGTCGCGGATCACCTGGCCCCACTTCGCCAGCTCGGACTTGAGCAGTTCCGTCACCTGCTGCGGCGTGCGCGGGCCGACGTCCTCGTTGCCCAGCTTCTCGAGGTCGCGCACCAGGCCCGGATCGGCCAGGGCGGCGGCGAGCTCCTTCTCGAAGCGCCGCGCGATGGGCGCGGGCAGGTTCGCGGGCGCGGCCATCATGAACCACAGCACCGCCTCGTAGCCGGGCAGGCCCTGTTCGGCCACGGTCGGCACGTCGGGCAGCGGGCCGGAGCGCCGCGCGCTCGTCACGCCCAGGGCGCGCGCCTTGCCGGACTGGATCATCTGGAGCGCCGGGCCGATGGTGGCGAACATCACCGGCACCTGCCCGCCGATGAGGTCGGTGAGCGCGGGGGCCGCGCCCTTGTAGGGCACGTGGGTGAGCTTCACGCCCGCCTGCGCCTTGAAGAGCTCGCCCGCCAGGTGATGCACGGATCCCACGCCGGAGCTCGCGTAGTTGAGCTTGTCGGGTTCGGCCTTCGCGAGGGCGATGAGCTCGCGGACGTTGTTCGCCTTGACGCCCGGGTGCACCAGCAGCGCGAGGCCGGTGGCGCACACGTACGAGAGCGGCGCGAGGTCCTTCACGGGGTCGTAGCCGACCTTGCGCAGGTTCGGCATGATCGTCATCGGACCCGAGTCGGTGAGGCCGATCGTGTAGCCGTCGGGCGCGGACTTGGCGACGTAGTCCGCACCCAGCGAGGCGCCGGCGCCGGGCTTGTACTCGAACACGATGGGCTGGCCCAGGCGCTGCTCGAGCTGGCGGCCGACCAGGCGCGCGGTGGCGTCGGTCGAGCCCCCCGTGCTGTAGCCGATCACGAGCTTGATGGACTTCTCGGGCCAGGCGGCGCTCGCGCCACGCGGCAAGGCGAGGGCCGCCGCGCCGGCGGCGAAGCACTTCATGATCCTGCGACGATGGGTATCCATGGGTCTCCTCGGTTCGGCGGGAATCGCGGTTCCCGACCGGGACTACGTTTCGGAAGTGTCTCGCGTGAACCGCTCGATCGCGTCGAGCAGCTTGTCGGCGGCCTTGCCGGCACGCTCGACGTTGCCGTTCGCGATCGCGCGGCCGACGTCGGCGTGAAGCTTGGCGGTCAGGGGCAGGTCGGCCGCCTGCTTGTAGTGCAGGTACCAGAAGCGGCGCGAGAGCGAGTGCATCAGGCCCATCGCACCGACGGCGAACTCGTTGTGGGCCGCCTGGCCGCACAGGTCGTTGAAGACGCGGTCGGCGCGCAGGAAGGCCACGTCGTCGTTGGCGCGGGCCGAGGACTCGAACATCGCCACGATCTCGTGCATGCGCTTGCGCTCATCGTCGGTGGCCCGCCGCGCGGCGCTCCGCGCGATGAGGCGGTCGAGCTCGCGGCGCACCTCGAGGAGCCGCAGCTGGCTCTTCAGGTTGATTTCCGAGACGACGATGCCGCGGCGCGGCATGATCACGACCAGGCGCTCGCGCGCCAGACGCTGGAGCGCCTCCCGGATGGGCGTGCGGCCGATGCCGAGCTGGGCCGAGAGCTCGGCCTCCGAAACCACCGTCCCCGGCGCGAGGCGCAGGGTGACGATCAGCTCCTCGAGATCGGCGTAGGCGCGATCCGTGAGGCTCTGCGCCGGGGTTGCCGCCTTGGCGGTGCGCTTGCGCGGCATGGCGTCAGCGGTGCTTGCGCTTTTCCACCAGGCCCACGAACTTCTCGTACTCCCGGTCGTCCACGGCGTAGCTGTGGTCGTCGTCGGGGAAGGTGCCGCCCTTCACGTCCTTGATGTAAGCCTCGATGCCCTTCAGCGCGACCTCCGTGAGATTGGCATAGCGCTTGGTGAACTTGGGCTTGAAGTCGGTGAAGACGCCCAGCAGGTCGTGGCCCAGGAGGATCTGGCCGTCGCATCCCACGCCGGCGCCGATGCCGATGGTCGGGATCTCCAGCTGCTGCGAGATGACGGTGGCGATCTTCGCGGGAACCGCCTCGAACTCCAGCATGAAGCAGCCGGCGTCCTGGATGGCGAAGGCGTCCTCGAGGATCTTCATGGCCGAATCGGCCGTCCTTCCCTGGATGCGGAAGCCTCCGAACATGGCCACCGTGTGGGGCGTCATGCCGATGTGCGAGGCGGTGGGGATGCCGGCATCGACCATGGCCTTCAGGATGTGGGCCTGGCTCCGCCCCCCCTGGGGCTTCACCGCGTCCGAGCCGCCCACCTGCATGAAGCGCGTGGCGTTCTCGAGCGCCTTCTCGACCGTGTGGTAGCTCTGGTAGGGCATGCAGCCCAGCACGAAGGTCTTGGGCGCGCCGCGGCGGATCGCCGCGCAGTGCATCACCATCATGTCCATCGTGGCCGGGATGGTGGTGGAATGGCCGTGGGCGATCATCGCCAGGCTGTCGCCGCAGACCGCGACGTCCACGCCGGCCATCTCGGCCCAGCGGGCGGACGTGTAGTCGGGCACCGACATGTAGACCATCTTCTCGCCGGTGCGCTTGGAATCGCGAATCTCCTGGAGGGTGCGCTTCTTTCGCTCCGGGGCGGGGGGGGGCGCGGCCACGGCTCTCTCCTCGGTGGGTGGGGCGGCCGACTTTTTGACAGGCGGCTGATGTACTTTTAATATATCAGGGAGTGTTGACCTGACTCAAGCGGAGACCGGAACGATGATGACAGACCGCCAGCGGAAGTTCCGCGAGAAGTACCTTTCAGAGATCAGCCCCTGGTACCACGGGCTGGTCCACATCGGCGTCATGTACGTGGCGGGCATCAGCGCCATCGCCTGGTGCGTGAGCCAGCTGAAGAGCCCCACGTGGGAATGGCTCCTCATCATCCCCATCGCCATCGCCGGCAACTTCGTGGAATGGGGCATGCACATGCACGTCATGCACCGACTGAAGGACGTCTTCGCGCTGCGCGCGATCTACGACCGCCACACGCGCCAGCACCACCAGTACTTCACCGACAACGACGTCACGATCCACTCGGTGAAGGAATTCCGCATCGTGTTCTTCCCGTGGCGCGTGCTCATCGTCCTCGCGGTCGCGAGCGCGATCTTCGGCTACACGACGTCTCTGGTGCTGGGCCCCAACGCCGGCTTCATGTTCCCGATCACCATGATCGGCCACTACATGGTCTACGAGACCTTCCACGTGTGCTGCCACCTGCCGGAGAACGCGTTCATCCGCAATGCGCCCTTCATCAGCACCATCCGGCGCCACCACACCGCGCACCACAACATGGGGATCATGATGCACCTGAACATGAACCTCACGTTCCCCGTCGCGGACTGGGCCATGAACACGAGCGACTTGAACCGCGGGCTCCTGGGCCACCTCTTCAACGGCTACGACGAGACGCACCAGAAGCCCGAGCTGAAGCCGATCATCGCCCGCTACCGCCTCGCGAAGACGGAAGAGGAGCGCGTGACGCTCGAAGGCCCGAAGCTCAGCGTGGAAGAGCTGCAGACGCTCGCCCGCGCCGGCAGCCACGCCTGACGTTCCCCGGGGTGCCGGTTCCGGCGCCCCGCCGGCCTGAAGCTACTCGCCGCGCACCGCAGGCGCCGGGACGGCCTCGCCCTCCCGCATGAACATCGCCGCCTCGATCTCGCCCCCGGGCGGGACGACGACGAACTCCGGCCCCGCCTCCTCCAGTCGTCCGGGCGCGAGGATCAACGCCTCCAGCAGCGACGTCGAGCCGATGACCTCCTCGTACTGCATGTTCCAGCGCTGGGCACAGAAGTCGGCCACGCGCTTGGACAGCGGCCGGCATTCGTCGAGCTCCTGCTGGCTGAGACCGACCATGCACAGCTTGCGGTAGTGGTGGTACTTCATCTCGACCAGGTAGTCGGCGGATTCCTCGCCGAAGTCGCGCACGTAGTCCAGGTAGTCCTGCAGGGGCTCGTCCTTGGCCTCCAGCCAGCCGCGCGTGAGGTAGTAGGTGTTGGGGTTGGCGAAGAAGCGCTGCACGTAGCGCTGGTGCGAGCCCAGGAAGATCGCGACGCAGTCGTGCGTGCGCGGGATGACGAGCGTGTGCGCGCCCGACTTCACGCCGACCAGGCCGTTGCCGCACAGGCCGTAGCCGACGATGATGTTGCTCGGCTGCGGAACGGCATCGACCGCTTCCTGCAGGGCCGCGGCGAGCTTCTTCGGCGTGTTGTGCAGCAGGATCTCGAGGTAGGTGACCGGCATGTCCGCCGGCAGCATCGTTCCGAGCAGCTCCTGCAGCACCCGGCAGGCGATGACCACGGTGGGACGCGAGGTTTCGTTCACGGCATCTCCCTCACGGGGTTGAAGGGGACGGCATCTCGCGCGAGGCCCGGTCGGCGCGGCGAGCGAGCACCCCCGATTCGCGCACCAGATCCGGGATGGCCTGGTCCTGCTTCGGCGCCATGATGTGCACGCCGGCCACGCCGCGGATTTCGCGGATCGCCTGCATCATTTCCACGCAGATGCGCCGGCCCTCCGCCCGCGGGTCGGCCGCGCCCTCCAGGCGCGCCACGATCGCATCGGGAATGTGCACGCCGGGCACCTTGGTGCGCAGCCAACGCGCCGTCTTCGCCGAGGAGATGGGGCCCACGCCGATGAGGATGTGGCAGCGTTCGTGCAGGCCTTCGTCGCGCACCCGCGCCATGTAGTCCTCGAGCCGTTCGAGATCGAAGCAGTACTGCGTCTGCAAGAACTGCGCGCCGGCGGCGATCTTGCGCGCGAGCCGCAGCGGGCGCATGTCGAAGGGCGGCACGAACGGGTTGTCCGCGCCGCCCAGGAAGAGCCGAGGCGGCTGCGTCAGCTTGCGGCCGGAGAGGAACCGGCCCTCGTCGCGCATGACGCGCGCGGCCTGCAGGAGGGACATGCTGTCCAGGTCGAACACCGGCTTCGCGTCGGCGTGATCGCCCACCCCGGTGCCGTCGCCCGTGAGGCAGAGCAGGTTGCGGATGCCCAGGGCCGCTGCCCCCAGGATGTCGCCCTGGATCGCGATGCGGTTGCGGTCGCGGCAGCTGATCTGCATCACCGGCTCGCAACCGGCCTGCACGAGCAGCGCCGAGACGCCCAGGCTCGACATGTGGCAGTTGGCGCCGCTGCCGTCGGTGACGTTGATCGCGTCGACGTGGTCGCGGAAATGCCCTAGTTGCACCGAGACGTCGGCCGGATCGGCCGAATCCGGCGGCGAGAACTCGGCCGTGACCACGAACTCCCCCGCGAGAAGCAGGCGCTCGAGCCGGCTTTCGGTCGTCGTCGTCGGCGCGCCGCTCACCGGCGGCGGCGTGTGCTCGCCCCGCGCCAGGCGCAGCCAGCTTGAGGTGCCGGCATGGCCCGCGTTCGCCGGCGGGTTCGGCAACCGCGGAAACTCGGCGCCCGGCATGCGCTGCATGCCGCGCCATCCTTCCACCCAGACGCACGGCATCTGCGGCTTGGCTTCGCAGCCCCCGTCGGGCCGCACGCCCCCGCAGGGGCCGTTCCTCACCGACTTGGGGCAGTTCATCGGGCAGGCCATGCCATTGACCGAGAGCAGGCAATAGCCGCACATGTGGCAATCGAAGAAGAGGCCCTTCACGTTCGATTCGACCCAGGCCGCCGGCTTCTCGGCGCGCGCGTAGCCGATGGCCTTGAACACGGGCCGCAGCGCGGTGAGGAGGGCGAGGAGCATCCGGTAGGCGCGCGCCTGGAACGCGGCGTGGCGCACGGACCAGCGGCGAAGCGCGAGCATGCTCAGCCCTCCCCGAGGCGGTCGGCCGGCGCGGCCGACAGTTCAGTGCAGGCGATGAACAGGTCCTGGAAGTCGGCGCGATGGGACAGCTCGACCACGCGCATGCTCGCAGCCACCCGGTGGGCGCGCTGCCGATCGCGCCGGTTGAAGAGCACCATACGCGCGCCGTCGCCGGCCGCGTTGCCGATGGACTCGATGCGCTCCACCGGCACCGGCGGCACGAGGCCGATGGCCACGATGTCGGCCGGCACCAGGTGATTGCCGAACGTGCCGGCCAGGTAGATGCGGTCGAGCTCCTTCACGTCCTGGTCGCGCAGGAGGATCTCGATGCCCGCGCGAAGGGCCGCCTTGCCCAGCTGGACGCTGCGCACGTCCTGCTGCGTGAAAACGATGTCGCGGCCGGTGCGCGTCTTCTTGCCTTCCACCAGGAGCGCCTCGGGAACGCCCGTCGCCGGGTCCAGCCGCACGTGCGCGTGAGAGCCCGTGGTCACGAATCCGCCGTCGGGCTGGAGGGAGCCGGCCTCGACCAGGGCGTTCACGATCGAGATCACGCCCGAGCCGCACAGGCCGAAGGGGCGCTTGTCGCGTTCGCCGGCCTGCGGGATCGCCGCCCAGCGAAGGGCCCCGTCCGGATCGACCCAGACGCGCTCTATCGCGCCGGGCGCGGCCCGCACGCCACAGCGGATGTGCGCGCCCTCGTAGACGGGACCGGTCGCGCACGAGGTCGCCGTGAGCACCCCGTCCTTCGCCAGCACGACCTCGCCATTGGTGCCGATGTCCACCAGCAGGTGGTTGCCACGGTAGAACTCCGGCCCTCGCGTGAGCACCGCCGCCAGGGTGTCTCCGCCGATGTACCCGGCGGGCATGGGCAGCACGAAGACCGGCGCGCCCGGGGCGAGGCGAAGGCCCAGGCTCGCCGCCTCGACCTCCACGCCGGCGGAGAGCACCGGCAGGTACGGCCCCCGCCCGATGGGCTCCGGGTTGATGCGAAGCAGGATGTGCTGCATCGTCGGGTTGCCGACCACCACGGCATCGGCGATGTCGACGAGGTCGATGCCCGCCTCGGCCGCGACCTCCTCGACCATGCGGTTGATCTCGTCGACCAGCAGCGACTGCAGCTTGGCGAGCGCCGCCACGTCGTCCTGCACGTGGGTCATGCGCGCGATCACGTCCTCGCCGTAGGCTGCCTGGGGGTTGGCGGCCGTGCGCAGGCCGGCGATCTCGCCGCTTTGCAGGTCGCACAGGAACATCACCATCGAGGTCGTGCCGACGTCGACCGCCACGCCGTATAGCCCGCGGTGCGCGCCCGCATGCAGGCTGGCGAGGCGCTTGCCCGCGAAGGTCGCGCACACTTTCGCGGCCGAATCGAAGCCCTTCTCGAGCGAGTAGGCCGCAAGCACGGCGGGAGGGACGTCACGGGAGGGGGCGCCCGCCCGGCCGAGCGCCGCGCCGATTCGCTCGGCCAGGGGCCGCACCGGTTTCGCGTAGGCACCTTCGACTTCGAGCGGCACCCGCTTCACGTGCGGAGCGAGCGCGACGCGGGTCACGGTATAGGGCTTGCGCGGCGCGCTCCTGAGCGCCTGGCTCTCCGGAGGTATCGATACGCACACCTCGCCCCGCACATGGGCCCTGCAGGCGAGCCGGTAGCGATCGTTGCCGCCGGGCGGCAGCAGCGCGCGCTCCTCCTCGGTCGACGCGGAAAGCGCTGCGGCCTGTCCCTCCTCGATTTCGACCAGGCAGCTGCCGCACTTGCCGCGACCGCCGCAGACCGACTTGATGCCGACCCCGCCCTTCCAGGCGGCCACCAGGAGGCTCTCGCCCTGCGCCACCTCGACCCGGCGCGACTCGGGCAGGAAGGTGATGCCGGCCTGCTCTGTCCGATGCTCGGGCTTGGCCATGGAGGCTCGGGGTGCGGGGACCGCGGGCGCCGGAACCGGCCCGGTCAGGAAATCGCGCCCGACTGGAATGCGCCGAGGAAGTTCATGCAGTACTCGTCGCGCCCGAACACCGCCTCGGCGCCGATCATCACCGCCATCAGCTGCGCGTCGGTCGGATCGATGATGGCTGCGTCCATGCCGGCGGCGATCGCGCCGGCGAGGAACACGCGGTTGATGAGCTTGCGCGCGGGAAGCCCGAAGGACACGTTGGTGAGCCCGCAGACCGTGTGCACGCCCGGATAGCGCGCCATCATCTCGCGAATGGCCCCGATCGTGGCCTGGGCCGAGCCCGAGTCGGTGGCCACGGGGAACACCAACGGATCGACGTAGATGTCGTCGAGCGCGACGCCCGCCGCCGTCAGGCTGTCGACGAGGCGGCTCGCCAGTCCCACCTTCAGCGCGGTGGTCGAGGCCGGCACCTCCTCGCCCTGCGCCAGCGCGATCACCTTGGCCTTGTGCTCGAGCACGAGCGCCAGCACCCGGGCGTACCGTTCGCGCTCCAGGTTGATGGAGTTGACCATCGGCCGCCCGCCGCGCACGCGCGGCAGCGCCGCCGCGAGCGCGGCGGGGTCCGAGGTGTCCAGGCACAGGGGCAGGTCGGTGACTTCCTGCGCGCGATCGACCAGCCAGCAGAGCATCTCGGCCTCGCGGCCCGGGAAGGTGCCGCCGTTCACGTCGATGTAGTGCGCGCCCGCGGCCTCCTGCATCCGCACCTCGGCCGCGACCGCCTCGGCGTCGAGCTTCTCCAGCGCGGCACGGATCGCCTTTCGCGACGCGTTGACCCGCTCGCCGACGATCAGCATGCTCAGTACTTGCCGTACTTCTTCACGGCCTTCGACATGGCCCAGACGTTCTCGGTCTTGCAGTAGTCGGTCAGGCTGTTGGCGCTGCTGATGATGTAGCCGCCGCCCTTGCCCGCGACCTCGATGCGTTCCTTCACTTCCTTGTCCACCTCTTCCGGCGTGCCCAGGGTGAGCGTGTAGTCGAGGTCGATGTTGCCGATGAGGCATACCTTCGAGCCGTACTCGCGCTTCATGCGGGCGATGTCCATGGCCGAGGGCTGGATCGGGTGGATCGCGTTCATGCCCAGGCTCACCAGCCCGTCGAGGATCGGGAAGATGTTGCCGTCGCTGTGGAAGGCCCAGGGCTTCCTGATCGCGTCGGCCACCATCTTCTGGTAGGGCTTGAAGAATTCCTCGTACATTTCCATGTTGACCCAGGGCATCTTGGTGTCCGCATGGTCGTCGTTGGCCCAGTAGAAATCGAGGTCGAGCTTGTTCAGGTTCTCGATCACCCGCACCGTCCACTCGGAGAAGCGGCGGTGGATCTCCTTCACCAGGTCCGGGTCGTCGAACATCATCAGGGAGAACACGTCCAGGCCGATGCTCTCGATGGTGCTCGCCGTGCCCAGGCGGATGCGCGCGTAGACGGCGTAGTCCTCGCGGTACTGCTCGATCCACTTGGCGACCTGCTCGTAGCGCGCCGGGTGGTCCGGGTCGGGCAGGAACTCGTCGAAGAGCTTGAGGGAATCGCGGTCCGTGAGGAGCCCGCGCTTCACGTAGGTGCGCCCGCCGGGCTCCACGCCCATGTCCGCGATCCACGGCGGCACGAAGTCGAACGTGATCTTCTTCGGGAAGTAGAACGCTTCCTTGATGGACTTGGACGTCTGCAGCGCCTGGCTCGCGCTGCCGGCGCCGCCGGTGGGGAAGTGGTAGCCGAAGCCGTCCATGCCCAGCGCGCGGCACAGCTCGCCCGGGGTGTAGTCGGTGCGACCGCCCATGATGCGGATCTGCAGCTGCTCCTCGACCTCGTTCTCGACCCACGGCACCTGGTCGGGCTGGCCCCGCATGAGGGCCGTCATCACTCGTTCTTTTGGCTTCATTGGCGTGGCTTCCCGTGTTCGCCGCTCTACCGGAGCAGCTGGTTGCACTTCTCGACGCAGCCGTACGCATCCTGGCTGTAGAAATCGGCGCCGATCTCGTCCGCGAATTTCTGCGTGACCGGGGCGCCTCCGACGCCGATCAGTACCTGCCCCCGCAGGCCGGCGCTCGAGAGCGCCTCGATCGTCCCGCGCATGCTTTCCATGGTGAGGGTGATGAGCGCGCTCAGCATCACGAAGCGCGGCGACTCGTTCTTCACGGCCTCGACGAAGCGCTCCGGACTCACGTCGACGCCGAGGTCGATGACCTCGTAGCCGCCGCCCTCGAGCATGAGCTTCACGATGTTCTTTCCGATGTCGTGGAAGTCACCGGCGACCGTCCCGACGACCGCCTTCGCCTTGCGCTCGTAGGTGCCCTTCGAGAGCTCGGACTTGATCGCCTCCATGGCCTCGCTCATCGCGCGTGCGCCGAGCATCATGTGCGGCAGGAAGTACTCGCCTTTCGAGTATTTCTCGCCGATCACCGACATCGCCGGGATCAGCGCGTCGGTCATGAGCGTCTTGGCCTCGATGCCGGCGGCCAGCGCGGTCTTGAGCTCCGCGAGGAGCTCGACACGCTTGCCCCTCACGCACAGGTCCTTGATCTTCTCGAGTTGGTCAGACATCGCCGGCTCCGTTTCCCGAAGGGCGCCGCGCGGCGCGGCGCGTCAACGGCTAATATGCCGGTAATATGTCAGTGGCCTTTTTGATCTGGGTCAACTCCCCACGGGATAGCTTCCGCATGGGGGCCCCGCACTCGCGACGCGGCTCAGAACGGCTGCCGCTCGATCCGGATCGACTTGTTGCCCGGCAGCGTCATCGTGCCCGTGGTGGTCGAGTCGAACTGGATCGTCACGGGCGCCACGTTGGTCGGGGGGCTCGACGGCGGCTTGTACGTGCCGGTGAGCGTCTGCCCGTTCGCGTAGCGCGTCCATCCCGAGGGGAGCACCGCCGGGTCCGGCGTGTCCGCGACGACCAGGTACCAGATGGGGTTGCCGGCGTCGTCGTACATGAACCCGGCCATGTCCAGGGTGCCGTTCTGCCACTCGATGAAGTAGCCGCGGCCGCTTTCGGCCGGATTCCACCACCAGCCCGACTCCGGCACGCCCTGCCGCGGAGGGGCGTTCACGCCGTTGAAGTCGAAGCGCTGGATGGGGACGGCACGGCCGGCCACACCATCGTGCCCGTCTGGGCCGTGTTGAAGGTCATGAGCATCGTGCCCGCTTTCTGCGAAGGTCCCGGCGCCTTGTACGCGCCGGCGAGCGACTGGCCGCCAACGTGGTGCCCCCGACGCTGGCAATCGAGGTACCCGGCGGGATCACGGCCACGGAGGAGCCGGCCGAAGCGAGCAGCCCCGTCACCGCCGCCGTGAGGCTCGTGAGGTTCGCGGCCTGGAGCTGCCCGCTCGAGTTGAGCTGCGCGACGACGCGCAGGATGGTGTTGGTCTGGTAGGCGGCGACGTTGCGGCTGCCGGGCAGCGCGGCGTTGGGCTGGTCGTCCACGATGGCCTCGAAGATACCGATTAGAAGATACTCGACGCCGTCGCGCGGGGTATTGGCGGGAATGGTGAGCGAGGCCGTCTTGGTGCCCGGCGAAGTCCTTGCGAAACGCGACGCGAGCGGGATGTTGCCGAAGGCGTTGCCGTCGCAGCCGAAAGGCGCGATCTCCTCGAAAGCAAACGTGAATTGCCCGCCGAATAGAGCCACGCAGATGAGATCGTCCACATGCGTGCCGTAGGCCGTGTACTCGTTGGTGGTGATCGTGAGCGCCTTGTCCGTGTCGATCACGTAGGCGTCGCCGATCCACGCGCCGCCCGTGAGCGCGAGCTGCGGCACGTTGGGATACTGGTCGCCCGTGAGGCGAAGCGTCACCGTCGTGCCGTTCACCGCGATGTTGTAGGTGCCGTTGCCGAAGAGGCTATCGCGGATGGCCGCGCTGCTGCCGCCGAAGTCGTTGGCGGACTGGCCCCAGCGCCAGCCGTTGTCGCCCGCACGATAGACGAGACGGCCGTTGTTGTGGTTGGCGCCCAATGCCGCCGTGTTGATCGGGCCCGTGAGAACCGGCGCCGGGATTCCCGCGATGCTCGGGCCGGGCAGGAAGCCGTTCACGTCCGCAGCGAAGCCGAAGCCGTTGGGGATGGGCGCGGGGTCGACGCGGTTGGGCGCGGTCTGGATGTACTCCACGCTCTTGCTGACGACCACCGATTGGATCTGGGCGATCGACTCGCCGGTCGCGAGTGCGGAAACCCGTGCGAGGCCGGCCAGGAGCCGGCGCGTCAGGCCCCTCCGACGCTATCGCTGGTGCACGGGAATCCGCCGGACCGGCCGCTCGGGGCGGCCCGCGTCGGGACCGGCCACCAGTCTCTTGACGAACTGGTGGACGGCGAAGATGGCGCTGGAGATCGCTTCGGCGATGTAGAGGCTGCGCTCGACGCGGGCGCGGTAGGCCAGTTCGTGAAGGGCATCGTTCTTGTTCATGGGTGGATCCTCGTAGCGTGCGTTCAACGGCTTCGGACGGGGCGTCCGGCAGCGTACGACCATGCTACGGGGCATTTGTTGCGGTGCAGCGTCGAAAAGAAACGAGTCTTGGGACGAGATTCGTCGCCTAAGCCCGACAATTTGCGGCAGCGCACCATGCGGCGCGGCGCTCAGGCCCGGGACAAGTCCCTCGCCGCGGCCATCACCAGCGGCGCGTAGGCCTTCATCGCTTTCGGCCGGAAGCGGGCCTGCGGGCCGGACAGACCGATCGCCGCGACCGCGCGACCGCTCGCATCCAGTATCGGGGCCGCAACGCCGAACACGCCCTCGCGCCATTCGCCCCTGTTGATTGCGTAGCCCGCCTTGCGGATGCGCGCCATCTCGCGGCGAAGATCGGGGGGCGCGGTGATCGTCGCGTCGGTGAAGGCCTCGCGCGCTCTCGACAAGTCCACCGCATCCGGCGGCTGGAAGGCGAGGAGCGCCTTGCCCGTGGCGACGCAGTGCGCCGGCGCGCGCCCGCCGATGGCCGAGTACGCGCGCACAGGATGGGGACTGTCGATCTTGTGCACGTACACGACCTCGTCGCCGTCGAGGAGCGAGAGGTGCACCGTCTCTTTCGTGAGGGCCGCGAGCTTTCGCATCGCAGTCGTGGCCTCCGTGGCGATGTCCAGGCGCGCGATGACGCGCGAGCCCAGCTCCCAGAGCTTCAACGTGAGCTCGTAGCGGCCGGTGTCGGCGACCTGGCGGACATAGCCCAGCTCCGCGAGGGAACGCAGCAGCCGGTGCGCGTTGCTCTTCTGCAGGCCCACGGCCTTGGCGGCCTCGGTGACGCCGACGGGGTGGCCGAGGCGCGCGAGGGCTTCGAGGAGCGTGAGGCCCTTGGCGAGGGTCTTTTCCACCGGCTATCCACCTGCTGGAACGGCGTTCCGTATCGTGGAACCGCCGGTCAGCGGGTGTCAATGCACGGGGTCAATCGGGGAGCCGTTACCTCGGCGCAGGCGGCTACTCCAGCTTGCCGTGGCACGCCTTGTACTTCTTGCCGCTGCCGCAGGGGCAGGGGTCGTTGCGGCCGACCTTGGCGTCCTCGCGCTTCACGGGCGTGCGATTGACGCGCTGCTCGAAGCCCCACTGCCACGCCTCGTACACGCAGTCGTAGAGGTTCTCGCGCGCTTCCTTCATGAGGTCCGCTTCTTCTTCCGGCGTGTGCCACTCCTCGCCTTCGTCCTCGGCGTGCTGCTTGAGGGCGCCGGAGAGGGCCATGGCGGGGAAAAGGAATTCCTCGACCAGCTCCTCGTCGTCGCCGGCGCTGTACCAGTCGGGATCGGAAAGCGCGACGCCGAGCAGGTAGCCGTCGCACCAGATGGCGAGCTCCTCTTCGCCCTCTTCCACGGGATAGAAGATGAGGTCGAGACCGACGCCCTCGGCGAGCGAGGCCTGCGTATCGGCGGCGAAGGCCTCGAGGAGCTCGGTGATCTGCGCGGCCTCCTCATCGCCCGCGAACTTCGATTCACCCATGGCGGAGGCGAGCCATTTCTCCTTCGGGATCTCCGCGGGGCTTGAGGCGATGGCGCAGAAGAAGCCCTGGAGGGCGTCGAGGGTGAGGGAATCCTCCAGGTGCGGGGCGGAGAGGCGTTTTTCGAGTCGGTCGAGGTCTTGGGCGTTCATTTGATCATTATCAGGTATTTGCCCGCATCGCCCTTGCTCGCCTGGGGCCTTGGACCCATGCGGCCCGCTTGGCGGAAGCCGATAATTGGACATGCTGTCATCCCAACCGGGTTCACGTGCGCCACGAGCGCGCAAGAGCCGACATGGAGCGTTCTCATGAGGAACCGTCAAACCGATCTTGTTCCCCGGTCTTTCCTGACCGATCTCTCCCCCGAGGCTTTCGACGAGCTTTCCGAGCAGTTGCATATGTGGCTGGCGGCTTGCCCGGAGATCCATCCCTACGGATCGCGATTGCACGAACTGCCGAGGGATTGGGGGATGGTGGAAACCGCCAAAGCGACGCGATAGCCCCGTATCAGCCCGATCGCCGGCCACCGCGGCGGAGTGAAATCTTTCGGGGTGGTTGCAAGTCCTTGCGAGATTCCTCGAACGCCAGGATCGCGGGTTCACCCTTGAACCCTGCAAGCAGCGCCGTCAGGGGCGGACGGCCCCCCTTGCGTCCGTTCTCCCGGGCCGCTGCTGCCTTGGCGTCTGAAGTGACCTGACCCGCCCTCCTTCCAAGCGCGCTCATCCAGATGCGCGTGCCAAAACAGCCGGCGATCAGGTCAGGGACGGTGAGATCCAGGTCGAGAGCGGGCCAGTGAAGGCCATATCCCCCGCCCTCTATCTTCACGGCCCTGATCTGCGAAGGCTTGGCATCGGCGAGGCCATGGACCTGTGAAACCGGAATCGCGACTGCGCTGCCCGAAACGAGTTCGAGCTGCAAGCGCTTTCGCTTGCCGTCGTAGGTAACCGACTTGGCAAGGTCTCCGCGAGTTCGGCGAACTGCACCTCGGGCCGACGCTTCGGCAAGGCGCGATTCAACGGCGCGGTCGATCTGTGACTTGGTGGCCATGGATGGCGCTCCAGGTTGAAAGGCACTCGGCGTGCCGGTCGATGAGTTGCGCGGCGACCCGTCGGAGGATCGGCGTCGGGATGCCGTCGGTTTCCAACAGGGCCACGTCGCCCGGATCGCGCCCCAAGGAAAACCTGGCGTGGCCTTCGGGGCCGTTGACGTGCACGTGCGCCGGTTCGTGGTCGTTGAGGTAGATGACGACGCGCCAAGAGCCGACGCGGAACAGCGTGGGCATTTTAACCTAACCGTTGGGTTATTGGCGAGGGCACCGGATGCTTCAAGAACGCCCCTCGCGCCACCCTCGTTGACCTGCCGGCCGGCGGCGGGAACTGGCAGGCTCATCGCCTGAGCCTCCCGCTCCCCATACTGGCTTTCCACCCCAGGAGGCCCGCATGAAAGCGATCGAATCCGTCCTCTCCACGCTCGAAATCCGCGAACCCGTCCTCGCCGGCAACCTCGCCGTCTTCCCGCTCTACCGCCCGACGCAGGCGCCGATGGACTACCTGCTCCTCGACGACGCGCTCGACCGGGACCTCGCCCACATCACCGAGGTATCGCAGGCCGGCTCCGTGCCCGAGCTCGCTTTCGAGAACGCCTCGCCCCAGCGCGTGCTCCTCGTCGATGGCGACGAACTGGTGGGCGCCCGCCAGAACCGCATCGTCAACATCTCGATCCTGGTGGGCGCGGGCAAGAAGCTCGTCATCCCCGTCTCGTGCGTGGAGCAGGGGCGCTGGTCGTACCGCAGCGCCAGGTTCGCCGCGGCGAAGCGATCGCTCTTCGCGTCGGCCAAGGCGAGGAAGATGGCGGCGGTGTCGCGCTCCATGCGGGACGAGGGCGAACGCCGCTCGGACCAAGGCGCCGTGTGGGACGACATCAGCGAGAAGATCGCCTACAGCCGCGTCTCCTCGCAGACCTCGGCCATGGCGGACGTGTACGAGGCCATCGAGCCGGACCTCGCCGCCTATGAGAAGTCGATCGCCATCACCGAGGGCCAGACGGGCGCGGTGTTCGCGAGCGGCGATCGGGTGATCGGGCTGGAGTTCTTCGATTCGCCGGCCGCGTTCGCGCGTTGCTTCGCGAAGATCGTCAGGGCCTATGCGATGGATGCGCGGGAGGGATCGGCATCCGTGGACCCGGCGGCGGCGCTCGCGGATGTGCGGCAGTTCCTCGACGAGATGACGAAGGCCGCGACCGAGAAGTACGCGGCGCTCGGGGAAGGCGAGGACGTGCGGCTGGAGGGCGACAACCTGGCCGGCGGGGCGCTCGTCGATGGCGAGCGGGTGGTGCACATGGCGGCGTATCGGGTGGCGGCGGCTTGAGCCCTGGCTCGTGATACGGGTGCGCAAAACACGACGACCATCAGCGCCCCTTCGAATTCACGATTGCCCGAACCCGCTCGAGCAACGATCGCGCGGACTCGATACACGAAGCAGCGATCGCTTCACCCACCGGCACTCCGTCATAGTCGGATTTATTGCGGAGCTTGGTGACGCGATCTTCTTGACCGTGCCCAGCCGGGCGCCGATCGACCGTTCCGCCTTCATCAGGTCGAACTGCGCCTGGAGATTCAGCCAGTACTGCGGCGACTGGCCAAAGGCCTTTCCGAAGAGAAGCGCCAGCTCCGCTTCCGCGGAGGCGAAGGAACGAATCACCGGCGGCGAGTGTAAACACGTTGTTTATCGCGAGCAATGGCGCCCGCTCTGACTCAACGCGCCGATGGGGCGGCGGGATGACCGCCCGATCCACTGGACGCGACACCTACGCGGCCCTGTTGCCCTTCGCGTCCGTTCCTCGAATGAGCGACTCCGCCGGAATGCCGAGCCCCTCGTGCAGGCGCCGAATTATGGGCAGGGTCAAGGGCCGCTTGCGGCACCAACGCAATCGCATCATCCCGGTTGTGGAGCCCGGGGGAAGGGTCGCGGCGAGATTGGCGCCGGTTTGACGGGTATCGACTGACAGAATCACCCGCTGCGCGGATGGGAAGGCGAATCGCGCGAACCCAGCCGAAATCGCCGCCGAACTGGATAGCAATTTCACTTCCCGCATGTTCATCGCCGGGCGGAGAGTGGCCGCTTCTTCGCATTGACGGGGCGTATCCGTATGGATACACTTGAATGACCTTCTCCCTCCGCCTGACCGAAGAATTTCGCGATTGGCTGGACGCCTTGGAAGACAAGCGCGCCCAGATACGTATCGCCGCCCGGCTCCGGCAGGTGGAGGCTGGAAATCTTGGCGATTGGAAACCCGTCCGCGGAGAGGTTTCGGAGTTGCGGGTTCACATCGGGCCTGGGTACCGGCTTTACTTCGCGCGGCGTGGCTCGATGCTGGTGATCCTGCTCTGCGCCGGCGACAAGTCCTCGCAGAAAGGGGACATCGAGAGGGCCATTCGGATCACTGCGGAAATCGGAGAGAACCCATGAGCAAGCCCAAGGCCGGTCGCAAGCTCCTCGCGTTCGACGCCGCCCGATACTTGAATGACGACGCGGCGATTGCGGAGTACCTCACGGCCATCCTGGAGGCGGACGATCCCGATCTGCTGCTGGTTGCCCTGGGCGATGTCGCGCGCGCCAAAGGCATGGCCCAGGTCTCGCGGGATTCCGGCCTGGGTCGCGAAAGCCTCTACAAGGCGCTGGCGCCGGGCGCAAAGCCCCGCTTCGATACCGTGCTCAAGGTGGCCCGGGCATTGGGGGTGCGGTTTTCCGTGCGGGCGGGGTGAGGGTTGATCGCCAGCTCCCCTATCGACTACCCCGCCGAAGCCAGGACATGCCGTTCCTGCTCCCTCGTTTCGATCGCACCGGGGCGTGCGGCGCGTACCCGCCGAATCGCATCGCCGGGCGTCACGCCCTGCTCGATCAGCAGTAATGCCGCCACCATCCCCGAACGCCCCAGCCCTCCGCGACAATGGACGACGACGCGTCGGCCGTCCTGAAGCATGGAGGCGAGCCGGGGGCCGGCGGTTTGCCAGCCCGCATCGAAGCGCCAGTCGGGAATGCTCACGTCGCGGATGGGGAGGTGATGCCATTCCAGTTCCAATGCCCGAGCGCGTTGGCCCAGATCGGGAACCTTGAGCAACTCGAACTCGTGGTCCTCGATCAATGTCACCAACGCGGACGCCCCCCAGCCGCGGATCGCCTCGAGATCCGCGTCGAGATCGCGGGCCCACGGCCCGGACATGGCGTGCGGGTCTTTCTTCCCGGGGCAAATCGTGAGGCCGATGACCCCCGGCGCAGGGGCGGCGGCAACACCGTCGATGCGCAGCGGGTCCGATTGGCTGGTGCGGTCAGCGGCCATGTCCGTCAATGCACCCCCGCGACGCGCCGCCGGATCGGCAGGTGCGGAAAACGGATCGACATCCCCCCGGTAGACCTGGCGTCGTACTCGAGGCAGCCCGGGTGCGCGGCACCATGGACGTTGGCGAGGGTGCGGGCGGCCATCACCGCCACATCCCCGTACGGCACCGGGCGAGCGAGGTCGAGGTAGTAGTTGGGCGAACCGTCGGCATCACCACCGATCGAGTCCGGCAACCGAGTAGGCGCACACCAGCCCAGCTTCATCAGGGCGGTATAGTCGTCCTCGGACAGGTGCTCGTCCTCGGGCAGGTAGTAGTCCGAGACGGCTTCCATGCGGATGCCGTACGCGCCTTGGTCCATGATCTGGACGTAACGGGTGGTGCCCTTGATGCGGAGCACCAGGAATTCGTCCTCATCCAAGGTGACGAGCGCGGTGACGAGGCGGTCGACGAATTGCTTCCAGGCTTCCTGGGCGGACTCCTGCCTGAGAGCGACCTTGATCGGGGATTGTGGCGGCGCGGGATTCTCGCGGGCAGGCTTGCTTCTGGGATTGGCGGTCTTTTCGGTCATCGGGATCCTCCCTCTTTGGGCACCGTTGGAACCTCAACGGCACGGTCCTGAATCCACGATTCAATTGTAGAAAACGGCGGGCTCATGGAATGAGCTAGTGAGTACGCTCCTGCGCTGCACCGAACCCATGGCGCCCCCGGAATGGTTCACGGGCCAAGTTCCGCCTCACACAGGCAGATCGCGTGATCGGACGGCGCGCCCATTGCCTTGTGGCCCGCGATGACGAGGCCCGGCAAAGTCGTGACGTAGGAAGCGGATACGGCCCCGACGTCCGCGCTGGCGACGACGTGGTCGATACGCGAGGTATGGGCTCCGCTGTCCGACATGTAGCTCCACTCGCCGGCAGCCGAGGGGATCTTCCAGCCGACTTCGCGCAGCGCCCGCAGGTGATGGCCACCGATCGATCGCGGGATTTCGGGATCGCCGTTCAGGTCGCCGATCAGGATGACCTTTCCCCTCGAGACGCTCTTCAGGATTCCCGTGAGCTCCGCCCAATAGGCGCGAACATCCGCGGCGGACTTGTATGCCGGCGCCCTGATGCCGATGAGGGTGAACTCGGGATCGCGGAATGTGGCGGCCAGGAAGTTGGTGCGGCCGTGACTGTCGCATTGAGTGGACGGCGGCGGCACCGCACCCACGATGAAGTCGCGCTTCGAGGCCATCAGCACCTGGTTGTGGCCCGGCCTTCTCTCCGAGATCTTGATGAAGCCGAGGCCGATCGTCCGCAGGTCGTCACGGAGCCGCCGGTGATCGGCGCCCTCCACGTACTCGTTCAGCACGAGGATGTCCGGGTGCAGCTGGCGGATCGCATCGACGACACCCGCGGGGATGCGCTTCGGGCGCGAGCGGTGATTGAGGTTCCAGGCGAGGATTCGGGTCATGGCGGGATCATGTCACGGCCATGGCTCAGCCCATGAGCTTCGCCCGCCCGCGACGGCGCTTGATCGCCGTAGTCCGATTTCGGGCGCTGCGCGTTGAAGGGTGATGCGCCCCGTGCAATTCCTCGAAATGACCATTTATAATCCCGAAATGGACATTTCCGTCACCGAGTTCAAGCACCGCTGCCTCGAGCTCATCCGCGATCTCGAGAAGACCGGCCGGCCCATCACCATCACGCGCCGCGGGAAGACCGTGGCGAGGCTCGTCGCGCCTGCAGCACCGGCCGCGGACGACAGCATGAAGCCCTGGGAGCGCCTTCGTGCTCTGGGCGGCCAGTACCATGGCGAGCCGGGCGAATCCATGCTTCGCGACGAGGACTTCGACGCCTTGCGATGAGCGTCCTGCTCGATACCCACGTTTGGATCTGGTGGCTGATCGGTGACCCCCGCATCGGTCGCGAGGAACGCGCCAGGCTGGACGAGCTCGCCGCGCGTTCGGAGGTCCATCTTTCGGCCATCAGCCTGTGGGAGGCGCAAATGCTTCACTCCCGCAAGCGCGTGACACTTCCCCTGCCGTTTGCGCCATGGATCGCCGAGGCGACGGCCTTGTCGATCGTGAACGTGGTGCCACTTGATGCCGAAGTGGCCGTAGCGCTCGACGAGCTTCCCGCCGGATTCCGCGGCGACCCCGCCGACCGCCTCATCGCGGCCACTGCCCGCTGCAAGCGCCTGCCGCTCGCCACGTACGACAAGGCCCTCAGACGGTCGAGGTCGATCGAGATCTGGAAGGGGTAGCGGTTATAGACACGATTCCTGATTGACATTTGCTTTTATAAAAGCAATTATTCTCATCGAAACATGCTTATAAGCATTGTTTGGAGGATTTAAGCGATGTCAGTCAATAGTTTGACTCTTTCGTCGATTGGCGACCTACTTCGGCGATATGCCCCTCTGCTCGAAAAGCCCCGCCCCCCGGCCGGCTGGGCGCGTGCCATCCGCGAAGCCCTCGGCATGACCCGCGATCAACTCGCCACCCGCCTGGGTCTTCGCGGTTCGACCATCGCCACCCTGGAGCGCAGCGAGGCCCGCGGCACCATCACGCTCGAAAGCCTGGAGAAGCTCGCGCAAGGCATGGGCTGCCGCGTCGTGTATGCGATCGTGCCGGCGGAGGGGCGCACGCTCGAGGACATCGTTCGCGACCGGGCCCTCGTTGTCGCCCGCGATCGCCTCTCGCGCGTTTCCCATTCCATGAAGCTGGAAGAACAGGGCCTGGACCGTCAAGGCGAGAAGCGGCAACTCGATCGCGTTGTCGCGTCGCTGCTCGCGGGAAGCCGTCGCAACCTGTGGCGCTGAGACCCGTCCACGCACCGGGCGCGACGCCGCTCGACCCCGACGAGATCGCCGGGCTCATCCCGAAGGCCGTCACCACGCAGGAGGAACTGAATCTCTTCGAGTCGGAGAACATCCTCGCTGCGGATGGCGGAGACGTCACGCACCGCTGGCACTCCTGAACGACGGCTCGAAGGCGCAAGACGCCCGCTCATGAAGAATATCGAACGCTTCATCGACGAGCTCGCCGACGTCTCCGCCCCTCGCGTCTTCAACCCTTGGCGCGACGTGGATGCGGTGAACGACTTCGGCCGCGAGGCGCCCTCCATCCGCCGCGACAACCTGCGCCGCTATCTCGCCGGGCGCCTCGGCCATGCCCGGTTGTTGCTGATCGCCGAGGCCGCCGGCTACCAGGGCGCCAAGTTCAGCGGCATCGCGATGACGAGCGAGCGGCAGCTGCTCGCCTCGGGTTCGCTAGGGGATGAGTTCTTCGCGGGCGAGAAGCGCCGCACCAGCCGCGAATCCGTGCGCGCGCAGGGCTTCACCGAACCCACCGCGACGATCGTGTGGGGACGCATGCTCGAGGCGGGGCTGGCAGGGCGCGAGTGGGTCAACTGGAACACGTTCGCCTGGCATCCGCAAAGGGACGGCCCCCTCACCAATCGCACCCCCACACCGCGGGAGTTCGAGGCGGGCGTGCCGGCGCTGAACCGCTTCCTCTCGCTCTATCCGGGCGTGCCGGTCGTGGCCGTCGGCGAGAAGGCCAGGGGAAAGCTCGACGAATTGGGCGTGCGCGTGGTCGCCGCGGTTCGCCATCCGGCGAACGGCGGGGCAACGGAATTCCGGAAAGGGATCGACCGGGTTCTGCTGGACCTGCGCGGCTAGGGCGCAGGAATCTTCGCGAGTGGGCCCCGCGTTGCGACTACGCTTGCGAGCGCGGCAGGTACGGCGACATCTGGTCGAGCTGCTCGCCGGCTTTCGTGAACTTGGCGTTGAAGTAGCTGATGGCCCCGACGATGAAGTCCGAGATGCCTTCGGCCAAGGCGATGGTGTGTTCGAGCCGTTCGCGGCGGATGACGCTCTGCAAGGCGGCGTTTTCGATCGTGTTCATGGTCTTCCCGACTATCGATGTTCGGCCGGCAGGTCCGGCTCTCATGCACACACTATCGGCTCCGGCACACCGAATCACAAACGATTAGTTTTGAGGCTATGGGATAGAAAAACGACGCTGTACGCCGCCTTTTCCGGGAACTTTGCGGCGGGAGGGCCGCAGAGAAACCCCTCTGCTTCAGGGAGATCCCTGCGTACCGGGCGTGACCAGCGTCACCGTCGGATAGCAAGCCCGGTAACGCCTCGCGTCCCGCGTGATCAGGGGAAGCTTCCGGACCGCCGCATGGGCCCCGACGAAGAAGTCGGCCAGCACGCCAGCCCGAAGGCCCCCGCGCTTTCGATAAAGGAGGTGCGCCTTGGCGGCCAGGAAGAGCGCCTCCCGCGGGATCTCCTCGAACTGCAGTCCCATGGACTCGAGGTCGCCGTCCAGGGCCTCGACCGTTTCGTACCCCGCGGCCAGCTCCGCGTAGATGACCGGGTTCACGATCACCGGCCCTCGCCTCGACCAAGTCTCGAGCTGCCCCAGGGACCACGCGGCCCAGCGCGGGTCGTCCCCCAGGACATCGAGCAGGACGTTGCTGTCGCAGAGGATCACTTGAACCCGGGGTCCTTCGCGTCTTCGTCGTAGCCGCGCAGCAGGCGCATCAGTTCGTCCGTGCGGCCCGCGCCCTTGAGGCGACCGCGAACGGCGGAGAAGGCGCTCCTGCCGGGCTTCGCCCTCTTTCGCTTCGCGGCGGCCGTCACCCGGAGCGCGCCGTCCTCCAAGTAGGCGAATTCCACCTGGTCGCCAGGGGCAAGGCCGAGGTAGTCGCGCATGGCCTTGGGGATGGTGACCTGGCCCTTCACGGTGATCGAGCGGTTCATGGCAGGAGAATGTATTACTAATCGTTCCATGGTATTACCTTGCGGCCGCTCCGGCAATGAAGGCGGGCGCAAGGCAAAACTTCCCTCACAGGGAACCAGGCCACGGCCCGAACCCGATCGACCGCCTCGGCTTGCGGGAACTTGCGGTGCCGCCCCCGGCCGGGTTCCAAGATCACAGTTTGTGATCTTAAAGAGGCAGCCTCCTCGGCCGTGATCCGGACCATGAAATCGTCGGGAAAGCACTCCGGATTTCGCGAGACTGCCTGGTTGATCGACCTGACTTCGACGCCGTAGAGCATTGCGAGGTCCTCATCCAACAGCACCCTTTGCCCTCTCGCCAGAAGGATTCGACTCTCGATAGAGACGGCGATTGAGGGTTTTGCGGTCATCCCCAATCAACGCTCGAGGCGCTGTTCGAGATGACTCGGCGAACGCGTGCCAGCTCGTCCAGGGTCACGAAGTGTGAGCTTGGACTTGGACGCAGCGCCGTTCCTTCCGACGGGATTCCCGCCTTCGCGGGAATGACGGTAGCGGCGGGAATGACGCACCGCCCGC
>Ga0209254_10000907_pt1 | contig 25957 bp, 21 predicted proteins | sample FrelakmetDIP11DI_FD_187148 | JGI IMG/M metagenome (GOLD analysis project Ga0209254, IMG submission 187148) | Freshwater lake sediment microbial communities from the University of Notre Dame, USA, for methane emissions studies - DIP11 DI (SPAdes)... | ecosystem: Environmental > Aquatic >...
GAGCCGCTGGCGGCAGACGCTCCGGCGGCGACCGCGGCAGCGCCGGCGTCGCCCCCGGCAGCTCCCACGACGTTCCACTCGGGGTTAACCGCCTGCACGACCTCACGCCGCAGGTGCTGCACCAACTCCGGATTGTCGCGCAGGAACTGACGGACATTCTCCCGGCCTTGTCCCAGACGCTGGTCGCCGTAGGAGAACCAGGCCCCGCTCTTCTGCACGATCTTGTTGTCGACCGCCAGATCGAGCACGTCACCCTCCGTGGAGATGCCCAGGCCGTACATGATGTCGAACTCCGCTTCCTTGAACGGGGGAGCGACCTTGTTCTTGACCACTCTTACCCGCACCCGGTTGCCTACGGCTTCGGTGCCCTCTTTCAGAGTCTCGATACGGCGGATATCGAGACGCACCGAAGCGTAGAACTTGAGGGCCCGGCCTCCCGGAGTGACCTCGGGATTGCCGAACATGACCCCGACCTTCTCCCGCAACTGATTGATGAAGACCGCGGTAGTCTGGGTCTTACTGATGGTACCGGCCAGTTTCCGCAGAGCCTGGCTCATCAAACGCGCCTGTAGGCCGACGTGGGAATCGCCCATCTCGCCCTCGAGCTCGGCCCGAGGCGTGAGGGCGGCCACGGAGTCGATGACCACTATGTCCAGGGCGCCGCTGCGGATGAGGAGCTCGGTTATCTCCAGTGCCTGCTCGCCGCTGTCGGGCTGCGACACCAGGAGTTCGTCGATGTTCACCCCGATACGCCGGGAATAAGCGGAATCCATGGCGTGCTCGGCGTCGATGAACGCCGCCCTACCTCCCGCCTTTTGCGCCTCTGCGATCATGTGCAACGCAAGCGTGGTCTTGCCGCTCGATTCCGGCCCGAAGACCTCCACCACCCTGCCCCGGGGCACCCCGCCTACACCCAGGGCGAGATCGAGCCCCAACGACCCGGTGGAGATCGCCGGAACCTTGAGAGCCGCCGACTCATCCCCCAGTCGCATGATGGAGCCTTTGCCGTATTGGCGTTCGATCTGCAGAACGGCCATCTCCAGGGCCTTGTCCTTTTCCACCATTCCTCCTAAGAACTCGTTTCAGAATGAGTCCCGGCCACCCCAGTTCGCGCTGGGCGGCGTGATTCCTCGTCCTCGGTCGCGCCCGTAGCGCTGCTACGCGCGCTCCCTGCTTCCTTGACTCACTCGCGCCGATCGCACCCTGCTGGCGAAACGTCGTTCTGAAACGAGCTTTGAGCCTTCGCTCCGTCTTTCGTCTCGAACTTCGCGCGTGCGATCACCGCATAGACCGCGCCCTCACGCCTGAGTTCACTCTCGTAAAGGCACACCGACTCTACCGCAAACCGAGCCTCCCCGCTCTCAAACCTTGGTTGCACCACCCCCGGATGCTTGAGCCGGGCCACGGTCAGATGAGGCCGGAACGGCCGTTTCTCTCGCTTCATCACCCCCGCCGCCTCGAGACCACCCATCACCTTGGCGAACAAGCCTGCGAACACGCCCTCCCCGTCGTCTATCTCGAGAGAGACGACCCGCGCCTTCGCGACCGACGGCAGCATGAGGAACCGTGTGATACGCCCCTCTCCCCCCATATCCCCGGGCAGAGAGTCCACTACCTTACATGCGGCCTTGGCCTTCACTTCGTCCACCTCCCCGATGAAGGCCAGAGTGACGTGTAACTGGTCGGGACGGAGCAGCCGCAGCCCCTGCACCGGCGTCAGCATCGCCTGCGCGGACTGCGCGAACCCCAGCAGATCCTCGGGCAGAGGGACGCCGATGAACAACCTCTGCAAGGCGACCTGCGCGCCACCCATCGTGTCTAGTCTTCCCTCGGTGGCACCGCGTCGGGGTCGGTCTTCTCGCTCAGGCGGCCCCGTAGCTGCTGGCGGGCGCGGACGAAGTAATCCAGGCCGCTCAGCACCGTCAGCACCAGCATGATCATCACCAAGTACCAGGTGACGCTCCGTCCCGCTAGGGTCCACTCCGGCTTGAGCCAACGGGGTTCGATGATGAGGGCCGCGACGGCCACCATCTGACTGGTCGTCTTGATCTTCCCCCAGTTGCTGGCCGAGATGACCGTGTTCTGCACGGCGGCCACCATCCTTAGTCCCGATACTGCCAACTCGCGCGCAATGACCACCATAGCAACCCAGGCGGACAGTTCGTTCAACTCCACCAGCGTGACCAGGGCCGCGATCACTAGAAGCTTGTCCGCCAGAGGGTCGAGGAAGGCTCCCATGACCGTGGTCTGATGACGGCGGCGGGCGAGGTAACCGTCGAGAGAATCGCTGCCGGCAGCGACCAAGAAGATAATGATCGCGATGATGTCGCTGGCCGGTTCGTCGACGAGCATCGCCACCATCAGGACCGGGACCATCAGCACCCGGAAGAGGCTTATGGAGTTCGGTAGATTAGGACGCATCGATCGTTCCTATCAGGTCGTATCCCACAGCGGTACTCACGGTGACCGATACTTCGTCTCCCGGTGTCGTCCCCCGGGGCAGGTCCCCTTCGATGTAGGTTACCCCATCGACCTCGGGCGCCTGCCCTTCCGTCCTGCCGATCGCCGAGATCCCCTCCTCCGCGTCCTCGGGATCAAGCAAATCGACCATGACCGTGACCCGCGAACCGACAAGCCGTTCGAGCCTGCTCTCGGCGCGCTCCAGCAGCAGAGCGGTCAGGCGGTTGAGCCGGGCACGCGCGACCGCCGGCCTAACCCGGGGCCTCAAGCCGAAAGCCGGTGTCCCTTCCTCAGGACTGTATACGAACCCACCCGCGTGGTCAAACCCCGCCTCGTCGACAAAGTCCAGCAAGACCCCGAACTGGTCCTCGGTCTCCCCGGGAAAACCGACGATGAAGGCCGACCTCACCGAGACCTCCGGCATCAGCCGTCGCGCCCGTTCAAGCAGATCGAGATAGGTCGCGGCATTCCCGGTCCGGCCCATTCGGCGCAGGACTTCCGGATGAGCGTGCTGGAAGGGCACATCCAGATAGCGGCACAGCTTGGGCTGCTCCGCCATGTAGCGAAGGAGAGCGTCGCTGACGTGCTCGGGCTGCAGGTACATGAGCCGCACCCGGCGCACCCGATCGTCGGCGACCAGCAAGTCGATCAATCCGGGCAGTTCCAGACCATCGCCTTCCCATACCGCCGTGTCCTGACCCACCAGCACCAATTCCCGCGCCCCCTCCTCCAGACAAGCGTCGGCCTCCCTGAGGATCCGGGAGGTGTCGGCCGCACGGTAGCCCCCCTTGATGGAGGGAATGGCGCAGAACGTGCAGGGCTGGTCGCAGCCGTCCGATATCTTCAGGTAGGCATACGAAGCCGCCGCCAGGACAGGCGACGTGGGCCTGCCTTCCGACGATCCCAGATGCTCGAGCAAGGCCGCGAACCCTCCGGAGAACGGAGACCCGCCCGCTCCAGGCGCATCATCCGGACCCACAGTGTCCATCAGGCCAAACCACCCCGCGACCTCTGGGATGCCTTTCTCCAATTCCTTCCGGTAGCGCTCCACCAGACAACCCATCACAAGCACCTGCCGGTCCCCGTATTGACCGCAGGCATCGAGGATGGCGGCTATGGATTCTTCTTTGGCGTCGGCGATGAAACCGCAGGTGTTTACGAGAAGGTGGGTCGCCTGCCCGGGGTCGGTCTCCACCCGAACGCCGGCAGCCGACAGATGACGGGCCACCGCGCGGCTGTCGGCCTCGTTCTTGGGACAGCCAAGTGTGTGGATGTAGACCCGCGGAAGGGCGGCAGGGAGAGCGCACATGCTACTCTGTGCGCTCTACGCCAGCCTCTGTGACGACGAATGAGCCGGCGGGCTCCTCAAGGGTATGTGGAGCACCGTTTATCGACAAGGCTATGACCTCGGGCTTACCGACCGTCATCCAGTAGCGCTTTGAGCCATCGAAGGTCTGCTGGCTTCCGGCGGAGAGAGTACCTGCGAAGAGTTCGGTCCCGTCCTCGCCGTCCTCACGCACCACCAGCCAGCAACTGCTCTCGGTCACGCTGACGATCAACACCACGTTTTCGCCGCTGGGGATGCTTCCACCGTTTCCCACAGTGGTCTCGGTGCTGGTCGTCGCTTCGGCCCCCTCCTCCGAAGTGACGGTCGTACTGCTCACGTCGGCAAGGCTGACGCTCGAGGTCGAACTGCTAACGTTACTCGCGTCGAGCGACGCCGGGTCCTGTCCCCGTCCCGATCCGAACCAGGCCAGCAGGACCACGATCACCACCGCCACCGCCGCAATAAGAGCGTAGCCGCGTTGATGACGGCGGGTCCTCTTTCTCTTCCGCTCTACGCTGGTGGGAGACCGCCGTTCCTGGGTGAGCTCCGACCGGACCACGGCCTGTTCCTCGCCGCGAGGCTCGTAGGTGCTGCGATACTCGGCGATCAGAGCGTCCGCATCGAGCTTGAGAAAGGTGGCATAGGTCCGCAGAAAAGCCTTCGCATAGGTCGGCGCCGGCAAGACCTCGAAGTCGTCTTCCTCGAGTGCCTCGAGGTACTTGGACCGAATCTTGGTGGCGCCTTCTACATCCTTGATGCTGAGGCCCTTGCGGATACGAGCCTCACGCAGGCTGTTACCGATGTCCGTCACGGGGGTCGGATGACACCTCTCGGATCAGGCGGGCCATGTTCTGGGCGAACCGGCGCGCGTCCAGGATGGGGTCAGGGCCGGTCTCGAATTCCACGATGAAACGCCTCCCCTCCACACACGATCTCTCGTAGAGAGGGTCGTAATACTCGACCAAGAGCCCCTGCACGACGTCGGTAAATCTACCATCATCGAAGGCTGTTTCCAAGGAAAGGTAGGTGCGCCGGGGCAGCCGGGCGGCTATTAGCTCCAGGCTGTGGCGGAAGCGCTCGGTGTCGGCAGTGTCCCAGCCTTCAGGTGCGTATTCCGCCATGATGCGCTCCGCGCGGGCCTCCAGAGAGGCATGCACGTACACCGGCATGCCGGAGCGTATCGCCGCGGCGACGCTGCCCGGAAGGATGATCTTGCCGATCTTGCGGCTCTCTCCCTCCAGCACAAGGTAGTCACCACGTGGCCGGCGCAGTTCCTCCCAGAGGAGGGCGTCGAAGTCTTTCTGACATCTCTCTCCCGGTTGGTTGAGTCCTCCCAGGAGCGAGCCCCGATGCAGGGCCAGATCCTCCAGATCCAGCGGCCAGGGACGCGGCGGCCCCCGCAGGCTGGATGCGACCCCAGCCAGACTGCGCAGGAGAGCGCTCTTGCCCGCCCCGGTATGGCCGAGCAAGGTGACCACCGGCACCGGGGGGCGCCAACCCTCCAGGCCAAGCAAGACCTCTCGACGATAGGCTCGATAGCCTCCGCCCACCGTCACGGCATGCACCCCGATGAGGGCCAGCAGCAGGACCACGTTCCGGCTCCGCTCCCCGCCCCGCCAGCACATGATCGCCAGCCGCCGGCCCCGCGGCTGGGAGTGGGCCAGCGCCGTAAGCTCCCCCAGGTACCGGGCGAGACCGGGGCTCACCTGTTCCATGGCGACCACGCGCGCCCGGGCGGCTCCTTGCTCCTTGTAGGCGATGCCGACCACAGAGCGCTGCTCGTCGTCGAGCAGGGGAAGATTCACGGCTCCCGGCACATGCCCGTCGCCAAACTCGCTGGGAGAGCGGACATCCACCACCTGAAAACCGCCTTGCACGACCTCGGCGGCGGTGATGGAGGGGACCCGAAGGTCAGTCACCGGCCATCCGGTCATCGGCGCGCTCCTCAGCCCTGAGGCCGGCGATGATGTGCTCGTACTCATCGGGATCGACCAGGATCTGCCGGGGTTTGCTGCCTTCCCAGGGTCCCACGATCCCCCGCCTCTCGAGCATGTCGATGAGCCGACCCGCCCGCGTGTAGCCTACCCGCAACCGGCGCTGGAGCATGGAGACCGACGCGCTCCCCGTCTCGATCACCAACTGAGCCGCATCCGCGAGGAATTCATCGGAGTCCGGGTCGAAGAGGTCGTCGTCGCCCCGCTTGGTCTCCTGGGGACGGCGCAAGAGTTCTTCGCGGAACTCCGGTTCGGCCTGGTGGCGCCAATGATTGACCAGGATGGCGATCTCCTCTTCGGTGATATAGGCTCCCTGCACCCGCTGAAGATGGCTCGAACCCAGAGGCTTGAAAAGCATGTCCCCCATGCCCAGCAGGGTCTCGGCCCCATTCACGTCTAGGATCACGCGGGAATCGGTCTGGCTGGAGACCGCAAAGGCGATCCGGGAGGGGATGTTGGCCTTGATCATGCCCGTGATGACATCGGCCGATGGACGTTGGGTGGCCACTACCAGGTGTATGCCGACGGCCCGCGACTTCTGGGCCAGGCGGATAACGCAGTCCTCTACCTCCTGCGGCGAGACCATCATGAGGTCGGCCAGTTCGTCGATGACGATGAGGATGTAGGGGAGCGGGCGCTCTCCCCGGCGGGCCCGGCTCTTGTTCATCTCCGCCAAGCTTCGGGAGTGCTCCAACTCCATGAGCTCGTAGCGGTCTTCCATCTCCTTGGCAACATTGTGAAGCACGCCGGCGGCATCCTTCATGTTGGTCACCACCGGCACCAGCAGATGCGGTATGCGGTCGTAGTGCGAAAGCTCCACTTTCTTGGGGTCGATCATGATCATCCGCACCTGCTCGGGAGTGCTCCTCAGCAAGACTGAGGACACCAGACAGTTGACGCAACCGCTCTTGCCCGACCCGGTAGTCCCGGCGATCAGCAGGTGAGGCAGCCGGGTGAGATCGGTGTACACGGCCTTGCCGGAGATATCCTTCCCCAGCCAGACCATGAGCGGCCCCGCCGATTTGGGGAACTCCCGGTAGATGTCGCCCAGGGTGACGAAGTCGGGTCGCTGGTTGGGGACCTCCACCCCCACCGCCGATTTGCCGGGGATGGGCGCGAGGATACGGATCTCGGTGCTGGCAAGGGCGTAGGCCAGGTCGTCCTTGAGACTGGATACCTTGCCCACTTTGGTGCCCGGCGCCAGTTGCAGTTCGTACCGCGTGACCCGCGGGCCGACAACCATGCCGACGACCCTCGCCTCCACCCCGAACTGTCCCAAGGCTTGTATCAGCACGGCGGAGGTGTCACGTTCGCTCCCCACCCGCCCGATGGCCGCGGGCGCGGTCTTGCGCAGCAGATCCGGCTCGGGCAGCACGTAGGCGGGCTGCTCGACTGGAAGAGCTATCTGTCGCGGTTCCCGGACCAGACCGGGAAGCGTCTCCTGCTGGGGAACGGTACCCTCATGCCCTGCTTCGGCGCCGGCAGTCATCGTGGTGGCGGCCCCCGCGGCCCCATCACTCATCCCGGCACCTCCAGTGGCGCCGCCCTCGGCGGCGGGGCCGGATGCGGCCGCGGCCGCTGCAACTGCCGCTGTCGCTCCGCCCATGCCCGCAGCCCTACCGCCTACCCGGTCGCGCTCGTAGATATCCCCGAAGGCTTCAGCGCCGTCGATGACCCCCGGACCGCCGGATGATCCATACGACTGCATAGGAGCCAGGGGACTGCGCGAGGCCGGCCGGCCGTCGGACCACTCGTGGAACGTCCCGTCGTCGGGCCAGTCACCATCCACCAGGTCTACCGGACCCAAACGGGGGCCGAAGCCGCCCTGATATGGATCATCCGCCGAGCGGCCATCGGCGGCCGTGACCATCGTCGCGGGATCTTGGTCCCGACGTCTCGTCACCAGCGTGCTTCGTTCTGCGGTCTCTTTGACCGCCTGGGCCGCCCGTCTACTCCCCCGGCCAAGCCTCCGCACCGTCATGCCGGTGGCTAGGCTGAAGCCGGCCAGCAGGGCCACCCAGCCGATGATGCCCACCCCGATCGTGCCTACCATGCCATGGAACAAGGCGTACAGGGCCTCGCCGAGCGCTCCGCTTCGCGTCTCGAAGACCGAGCGGACGAAGGTGGCCTCGTCATGCCCTCCGAACGGCGGAACACCGGCCGCCACCAACAAGAACAGTCCGAACAGGAAGACCATGGCGCCGGCGAAAAGGTACGAACGCCGCAACTTGACCTCGAAGACCGTCGTCACCGCGAACACGATCAGGGCAGTGGGGATGAGAAAGGCCAGTCGCCCGAATAGGTAGGTGAGCCCGGTCTCCACTGCTTCACCCACATAGCCGCCTCTTCCACCCGCGATGAGCACAAAGGCCAAGAAGACGGCGATCCCAAACAGGATCAGGGCGACGATCTCCTGTTTCCGCCCGGGGACGGACCGGTTGGAACTCGAGCCGGCGCGGCCGCCGCCCGCGCGAGCCGTCCGCGACCCTCCGGAGCGGCCCGTACCCGCTCCCCGGCCGGGAGCCTGAGCGGCGGCGCTGCGCGCAGCCGCGCTGTTTTTCGCGGGGGTACGCGGGGCTGGGGCCGCGGACGGACCGCCCGGCTTCACAGCCGTGCGATCCGTCCGCTCAGTGTTCCCATTCGCCCGACCTGCCATCTCGCGATATCCCTCTCTCGCCCGCTCCCCGCAGCGTCAGACCTCGACTATCACCGGCAGCACCATGGGACGCCTGCCTACCTCCTTATGCAGGTACTTCTGCAAAACGTCGTGCACCCGGATCTTCAGCAGGCTCGTGTCCGTCATCTGCTGGATCTCGCCCCCGCTCAGCGAAGCGACCACCCTTTTCTTGGCTTCTTCCGTCAGTTCGTCTAGATCTCCCGCGTGGGCGAAACCCCGGAACACCACCTCGGGCTCTCCCACTATCTTGCCGTCCTGCATGCTGCGAGCCACGACCACCATCACCAGACCGTCGGTGGCCAGGTGCTGGCGGTCCCGAAGTACCAGGTCCCGGAAGTCGCCCATGGCAAAGCCGTCGACCAATATCATGCCTGCCTGCACCTGCCCGGTGACCTCGGCATGATCGGGCCGGAGTTCGAGCACGTCGCCGTTCTCCAAAAGAAAGATATGCTCGTCGTCCATGCCGATGGCCCGCGCCAGCTCCGCGTGAAAATAGAGGTGGCGATGCTCGCCGTGTATGGGCATGAAGTACTTCGGCCTGACCAGGTTCAGCATCACCTTGAGCTCTTCAGCAGCGGCGTGGCCGGACACGTGGACCCCGGCGGTCGATTCGTAGATCACCCGTGCCCCGGCGGCGAACAGGCGATCGATGGTGCGATAGACGCTGGTCTCATTGCCGGGCACGGGACGAGCGGAGATCACCACGGTGTCGCCTTTCGTGATCTCTATCAGAGGATGATCGTGGGACGCCATCCGAGCCAGGGCCGAGAGGGGCTCCCCCTGGCTGCCGGTGCTGAGGATCGTCACCCGATCCGGTGGCAGCAGGGCTATGTCGTGCGGCCGTATTGTCAACCCCTCCGGTACCGAGAGGTATCCGAGGTTCTGGGCGATGTTCACGTTCTTGACCATGCTGCGCCCCACGACGGCCACGGAGCGGCCATGGCGGGCGGCTGTGTCCATCACCTGCTGGATGCGATGGATGTGGCTCGCGAACGAAGCCACGATGATCCTGGCCGGAGCCAGGGCGAAGATACCGTCGAGGCTCTCCCCGACGCTTCGCTCGGGAGACACGAAACCGGGAACATCGGCGTTGGTGCTGTCGGACAGGAGCAGAAGAACGCCATTGCGCCCCAGTTCCGCGAAGCGCTGCATGGCGGTCACGCGGCAATCAATGGGAGTCTGATCGAGCTTGAAGTCCCCCGTGTGGACGACCGTGCCCACCGGCGTGTGGATGCCCAACCCCACCCCATCTGGGATGCTGTGACAGACCTCTAGGAACTCGATCGTGAAGGGACCCAGAGTGAGATCCTTGCCCGGAGAGATCTCGTTCAGCGAGACCTTCTGCTGCAGGCCGTGCTCGCCCAGTTTGGCGTTCACCAGACCAAGGGTCAGCCGGGTGCCGAAGACAGGCGCATCCACCTCCTTGAGGAGGTAAGGCAGGGCGCCCACGTGGTCCTCGTGACCGTGGGTCAGGATTATGCCCAGGACCCGTTCCCGGTTCTCCACCACGTAGGTGAAGTCGGGCAGCACCAGGTCGATCCCCAGCATGTCGTCATCGGGGAACATAAGACCGCTGTCGATGACCAGGAGGGCGTCGCCGAACTCCAACACCATCATGTTCTTACCGATGGCCCCCAGCCCGCCCAGAGGTATGACTTTCAGCGCTTGAGCCGTCACCAGTGGGGGTTCCAACCTCCGCGTGTCCGGGAAATACACAGAGCCCTCGCGCCCTCTTGCCCAGCGGGATGGGACGCCTGAAAAGCCTCTATAAGATGTTCTCCAGACCGACGATGAGTCCTTGCAGTCCGCGAATGCGCTTGACCGCCGACAGCACCCCGGGCATGAACGATTCTCGAGAGAACGAATCGTGGCGGATGGTCAGGGTCTCCCCCAGGCCGCCGAAGATGACCTCTTGGTGCGCGACCAATCCCGGGAGGCGCACGCTGTGGATGGGGATCTCTTTCTCCACGCCGGCTTCGCGCCAGGTCTCGTCGACCTCGAGGCGGGTGAGTCTGGATGTCCCCGAGGGCGCGTCGAGCTTGCGGTCGTGGTGCAGCTCGATGATCTCGCAGGCGCGGAAGTGCGCGGCCGCCTGCCGGGCGAACTGCATCATCAGCACCGCCCCCATGGCGAAGTTCGGAGCTGCCAGCACGGCCACGCCTCGAGCGGACGCCTCCTGCTCGATCTCGGAGAGATCGGCAGCGGTGAGCCCGGTGGTACCCACCACCACCGGTACGCCGTGGCGCAGACAGGTCATGATGTTCTCCCGCACGACACCGGGAGTGGTGAAGTCGACGACGACGTCGATGCCCCCGGCCTCCAGGGCGCTCTCAAGGGTCTCGAAGCATCCTTCGGCTGCCGGGCATGACGTCTCGGACGACGTCGCGGCAGCGGCAAAACCGGGATCCACCGCCCCCGCCAAGGCCAACGCCTCGTCTCCGGCAACAGCCTCGCAGGTCGTGCGCCCCATGCGCCCCAGAGCGCCGGCTACGGCTACCCGGATGCGGCCTGCGCGGACCTGCGCAGCACGGTCTTCGCCGGCTGCGGCGCCCGCCTCACCGGCGCCTGCCTTCGCGACGTCGTTCATCACTTCTCCCCCTGGACCAGGCCGGCCAGGCAATCCTCGGGCACTGCGTTTGCGAACTGGCTCTCGTCGGCTCCGATGCCCACCACTGAAAGCGCCGCCGGCCGGTACACCTCGGCCGCCAACTCCAGGACCTGGTCGCTGGTGACATCTTCGATGTGCTGGGCCAGTTCGTCGAGCGAGAGGATCTCGGTCTCGGTGACCACTCCTTTGCCCAGTCTGGTCATGCGGCTCGAAGTGCTCTCCAGGCCCAGGATCATGCGGCCCTTGAGATGCTCCTTGGCCCGCTGCAGTTCATCCGCGGGGACAGGCTCCGTGACCAGACGAGTGAGTTCGCGGCCCACGGTCTCCATGACGGCCTCTAGGCGCTCGGGCCGGCAGCCGAAATAGAGACCGCTGAGCCCCGTCTCTTTATACATGGTCGAGAACGAGTAGACGCTGTATACCAGACCGCGCTTCTCCCGCACTTCCTGGAACAGCCGGGAGCTGAGCGACCCCCCGAACAGACTGTCGAGCACCGAGAGGACGAATCGGCGCTCGTCGTCCCGCGCCAGTCCGATGCCCCCCAGGCAGACGTGCATCTGCTCGGTCTCCTTGCTCAAGAAATGACGACGCGGGATCATCCGCGGGAGCGCAGGTTCGCGCTGGGGGTTGTTGCCCTTTGATTCGGCCTGACGTTCCACCAGCAGGGCGCTCAGACTGTCGTGTTCGATGTTGCCGGCGGCCGCCACGACCATGTCGCTGAACTGGAAGAGATCTCGATGATAGCCGCGGATATCTTCCTCGGAGGCGCCGGCGATGCTCTCCCTGGTGCCGAGGATGGGGTGGGCCAACGGATGCCCATCGAGCACCACCTCGGCGAGGACGTCGTGGATGAGATCCTGGGGCGAGTCCTCCACCATGGCGATCTCCTCCAGTACCACCTCCCTTTCCCGATCGAGATCGGTGAAGGTCGGAGTGAGGAGCATGTCGGTCATGACGTCCAACGCCACGGAAAGCTGATCGTCGAGAAAGCGCCCGTAAACGACCACGTATTCCCGAGAAGTGCTGGCGTTGAGCTCCCCCCCGAGGGTATCGAAAATCTGGGCGATCTCTTCCGCCGTAAACTTCGACGAACCCTTGAAGAGGAGATGCTCTATGAAATGGGTGGCCCCTACGAGCGGCGCGGGCTCGTCCCGCGACCCGGCCGGGATCCAGAAGCCCAGACACACCGACCTCAGGTGGTCGAGCTTCTCGGTTATCAGCCGCTGGCCGTTGGGGAGTTGCTCCAGACGATACTCGTCAGTCGACACTGCCTTCCTTCTTGGACAGGTTCTCGAGCAGGCGCAGGCTGATCTTTTCCTTGCCGCCCTGCATCTGTACTTCCAGGACTTCTACCCGCACCAGATCGCCGCGGTTGACCACCTCTTCTACGGTCCCCACCCGATGGTCGGCGAGACGGGAGATGTGGACGAGCCCGTCGGTGCCCGGCTTCAGAGTCACGAAGGCGCCGAACGAGGTGGTCGAAGCCACCCGGCCCTCGACGATGTCCCCCGCCTGGGTCTCGCGCGTGAGCAGGCCGATGCGCTCGATGCAGGCGTCCCCGAGCTTGCCGTCGGTGGCGAAGACTTTGACCAAGCCGTCCTCAGCCACGTCGATGGTGCACTCGAACTCCGCCTCCATGCCGCGGATGGTCTCTCCGCCCTTGCCGATGACCGCTCCGATCTTCTCGGGATCGATGCGGATGGTGGCTATGCGGGGAGCGAAGTCGGACAGTTCGGCGCGCGGGGCGCTGATGGTCTCGGTGATCTTGTCAAGGATGAACAGCCGGGCCTTGCGGGCGCGCTCCAACGCGTCCCGCATTATGGCGAACGTCACCCCTGTGATCTTGATGTCCATCTGCAGAGCGGTGATGCCCTTGACGGTACCGGCCACCTTGAAATCCATGTCGCCCAGGTGATCCTCCACCCCGGCGATGTCGGTGAGCACGACGTAGTCTTCCTTCTCTTTGATGAGACCCATGGCGATACCGGCCACCGGTCGGGCGATCGGCACACCGGCATCCATCAGCGCCAGGGTGGAAGCGCACACACTGGCCATGGAGCTGGAACCATTGGACTCCAAGGTCTCGGAGACCAGGCGGATGGTATAAGGGAACGCTTCCTCATCGGGGATCAGCGGGAAGAGCGCCCGCTCCGCCAAAGCCCCGTGGCCGATCTCACGCCGTCCGGGGCCGCGCATGAAGCCGGTCTCGCCCACGCTGAAGGGCGGGAACTTGTAGTGGTGCATGAAGCGTTTGGACTCCTCGACGTCGAGGCCGTCGACACGTTGCTCGTCCCGGGCCGCCCCCAAGGTGAGCAACGTGAGCACCTGCGTTTGACCCCTGGTGAACAGACCAGAGCCGTGGGTGCGCGGAGCCACTCGGATGTCGCAGGAGATCTCTCGGATCTCATCCACGCCGCGGCCGTCGGGGCGCTTCTTGTCGACGGCGATGACCCTGCGAACGGTCTCTTTCTCCACGGCATCGAAGGCCTTGGCAAGCTGAGCCGTCTCGTTTCCGGGGTCCTCGGAGTCCTCGCCGGGCGCGAAGGCTTCCAGTACCTCCCTCTTGACCGTCGCCACCGCGTTGGCGCGCTCGTGCTTGTCCAGCACGTTGCTGGCTTGGTCGATCTCGCCGGCGAAACGGGCCTTGATCTTGTCCATGAGGAGGCGGTCCGGCAGCTTCTCGGCGAACTCCATCTTCGGCGCGCCCACTTCGGCGGCCCAAGAGCGGATAACCTCTACCTCTTTCTTGATGGCCTCGTGGGCGACCTCCAGCCCGGCGATGATGTCGGCCTCGTCGACTTCGTCGCAGCCCGCTTCGACCATGCTGATGGCCTCGCTCGTCCCGGCGACCACCAGGTTCACCGCGCTCTGGTCGATTTCCTCGTACGTCGGGTTGACCACCCAGGAACCGTCGACCTTGGCGACCCGCACCGCGCCCACCGGGCCCAAGAACGGCGCTTCCGAAAGGCTCAGCGCCGCCGAGGCACCCGCAAGCGCCAGGACATCGTAGGGATTCGTCTTGTCGACCGAGAGGACGGTGGCCACGATATGCGTCTCTTTGTTGAAGCCCTTGGGCCAAAGGGGCCTGATAGGTCTGTCGATGAGCCGCGCGTTCAGGATGGCCTGATCGCTGGGGCGGCCTTCCTTCTTGATGAACCCCCCGGGGATCTTCCCGGCAGCGTACATCCCCGCTTCCACGTCAACCGTCAAGGGGAAGAAATCCACGTTCCGCTCGCTGGCCGCCACGACCGCCGTGACCAACACCATGGTGTCGCCCGAGCGCACCACGACGGCCCCACTCGCCTGCTTCGCCAACCTGCCCGTCTCGAAGCTGATCTTCTTGTCGCCCAGCCCTACTTCTGTCCTACTCACTCCACTGACCACTGTTTTCTCTCCCGTCCGAGGACCTATCCTGGGTCCTCCGCTTCCGTCCGTTGCCTACTTCTCCGCCACTTCTCCCGGCCGACCGCCGCTGAACTACCTACGTAGGCCCAGATCCTTGACCACCGTCCGATAACGCTCCACATCCTGCTTCTGCAGGTAGGTGAGAAGGCGCCGCCGATGGCCAACCATCTTGAGCAGGCCGCGGCGGGAATGGTGATCCTTGGAATGGGTCTTGAGATGCTCGGTGAGCACGTTGATCCGCTCGGTGAGGATGCCTATCTGGACCTCCGGGGACCCCGTGTCCACGTCGTGCTTCTTGAACCGGTCGATGATCTCGGTCTTGCGGTCTTTGCTCAGCATGCATGGCCTCCTTGGGCTCCTTGCTCCCAGCGGGGACGCTGCGGTCCAAGCCGAGATGCAGGTTTCAATGCCGGCGCACACGGGTGCACCCCGCCCCCGGGCGGAACGCGCCCGGAGCGGTGATGTAGGTTACCACAGGGGGAAACCTGAGGCCTGTTGCGGGCAGCCGCACCCAGGCTAGTACACGTGCACTTTCGTCCCCACGGCGATCAAGGGGAAGAACTCGTCCATGTCCCACAAAGGCACCCTTATGCAGCCGTGGCTGGCCGACCAGGGTGGCACCGAGGGGTAGCCGTGGATGGCCAGGACGCCGTAGCTACGGATGTACAGGGGCTTGTAGCGAGGGCCGTCCCACCTCGGCGACTTCCGTGTGATACTGAAGGTGCCACTGGGGGTGGTTATGCCCACGCTGGGATTGCCCGTCGAGACGGGAAGCGTCCTCACGACTATGCCGTCCTGAACGTAGAGAAGCACCTGCTTCGCCTTATTGACCTCCAGCCAGGTGCCGGACCCGCTCCTGCTCGGCGAAGGCGAGACGGCGCTCAGAAGCCGCGGCCAGACCTTTGCTCCCACCACCCCATCCCGGGCCAGACCCTCCCATTTCTCGAAGGCGAGCACCGCCTGGTAGGTGCGTTTGTCAAAGACCCCGTCGACGGAGCCGGGCCGGTAGGTCAGGTCGGTGAGTCTCTGCTCCAACCACAGGACATCCGCTCCCGAGGAGCCCTGGCTCAGCGTGGAGAACGTGAGACCGTCGGGCAGGCCGGTGACCGAGAGGATCAGCTTGACCTGGCTCGCGACCGCCGGGACCAAGCCGATGAAGTCGACCCGCCCCACTTCTTCCGCCCGGGACAAGAGCAGAGACGAGACCGGCGCGGGCACGCTCTTCGACTGGGTCAGGAGGACAATCCCCGCATCCAGCGCCACGAAGGGCCCCGCGGCCAACGCGTCGGGGAAGTTGTCCCCGGTCACCATCGCCACATGGGCATAGCTCAGGCCCTGCGTCAAGGAGTACTCGGCGATCTTGGCGGAAGTGTCGTAGCGATCGCTGCCTACGATCCGGGTGAGCGTGAACCCGGGGATGCCCGGATCGACATACGTGCCTACCACGAGTCCTTCCAAGACCTCCAAAGAGACCAGCCCCTGCATGGTCGCGTCGGGAAGCGGGCCGTTTTCGGCGATGAGGAGAATGGGCCATCCTTTCACGGCCGCCAGCGGCGCCACCGAAAGGGCGTCCGCGAACGAGTCTCCGCGGGCGAAGACCACGCCCGACACTGTCCCCAGCCGAGCTTCCACCTGTTCGGCCACCAAGCGAGCCGTGTCATAGCGGTCGAGCCCGGTGAGGACTACGATACCCTCCGGCGCCGCGGCCAGATCCGGGAAGGCGGCCGTGACTTGATCGACCACGACCGCCTCGAGCCCCACCACGAAGATCTTGGCCGGCTGCAGCCGGGCCACTTCAGCCCGTGTCTCCTCGTCGAATTCGTTCGAGTGAGTCAGCAGCACCGGCCCCCCGTAGGCGGCCGCGAGAGGGGCCGCGCTGAGAGCATCGGGATAGTTCTCCCCGGTCGCGAGCACCACCGCACCCACTCCCGCACCGAAACCCGCTTGAGAGACCATGATGGCCGTCTCGTATCGGTCGGCACCGCTCAAGCTTCTGTATTCCGGGGCCGCATGAGCGGCCGCCGGTGATGCAAGCATCCAGATGGCCAGAAGTGCCACCGTCACGATGGCCAGACTCACAGAGGTCGCTGAGACTGTTCCGCGTGCCATCCGAGATTTAGCCTTCCGGGACTTCAGCGATGACATCTTCCCTCCTCCTTGATCGACGCGCGGGCGGCCGCTCGACAAACGAGACCCGGCGCCCAAGGGCGCGAATCCGACCGGGGCGCTGGCTCCAGATGCCCAGAACCGAGGCAAACGGAACATCTGCTTTCCGACACGAGTTCGGCGGTGAAACGACCCCGGTGCCGACCCGGCACCTCGTACATCATCTCAGACTTCGGGCCGGAAGGCGCGAGGCTGTATCGGCCGGCCGGTTCAGGGCTCGCGGCAGGTCTCGAAGTAACCACGGGCAAACTCGGAGTCCCGTCTGATGCGCGTGGCGAGAGAGGCCGCGTCGGGAAAAGCCCGCTGACCGCGGATGCGCTCCAAGAGATCCACCTCCAGACTGCGGCCGTAAAGGTCGCCGCCCTGCTCGAGAAGCAGAGTCTCTACACGTATCTTCCTATCGCTCTCGAACGTGGGATTAGTCCCCAGACTGGTGACCGAGGGACCGGCCACGGACCCATCCACGAAAGACCGCGTCACATAGACCCCCATGGCAGGCAGAGCCATCCCCGCGGTCACTTCTAGGTTGGCGGTCGGAGCATCGAGGGTCCGGCCCCGGCCCGCTCCTTGCACCACCGTTCCCTGCAGCCGGTGGGGGCGACCGAGAAGGCGGGCGGCTTGGACCACGTGCCCGGCACGGATCAACCTGCGGATACGCGTGCTCGAGACAGGCTCCCCGTCTTCCACAGCGAGAGCCACGGAAACAAACTCGAAATCATGGGCGTCGCCGAAGTCGCGCAGGTCGGCGGCGGTGCCGGCACCCCGGTAGCCGAAGCGGAAATTATCCCCCACCAGGACCACACGAGCACCCAGTCGATCGGAGAGTACCAGACGGCAGAAGGCTTCCGGTGAGAGTCGGGCGAACTCCAGGTCGAACTTCACCACCACGAGTTCATCCAAGCCCAGGGCTTCCAGAAGCGAGGCCTTGCGCTCCAGCGAGGTCAGCATCCGCGGCGCCGATCGGGGATGAAGGACCCCTTCCGGATGTGGGTAAAAGGTGACCGCCGCCGAAAGGGCGCCGCCCTGGCGGGCCTTCTCTACCGTCTTGTCCAGGATCCGCCTGTGCCCGCGATGGACGCCGTCGAAGACTCCGATGGCCACGATCCGGTTGCGCCCTGACGCCTCTTCGACCTCATTCAGGGAGTTATAGACGCGCATGCTCACAGGGGTTTCGGAAAGATCACCAAAGGACGCGCTGCCCCGCCGCGGCCCTCATAGACCCCTACCAGACCCGCCGGCCCGCAAACGCGGAACCGCCCGATGGGCGCCCCGCTCAGTTCATTGCCGTTGGCCGCCAAACAGGCTTCGCGCCCGCTCACCTCGTATCGGGGAAGGAAGTCGAGGGCTTCGTCCAAGGTGAGGACCCCTTGGCCGCCGGCCGCGTAGCGCGCCGGCGCCAGCTCGTCGGGTCTGAGAGCCTGGTCGACTCTGAAACCTCCGACGCGGGTCCGACGGAGCGCCGCGGCATATGCACCCACTCCGGTGGCCGATCCCAGGTCTTCCACCAGCTTCCGCACATAGGTGCCCTTACCGGTGAGGGCGACGAGTTGGGCGGTCTGCGCCTGCTCGTCGAACCCCGTCATGACGAGGTCGTAGATCATCACCTCCCGTTCGGGAGTCTCGGCCGTCTCCCCCCGGTGAGCCCTACGGTACAGAGGCTCGCCGTTCACTTTCACCGCGGAGGTCAGAGGCACCCGCTGGCGGATACGGCCCCGGAAACGGTCCAGTGCCTCTGCCACCTGACCCGCCTCGACGCGACCGCCGGTGGGCACGATGACCCCGGTAGGATCGGCCGTGGTCGACACCGCCCCGAACTGCACGGTGGCTTCGTATTCTTTGGGCAGCTCCATAAGCAGGGCGGAGACACGGGTAGCGTGGCCTATCATCACCAGCAGCAGGCCGCTCGCGAAAGGGTCCAGGGTGCCGGCATGACCGACGCGCGCCCGCACGCCCCGGCGGGCGGCGCGCACCATCTCGAAACTGGTGGGGCCGACCGGCTTGTCGACCAGCACCACACGGGAAAGGTCCGAGGGCCCCTCGGTCACGCATCGCTCCTATCGAGGCCTTCGCAGTGCTCAGAGCTGCCACCTGGGGTCCCGCCCCGGATCTGACCCCGGACCTCAGCCTCGATCCACTCGAGGAGCGCGATCACGTCGTCGGCGCTGGAAAAGCCGGCCGCCTGCACATGTCCTCCCCCACCCCGTTTCTGCGCGATCGCCGCCACATTCACTCCCCCGTCTGTGGAGCGCAGACTCACCTTGTTCTCCGCTCGGCCCTCTTCACTTCTTTCCCTCACAAGGGCCACCGCCCGCGCCCCCTGGACCTGCCTTAGGTTATCGATGATCCCTTCTGCATGCCCCTCGCCTGCTCCCGCACGCGCGAAATCGTCGTTCCCCAGCCAGGACACGACCATGTCACCTCCCAGCCGCACCTCGAGATGGTCGAGCGCACGCGCCAGCAACAGCAGTTTCGGAAGGGGCGTGCTCTCGTACAGCTCTCGGTAGACCCGGTGGACGTCCACCCCGTACCCCTGAAGCTCCGCGGCCATGAGATGCGCAGCCGGGGTGGTGTTCGAGTACTGGAACCTCCCCGTATCCGTCACCAGCCCCACATAAAGCGCCGTTGCCACCTCCGCGTCCACTGGGAAACCGCCGGCCTTGAACACCTGATGGAGGACGGCGGTGGTCGACGGGGCCGCAGCGTCGAGCAGATTGAGTTCTCCGTAGCCGGGGTTGTCCTGATGGTGGTCGATGTTGACCCGCACAACGTCTCCCTCGAACCCATGCGAGTTGGAGCGCAGCAGCGAGGCGCAGTCGAGCAGGTAGACGGTGGTCCCAGCTTCTAGAGGGGGAGGAGAGCCCCTTTCGATCCGTTCCAGCCGCGGCAGGAACATATACTCGGGAGGAAAGGCGGTTCGACCGGGTATGTAGCCTCGGCAATCGATACCGAGCCGCTCGGCCATGAGGAGAACAGCGGAAACGCACCCGAGTGCGTCGCCGTCGGGAGCCTCGTGAGACACCGCCAGTATCCGGGTCTCAGTGGGCAACCGGGCGGCCAGTTCAGCGACCGTCGCCGCGCGCGGCGCCGCGGGGGGGCCGGTCATTCTAAGCCCTCGCATCCGGCCCCAGGAGGAACCGCTTCATCCTCCGGCTGCAGTTCACCGGCACCGCTTGACTTGAGGATGGCTTGGATGCGCATGCCGTAGTCTACGGTGGCGTCGTACACGAATTCCAGGGTCGGTGTGCGCTTGAGGTGCAACTCGTCGCTGATAAGGCGCTGCAGGTAGGGACGAGCCGCCCGCAGGCCCTCCATGGTGGAATCCTTCTCGATCTGCTTCCCGTAGACAGAGACGAAGACTTTCGCGTGAGAGAGATCGGGGGCGGTATCGACCCCGGTCAAAGTCACGAAACCTATGCGCGGATCCTTGAGCTCCTGGGTCAAGGCCGTGCCGATGATCTCCTTGAGCGCCTCGTTGATCCGGCGCATCCGGTATGAAGTCACGTTACGCATCCACATCCACCACCTCGGTGGCACTCGAGGCGAGCACCCACTCCTGGCTGTCCAGATAGGTCCTCAACCGATCCAGCGTCCCCTCGAGCACCTGCAGGTCCGACGCAGCCACGGCGATGACCACTCGCGACCGTTGCCATAGATCCTGATGGCCGACCTCTGCGAACGAAGCCCCGTGACGCCGGGTGACCAGATCCCGGATCCGGCGCAGGTACATGCGTTTGCCCTTCAGGGAGCCGTTATCGGGGAAATACAGCTCGGCCGTGATGATGCCGACGAAACCCTTGCTGCTCTTATTGAGTACGGGCAACTTCCTTGATCTCGTACGCCTCGATGATGTCACCTTCGTGCACATCGTCAAAACCGTCGAGGTGGAGACCGCATTCGTACCCGGCCGACACCTCCCGGGCATCGTCCGCGAAACGCTTCAGCGAGCCGATGGTGCCTTCGTGGACGATGCTCCCGTCGCGCACCAGGCGGATCTTCGCGGAGCGGACGATCTTACCGGTCTGTACGTAACACCCCGCGATGGTCCCGATGCGGGAGGCGTGGAAGACCTGCCGCACTTCCGCCGTCCCCAACTCCTCCTCCACCTGCTCCGGTTCGAGCATCCCCACCAAAGCAGCCTCTACGTCTTCGATGGCTTTGTAGATCACTCGGTAGGTGCGCACGTCCACATGCTCCTGTTCGGCCAGAGCCTTCGCTGCCGTAGAGGGCCGCACGTTGAAACCTATGACCACGGCCTTCGAAGCCGATGCCAGCATGATGTCGGATTCGTTGATACCTCCGACGCCCGCGAATACCACTTCCACCTTCACTTCCGGATGAGTGATGTTACGCAGCGCCTCTTCGAGGGCTTCCACCGAACCGCCCACGTCGCCCTTGATGACCAGGGGAAGCTCCTTGACCCGGCCTTCTTTGAGGCGGCGGTAGAACTCGTCCAGGGAGCTGGCCCCGCCTCGGCTCTTGGCCAGTTGCTCCTGCCGCAGACGAGAAGTGCGGTGTTCCGCCTTCTGCCGGGCCTCGCGTTCGTCCTTCGCGACCATCACGAAATCGCCGGCTGCCGGTAAAGTGTTGAAGCCCAGAATCTGGGCCGGGACCGAAGGTCCGGCCGTTGTAAGCGCCTTGCCGGTGAAGTCGAACATGGCCTTGACCTTGCCGTAGGACTCTCCGCTGACCACCGCATCGCCGATCTGCAGAGTGCCGCGTTGGACCAGTACGGTGGCCACCGGCCCTCTTCCCACATCCAACTGGGCCTCGATGACCACGCCCGAAGCCGAAGCCTTGGCATTGGCCTTGAGTTCCTGTACCTCAGCCACCAGTAGGATCATGTCCATAAGATCTTCCAGGTTCGTGCGCTGCTTGGCCGACACTTCCACCATGACGGTGTCCCCACCCCAGGCCTCGGGTACCAGCCCCTCGTCGGCCAGCTGCTTCTTTGCCAGGTCTGGATTCGCATCGGGGAGGTCCATCTTGTTGATGGCCACAACCATGGGAACTTCGGCAGCCTTCGCGTGGCTGATCGCCTCCAACGTCTGAGGCATGACGCCGTCATTGGCGGCGACGACGATCACCGCTATGTCGGTGGACTTGGCTCCCCGGGCGCGCATGGCCGTGAAGGCCTCGTGACCGGGAGTGTCGAGAAACGTGACCTTCTTGTCGTTGTGGGTCACTTGGTATGCACCGATATGCTGAGTGATGCCCCCGGCCTCGGACTTCACCACCTCGGTCTCCCGGATCGCGTCCAGCAGCGAGGTCTTGCCGTGGTCGACATGCCCCATTATCGTCACGACCGGAGCCCTTGGCGTGAGATCCGCGGGATCGTCCGCGAACGCCTCGGTTCCCTCGACCTCCTCCTCGGCGTGCTCGATCTCGACCTGGCGCTCGAACTCCTCGGCCAAGATCAGGATGGCTTCGTCGGAGAGGGACTGCGTGATAGTGACCATCTCCCCCAACTTGATGAGGGTCTTGATGAGCTCGCCTGCTCCCAGCTCCAGCGCCTCCCCGAGATCTTTGACGCTGGCGCCGCTCTTCACTTTGACCGGAGACTCGGTACCGGGGGCGGCCTTCTTCTTGACGGCAGGTCTCTCCGCTTCGACCACCGGACCGCCGTGGTGGTCGCGCAACCCTCCCTTTCCACCTCTGCGCCCCGCTTGCGAGTCGATGATGACCCGCCTCTTGGCCGGCTTGTCGTCACCGCGGCGCACCCGTGAAGGGCCGGCGACGCGGCTCCCAGGCGCAGGCTGGACCGGCTCGACAGCGTCGCCCCATGAGCCGGGAGGAAGGACCGGCGCCGGCCGACTCGGACGCTCCCGCCGCTCTTCGACACTGCGGGGAGGACCAACCGGGCGCGGAGGACGGCTGCCCGGGGGCGGCGCGGGACGAGGCCCGGGCTGAGACGCGGGACGTGGCCCGGGCTGAGACGCGGGACGTGGCCCGGGGTAGGGCGCGGGCTTCCGCGGGCCCGGCGTCACAGGCCCCGACGGCGCCGCCTTGGCCGCGGCTTCACGGGCCTTGCGTGCAGCCTCTGCCTGCGCTGCCTTCTCGGCCTGAATACGAACCAGCTCCTCTTTGCTCACGACATTGCCGGAGGGCTTGACTCCCTTTCTCAAGGGGACGCCCGGACCTACCACCGTGGGCATGTCCTCGAGGCGCGGTCCACGGCCCCGTGGTCTGGGCGGCCGGCGGAGCGGCGGACGGGGCGCCTGGCCGCCGGCCGTGCCGGGAACCGCCGATACTGTCTGGTCCTGTCCGGGAACGGCTACTTCCCGGGCAGCGGGTTCTGACGGGATCTCGGCAGGCGCCTCGGTCACCGGGGCAGCAACGATGTCGATGAGCTTGGGAGGCTTAGGGGTCTTCGATCCTGCCGGCGACCCGGCCGCCGCCCTTGTCTCGGACGAAGTGCTCTTGGCCGCCGGTGGTTGAGTCGCCGCAGCTTCGGACGGAGTGCTCTTGGCCGCCGGCGCTTTCGGTGCCGTTTTGGGCGCCGCAGGTGCTTTGGGCGCCGCAGGTGCTTTGGGCGCCGCAGGTGCTTCGACCATCACCGTCTCAGCCGCTGGCGGCTTCGACGCGGAAGGCCTAGCCTTGGTCGGCTTAGCTGCCGCAACCGGCTTGGAGGCAGCGGGTCCTTCGGCCGGGGCCGGCTCCGCCGCCGGCTCTTTGGGCGCCGGCGTCTTCGCGGCGCGGACCTTGGCCTTGGGAGCAAGCAGACGATCGACCTCGGCCTCTTCAACGGTGGAGACGCTGCTCTTGACGTCCAAGCCCGCCGCCGAGAGACGCTCCAGCAGCTCCTGGTTGGTCAGGCCCTTCTCCTTAGCGATATCGTAAACCCGTCTCTTCGCCACCGTCCACCTGCCGTGTTCTTCGTCTAGCTACATTACAGCCTCGATCGTTCGCAAGGCCGACGCGATCTCATCCTCGTCCACCCGCACCGCGGTCCGGAACGCTCTCTGAAAGGCCTTGCGCTGCAGGGCACGGTCCAGACACGCCTGTCGGCGGCAGAGATACGCCCCTCTGCCCTCACGGTCCCGCGAACTCGTCACAACGACCCGAGGCGGCCCGGCCTCCCGATCGAGAGCCAGGCGCACGAACCCTCCCTGTGGTCCCCGGCGGCCGCATCCGATGCACTGCCGTTCAGGCTCACTCACCACCCATTCCCTGATGCGAGGGTATGCCGCAGTATAGACTGCCGGGCAGCGCCGCGTTAGGGCACCGCTTTCCACCAACCGTCAGCGCGTGACAACGACCGTCCACCACCTGCGGTTCGACCTCTGCCGCAACGTAGACGGTCTCTTCCTCGCTCATCTCGGTCTCGGACTTGATATCGATCTTCCAACCGGTTAGCCGGTTGGCCAGGCGGGCGTTCTGACCCTCTTTGCCGATAGCGAGCGACAGTTGATCGTCGGGGACCACCACCGTGGCTTCGCGCTGTGCGTCGTCCAGTATCACCTCTCGCACACGGGCGGGTGAGAGCGACTTGGCCACGAATCGAGCCGGTTCTTCGTCGAAGGGTATGATGTCGATCTTCTCGCCCCGCAGTTCTGAGACCACCATGCGCACTCGCGAGCCTCGCGGTCCCACGCACGCTCCGACAGGATCCACTCCGTCGCTGTGAGACACGACTGATATCTTCGAACGATAGCCCGGCTCCCGGGCCACACCCACTATCTCCACCAGCCCATCGGAGATCTCCGGCACCTCCAGTTCGAACAGGCGCCGGACCAAGTCCTCACTGCGCCGGGAGAGGATGATGGGTGGCTCCTTGGGATTCTGGGAGACCTCTCTTATGACCGCCTTCAAGCGCATACCGTGCTCATAGCGCTCGGTGGATACCTGCTCACTCTTGGGCAGGCGTGCCTCTACCCGCCCCAAGTCGACGAGAGTGTACCGGCTGTCGGACTGCTGGACGATGCCGGTCACGATCTCACCCACGCGGTGAGAGTATTCCTGGAACACTATGCCCTGCTCCGCCTCGCGGATGCGCTGATAGATGACCTGCTTCGCCGTCTGGGCCGCGATGCGGCCAAAATCCTCGGGCGTGATCTCCACCCGTTCGGCCATGGAAGTGTCGATCTCCGTTTCTTCGTCCTGCACGACCGGCTCCTGGCCGGGAGGAAAGATCAACTCGAACACGTGGATCTCTCCCGTCTCCCGGTCGATCTTCACTTCCGAGAACGGCACGGCATGTGCCGTCTTCTGGTAGGCGGAATGAAGGGCGTCTTCGAGAGCCTCGATGAGCACGTCGAAGGGGATGCTCTTTTCTTTTTCGATCTGGCGGAGGGCTTCTATCGTCTCCTTGTTCATCCCTTCCCCTTATCCGAACTCGTATATCAGATGGGCGCTTCCGATCTCGCCCAGCGGGATCCTTGCTTCACGCCCCGCCTCTTGCACGACTATCTCGTCAGGCCCTACTTCCAGTAGGACCCCCTGCCAGATCTTGCTGCCTTCAATCGGGACCCGGGTCTTCACGTAGACCTTCTTGCCCAGTTGCGCCTCGAAATGGCTCCGCTTCCTAAGAGGCCGCTCGATACCAGGCGAACTGACCTCCAGAGTGTACGCCCCCTCGAACGCATCGGCCTTGTCGAGCGCCCGGCCGACCGCCCCCGATACCCGGGCGCAGAGATCGTGCGTGACCCCATCCGAGCGGTCGATGTACAGGCGCACTATCCTCTGTCGCCTGCTGCCCGCCTCCTCCAGGGTCACGAGCTCGACGTCCTCGATCTCGCTGTCGATGACCTGCTGGATCCAGGCTTCCGTCAGCTCCACGATCTCCCTCGAGTAAAACAAAAGTGGGCCCGACTGCACCCACTTTGGCGAAACAGATTGGCTTTGTTACGGGCGGATTATAGCACGCAGCCCGTCAACCTCGCAAGAAAAGTGGCTTCACTCACAGAAACCAAGGGTCAACGCGCAGCCTGCCACAGGGCGTTCACGCGAGCACAGCAGTCCGCGATGAGCACCTCTTCACGCCCGCCCCCGGCACGCGGTTCCACCTCTACCACCCCGTCCGAGGTCTTCTTGCCCACCGTGACCCGGATCGGGCATCCGATGAGCTCGGCGTCGGCGAACTTGACGCCAGGGCGCTCGTCGCGGTCGTCCCAGAGCACTTCCCGACCTTCCTCCATCAAGCCCTCGTAAAGCGCTCGCGCTACGTCACTCTGCGCGGGATCCTTGGCCTGGACTTGGACCAGATGGACGTCGAAAGGAGCGATGCTCTTGGGCCAGACGATGCCGCGCTCGTCGTGACTCTGTTCGATCGCGGCAGCGGCGATGCGTGCCGGACCGATGCCGTATGAGCCCATCACTATGGG
>Ga0209254_10000908_pt1 | contig 25949 bp, 24 predicted proteins | sample FrelakmetDIP11DI_FD_187148 | JGI IMG/M metagenome (GOLD analysis project Ga0209254, IMG submission 187148) | Freshwater lake sediment microbial communities from the University of Notre Dame, USA, for methane emissions studies - DIP11 DI (SPAdes)... | ecosystem: Environmental > Aquatic >...
CGGACGAAGCCCGCAACGCCGACACCGTGGCGCGCGTGATCTCCGCCCCACTGGCCAGGAGGGCCTGCACCTGCGCGGGGCTGTCGGCGTGCAGCCTGGCGAGTTCATGCAGCGTGCGTGGTGACGTGCAGCGGCCCGACTTCAGCGCCTGGTCGAGGACGGGCGGCAGATCAAGCAGCGAGAGGTGGTGGGCCAGCGTGGTCAGATTCATGCCGAGCCGCTTGGCGACCGTGGCGTTCGACTCGCCGACGTCGACCCGGCTCTTGATGAAGCGCGCCAGATCGAGTGGCGTCAGGCCATGGCGCTTCTGGTTCTCGGCGACTTGGGTGTAGGGATCGGCCGGGGCGTCGAGCACGACGACCGGCACGGTTTGCAGTCCAGCGCGCGCCGCAGCGCGCAGTCGCTTGGCACCGAAGTGGATGCGGTGAAGGCCGGCCGCATCGACGGTGTGCACGACGATCGGCTGCAGGATGCCGTGGCGGCGGATGTCGTCAGTGAGTTCGTCGAGCTCGGTCTCGGGGAACTCGGTGCGTGGGTTGTTCGGGTCTTCCTGCAACACGGCCACGGGCAGCACGAGTGGTTTGCCGGGGGGAGCGGGCTGTGTCGCGGCTGTTCCTTCATCGGGCGCCGGCGCGGCTGCGTTCGGCGTGGCATCAAACGAGAGCAAGTCCAGCTGAGTGGGTTTGGGTTTGATCCAGGACGGAAGGTGCATGCGCGCATCGTGCCGAGTTTCATCGATAGATGGAAGCGCTCGGCTTGCCGCGGTTCATCGTCTCAGCAGGTCGCACGAAGTCTCAGAAGTGCTCGCTGCATCCCGGAGTGACCCGAGGTTGTTGACGAAATTTTTCAACTTTGTGCTGCGCGCATCCACCGCGGCCGAGACACGATCGGCGGTCGGGCGGAGCGCACTCGGCCCGCAACCGATCAGAACGGAGTCGTGTCGCCCCGACATTCGCGCGCGAGGTTCGGCTCGTGTTGACACCTCTATGCCCAGATTGGCATAACTCCCTCAATGTCGAAACAAGCTCGCAAGCCGCTCAAACAAGGAGCCCGCTGATGAGCCGCAAGACTGAAGTCATGATCGAAGAAGGCAGCACCAACGTCTATGCCGATCTGGGCTATGCCGACGCCGCCGAGATGCAGCGCAAGTCGCAGCTCGCCGCCTTGATCGCCCGCGCGATCAAGGCTCGCCGGCTGACGCAGCAGGGCGCGGCTGAGCTGCTCGGTATCGACCAGTCCAAGGTGTCGCGCATCACTCGCGGCCAGTTCCGTGGCGTCAGCGAAGCCAAGCTGCTGGGGCTGGTGACCAAGCTCGGCCACGACGTGAAGATCGTCGTCGGCCCGGTGCGCCGACGCGCTGGCAAGATCGAGCTTCAGTTCGCCTGATCACTGCCCGAGGCGCAGGTGCATTACTTGCCGCGGCCCGCCAGGAACCTTGCCCAGTCACCCATCATCTTCCGCCGCTTGTCGAACAGATCATCGTGTTGCCCTGGCCGCCAACCATCGTCGTGCGGCGCATCGGGTTCGGCATCGAGCAGCTCGAGCTGCTTGGCTTTCGGTTTACTCCAGGGCATGCGCATGGCGCGATCGTGCCGTGGCTTGGTGCCGCGCGAAAGTGGCACTCGAGTGCGCGCTCTCGATCTCCCTAGGTCTCGTGAAGTGCCGCGTGATGCCGAGTCGTCTCAAGGGCAGCGCGCGCGTCGAATAGTTTTTCAACTTTCTGCGGCGCAGCTGGCATCCCGCGGTGTTGCGGTGGGTTCCACCCGATCAATAAGTGAGTTTGGCCGCGTATGCGTCAGCCGGGTGTAGCTACTGTCCGAAAAACGTGCTATTTTTCGGACATGACAACCCCACTCCAGGCACCTTCCGCAAAGAGAACGGTCAACACCCGGTCACGGTCAGCCGGCGAACCGGGCAGCGAGGCCGACATCACGCGCCGGGTGCGCCGCTCGAAGCCGGGAACCGTCTTCATGCCAGCCCTGTTTGCGAGCGCCGGCAGCCGCGCGGCCATCGACAAGGCACTGCAGCGACTCGTCGCACGCGGGGAGTTGCGACGTCTGTCGCGCGGCCTGTACGACAAGCCACGCCAGGACGAACTGCTCGGCACGCTCTGGCCATCGGTGGATGCCATCGTTGCGGCCCTCACTGGCAAAGACAAGCTGCGCCTGCTGCCGACGGGTGCCTACGCGGCCAACCTGCTCGGACTGTCCGACCAGGTGCCCGCACGCGTCGAGTTCCTGACCGATGGCACGAGTCGCACGGTAAAGGCTGGGCCGATGCAGATCGTTCTCAAGCGCACCACGCCGCGCCAGATGGCATCGGCAGGTCGAACGAGTGGCCTCGTTATCCAGGCGCTGCGCAGTCTTGGGCCAGACCATCTGACGCCGCAGCGCCTTAGCAAGTTGCGGCGCACGATCCCGGCCGATCAGCGCCACGCGCTGCTGGACGACCTGGCGCTGGCGCCCGGCTGGATGCAGCCCACCTTGCGCGCACTGGCCTCGGGCTGACACCCGGATGCCAACACTCGCAGCGAAATTCCTGGAACTCCCGCCGGAGCGCCGTGCCCTGGCCTTCGCACAAACGGCGGCCCGCATGGCGGCGTCGAGCGCGATGGTCGAGAAGGACTTCTGGGTCTGCTGGCTGCTCGGTCTGCTCTTCGCCGACGCCGAGCTGGCGCCGCACCTGGTGTTCAAGGGCGGCACGTCACTGTCGAAGGTGTTTGGCGTTGTCGACCGATTCTCGGAAGACATCGATCTGTCGATGTCGCCGGCATTCGTCGGTGCCGACGAAGCGGCCTTCGAGGCAATGAAGAGTCGAACAAGGCGCGATACGACCATGGCACAGATGCAGGCCCAGTGTGGCGAGCGCACGCGCGCATTCCTGATGCCTCGCCTCGAAGCGAGGATCGTCGAGCATCTCGGAAAGCGCAGTAGCCGTGCACCGTGGCTGCGATACGAGGACGACCCGATCGCGCGCTCACCTGTCGTGCACTTCGAGTACCCGTCGGCCGCAGGCGGCGGGTTCGACTACCTGCGACGCGAAGTGAAGCTCGAACTCGGCTCGCTCACCGATCAGCGCCCCACAGAGCGGCACGCCGTGCGAGCGTGGGTTGTCGATGACTTCCCTGCAGCGTTCTCGGATTGGAACTGCCAGGTCACTGCGCTCGAACTGCCGCGCACGTTCTGGGAAAAGGCCACCATCCTGCACGCTGAACACCATCGTCCCGCGGATCAGCCGATGCCCGACCGCTACGCGCGGCACTACTCGGACATGGCGCGCTTGCTGGAACACGCGACTGCGGCGGCCATGCTGGCGGACGACGCGCTCTGTGCTCGTGTTGTCGAGTGGAAGAGCCGTGTGTTTGCCCGCCAGTGGGCCCGCTACGACCTTGCGCGGCCAGGATCGTTCCGGCTGCTGCCCCCCGACGGTCGACTCGCAGCACTGGCCCGCGACTACGCGCAGATGCGCGCCATGTTCCTCACAGCACCCCCGGTGTTCGACGCGGTTCTGACGCAGCTCGCCGACGCCGAACGAACACTCAATAGTGGTTGATGCGGCGTCAACATGGGCACGTATGGCCCAAGGCGAGAGTGCGCTACTTGCGCTGACCCGCCAGGAACCTCGCCCAGTCGCTCATCATCTGCCGCCGCTTGTCGAACAGATCCCCCCGCCGGTACGCGGCCTCGACCTTGTCAGCAATGGTGTGCGCAAGCGCAGCTTCACACAGCTCATTCGGATAGTTCGTTAGCTCAGCCGACCAGTCGCGGAACGTCGAGCGAAAGCCGTGCGGCACGGCATCGACCTCCATGCGCCGCATCACGGACGTGAGCGCCATGTCGGACAGCGGGCCATGCCGCGGCGACTCGAAGACATGGGCGGATCGATCGCGCACGCGTGGGAGCTGGCTCAGTACCCGCACTGCCGCATCGGACAGGGGCACTCGGTGGTCCTTGCCAGACTTCATCCGCGCGCCGGGGATCGTCCACACGGCCTTGCCGACGTCGAACTCCGACCACGTGGCACCGCGCACCTCGCCGCTTCGCGCCGCCGTCAACACGGCAAACTCCAGAGCGCGCGCGCCGATGCCATCGACCGTTGCAAGTTGCGTCATGAAGGCCGGTGCATCGGCCACGGCCACCGCGCGATGGTGAACGGTTCGTGCAATCCGGTTCGGATCGCCGAGGACCTTGTCCAGGTTGCCTCGCCAACGCGCCGGGTTCAGGCCTTCCTCGCGGTAGCCTGCCTGCATGGCATAGCTCAAGACCTGCTCGATGCGGCCCCGAAGGCGGGACGCAGTTTCCGTCTTGTCGCGCCAGATCGGCTGCAGCACGGCCACGACATGCTCACGTCCCACATCGCGCGCGAGCAGCCGGCCGATGATTGGAAAGGCATAAGTGGTCAGCGTGCTGCGCCACTGAGCCGCATGCTTGGCATTGCGCCACGAAGCCCCATGGGCGTCGATGTACTCGGCTGCTGCACGCTCAAATGTGGCGGCACCGGCCCTTTGGGCGGCGAGCGCGTTGAGAGACTCGCGCTTGGCCGTCACAGGGTCGATGCCCTTGGCGATCAGATCGCGCGCCTCGCGCGCCTTCTGGTGCGCCTGGGCCAGTGTGACCGCGGGGTAGCCGCCCAAGCCAAGGTCGCGCCGGCGGCCGCCCACCATTGCACGCAGAACCCAGCTGCGGCAACTGCGTTGACTCGACTCGTTGGGCACACGCACCTGAAGGTACAGACCCGGCACGACGCCGACAGGATGCCGACCGGCCCGGATGAGTCGTTGCACTTCGAGGGCCTTGAGTTCGCGAGCCACCCGCGCCATGTCCGCCTACGTACTTGGCCCCTCATGGGGCCCCTCATTAAAAATGCGATTGTATGGGTTTTGGCGAGATTTCGCGAGATGCCGCGAGACCTGCACAGCGCCGCTAACACTATGATTTAAAACATGAAAAAGGCTTTTGAGAGACGACTCTGGACGTTCTGAGATTTGGGCCGCAGCGGGCGCTCCCTCCGCCAGTCACATTTACGTACCTGATTGAGTTCCGACAGGCCGAGGATGACGAGGGGCGCTACGCGTGGATCGAATCCGTGTTGCGGCGCTTCGATTGCCGCCAGTTGCCGCGCAAGCATCGCGGGCCGGTGCTGAGCTATCTGCAGCGGCTGAGCGGCTGCAGCCGTGCCCAGATCACGCGGTTGGTCTCGCGCGCGGACACCCCGGCAAGCGCCTCGTCAAGGGATACCGCGCACCCGTGCATGCCTTCGCACGGCGCTACACGAGCGCGGATGTGGCGCTGCTGGCCGACGTCGACGAGCCATGGACACGATGTCGGGCCCGGCCACGGCCTGCGTGCTGCGCCGCCAACGCGATGTCTTCGGCGACGCGCGCTTCGAGCGACTGGGCTCGATCTCCGCTGAACCCTGGCCGACCTACCAGATTGCGGCGCAATGGACCGAAGTCCCACATTGGGACTAAAATGCCGCCATGCGCGTTATCGCCCTGTCCACCCTGAAGGCGTTCTGGGCTGGCGGCGCGTCTTACCAGGACGCGCAACAACCGGCGCTGGCCTGGTATCGCGATGTGTTGAAGGCCGATTGGGCCACGCCGGTGGCGGTGAAGGCGCAGTTCCGCACGGCCAGCATCCTGAAAGACGGTCGGGTGGTGTTCAACCTGGCCGGCAACAAATACCGCCTAGTGGTGTGGATCAACTACCCGTACCGGGTGGTGTACGTCCGCTTCATCGGCACGCACCGGCAATACGACGCGATCGACGCGCAGACGATCTGACCCTGCAAAGGAGTGACAAGCATGGACATCAAACCGATCCGTACCAAGGCCGATTACAAGGCCGCGTTGAAGGCCGTGGAATCCTTGATGGGAGCCAAGGCACGCACGCCCGCGGGCGACCGGCTGGATGTGCTGGTGACACTGATCGAGGGCTATGAGCGCCAGCACTTTCCGATGGACCTGCCCGACGCCGTGGAGGCGATCAAGTTCCGCATGGAGCAGCAGGGGCTGACGCCCAAGGACCTGGAGCCGCTCATCGGGCGCAGCAATCGCGTATACGAGGTGCTGAACCGCAGGCGCGGCCTCACGCTGGCCATGATCCAGAAGCTGCATGCAGGGCTGGGCATTCCAGCGGAAAGTCTGCTCAGGCAAACCGTGCCGACACCTGCGGCGCGCTGACCCCCCTCCAGCGGCGGCACAGCATGGCCAGTTCGGCCTGGACGTGTGCCGCGATTCGGTTGACTTCCTGAACTGCCAGCCCCTGGGCGACGGATCAGGTTTTGCAGTTGGCGCCGGGCTCGGCACCACCGAAGCGGTCGACCACCATGTGCTCACGCGGCGGGCCTTCCATGGCCGGCAGCACCTCGAGGCGGCCATCGAAGCTCACCACCACCGGCGCGCCCGGCGTGCTGCGCGACTGCGTGTAACGCCGCTCCGCCGCCAGGTAGTCGCCCGCCATGGCCACGGGCCAGCGCAGGCCGCTGGCGCAATCGGTGAACGTGGCAGCGTCCGACATGTAGACGAACTCGCCGCGCCAGCGCAGCGGCTCGGAGATGCCATCGATCTGCGCGGTGTGGCGCAGCTCGAGCTGGGCAGCGCTGCTGATCGGCTGGCCCAGGCGGTCGAGCTGGCGCAGGGTTTGCCCATCCACCACCGTGAAGCGCTGCGTGGCCTCGCCACGACCCAGCACCAGCTGCCGGCCCGCCCCATCGGCCGCCCAGCGCCCGACGTCGGCCACAGGCTCGCCGGGCTTGCCGAGGTAGGTGCGCCGCAGGCGGTACAGGCCGTCGCCGCGCAGCGTCAGGGTGTGCGCAACGCCCGTGCAGTCGGCGCAGGGCAACACCCCGGCAAAGGTGGCGGGCAAGGCGAAGCCCAGCTTCGGCGCAGTTGCAGCGGCAGGCGCGGGAGTGGTGGGCAATGCCGTGGGCACCGCAACCAGCAGCAGCTTGACCTTGTCGGCGGCGCCGGCCGCCAGCACCGCTTGGTGTGTGGTGGTGGTGAAGTGCAACGCACCGCCCACCGTGATGGTTGCGCGCAGTGAGTACCTTGCGCGCGGATCGATCGCCGAGCGCGGCACGCTCAGCGCAAATCCGATCGGCACCTGGCGCGCGCCGAACGCTTCGCGCACCTCGGCCAGCAGCCTGGCCGGCGCATCGGCGCGCGACACGTCTTCGATGCGCACCGTGAGCACCGCGTCGGGCGGCATCGCGATGCGCTCGCGGTAAGTGGCACTGCCACTCACCATGATGACGTCGCCGGCCGACGGGGCCTGCGCTGGCATCAGCAAGGCTACCAGCGTTGCACCTGCCAGCAGCTTGCCACGAACCAAAGCTGCGTTCAGCAGCGCCCCGGCGTGGTACGGCCCGGCCCGCATCTACCGAGCCTGGTTCTTGACGATCTGGCCGTCTTTCATGATGACCAGAAAGTTCTTGGCCGGGTCGGCGATGAGGTCGATGTTGGCGAGCGGGTCGCCGTCCACCAGCAGCAGGTCGGCCAGTGCGCCTGCCTCGACCACACCCAGCTTGCCGGGGTAGGGATTGCGCGGGCCCGACAGCGCCAGCAATTGCGCGTTGTCGTGTGTCACCATCTTGAGCATCTCGGCGGGCGTGAACCAGGTCTTGAGCTTCAGGATGTCGGAATTCTGGTTCTTGTTCTGCGCCGCGTTGAACAGGAAGTCGGTACCCCAGGCCAGCTTGACCTTGTGCTTCTTGGCCCACTTGTAGGCGCTGTCGGTGCCGTCGATGACCTGGGCCTTCTTCAGCTTCACGTCCGTGGGGGCCTGCGGCGGCGCCGGGTCGAGCACCTGCAGGCTGAGCCAGATGCCCTTGGCAGCCATCAGCTTGATGGTGGCTTCGTCGAGCAGCTGGCCGTGTTCGATCGACTTGACGCCGGCCTCGATCGCACGCCGCACCGCGCGCGGTGTGTAAGCGTGCACCGTGACATAGGTGCCCTAGTCGGCGGCCGCTTCGACGGCGGCCTTCATTTCGTCCAGGGTGTACTGGGCTACGTCCAGCGGATCGTAGGCCGAGGCGGCACCACCGCCGGCCATGAGCTTGATCTGGCTCGCACCGCCACGCAGGTTTTCGCGCGTGGCGGTCAGCACTTCGTCGCGGCCATCGGCGATGTAGGCTGAGTCGAGCAACTCACCGCGCGACGCCGTTCCGCCGAAGCGGCGCGACTTTTCATTGCGCAGGCGGAAGTCGCCATGCCCGGAGGTTTGCGTGATCATCGCGCCGCTCGGGTAGATGCGCGGGCCGGCCACCTTGCCTTCGTCGATCGACCGCTTCAGGTCGAAGACCGGGCCGCCCATGTCGCGCACCGAAGTGAAACCGCGCATCAACACCTGTGTCGCCTCGGCGCCACCCTTCGCATTGATCATCTCCAGGGTGACCTTGGGATCGACCGCCTCTTGCTGGGTGTTCGCACTGAGCGTGACATGCACGTGGTTGTCGATCAACCCGGGCATCAGCGTTTTCCCGGCACCCTTGATCGTTGTCAGCGCGGGGCCCGCCGGTGCAGCGATCGGCGCGGCAGAGATCTTGCTGATCCTGTTGCCGACGATCAGCACGTTCGATGGCGCCGACAGCTTGGCGCTCTTGCCATCGAAGATGCGCACGTTCTCGATCAATACCGCCGTGGGCGCCGGCGGCGGCGCGGTCTGGGCCTGCGCCGCGGTGCCGCAGGCCAGGGCCACGGCCACACCGACCAGGACACGGTTGAAATCCGGATGCATGTTCAAGGGATGCCTTTCAATGGCGAGACCCATGGCCTCGAAGCCACGCGAGCCGACGCGATCACGCGGTCATTGTTGAAATCGACTGATTCTCGCCCGGGCTCTGAACCAGGGGCGTCATCCCGGATGCGCTCCGGCGCCGCTTCTCACGCAATGGCTACGGATTCTGGCGTGCCGGCATGACGAGCCGGCACATGCGGCCGGCCGCGGCGACGGTATCTCGCGCTATCAGCCGTGCAGGCTCTTGTATTTGGCCTCGAGCTGATCGCGCGTTTCCGCATTCTTCGGGTCGGGGACGATGCAGTCGGCGGGGCACACATCGATGCATTGCGGCGTGTCGTGCGCGCCGACGCACTCGGTGCACTTGGCCGGGTCGATCACGTAGATCGGCGAGGCGACGCTGATCGCCTTGTTCGGGCAGGGCTCGACACAGGCGTCGCAGGCAGTGCAGTCGTCATTGATCAGAAGTGCCATCGTGTTTTCCTCGGAGTCATCGGTTGGGTGGCCGGCGTAACGCCATCCTAGACGAACTCGCTCGTGTAGGACTTCAGCGCCTTCATGTAATTGGCGCGCTCGAAGGCGTCCGGGTCGGGGCAGGATTGCTGCGAAAGCGAGCCTTTCATCTGTTCCACGGAGCTGTATTCGCGCTCGGCCATCCAGGCCTGCACCCCGCGCACCATTGTGCCGACATGGTTCGGGCCCTTGGTCAGCAGGCTGCTGGCCAGCATCACGCAATCGGCGCCTGCCAACAGCAGCTTGAGCACGTCGTCGGGCGTGTGCGCGCCGCCGGTGGCGGCCAGGCTGGCGCCAACACGGCCGCGCAGGATGGCGATCCAGCGCAGCGCCAGGCGCAACTCGTCAGACGTGGACAGCACCAGGTGCGGCGCCACCTCCAGTTCTTCGAGTTCGATGTCGGGCTGCAGGAAGCGGTTGAACAGCACCAGCCCCGCCGCCCCCGCCTGCGTCAGGCGCGTCGCCATGTTGGCCATCGCGCTGAAAAAGGGCGCCACCTTGACGGCCACCGGGATGCCGACGTGCTGCGTGACCGAGGCCACGAGGTCGACATAGCGTTGCTCGACGGCGGCACTGGTGTCGTCGACGCTGGCCGCCAGGAAGTACACGTTCAACTCGATCGCGTCGGCACCGGCCTCCTGGAACTGGCGCGCGATGCCGGTCCAGCCGCCCGGGGTGTGGCCGTTCAGGCTGGCGATGACCGGCACCGACAGCGCCTTCTTCGCGTCCGAGATCAGGTCCAGGTACTGGCTCGGCCCGGTGCGGTAGTGCTGCATCTCCGGGAAGAAGCCGCTCGCCTCCGGCGACAACTCGGCGCCGGACAGCATCAGGTTGTGGGTGGCCATCTCCTCGTGCTCGATCTGTTCCTCGAAGAGTGAAGGCAGCACGACGGCCGCAACACCGGCGTCCTGCAGTCGCTTGAGGCTGTCGATCGAACCCGTCAACGGTGAGGCCGAAGCCACGATCGGGTGCCGCAACTCGAGGCCGAGATAGCGGGTGCGGAGATCGACGCTCATGATGTTGACTCCTGTGACTTCGTCGCGGCAGGTTGGGCCTCGTTGGTCGGCGCCGCCTCGGGCGGCACCGCGGCCCTCTCGGTGCCGGCCTCGGCCGCCCGGCCGTCCGCGGTCACCACGCGGTGCACGCCGGCCATCTGCTCGTAGAGCTGCCAGCGTGCGTCTGCGGCGTGCTGGGCGCCTTTCATCAGCTGCTTGGACCGCGCCGGGTCGGACTGGGCCAGCATCGCGTAGCGCCCCTCCTTCATCGCCACCTGCTCGAGTTGCAGGGTCGGCTTGCGCGAGTCGAGTTTCAACGGCTGGTCGGCGCCGCCCATGCCCAGGCGCGGGTCGTAGTGGTACAGCGTGAGGTAGCCGCTCTTGACCAGGTCACGCTGGTGGCTCATGCCGGTGGTCATGTCGATGCCGTGCGCGATGCAGTGGCTGTAGGCAATGATCAGCGACGGCCCATCCCATGCCGCGGCTTCCTGGAAGGTGCGTACCGTCTGCACCGGGTTGGCGCCCATCGCCACCTGGGCTACGTAGACGTTGCCATAGGCCATCGCGATCATGCCCAGGTCCTTCTTGCCCGAGGCCTTGCCGGCGGCGGCGAACTTGGCCACCGCGCCTCGTTGCGTTGACTTCGACGCCTGGCCGCCGGTGTTGCTGTAGACCTCGGTGTCCAGGACCAGGATGTTGACGTTGCGCCCCGACGCCAGCACGTGATCCAGGCCGCCGTAGCCGATGTCGTAGGCCCAGCCGTCACCGCCGACGATCCACACGCTGCGCACGACCAGGCTGTCGGCCACCGCCAGCAGCCGCCCGGCCTCCGGGAAGCGCAGCTTCGGCAGGATCGCCTTCAACAGCTTGACGCGTTCGCGCTGCTGCCGGATCTGCTCGTCGTTGTCCTGCGTCGCTTCGAGCAGTGCGCTGGCCAGCGCCTCGCCGATCTCGGCGCGCATTTCGCGCACCAGCATCTGCGCCAGGTCGCGCTGGGCATCGAGTGCCAGCCGCATGCCCAGGCCGAATTCGGCGTTGTCCTCGAACAGGCTGTTGGCCCACACCGGGCCTTGGCCCGCGGCGTTCTGCGACCACGGCGTCGATGGCAGGTTGCCACCGTAGATCGACGAACAACCGGTGGCGTTGGCCACCACCAGGTGGTCGCCATAGAGCTGCGACAGCAGCTTCAGGTACGGCGTCTCGCCGCAGCCCGAGCAGGCTCCCGAGTACTCGAACAGCGGCATGCGCAGTTGCGAGCCGCGCAGGCCGTCGATGCTGTCCAGCGACGGGCGCACCTCGGGCAGGCTGAGGTAGAAGTCGTAGTTGGCGCGCTCGGCCTCGAGGTGCTCGAGCTTGGGCGCCATGTTGACCGCCTTGTGCTTGACCATCGTCTTGCTGCGCGTCGGGCAGACATCGACACAGATGCCGCAGCCGGTGCAATCGTCTGGCGCGACCTGCAGGCTGTACATCAGGCCGTCGAGCGGGCCGCCGTCCTTGCGCGACCACGGCACCGCCTTGAAGCCGGCCGGCGCGCGTTTCATCTCTTCGGCCGGGAAGACGTTCATGCGGATCGCCGCATGCGGGCACACCAGCGGGCAGATCGCGCATTGCGTGCACAGGGTCTCGTCCCAGATCGGGATCTCCTGCGCGATGCTGCGCTTTTCCCACTGCGTGGTGCCGGTCGGGAAGGTGCCGTCGACCGGCATCGCCGACACCGGCAGCAGGTCGCCCTTGCCGTCGAGCATCATCGCGGTGACGCGCTGCACGAAATCGGGGGCCGCACGCGGCACCACCGGGCGGCGCATCAGCCGCGCGTCGGCACGGGACGGCAGCGGCACCTCGCGCAGCGCCGCCAGCGACGCATCGACGGCGGCGAAGTTGCGCGTGAGCACGCTCTCCCCGCGCTTGCCGTAGGTTTTGCGGATCGAGGCCTTGATCTCAGCGATCGCATCCTCGCGCGGCAGCACGCCGGAGATGGCGAAGAAGCAGGCCTGCGTCACGGTGTTGATGCGCCCGGCCAGGCCGGCCGCCGTGGCCACCGCCAGCGCGTCGACGACGTAGAACTTGAGCTTCTTCGCGAGAATGGACTCCTGCGCCTCGCGCGGCAGCTTGTTCCACACCTGCTCGGGCCCGTAGGGGCTGTTGAGCAGGAAGGTGGCGCCCGGCCGGGCGAGCGCCAGCACGTCGAGCTTTTCCATGAACTCGAACTGGTGGCAGGCGACGAAATCGGCCTGGTCGATCAGGTAGGTCGATTCGATCGGCTTCGGGCCGAAACGCAGGTGCGACACCGTGATCGCGCCCGACTTCTTGCTGTCGTAGACGAAGTAGCCCTGTGCATGCAGCCGCGTGTTCTCGCCGATGATCTTGACCGTGTTCTTGGTCGCCCCCACGGTGCCGTCGGCGCCCAGGCCGTAGAACACCGCACGCGTCACGCCCGCGGCCTCGGTGGTGAACGACGGGTCCCACTTCAGCGACAGGCGGGTGACGTCGTCGACGATGCCGACCGTGAAATGCCGCTTCGGCTTGGCGGCCTTGAGTTCATCGAGCGCGGCCTTGGCCATCGCCGGCGTGTACTCCTTCGACGACAGACCGTAGCGCCCGCCGATCACGCGCGGCGCCGGCGAGCCTTCGGGCCAGGCTTCAGCCAGTGCAGTGACGACGTCCTGGTACAGCGGCTCGCCGATGGCACCGGGCTCCTTGGTGCGGTCGAGCACGGCGACCCCGCGCACCGTCCTGGGCAGCGCAGCGACGAAGGCCTGCACGTCGAACGGGCGGTACAGGCGAACCGTGAGCAGGCCGACCTTCTCGCCGGCGGCAACGAGCTTGTCGACCGCCTCGCGCGAGGCACCGACGCCGGAGCCCATCTGCACCAGCACGCGCTCGGCGTCGGGGGCCCCGCTGTACCAGAACAGGCTGTAGCGCCGGCCGGTCAACTTGGCGAAGCGGTCCATCGACTGCTGCACGATGCCCGGCGCGGCGTCGTAGTACGGGTTGCAGGCCTCCCGGGCCTGGAAGAAGACATCCGGGTTCTGCGCCGTGCCGCGGATCATCGGGCGGTCGGGGTTGAGCGCGCGGCTGCGATGGGCCACCACCAGATCGTCGTCGATCAGTGAACGCACCTCTTCCTCGAACAACAACTCGATCTTGTTGACCTCGTGGCTGGTGCGAAAGCCGTCGAAGAAGTGCAGGAACGGCACCCGCGCCTTCAACGTCGCCATGTGCGCGATCATCGCCAGGTCCTGCGCCTCCTGCACGCTGCTCGATGCCAGCATCGCGAAGCCGGTGGTGCGCGCGGCCATCACGTCGCTGTGGTCGCCGAAGATCGACAGTGCATGCGTGGCCAGTGTGCGCGCGGCGATGTGGAACACCGCCGGCGTCAGCTCGCCGGCAATCTTGAACATGTTCGGCAGCTTCAGCAACAGCCCCTGCGAGGCGGTGAACGTGGTTGTCAGCGCGCCGGCCTGCAGCGAGCCGTGCACCGCGCCGGCGGCGCCGGCTTCGCTCTGCATCTCGATGACTTCCGGCACCATGCCCCAGATGTTCTTGCGGCCCTTGGCCGACCACTCGTCGGCCAGTTCGCCCATCGTCGACGACGGCGTGATCGGGTAGATCGCGATCACCTCGCTGGTCAGGTGGGCGATGCGTGCGGCGGCTTCGTTGCCGTCGAGGACATGCGAGCGTTCGGTCATGGTGATGTCTTCGGGGTGATGGGCAATACGCCGACGTGGCAGGGGGGTCGGCGGGTCGGCGGCAATCGGTGCTCGGGCTGACCTACAGGATGCCGGCCTTGCCGGTCTCCCAGCGGCGGAACTCCGTGGTCAGCAGCGCGACGTGTTCGCGTTCCTCGGCAGCCAGCTCCCTGTACAGCTCACGCTCGACCGAGCCGGCTGGCGCGCGCTCGCCCTCGTGCGAGAAGAAGTCCACCGCCCGCTGTTCGAAGGCGATGGCGATCCTGAACAGGTTGGCCGGGTCCTCGGGGTGGCGGTCGACGCCGGCGAAGATCGCCGCGCGATCGAGCTGGAAGTCCTCTGCCGCCGTCGGTAGCGTGGCGTGGTAGCGCTTGGACAGGATGTCCATGTGCTCCTTCTCCATCCCTGCGAAGCGCGCGAACAACTCGCGCAGCGTCGGATCCTTGGCGTCACGCGAGGCGCGCTCGTAGAACGCATGGCCGCCGAGCTCGATCTCGAAAGCCTTGCGCACGGCTTGCATCGCCTGGTCGTCGACGATCGCACCGCGGTCGAGCAGCTCCAACTTGCCCTTGCAGAACGGGCACATGCCGTACGGGAAGGCGAAACCCTCGCTGACCTTGTGGCAGTCGGCGCAGCGCCAGCGCAACTCGACGCCGGCGCAGCAGATGTAGGCCTCTTCGTCTTCGAGCGGGCGCTGGCAGCGTGGGCAGATACTCATGATGAAACCTCGCTGGGCGCTGGTTTTGGAGAGGCGCCGATCGCCGTCGGCGGCACGAAGGCGTCGGCGTCGGCCTGCGTGATCGGCCAGGTGGTCTTGCCAGCGGCCAGGTAAGCGCCGATGGCGCGTGCGGCGCGGCGCCCCGCGCCCATCGCCAGGATCACGGTGGCTGCACCCGTGACGATGTCGCCACCGGCGAACACGCCCGGCACGCTGGTGGCCTGGGTGGTGGCATCGGCGACGATGTAGCCCCACTTGTTCAGCTCCAGACCCGGCGTCGACTTGGTGACGATCGGGTTGGCCTTGGTGCCCAGCGCGTAGATCACGGTGTCGCATTCGAGCTCGACGAACTCGTCGAGTGGTACCGGCTTGCGGCGACCCTTGTCGTCGGGCTCGCCGAGCACCATCTTCTGCACTTTCATGCCGCGCACGTTGCCGTCGGCATCGGTCAGGATTTCCACCGGGCCGTGCAGGAAGAAGAAGTCGATGCCCTCCTCCTTGGCGTGGCGCAATTCCTCGATGCGCGCCGGCGCCTCGGCCTCGGAGCGGCGGTAGACGCAGCGCACGGTCGGAATGCTCAGGCGCTTGGCCACGCGCAGGCAGTCCATCGCGGTGTTGCCGGCGCCGATGACGACCACGCTCTTGCCCAGCGTGACCGGCGTGTCCTGGTAGGGGAACTTGTCGCCGCCCATCAGGTTCACGCGCGTCAGGAACTCGTTAGCCGAATAGACCTGGCCGGCGAACTCGCCCGGAATGCCCAGGAAGGCCGGCGCACCGGCGCCGACACCGACGAATACCGCATCGAACCCCATCTCGCCCATCAACTGCAGCACCGAGAAGGTCTTGCCGATGACCTTGTTGGTCTCGAACTTGACGCCCATGGCCTTGAGCGTGTCGATCTCGCGGCTGATGATCTCGCGCGGCAGACGGAACGACGGGATGCCGTACTGCAGCACGCCGCCCACGACGTGCAGCGCCTCGTAGACGGTGACGTCGCAACCGAAGCGGGACAGGTCGGCCGCCACCGCCAGTCCGGAGGGCCCGGAGCCGACCACTGCCACCTTGCCCAGGCTGCGCTCGAAGCGCGGCGGCTCGGCCTTGTGCGGCCGGGCGTTGTCGCCGACGAAGCGCTCCAGCCGGCCGATCGCCACCGACTCCAGCTTGCGGCCGACGACGCATTGCGCCTCGCATTGCGATTCCTGCGGGCAGACACGGCCGCAGACCGACGGGAACAGATTCGATTCGTTGATGACGGCCTGCGCGCCGTCGATGTCGCGCACCAGCAGGTGGCGGATGAAGCGCGGGATGTCGATCGACACCGGGCAGCCTGCGACGCAGGCGGCCTTGCTGCACATGATGCAGCGTTCGGACTCGGCCAGCGCGTCGGCCATCGAGTAGCCGAGGTTGACCTCCTTGAAGTTGCGCGAACGTTCCAGCGGGTCACGCTCGGGCATCTTGGTCGCCAGCGGCGCCAGGTCCTTGTACTTCTTGTAGTTGGTCTTGCCCTGCTCGAACAACACCTTCTCGACGTTGCAGACATGCGCGTAGTCGGTGTTGGCCGCGGCCTCCTCGCCCTTGAAGCGCTTCTGGCGCAACAGCAGCTCCTTGAAGTCGACCTGGTGGCCGTCGAAGTCGGGCCCGTCGACGCAGGCGAACTTGATCTCGCTGCCGACGGTGACGCGGCAGGAGCCGCACATGCCGGTGCCGTCGACCATGATCGCGTTCAGCGAGACCATCGTCTTGACCTCGAACGGCCGCGTCGTCTCGACGCACGCGTTCATCATCGGCAGCGGCCCGATGGCGATGACCAGGTCGGGCCGGTCGGTCTCCAGCACTTTCTGCAACGCGGCCGTGACGAACCCGGGCGTGCCGTAGCTGCCGTCGTCGGTGCAGACGATGAGGTTGTCGCAGTAGCGGGCGAAGTTCTCCTCCCAGAACACCAGGTCCTGGTTGCGAAAACCGATGATGCCGGTGGTGCGGTTGCCGGCCTCCTTGAACGCACGCAGTTGCGGGTACACCGGCGCCACGCCGAGCCCGCCGCCGACCAGCACCACGTGGCCGGCCTTGCTCACGTGCTGTGGCAGGCCGAGCGGGCCGACGAAGTCGATGATGTTGTCGCCGGCCTTGTAGTGGTCGCGCATTTCCTGCGTCGTCTTGCCCAGGGCCTGGATCACCATCGTGATCGTGCCCTTGTCGCGGTCGTAGTCGGCCACGGTGAGCGGAATGCGCTCGCCGCCCTCGTGCAGGCGCAGCATCACGAAGTGCCCGGGTTCGGCCGAACGGGCCACGTCGGGCGCCAGCACCTCCCACAGGAAGGTGGTGTCCGAGAAGGCCTCGCGGCGAATGATTGGGTACATGGCAGCTCTTCAGATACGTCAAAACACCGATCAGCCTTCTTCACGCTGGCCCATTTTCTTGGGCGCGATGTTCAGCGTAAACCATTGTTGCGCGCTTAACCTAGATCAAGGCAGCGGGCGGCTACGGCCGCCTGATCCAGATCAAGGCGACTGGCGCGGGCGTGCGTAAAGTCGTTGCGCCACTTGCCGTGCCACGTCGGGGCATCACACCGACTCGAGGAGTTGCTGCGTGGGGCCTGAGTCGTCACGTCTTGCCGCAATCGCGGTGCAGCCGAGCCGCGAGCTGACCCGCCTGCCGGCCATGGCCCCGCGTTCCATGAAGAGGAAGACGTGGTCGGCCATCGCTTGAAACGCGGTCTCGACCTACCGCTGGCAGGTGACCCGCAGCAGGTGATCGAGCCGGCGAAGCCGTGCGCGCGCGTCGGCGTCATCGGCGATGACCATGTCGGCCTCAAGCCCACGTTCCTGGTGCGGGCGGGCGACCGCGTCAAGCGTGGCCAGTCGCTGTTCGAGGACAAGACGAACCCCGGCGTTCGCCATACCGCGTCGGCGGCCGGGGTCGTCAGCGCGATCCATCGTGGCGACAAGCGGGCTTTCCTGTCCTTGGTCATCGACGTCGAAGACGACAGCGCGGCCGACGCACAACTCCCATTCTCGAGCTACACCGGTGCCGCGCCGCAGCAGCTCTCGGCCGACGAGGTGCGTGCCCTGCTGGTCGAGTCGGGCCAGTGGACTGCGCTGCGCACGCGCCCATTTTCCCGGGTGCCGGATCCGGCGTCTTCGCCGCGGGCGCTGTTCATCACCGCGATCGACACCCGGCCGCATGCACCGTCGGTCGATGCCGTGCTGGCCGGGCGCATGGACGATTTCCAGGCTGGCGTCGCCTGCCTGGCCAAGCTCAGCAGCGGCACCACCTTCGTTTGCGTCGCAACAGGCTCCAGCGTGACCGTGCCCGCCCTGCCGGGCGTCAAGGTGGAGACATTCGACGGGCCGCACCCGGCCGGCAACGCCGGCACGCACATCCATTTCCTCAGCCCGGTCGATCTCGAGCGCACGGCCTGGCACATCGGCTACCAGGACGTCGCCGCGATCGGACGGCTGTTCACCACCGGCCGCCTCGACGTCGAGCGCGTGGTCGCCCTCGCCGGCCCTGGCGTGAGGCAACCGCGCCTGCTGCGCACGCGCCTGGGTGCGTCGACCGACGCGCTGACGCGAGCAGAGCTGGTCCCCGGCGTGCAACGCGTCGTCTCCGGCTCGGTGCTCGACGGCCGCACCGCCCAGGGCGACGTGCACGGCTATCTGGGCCGCTACCACCTGCAGGTGTCGGTGCTGGCCGAGGCCACCGAGCGCGAACTGTTCGGCTGGATCATGCCGGGCTTCGACAAGTTCTCGCTGTCGGGCGTGGTGGCCGGCGCCTTCACTGGCCGCCGCCTGGCCTTGAACACCACCACCAACGGCGGCAGCCGGGCGATGGTGCCGATCGGCTCGTTCGAGCGCGTGATGCCGCTGGACCTGATGCCCACCTTCCTGCTGCGCGCCCTGTTGATGAAGAACGACGAGCGCGCCGAGGCGCTGGGCGCGCTGGAACTGGACGAGGAAGACCTGGCACTGTGCACCTTCGTCTGCCCCGGCAAGGCCGAATACGGGCCGCTGCTGCGCGCTGCGCTGTCGCGCATCGAGAAGGAGGCGGCGTAGTGAAGCCCTTGCGAGACCTGCTGGACCGCATCGGCAAGCCCTTCCACCCCGGCGGCCGGTTGCAGCGCTTCTTCCCGCTCTACGAAGCGGCCGACACCTTCTTCTATGCGCCGGCCAAGGTCACCACCACCGGCTCGCATGTGCGCGACGCGATGGACCTCAAGCGGATGATGATCCTGGTCTGCATCGCCTGCCTGCCCTGCGTCTTCATGGCCATGTTCAACACCGGCCTGCAGGCCAACCTGGCGCTCGACCCGGCCAAGGCGGCGCAGCTCACGGGCTGGCGGCATGACGTGATCGCAGCGCTGGGCGTCGGCTATTCGCCCGACAGCTTCACGGCCAACGTGATCCACGGTTCGCTGTACTTCCTGCCGCTCTACGCCGTGACGATGGTCGTCGGCCTGAGCTGGGAGGTGCTCTTCGCGGTCGTGCGCAAGATGGAGGTCAACGAGGGCTTCTTCGTCACCGGGTTACTGTTTCCGTTGATCTGCCCGCCGGAGACACCGCTGTGGCAGGCCGCGCTGGCGGTGAGCTTCGCCGTCGTGCTCGGCAAGGAAGTTTTCGGCGGCACGGGCATGAACTTCATGAACCCGGCACTGGTGGCTCGCGCATTCCTGTTCTTCGCCTATCCGGCTGGCATGTCCGGCGACAAGGCCTGGACGGCCGTCCCCGCCGCCGCCGCGCACGACAGCTTCTCCGGCGCCACGGTGTTGTCGAAGTTCCGCGACCTCGCGGCGCCGGCCACGCACCAGGACTTCTCCTGGACGAACGCCTTCATCGGGCTGGAGCCCGGCAGCATGGGCGAAACCTCGGCCCTGGCCTGCCTGATCGGCGCGGTGATCCTGATCGTCACTGGCGTCGGGTCATGGCGCATCATGGCCAGCGTGGCCCTGGGCACCGTCGCGATGGCATTGCTGTTCAACGCCGTCGGCCCGGCGACGAATCCGTACTACGCTGTGCCGTTCTGGTGGCACATGGTGGCCGGCGGCTGGGCCTTCGGCACCGTCTTCATGGCCACCGACCCGGTGACCGCGCCGTTCTCCAATACCGGCCGCTGGATCTACGGCCTGCTGATCGGCGCGATGATCGTGCTGATCCGCGTCGTCAATCCGGCCTATCCGGAGTCGGTGATGCTGGTGATCCTGTTCATGAATGTGGTGGCACCGTTCATCGACTATGTGCTGGTGCAGGCCAACCTGCGCCGCAGAGGCAAGCGCCGTGCCGAAACTTGACTCGACACGCTACACGCTGCTGTTCGCCACCGCGGTGAGCGTGGTCTGCGCCCTGCTGGTGGCAACGGCCGCGGTGGGTCTGCGCGAGCGGCAGGAGATCAATGCGCAGCTCTACAAGCAGAAGAATGTGCTGCTGGCCGCCAGCCTGGTGCGGCCCGGCCAGGACATTTCGGCCGCGGAAGTGCAGAAAGTCTTCGACCGGCGCATCAGCGTGCGCGCCGTCGAGCTCGCCACCGGCCGGCTGCTGCCCGAGGACAAGTTCGACGTCAAGGGCTACGACCAGCGCAGGGCCCGCAGCGACCCGGCTCAGTCGCGCGTGGCACCTGCCAACGACGCCCAGGTGGCGCGGCTGCCCAGGGTCGGCACCGTCTATCTGGTCAAGGCCACCGACGGCAGCGTCGAGCAACTGGTGCTGCCCATCGAAGGCATGGCGATGTGGGGCACCGTGTACGGTTTTCTCGCCCTGGACCGCGACGGCACCACGGTACGGGGGCTGACCTTCTACGAGCAGAAGGAAACGCCGGGCCTGGGCGGCGAGATCTCCAACCCGAAGTGGCAGGCACTGTGGGTCGGCCGCAAAGCCTACGACGCGAACTGGGCGCCGCAGTTGGCGGTGATCAAGGGCCGGGCCGGGCCGCCCGAAAAGGACCCACACCGGGTGGACGGCATGTCCGGCGCGACGATCACCAGCAATGGCATCACCCGCGTCGTGCGCTTCTGGCTCTCGGCCGACGGTTACGCCCCCTTCCTGAAGTCCCAGCGCAGCGGTGCCCCGACATGAGCGCGGCAACGACGCTGTTCGGCAAGAAGGAACGGGCCGCGCTGCTCGACCCGGTGATCAGCGTCAACCCGATCGCCGTGCAGGTGCTGGGTATCTGCTCGGCACTGGCCGTGACCACGCGCATGGACAAGGCGCTGGTGATGGGCATCGGCGTCACGCTGGTCACTGCGCTGGCCAACCTGGCGGTGAGCCTGGTGCGCAACCACACGCCGGGCAGCATCCGCATCATCGTGCAGCTGGCCATCATCGCGTCGCTGGTGATCGTGGTCGACCAGGTGCTCAAGGCCACGCTGTACGAGCTGTCGCTCGAACTCTCCGTCTTCGTCGGCCTGATCATCACCAACTGCATCGTGATGGGCCGCGCCGAGGGCTTCGCGATGCAGAACCCACCGTGGATCAGCTTTCTCGACGGCATCGGCAACGGCCTGGGCTACTCGCTGATCCTGTTGATCGTGGGTTTCGTGCGCGAGCTCACCGGCGCCGGCACCGTGTTCGGCCACGTGCTGCTGCCGCTGACCAAGGACGGCGGCTGGTACGAGCCGAACGGCCTGATGCTGCTGGCGCCGTCCGGGCTGTTCCTGATCGCACTGATCATCTGGGCGCTGCGCACCTGGAAGCCTGAATTGCAGGAGAAGGACTGACATGAGCCGGTGGCCTGCGTTGCATTGCCGGGACCCGGCAAGCTGGCGCGCCGCCAAGGCCGCAAAAACACACACCTCGACGAACGTCAACAACCGGCCGCAAGCCGCTGCCATCGGACCAGTGCATGTCGTGCCAGGCCCACCGCGCCAAGCGCAACAAAGCCCCTGACATGGAGCACTACCTCAACATCGCGATCCGCTCGATATTCCTCGAGAACATGGCCCTGGCCTTCTTCCTGGGCATGTGCTCCTTCCTGGCCTGCTCGAAGAAGGTCGAGACCGCCATCGGCCTGGGGGTCGCGGTCGTGTTCGTGCAGACGCTGACGGTGCCGCTGAACAACCTGATCCTGCATTACCTGCTGGCCGAGGGGCAATTGGCGGGCCTGTCGCCCGCGCTGGCCAAGGTGGACCTCACGTTCCTGGCGTTCATCCTCTTCATCGGCACCATCGCCGCTGCGACGCAGGTGGTCGAGATGGCGGTCGACCGCTTCCTGCCCGGCCTGTACACGACGCTCGGTGTCTTCCTGCCGCTGATCGCGGTGAACTGCGTGATCCTAGGTGGCTCGCTGTTCATGCAGGAGCGCAACTACACCTTCGGCGAGAGCTTGGTTTTCGGCTTCGGCTCCGGCCTCGGGTTCGCCATCGCCATCGTGGCCATTGCCGCCATCCGCGAGAAGTTGGAGTACTCCGACGTGCCCGCCGGCCTGCGCGGCCTGGGCATCACCTTCGTCGTGGCCGGGCTGATGTCGGTGGCCTTCATGGTCTTTTCGGGCATCCAGTTGTGAGGCCACGGCGATGAACGAAGTCCTTGCCGGCGTCACGATGTTCACCGTCGTCGTGCTGGCGCTCGTCGCGCTGTTGCTCGGCGCGCGGCGCCGGCTGGTGCAATCGGGCGAGGTCACGATCACCATCAACGACGACCCCGGCAAGGCGCTGAAGGTGGCGGCCGGCAACACCTTGCTGGGCACGCTCGCGGACCACAAGATCTTCATCCCCTCGGCTTGCGGCGGCAAGGGCGCCTGCGGCGTGTGCGAGGTCATCGTCAAGTCGGGCGGCGGCACCCTGCTGCCCACCGAAACGGGCTACATCAACCGCGGCGAAGCCCGGCGCGGCTGCCGCCTGGCTTGCCAGGTCAAGGTCAAACGCGACATGGCCATCGAGATCGCGCCCGAGGTCTTCAACGTGCGCAAGTGGACCTGCAAGGTCGTCTCCAACCGCAACGTCGCCACCTTCATCAAGGAGCTGAGGCTGGCCCTGCCGGCAGGCGAGGAGGTGCCGTTCCGCGCCGGCGGCTACATGCAGCTCGAATGCCCGCCGCACCGCATCGACTTCAAGAGCTTCGACATCGAAGCTCCCTACCGCGAGGACTGGGACAAGTTCGACCTCTGGCGTTTCAAGTCGGTGCTCGCCGAGCCGATCGAACGTGCCTACTCGATGGCCAACTACCCGCTCGAGAAGGGCGAGTTGCTGTTCACGATCCGCATGGCCTTTCCGCCGGGCTACAAGACGGACATTCCGCCTGGAATCATGAGCTCCTACGTCTTCAATCTCAAGCCCGGCGACGAACTCATTGTCTCTGGGCCCTTCGGCGAGTTCTTCGCCCGCGAGACCGGCAAGGAGATGTGCTTCATCGGCGGCGGCGCCGGCATGGCACCGATGCGATCCCACATCTTCGATCAGTTGAAGCGCCTGAAGTCCTCGCGCAAGATGACGTTCTGGTACGGCGCTCGCAGCCTCAAGGAGGCGTTCTACGTCGACGAGTTCGATGCCCTGGCCGCTACCAACCCCAACTTCGAGTGGCACCTCGCGCTGTCCGAGCCGCTGCCGGAAGACCACTGGACGGGTGCCACCGGATTCATCCACAACGTGCTGCGCGAGCAGTACCTGAACAAGCACCCGGCACCCGAAGACATCGAGTACTACATGTGCGGCCCGGGCGTGATGAACAAGGCCGTGATCGACATGCTGCTGTCACTCGGCGTCGATCGTGAAAACATCCTGCTCGACGACTTCGGCTGATGCCCGGGCGACGAACGGACCAACCCTGAGGAGACCCGACATGAGCCAGTTGCTGATCGAAGACGTGGTGCGCGACCGGGCCAGCGACAAGCTCTACCTGCTGCCGGCGTCGGCGTCCGTTGGCGACGCTGTCGAGCTGATGGCCGAGCACGAGATCGGCGCGGTGCTGGTGATGACCGAAGACGGCCTGGTCGGCGGCATCTTCACCGAACGCGACCTGCTGATGCGCGTGGTGCGAGCGAGCCTGAACCCGAACACGACGCCAATTTCACTGGTGATGACGCGCGAAGTGCGCTTCGTCTCGCCCGGCACCACGGTCGAAGCCGCGATGGCCTTGATGCACCTGCAGCGCCACCGCCACCTGCTGGTGATCGACGGCCCCACGGTCCACGGCCTGGTGTCGATGCGCGACCTGGTCTACCAACTCGTGCGCGACGGCCATGGGCGTTTCGAGGCCGCGGTGCGCAGCGCCGACAGTGGCACCCCGACATGAAGACCCAGCCGTCCCTACGCGGAGCAAGACCATGAATACGACTCCCATGCCGACTCGCCGCACCGCACTCATCGCCGGGCTGGGCTCGCTGGCGCTGTTCGCCGGCTGCAGTGAGCGCGGCGGCTTCTTCGCGCTGCCCGGCGCCGCCCATGTCTTCCATGGCTTGGCGATGGGTTCGTCCTACACCGTGAAGATCGCCAGCCGCGGTCTGGCCGACACCGCACTCGCCGCGGCGCACTCCGCCGTGGCCACGGCCCTGGCCGACGTGGTCGGCCTGATGTCGCACTACGACCCCGCGTCGGAGGTGTCACGGCTGAACCGGCACCCGATCGGCGAGCCCTTCGCCGTCTCGCCCACAACATTGCAGGTGTTCGAAGTGGCCAAGGCGGTGCGGTCCGCCTCGGGCGGTGCCTTCGACGTGGCCCTCGGCCAGGCCGTCGACGAATGGGGCTTCGGTCCGTCGGAGAGGCCCCGTCGCGTGCTCTCGGCGGCGGAGCTGCAAGCCTTGCAGCGACTGCAGCGTGACGGCGAACTGGCACTCGACGCGCGTGCCGCCACGCTGACGCGTCGGGCGCCGGTGCTGGCCAACCTGTCGGGCATCGCCAAGGGTTACGGCGTCGACCGCGCCGCGCAGGCGCTCGACGCACTGGGCGTTCGCGACTACCTGATCGAGGTCGGCGGCGAGATCCGCAGCCAAGGGCGCAACGGCGAAGGCCGGCCCTGGCAGCTGGCGGTCGAACGCCCCGACGCGATGCCGCAGCGAGCGTTGTACGTGGTGCCGCTCGACGGCCAATCGCTCGCCACGTCAGGCGATTACCGCAACTTCTTCATGCACGAGGGGCGGCGCTACTCGCACGAGATCGACCCGGCCACCGCCGCGCCGGTGGGCCATGCGCTGGCCTCGGTCAGCGTGGTCGCCGGTGATTGCACGCACGCCGATGCCTGGTCCACGGCGCTGTTCGTGCTCGGGCCCGAGCGCGGCCCGGCTGCCGCGCTGCGGCATGGCCTCGCGGCGTACTTCGTCGTGCGCCAGGCCGATGGCTCGTTCACCGAGCGCCAGACGCCCGCCTTCGCCGCGCTCGGCGGGCGCACTGTGGGCTGATTGCCGCGCCGCCGATGACGCTGTCGTCGTTCCTGCCGGTCCTCTTGCTCGCGCTGGCCGCGATCGGCATCGCCATCGCCGCGATGGCCATCGGCGTGATGTTCAAGCGCCCTTGCCTGCGCGGCTCGTGCGGTGGCCCTGCCGCAGTCGGCCCCGACGGTGCGAAGCTGTCGTGCGAGACCTGCCCCAATCGCAAGCGCGGCGTCACTGTGGCCACTGCCGAGTAAGAACCAGGTGAGTGGCAAGTGAAGTGCTTTGGTGCTTGGTGCAGGCGTAGCCCAAAGCAGGAAGGTCTGTTCCTTCGAAGAGTCTTTCACCAGAGCCAAGTAGGACCGGCGCAATGGCGATGTGCATCTCGTCGATCAGGCGTTGACGAAGATACTGTTGAATGACATTGACGCCGCCACCAACGCGAACATCCTTGCCTTCGGCCGCTTCGCGCGCTTGCCCTAGGGCGGCGGCAATGCCTTCGGTAACGAAGTGGAAGGTTGTTCCTCCTTCCATGACCAGCGGCGCACGCGCGTAGTTGGTCAGCACGAACACTGGGACGTGATAGACAGGATTCTCGCCCCACCAACCCCGCCAACTCTCATCTGGCCAGGGTCCGCGAACCGGCCCGAACATGTTCCTGCCGAGAATCCAAGCCCCAACATTCTGAAAGCCTCGAGCGGCATAGTCATCATCAACGCCCGTTTCTCCACCATCGCTGCCGAACAAGTTCTTCTGAAATGTTCGGGTGGGCAAGGCCCAGCCATGAAGGGAAGTGCCACCCACGCCGAGTGGGTTGTTGACGTCTTGGTCTGGGCCAGCGCCGAAACCGTCGATCGATATGGTGAAACTCTCAAGCGAAGCTTGGGCATGGTGCTTGTCGGAGGTGGGAGGCTGGTTAGGCAGCGCTCTTTGCACGCGACTTTGAGCCTGAGCCACCGAGGCCTTGAGCAATGAACGTGAGCACAAGTGCGTTGAGTGAAACCCCCTC
>Ga0209254_10000910_pt1 | contig 25934 bp, 20 predicted proteins | sample FrelakmetDIP11DI_FD_187148 | JGI IMG/M metagenome (GOLD analysis project Ga0209254, IMG submission 187148) | Freshwater lake sediment microbial communities from the University of Notre Dame, USA, for methane emissions studies - DIP11 DI (SPAdes)... | ecosystem: Environmental > Aquatic >...
ATGCAGCATGCCGTAACTGCCGCTGCTTCCACCGGATTCAAGGGTAAGCATAAAGGGTTCCAGCCGGTCGGTAAATTGTTCACCACCCAGGCCTTCCCATCTGCCTTTTGGGAATTCAATACAGCTGCGCATTCCAGCTGGTCGAAAGACGATATCCTGCCGGGAAGGTTCCAGGCGGAAGAAAGCCGTAATCGGCACCTCGAGGGCTTCCGCGATCTTGTGAAGCGTACTCACTGATGGAGAAGTCCTCCCACGCTCGATCATGCTGAGAGCATTCGTGGATAGCCCGCTATCACGAGCCAGAGCCCGCATGGATTTATTCCTCTCACTGCGCAGCTGCCTGAGCCTGGTGCCCACATCGATGATCATTAATTCATTAGAAGGAATTTCCATGCCTGCCTCCCACCCGATTCGAATATCCGAGATTGGAATATTGCTGCGGTATGCTTGTAGATCGGTTTGCGAGCACAGTTCGTGTGCGATTAATATTGACATTATACACGTAACGCATCACAATTTGGAACGCCTGCTTCTTATAAAACATGTGACTCGACAATCATTTTCTCAAATCCAGATAGGGCCACATCCCTGCGCTTCCGGTGTTGTGCTCCGCAGATATGAAAAGACGAATCCAGGAAATGCCCCACCAATCGAATGATGTTCAGATTAATCTTAAATTTCTGGACGGAAAACTATATTATGATAACTGAGAAGATGCTGATTGAAATTTCTCAGGACAAATTTCAATGCATGGATACAATACTAAATTACGAGGAGCAGTTTGGAGATGCTTGAAGCGAAAATACAACTCTACTTGACCATGTGTGAAGGCGATGCTGCGTTGAAGGAATTTGCCAGGAAACGACCGATCGTCATTCAATACCGGATTCCTGATAAGGAAATCCAGTTCTACATGGCTTTCAAAGATGGCCAGGTTCGTACGGGGATGGGTGAGGCGGAATCACCAGCCACATTAAGCCTGACAATGTCAGAAAAGACCTTCACAGGTGTTATGGATGGGGATATCGATGGCACCGCGGCGGCTATAAGTGGGGAGATGAAATTCAAAGGAGATCCGCTGAAAGCAATGGCGCTGCAGAAAATTCAAAAGGATCTCAATCGGCTGTGGTTGGTAGCAGGAAAATCCCAGAATTAATCTCCAGCGCAGGCGCGATTATACGGCTGAATTGCATCGCTAATATAATCAATCACCAGCTCAATCGGACTCAGCTGGAGCGAGCCCGCGCGCACGCGTTTATACTGCACTGGTAAATACTGGCTTAATATAGTCTCTGGAATCTGGTAGGTATTCAGGTTCGCAAATAATCGGAATAGCGACTGTTGGAGACGTGGCTCTGTCCAATAATAACGTGCACGATCGCTGTAGCTGAACTTACGAGATACCCGCAGCTCGACGGCATCTCCCTGGTAGTATGGTTCCCATGATTTCGGATCAGCCAGCATCACTTCTTCCAGGATTTCAGGCAAATTGGACAGCTGGACTCCTGCTATACCCTTCAAAAACTCCACTTCCATATTCGAAAGAGCAAAGACTGCTTCTCTATACGCAAAAGTCAGCGCCGGGCCGACTTTAAGGATGGCGAAATGGTCTTCCACCAGCTTCTTTAAAGTCTCATCCGACTGGTAGTCTGTCGAATGAGCTTCGAAGACCAATTGGTCAAATCCCTCTATGAAGCTGGTCAGGTGGGCCGCTCGGCTGCGTTCATACGGAAATACCACGCGGTCAGCGAATTCAATCCCGGGTTGGACAACCACCGCTGCCACCCGCTCCCAGGCACTCTTTAAACCGAATCCCGAGAAAGCCTGCCGTGTAGTTTCAATCGTGTATTCGGCCGTTTCCACCTGAGTCACCTGCATCGATTCATGCGCAGCCTGCACGCCTCCAGGTGTTGGCACTTCGGTCCCGATCACATACACCAGGTTTGGTACCTTGCCCTTGAGCCTGTTAACTGCGTTTTCCGCCGCCCGACAAAGCATGGCTGTGCGCTGCGCGGCTATCTCTCCTGGTAGCGGTAGTCCAGGATTGTCATCTGCACAGGACATGCTGGTGTCAAGGTGGATTTTGGTATATCCAGCCAGAGCATACGCTTCTACCAGCTGACATGCCTTTTCCATCGCCTTCTCGACAGGTAAACGTCTCCAGGGATATGGTCCCAGGTGATCCCCACCTAAAATCAGGCGATCAACAGGGAGATGGCAGCGTTCGGCGATCTCCTCCACGTAAGCCACAAACTGCTCGGGGGTCAAGCCCATGTACCCACCATCCTGGTTCACCTGGTTGCAGGTTGACTCAATCAACAGCTGGGTTCCATTCCTGGCAGCTAGCCGGGCCGCGGCTTCCAGCACCTGCGGGTGGGCAGAACAGATAGAAGGGATTCCAACAGGCTGTCCCTGCTTATGCTGGTGTAATTTTTCCAGGATCAGAAATGACAAAGAAGGATCATCCAATACTCGAGAAATTCGAGCTCTATAAAGGCAAAAGTTAGACCGGGTAGTTTAAATACCAGTCTTCCTTCACAGAATCAGGCAGGTCAGGGTAGTATGACTGCCAGGGAGCTGCATGCAAAGAAGCGATCTCGTTCAGCAACTTCAAACGCCGGGCGCCGGCATCTACTAACCATGCTTCCCTCAGACCATACAGCAAAGAGATCGCTTCCTGCCACACCGCCCGCCCTGCTATGTAACCGGAGGCGCCAGCTTTGCAGGCCGCTTCGACCTGCTGTGTGAAGACCTCGAATTCGACGCCTCCGCTTAGCACGGCCCACGGGCAGGAGGCCGATTCAGTCACCCGCTCACAGGCCCTGCGCCAATATGCAATGTCGGCATTCACTTTCGGGTTGACCGGGAATTCCAGTTTCAGCACTTCGGGGTGCAGCGCTCCAAGGCGCCGGGCAATCTCGCTGATCAGGTCTGGCAGGCCCCTGGCAAACTCAGGCGAAGTCTTACTTACACCCGGCACATGGCTGTAGGATACAGCCTCGAGAAACAGGGGGATGTCGGCTCGGCTGCAATCATCAACGATTTCACTCACGAAACCTTCCTGGGATTCGGCCAGCTCACCGGTGTCGGGATGGTAATAAATGAGTAATTTCACAGCGTCCGCGCCCATCCTTTTTGCTTTAGCGACGCTCCAACCTGTGAGCAGGCTTGACTCCCTGGCGATCTCCGATCCGGTATAACCGGATTCTTCCACCGCAACAATCAATCCCAGACTTCCCGGGCAGGCACCATTGGAGATCGCCTGGGCAGCCCCGTAAATAGGGTCCAGTAAGACAGCGCTCGAATGGCTGCCAAGCAGCCTGACAACCTGCGATTTCACGTCAACCACAGTGTTGTAATCGACCGATTCAACATGCCCCGGGTTTATCATTTTCAGGAAAGACTGGCGGTGATCCAGCGCCAGAATGGTGAAAATCCCCTCCTGGTTGCAAGTCGAGGACAGCCCTCGGATTTTACCTATGCTGAGCGGTGGTTTATTCATTAAAGATCCAGACTCACAACAGCGTTCAGATGCATCGGCTGGTCAGGATTCAGACCTTTGCTTACCGAGCGGGAACAGGCTATCAGCTGCAGGACCGGCAAATACAGGACATTGCGTATCTCTTCTGGTAGGCTACTGTCGAAATTGATCATTGTCTCGCTGTCCCCCAGGGAAAGGATTCTGGCTCCAAGCGCATGCATCTCATCCAGGACGGCTTTTTCATGTGTTCGCCGGGTTTCCGAAAGCAATCCTACGACCTGGGAAGAAGGTGTTACCATCGCCATTGGCCCGTGACGAAATTCCAGAAAATGAAACGGTTCACTGTGTGAGAGAGTCATTTCTTTCATCTTCAGGCTTGCTTCACAAGCCAGGCCGTACCGGACTCCACTCCCGAGAAAATAGAAGCGGTCAATTTCAAGGTTTTCACCGATCTCAAGCGCGGTGTTGTGGTAACGATTCATAAGCCTTATTCCGAGTGCAGGTAGTCCCGCCATCTCATCAACCAGGTCATTACGATTTACCAATCCAGCTGTAAATGCCGTTACAGCCAGGTACATCGATGCGAAGGAGCGAGTCTGGGCGACACTATTCTCACGACCTGCAGGAATCAAGATGGCGTGATCGCCCATTTGGGCAAGTGGGGATTCGGGGTAATTACTGATAACCACCACGATACCCGAACCCTGGCGCTGGAAACGCTGGACAGCTGCCAATGTCTCTGAAGTTCCGCCCGAGCGACTGATCGCTACCAGCATTGTTCGCTCCCGATCAGGTATATTGGCTTGAGGATACAGGTAAAGCTCACCAGCCGGGACAGCTCGTGATGGGAAACCTGTCATCTCCTGAAAGAAACCGGCTGCAGATAATGACAGGTAATATGTAGATCCACAGCCGGTAAAAATGGCGTTTGTGATATGCCCGTTTTTCCACTGATTATGAAAAGCTGGTGTTGATTGTCGCACGACTTTGATTGCCTCTTCCCAGGCAATTGTTTGAGAGATAATCTCTTGATAGGTTTCAGTTAGTTCTAAATCCATAGTCTCTCTCTGAGAAACGAAATATCGTACATGTGAAATATTTGGTGTGAATTTTTAAGATAGAAATAATGACTATATTTCTGACTGCCTGCTTTTCTGCAAATTCAATCCCGGATCAGCGACTTCTTAAGCGTGTTGAAATTCTCCACAACACTGGCCTGCTGGTTGAAGATCGCCGAGCCAGCCACCAAAATTGTTGCGCCGGCTGCGACGATTTCTCCTGCGGTTCCCGGATGAATACCACCGTCGACTTCTAATTCTACCTGCGACAGTCCCTGCCCTTCTAGAATCGCTCTCAACCGGACAATTTTCCTGGTAATTGTTGGGATGTAAATCTGGCCTCCATATCCAGGGTTGACGGACATGACCAGGACGAGGTCGACAAATGGAAGGATTTCTTCAATTGCTTCCAGAGGAGTTGCCGGATTCAAGGTAACACCTGCCATGATCCCACTCTCTTTTATCTGTTGAATGGTGCGGTGCAAATTCGGGCAGGTTTCGACATGCACAGTCAGATTCCCCGCCCCGGCATTGATGAAATCCGGGATTAACCGCTCGGGTTCCTGGATCATCAAATGTACATCGAGCAGTACACCTGCCGGGCTTGTTATTGGTTGAAGCGCCTCCACCACGCGCGGGCCGATTGTCAGGTTTGGGACAAAATGACCATCCATGACGTCGACATGGATGATTTCCGCACCTGCCTGAATCGCCTGGCTGACCTGATCCCCCAAACGAGAGAAATCAGCAGCCAGTATAGAGGGAGCAATTCGAACGCGTCGTGTCATGTTCAGCCCGGCCGTGTGAGTATTCGCACGCCAGTTGTCCCGGCAACGATGACTTCCGAAGCTAAATCCATGAATAAGCCGTGCTCGACAATCCCCGGGCGATTGTTCAGCTCCCCTGCCAGTTTGTGTGGGTCTGGTATGGCAGGGGAGAACCAGCAGCGCACCAGGTAATTTCCATTGTCGGTGATCACCGGCTCACCGGTCTCTTCGAACCACTGTTCCGCACGGCAACCGAGGGAGTTGAGCCAGCGGATGTGCGCCTGTGGCTCGAAAGTGACGATCTCCACCGGTAAAGGCACCCGGCTGCCGAGTGCATTCACCAGCTTGGATTCATCCACAATTACAATAAACCTGCGTGCATGAATTTCGATAATTTTTTCTCTCAGTAAAGCCCTGCCCAACCCTTTGATCAAATTCAGCGCTGGATCGACTTCATCCGCTCCATCGACTGCCAGGTCGAGTTCTTCAGCTGTGGTGAGTGAAACCAGGGGAATGCCGAGTTTTACTGCCTGGGCTGCAGTTTTGTCGGAAGTGGGAACGGCTCGAATATCCCGCAGTCGACCGATCTGAAGCGCTTCGCCTAAAAATTCATTGAACAGGCTGGCTGTGGACCCACTTCCTAATCCAATCAGCATGCCATTTTGCAGGAATCCAAGCGCTTTGCGTGCAGCAAGCGCTTTTAGTTCCCTGGCAGCAAGGTCGTCACTCATGACACATTACATCAGCATTAATATGCTACCACAAATCGACCACAGTGTCTCATAGGATACGAAACCAGGGAACATATTTGGATAAAGTTAACGAACCTTTTAGAATCGAGCCACCACATTCGGAGTAAACTTCAGATTCAAGGACGTATTCGCAAGAAATTGATCGGTTTATAGGATAACCATGAAAAATTCATTACTGGCAATCTTCGCGCATCCAGACGACGAGGCCTTTGGCACCGGAGGGACTCTTTCACGCTATGCAAATGAGGGGAAGAAAGTTTTTCTGGTTTGTGCAACACGTGGTGAGGTCGGTGAAATCTCAGATCCGAGTTTCGCCACTCCCGAAACCCTGGGAAAGGTGCGTGAGGGTGAGCTGCGCTGCGCAGCAGAAACGATGGGCGTTTCCGAGCTGGTATTCCTGGATTACCGCGACTCGGGCATGGTTGGTACTCCGGAAAACAAGGATCCCCGGGCATTTATCAACGTCCCCCAAGAAGAAGTCGTTGCCCAGCTAGTGAGTATCATCCGCCGGCTCAAGCCGCAGGTTATCGCCACATTCGAACCCTTCGGCGGGTACGGACATCCTGACCATATTGCGATTCACAACCACACCGTCAAAGCCTTCCACGCCGCAGCTGACGAGAGCCAATATCCCCAGCATGGACCGGCATGGCAGGCACAACGCTTGTTCTACACCGCCATCCCCAGGTCCTTTTTTCTGGATATGCGACGCCAGATGACGGAGCTGGGCATCGATACCAGTGACCTGGACCGGTTCGACGATCCACGCATGGGCTGGCCTGACGAAAAAATCCATGTCTGGATGGATGTGGCCTCCACTGTGGAATATAAATGGGATGCGCTGCACTGCCACCGTACTCAATTTGGTCCAGGAAATCTGTTCAGAAGGCTTCCGGAATCTCAGGTGAAGCAGCTGATGGGCATTGAGTGTTTTTCCCTGGCGTGGCCGGAACCGGAACCTGGGTTAAGACTTCCCGGATTGTTTGCTTAGCTGAACCAGGGATTTTCGTTGTTCACAGACAGAATAAGTGGGAAAGCAAGATGGAAGACACAAGGTCGATTCCAACTGTATTCATTAAGCATGTAGCTTTACCTCAAGATCACGGATCATGGGTGTTTTTACTGAGTCCTCTCCTGATCGGCTTGTTTTCAGGAGGCAGCTGGACATCCGCGACCCCACTGCTGGTCGTGGGCTGCCTGGCAGCATTCCTGGTTCGCCAGCCAATTTCTACATTAGTAAAGATCCAAAGCGGCAGGCGGCACGGGCGTGAGCTACCAGCCGCATGGTTCTGGACCACGGTTTATGGGATTATCGGCTTATTCTGCCTGGTTAGATTGATCAATTCAGGTTTTAGCTTCCTGCTCTGGCTCGCCCTGCCTGGAATTCCTGTTTTTTTGTGGCACCTGTACCTGGTTAGCCAGAGAGCTGAGCGGCGCCAGATGGGCGTGGAGCTGGTAGCCACAGGAGTGCTTTCCCTGGCAGCACCAGCGGCTTATTGGGTCGCAGTTGGCTCACCCGATCCAACCGGTTGGTGGCTTTTTCTCCTGACCTGGCTGCAGTCCGCGGCCTCAATTGTATATGCTTACTTACGCCTGGAGCAACGAAATTGGAAACAGCTTCCAGAGCTGTCAATCCGATGGAAAATTGGTTGGAGGGCATGGTCCTATACAACTTTCAACCTGGCATTTTCTGCGGTTATGGGAATGTCCGGCTTTATTTCCGGAACCATATTCGTACCATTCGCTTTGCAGTGGCTGGAAACATGTTGGGGGGTGCTGCGCCCGGCAATCGGTTGGAAACCAACAAAAATCGGTGTTCGGCAGCTTATCATCAGTTCACTGTTCACCTTACTTTTCATATTGACCTGGTAAATTCTAGCAATAGATTGGATTTAGGCGTATCCCAGGCCATCATTTCGTGTTATAGGATACTCAGAAGGATTTTTTCATCCTCGTACCTAAAGGAGATAATTACATGGAAGAAAATGTGGGAACAACCGATATCACGAGTGACGATAAGCTGTGGGCGGCATTAGGATACCCGATACCATTGATCGCCATCATCATGCTATTCATGGAGGATAAGAAGAACAGGCCGTTCATTAAATACCACGCTGTCCAATCGATCGCATTTAATGTCGTTCTGTTTCTGGTTCTTTTCCTGGTCAGTTTTATTACATTGGGATTCGGTGCAATCTGTGCCCCATTGCTCTGGCTGTCAGTTTTCTGGCCTGCAATCGAATCTTATCGAGGCAAATACCTCGAATTGCCTGTACTCACGAATTTCATCAAGAACCAGGGCTGGGTCTGATATATCCGTGTGATCTTCCAGGTTTGGTCAGCTATACTGTAAGAACCAGGGAGATTCTTCATTTATCTTGACTTTTACCTCGCGATTATATAAAATGGATATGGCCATAAGCTGGTGAAGCTAAGGTAAGTCGATATGAAGGGAGTAGAGGAGAGATCCGGCTAATTAAGCGGACACCGAAGGGGCAAGCCCGGTAAATTGCGAGCCAGGCGAAACTCTCAGGTAAAAAGGACTCTCTCTCTTGAAGACTCTGGAAAGTCTGTTGGCGTGAGATATGCTCTCCCCACAGGCACCGACGGGGCAAACACCGCTGATCCGGTGTGAATCTCTCAGGTTACAAACAGAGGCGCATGCCAATTAAGCATGCGCCTTTCTATTTGATTGAATCAGATGGATGTACTGTCAATACTTCAAAAATTGATCTGCTAAAAGGAGCCTAATTATGAATATCCCTTCCGGCCTGAAATACACCCCCAACGATGAATGGATCCTGGTTGAGGGCAACACCGGCAAAGTCGGGATTACCGACTATGCTCAGAACCAGCTTTCCGACATAGTTTACGTCGAAGTTGTGGTATCGGTGGGTGAGACTGTTAAGAAAGGCGATGCATGTGCCACACTCGAATCAGTTAAAGCTGCAGCAGACGTTTATTTGCCGGTCGGCGGAAAAGTCATTGCAGTCAACGAAGCCCTACCCGATTCTCCTGAGAAAGTCAACAGCGACCCATATGGTGAAGCCTGGATGGTAGAAGTTGAATTGAGTGATGTTTCACAGCTGGATGAACTACTGGACAGCGCCAGCTATGAAAAACTCTTGACCGAGAAAGAATAAACCCTAAGGAGAAAGCATGTATATTCCTCATACGAATGAAGAACGGGAGGCCATGCTGCAAACGGTCGGCGTGAGACGAATTGAAGACTTGTTTCAAGACGTCCCGGCTGCACATCGCTTCCCTGACCTAAAACTCCCTACCGCCCTGACTGAAATGGAAGTAATGTCGGAAATGAAAGACATTGCCGCCGCCAATGAATCGGTTCAGGACCTGGTATGTTTCCTGGGAGCCGGCGCATACAATCACTACATCCCACCCGTAGTTGATGCCATCCTGCGCAGGGGAGAATTCTACACTGCGTACACGCCTTACCAGCCGGAAATTTCACAGGGTACGCTCCAGGCCATCTTCGATTACCAGAGCCTGGTGACTGCGCTGACCGGCATGGAAGTCTCCAATGCTTCTCATTATGATGGTGCCACGGCCGTTGCGGAAGCTGTCAGCCTGGCGTATGCGAATTTCAGGGGAAAAAGAAATAAGGTTGTCCTTTCTTCTGGTTTGCACCCCCATTATCGTGAGACTGTCCGCACTTACAATCAGGGCACTACCATTGTCCTGACGGGAGACCAAGAGAAGGTTGGACCTGATGCAGAAACCGGAAAACTTATTTCTTTGATTGACCAGGATACCGCGCTGGTGATCGTCCAATATCCAGATTTCTTCGGGCGCATCACGGATTTTTCCGGCCTGGCAGAGGCCGTCCATGCAGTGGGTGCATTGCTGGCTATCGCAGTCAATCCACTATCACTGGGACTGCTGACGCCACCAGGAGATTTTGGAGCTGACATCGTCACAGCAGAAGGCCAGCCGTTGGGTATCCCTCTTTCTTATGGTGGCCCGTACCTGGGCATATTTGCAACCCGTAAAGAATATGCACGCAAAATGGCCGGCAGGCTGGTGGGAGAAACGGTTGATAACCGGGGTCAGCGTGCTTATGTCCTGACTCTGACCGCACGCGAACAGCACATTCGCCGAGAGAAAGCCACGTCAAATATATGCACCAACCAGGCTTTGATTGCCCTGGCAGCCACAGTTTATACGAGCCTGCTGGGAAAACAAGGATTGAGGGAAGTGGCTGAGCTATGCTATCACAAGGCGCATTACGCGGCAAAGAGGATATCTGGCATCCCAGGTTATTCATTGTGGACTAAAGAGCCTTTCTTCAATGAGTTCGTGGTTCGCTGCCCAGGATCCGTGCGTGAAATAAACGAATTTTTGCTCGATGAAGGTATCCTGGGCGGTTATGACCTGGGCCAGGACTATCCGGAGCTCAAAAACCACATGCTGGTGGCTGTAACCGAGATGAATTCCAAAATGGATATTGATTTTCTGGTCGATTTATTGACGGAACAGGAAACCCTGGAGGTGTCTGATGACTGAACCTTTGCTGTGCGAAATGTCGGTTACCGGCAGGAGAGGCTTGCGTTACCCTGAACCGGATGTGCCAAAAGCTGAGCTGCCAGGAAAATTTACCAGGGATGACCTGCCGCTGCCCGAGATTCATGAAGTGGACATCGTCCGGCATTTCACGCGACTATCGCAGCTGAATTATGCAATCGACCTGGGCATGTACCCATTAGGGTCATGCACCATGAAATATAATCCAAAAGTAAATGAAGAAGTTGCCAGGCTGACAGGTTTCGCTTATACCCATCCCATGCAGCCAATCGAAACTGTTCAGGGTAATTTACTTCTGATGTATGAGCTGCAAGAGTGGTTAAAAGAAATCGGCGGATTCGCTGGAGTCACCCTGCAGCCGGCTGCAGGCGCCCAGGGTGAGCTGGCAGGCGTATTGATTATGCGCGCATATCACGCCAGTCGTGGTGATTCGAAGCGCGATAAGATCCTGATCCCAGATTCTGCACACGGCACCAACCCTGCGACTTCAGCCATGAGCGGATTGAGGGTAGTGCAGCTCTCCTCCGATGTTCATGGAAATGTAGACCTGGAAGCGCTCAAGCGCGAGTGCGACGATAGCCTGGCTGGTTTAATGCTGACCAATCCAAACACCCTGGGATTATTTGATGAGAACGTCGAAGAAATCACCCGTTTGGTACATGCTGCCGGGGGATTGGTCTATGGGGATGGCGCCAATATGAATGCCCTGTTGGGGATTGTCCGTCCAGGTGATCTGGGCATTGACATCCTGCATTTCAACCTGCACAAGACCTTCTCTACCCCGCATGGCGGGGGAGGACCTGGATCTGGCCCTGTCGGAGTCTCTGCTGCCCTGGTCGACTACCTGCCATCACCCGTGGTGGGCATCATCGAAGAAGCAGAAGAGGAGCTACCTCCGTTGTATGGTTTTCACAACCCATCCAAAAGCATCGGACGGGTGAAATCCTTCTGGGGTCAATTTGGGATGATGGTACGAGCATACACTTATATGCGCGTCCATGGAGCGGAGGGTTTACGAAAAGTCTCGGAATACGCAGTATTGAATGCGAACTACCTGATGGCGAAAATGAAGGGCACATATCATCTGCCTTACGACCGAGTCTGCATGCATGAATTTGTGCTGGAAGGTGGCTGGGCTGAAGCACCTGGTGTGCATGCCCTGGATATCGCCAAAAGGATGATGGATTACGGTTTGCATCCCCCCACAAATTACTTCCCACTGATCGTACATGAAGCGTTGATGATCGAGCCAACCGAGACTGAAAGCAAGCAATCTCTGGATTATTTCGTCGAGATTATGATAAAAATCGCCGAAGAAGCGCACACAGATCCCGAGCTGCTGTACTCAGCTCCCCATAAAACACCGGTTGGCAGGCTGGATGAAGTTAAAGCGGCTAAAGAGCTGGTGTTATGCTGTGGAGTTTCCCCCATCTCCTGATTTTCCTGGGAGAAATCAGTACCTGAAGAACATCAGTCAGGTACTACCTTAGCCGCCTTCCTTAAGGACAAACCGGGTAGGGTTCGGTTGGATCAAAAACCGAACCCTACTTTTTTATAAGTTGGAGAATTGCACGAATGAAAGCCAAGGGAAATTTTTCCGGAAATATTTGGTGATACAATTTGCTTCCCCTATCAAAGGGGAATTATGGGTAAAAAGGGATGGCTGTGAATGGTTGAACGAAAAATCCATCCATACCGTCAGGTAAAACCACGCCGGACGGTTGAGATCCATCTGCCGGATGGCAGGGTTTTTCGCGGGCCGCGTAATTCCCCGGTGGGTGAATTCTTCAAATCCTTGTTGGATCCCAGTGATGTCCCTTTCGTAGGCGCCATTGTAAACGGTGAGCTGCGCGAATTGACTTATCCCATTAAGATTGACTCGATGGTCAGTCCAATTTCGATGGGCGAAGAAGATGGAATGCGGATATATCGCCGGTCGCTCGTTTTTCTGCTGGTGGCAGCATTTGAAGCCGTTTTTCCCGATGCAGGATTGACCGTGGATCATTCCGTCGCATCTGGAGGGTATTACTGCCAGGTAGCATGCCAGAACGAATTCACAGCAGTTGAAACAGCGCAGGTAGAAGCAAAAATGCATGAGCTGGTAGGCGCTGACCTGCCGTTCACTCGCCGGGTGATACCTCTCGAATTGGCGAAGAGAACCTTCCAGGAAAAAGGCGAGATCGATAAAGCCCGTTTACTCGCTCATCGCACGAAGAATTACCTTACGATCTACAGGCTTGGCAGTTTTTACGATTATCACCATGGATATATGGTTCCATCCACCGGCTATTTGCGCTGGTTCCAGCTGGTTCCGACCGGCGAAGGATTTACTCTTCGCTTTCCCAGGCGGCATGCCCCCACCCAACTTTCGCAATTCACCGAGTACCCCAAGCTGCTCAACACATTTCGCAGGTATGGTGACTGGCTGGATTTGCTCGGCATTTCCAGCGTTGGCGCGTTGAACGATGCTATCGAAAGTCAGAGAATTGATGAAGTGATCCTGGTGTCAGAAGCACTCCAGGAGCTGCACGTAACCGATATTGCAGCCCAAATTTACAACGACCGGGAACAACTGCGCGTGGTTTTGATTTCTGGACCATCTTGTTCGGGGAAAACAACTTTTTCCAAGCGTTTATCTATTCAATTGCTCGCTCATGGCGTTTCACCTTTTCCACTCGCCATGGATGACTACTTTGTGAATAGAGATCTCACCCCACTCGATGAAGATGGACAACCTGATTTTGAATCCATACGGGCTTTGAATCTTGACCGCCTGTCTGACGATCTGCAAAGCCTGGTAAATGGAAAAAAGGTGAACCTCCCTCATTTTGATTTCATTGCAGGTAGAAGCATACCGGGAAAAGAGATCCAGCTCCAATCAAACCAGATAATTATTATGGAAGGCATACATGGTCTGAATCCCGAGCTTTTTGCAGAAATTCCTGATATCCATGCCTTTCGTATTTATGTTTCTGCCCTGACCCAACTGAACCTGGACCGCTACAACCGCATCTCAACGACCGATACACGCCTTCTTCGCAGGGTGGTGCGCGATGCCCGCGAGCGAGGCTATTCTGCATATCAAACAATCCAGCGTTGGGAATCAGTACGCAGGGGAGAAAAACGGTATATTTTTCCTTACCAGGAAAATGCCGATGTGATGTTCAATTCCGCTTTGGCTTACGAACTGTCCGCACTCAAACCGCTGGCGGAACCTCTGTTGAGACAGCTGCCGTTTGGAACGGCAGAATATGTGGAAGCCAAACGCCTGCTGGCGTTTTTGGGCTGGTTTTTACCTATCGAAAATGCCGGCATCCCTGATAATTCATTGCTTAGGGAATTTATCGGTAACTCAATTTTGAAGAATTTTACAGTGTGGTCCAACCACCATACTTCTTAGTCCATCTGGCGCTGCGCGATCACGAACCAAACTGCCAGGAACAGCCAGACGATAAACAGCAAGACTAATGGCCAATAGCGGAACAGGCGCGCAACCAGGGAAGGGGCATTTCCTTTAACAAGGGCGTCCGTTCCTGGCTGCCGTTCGGCATTAAGTACGACTGGGGTGTCTGTCTTGTGGGGGAATTGCAGCGTAAAAGATGGAAAGGGAATAATTGTTATTGTATTGACAATTGGCGAAGTCGGGAACACCGGGCTCGAAGTTGGAGTTGAGCTTGAAGTTGGTGCGCCGGCTGTCGCTGAATTGACTGGTGCAACTGTTGCAGATATGCTCGGAGTAAATGTCTGAGTTTGAGTTAGTGCCGCTGTACCAGATCCAGTCGGGGATGGAGTGATACTGGTCTGAGAGGTCTGTGTCGTTGTCGATGATGTGGTCGATGTGGTGGTCTTAGATGGTGTTTCACTCTGCGTCGCATCCTGCTGAATTCCAGGTCCGGTGTAGGCCAAAGCAGGAAAGGATAAGGCCGTACATACGGCTAAGATGCCGCAGGCAGTTGCCAGGATGGTTGTAAGCTTTCGGCTGATCTGCAGCATCATTTCACTGGGTAATAATCCTTTGATTCAGCTAGCACCCTTTACCTGGAAAACAGATACATCATTCATATTTCATCAAATTATTATAATACCGGGCATGTTATAATGCGCTGAAACGATTAAAGGGGCTAATCTGGCACCGGACAGTATTAGCGGAATTTCCGGATAAAACATTACAGCTTGAACCGGTGGACCTTGAATTGAATCAAGGAAATGAAACGCATCTTATCCCTCTTAATCATCCTTTTGGCCTTCTTCTTTATAACTTTGTACTTTGTTTTCCGCGAGGCAGACCTGACCCTTGGTCCGGCTCCCCCCCAACCCCGTGAGCAGGAAGAAATTGAAAGCGCAATTTTGCAGGAAATCGAACGAACCACAGAAGGTATTCCTGTTTTTCAGCTCTACGATACCCAAATAGATGACATTCTCGTCTCTAGAGATGGAAACTGGGCAACTGCCTGGCTGACCCCGCTCGATCCTGAGGACGGTCAGATTGTTCCCACTGAACCAGGTCTGGTAATTCTCCAGCGCCTCGAAGATGATTGGAAAGTGTATCTGCCCAACGACCCACAGTGGCTGGAAGCCTCCCAATCAGTCCCATCCGAACTCCTTAACGAAGAAGAGAAAGACGATTGGCTTCAGAAAGCCTCATTGAATCTGGAAGCACTCGCCCTGGGTACATTCACGGGATACCGCTTGCCATGGGCAGGTGGAGAAACCCGCTCGTTGACACAGAGTGTCGGACACGACCGCTATACACCCAGCGGTAGCGCCCATTTCGCCTTCGATTTCACTACTGGTGGCTATCCCAGCGGAATGTACAATATTCATGCCTCAAGGGCAGGTGTGGTGACGCGCGTCCGGTGGACTCAGGCAAATGGAGATCCGGCCTCTCCCGGCAATTACCTGGTCCTGGAAGACACTTCTACCTCCCCAACGACTTACCAGCTCTATCTCCACTTTTCTAAAGACAGCATACCCACTGAATTGCGCTCGCCTGGAGTGGCTGTAGCTCAAGGGCAGTTTTTAGGTGTTGCGGATGATACCGGTGTGAGCTCAGGCAACCACCTTCATTTCATGGTTCACACCAATCCGACCTCTTACTGGGGAACATCGGTGGATATCACTTTTGACGACGTGGGCATCAATGGTGGCAGACCTCGAATCAGCTCCGATCTGGCATACTGCAAATCTTCCGATATCTGCAACACAACTCAAACATCCTATGTCTCAGGCAACTACCTCTCACCAGACCATACCCCTCCTGGCGGAGTCATCGTCAGCCCGCAACAGAATACGGTTCTGGGAGCTGCGTTAAACCAGATCCAGGGATGGGCTTTCGATACGGAGAGTGGCCTCGCCAGCATCCAGCTGATTGCCCGTTATGATGGTACCTGGCATCCAATCGGCAACCCTTTCAGCAGCTCACCATTCACTGTCACCTGGGACGTGTGCACGAATCAAGTCCCTGATGGGCCAATCGGTCTCGCCCTGCAGCTGAGAGATTCAGCCAATAACCAGGCTAACAATCTGCCAGGATTGGTTCATGTATTCAAGAGTTTCTCGTGCCCGGTTTCGCCCTCAGCCTGCCAGCCAAATTCAAGCCAGGTTGGCCTGTTCGCCGATCCCGATTATAAAGGCCCCTGCGTGGTGTTGAATGTCGGCAGCTACACTTCAGCAGCATTAGGCGCTCTTGGTTCCGATAATACGGCTTCGATTTTGGTGGGCTCAGGTGTCAGAGGCACACTTTTTTCAGACGACAGCTTCGTCGGAAGAAGCGAAACCTTTATTTTGAGTGATAGCAACCTATCTGACAACCGGATCGGCAAAGATACCGCCTCGTCTGTGATTCTCCAGGCAATCGCCTCTCTTCCGGCAATCCCTATCCATGTCTGGCCAACCGCCGGGCTCACTTACCCCTCGGACGCCACAGTCAGCCTGAGCTGGAGAGACGCCGCAGGGGCAGCCCAATTCCAGACGCGGCTGATGTCCGGTTCCACGCAGGTGGCTATCTCACCCTGGCAATCGGAAAGCGCCTGGCACATTAACACCATCCCACCCGGTTCCTACACATGGCAGGTAAAAGCGAAGAATACCGCCGGAGAAAGTGGTTGGTCAAATCCTGCTTCGCTCATCATCCAGGTATCTTCTCCTGAACTCCTGACCCCGGTTAATCCGCCTTTCACCGACAACATGGAATCACAGACTTACCCCTGGGTTCCCAGCAACTATTGGGATATGTCGAACCTCCGCAACCACACTACTGGTGGAAACCTCAGCTGGGGTTATGACACGAATGCATCCCAGGGGTACGATACAGGTTTGCCGAACTCTGGGTATCTGACTTCCCCGCGCTTCAACCTGCCGGCTGGCTCTCAATACTACCTGCGCTTTTGGTATTTATACGAAACCGAGGGGAAAGAAATCCACTGGGATCAGCGCTGGGTTCAAATATCCGTCGATGACGGTCCATTCGCAAATCTCCTGCAGCTGTCTGAGGATGTCCCGAATACCTGGCACCGCAGCCCATCCATTCCATTATCAGCTTATGGCGGTCATACGGTGCGCTTTCGCTTCTATTTCACCACCCTGGACAACCGCTTCAATAATTACCTGGGGTGGTTTGTTGACGATTTTGAGATCACCGCCGCTGCACCTCCTGCCTGCAGTGATACAGATAACTCACCTGGACAGGCCAGGCAGATTCAATATGGCTCACAGCTGTCAGGTGATATATGCCCGGAAGGTGATGTCGATTACTATAAGTTTACTGGCAATCCGGGTGACCAGGTTGGAGTGAAAATCACTGCGCAGACTCTCGGATCAAACCTGGATTCGTATTTATACCTGCTCGACACGAATGGTTTTTCCGTGCTGGCGGAAAATGACGATCAAGTCCTGTATGACCGAATTGATTCGGCGCTTGCGTACCGGATTCTGCGCCCTGGGACCTACTACCTGAAAACCAGGGCATGGGACCATCCCACTTCCGGCGGGACAGGCTATCCATACACGATCCAGCTGTTCCGGGACAACCAGAAACCAATCGCATCTTTTATTAACCCTGTGGGCTCAGACAGGCTGCCCCTCGAGCCAATCATTCTCCAGGTAGCGGCAAGTGATGTTGACAGCGGAATCAGCCGGGTGCAGTTCTTCTGGCACGACTCCGATTGGGTCAATTCTAACTGGATTTATTTGGGTGAGGATTGGGATGGGGTTAACGGGTGGAATTCACCGGAATTCGATGTGGGATCGGTTAGCGATGCGCGCTCCATCGGTTTCTTTGCCCGCATCTTCGATTGGGCTGGCAACTGGACAGATGTGGGTTTTTGGAACCATAAACCAGCAGTAATTAATCTTCCCATCGTGATCAAGCCCCAGTGAGGTGGGATTGAAGCTTATCATTCAAATCCCTTGTTACAACGAAGCACCGTACTTGAAAGATACGGTCCAGGCGCTTCCAAAAGCACTCAGGGGAATAGACGTCATAGAGATCCTGGTGATTGACGACGGCAGTGATGACAGGACATCGGAGATTGCACAAGAGGCAGGGGTGCATCACATCATACGCCTCACTCATCATAGTGGCCTGGCTGCCAGCTTCGCAGCAGGGCTGGAAGCAAGTTTGCAAAATAACGCCGATATTATTGTCAACACTGACGCAGACAACCAATACTTCGCTGAAGATATCCAGAAACTGATTGATCCTATCCTCGACTGCCTGGCTGAGATGACGGTTGGCGATCGCGGGATTGCTAAGTTGGAGAAATTCTCAGCTGGTAAGCGCTTGCTATCGCGGATAGGCAGCTGGGTCGTCGGAAAGGCAGCTGGCTTTCCGATCCCAGATGCAGCCAGCGGTTTTCGCGCCTTCAGCCGAGAAGCTGCTCTCCGCACCCTGGTCTTGAGCGAGTATTCATATACCCTGGAGACCCTGATCCAGGCTGGTGCAAACCGGCTTTCGGTAATGTATATTCCAGTCCGTACAAATCCCCAGACTCGTCCTTCGCGGTTGATTCGCTCGGTTCCAAATTATGTGTCTCAATCGGGTAATACGATCCTGCGAGCCTATACCATGTATCGACCTTTGCGCGTGTTTACACTTATCAGTTTCCTGCTGATCTCCAGCGGGATCCTGCTTGGAATTCGTTTTCTATATTTCTACATATTAGGAAATGGAAGCGGGCACATTCAATCCTTGATCCTGGCAGCAGTGCTTCTCATCATCGGATTTCAAACATTTCTCATCGGGCTGGTTGCCGATTTGATCGGTTTTAACCGCAGGATCCTGGAGGAGTTGATTTATCGCGTAAAAAGGATGGAATTTAGAGAGTGACCCTACCTGGCCGGCGAGGTCCGGACCTGGCTTTGCGAAAACGCCATCTCAGGTTAGGGGGATTGTCCTGGTTGTTTTGCCTGGCATGCATCTTCATCTTGTCTGCCTGCTCTGGCCTGGAGAAGTATGAGCAGCCACAATTCACCGCTTTAAGATCGCTCACAAGTGGCCAGAAATTAGGCCAGAGTTTCGTTCCCCGCTACGACGGGCTCCAGGCTGTATCGATCTATTTGTCCCCTGGAAATCCCTCAGCTCGCCAGGTTATTCTTGAGATTAAATATCAACCCGGAGGAAGCGATGTACTGCGGACTGCTGCGCTCAATTTGTTTGACAACAGCGCACCCGGATATTACCGGTTTGATTTCCAACCAATTCCAGACTCGAATCTGAAATACCTGTACCTCGAATTCTGGCTCGAAGGAGAAAACGGTCTACATGTTGGAACGGCTCCAGCTCAATCCTACATGAATGGTTCACTGTATGAAAATGGTATTCCCGTTGAAGCCCAGCTGTCCTTTCTCCTTTCTCACCATTCCAGGTTTGTTCTGACCGGCCTGATCAAAGAATTCCTGACCTGGGTCTACAGGTTATTCATCGCGATTATGTTGTTCATGATCCCGGGGTGGGCTGTAGCCAGTTTCCTGGTAAGCAGCTGGAATAATTTGAGCCAGCTGGAGAAGGCGGCTATCGGAACCAGTACCAGCCTGGCGTTATACCCCTTATTCCTGCTATGGACAGATGTGCTCGGCATGCATCTGGGTGCATTTTACGCCTGGCTACCTGTCATTGTCGGGTTAATCATCATTGCCTGGAGAAATCGGGAAAAGCTGCGTTCGTTTTCTGTTCTGCTGAATTACGCGAAATCCCAGCTTTCAATAAAAATATCGTGGGCCACTTTGTCCGTGTTTCTGATAATTTTCTTGCTGTTTGCCACTCGCTTTTGGGCGATCCGCACGCTGGATGCTCCTATGTGGGGTGATTCTTACCAGCATTCGGTCATCACCCAGCTGATCGTTGACCATGGTGGATTATTTAATTCCTGGCAGCCTTATGCTGAGCTAGAATCGTTTACGTATCACTTTGGATTTCACAGTCTATCTGCTGTCTACCATTGGATCACGGGTTTGCCTGCTCATTTATCGGTCTTGTGGGTGGGACAGATCCTGAACGCATTCGCAGTGCTCTGCCTTTACCCACTTGCGTTACGAATGAACCGCAACCCGTGGAGCGGAGTGGCAGCTGTTTTTTTCGCCGCCCTGCTGTCTGCAATGCCGATGTTTTATGTCAATTGGGGGCGCTATACCCAGCTAACTGGCCTGGTCATCCTGCCCGCACTGGTCTGGGTGACCTGGACTGCCAGCGATGAAAGCGGCACAAGCCGTCGAAACATCGCCTTCGCGGCACTCCTGCTGGCCGGGCTGGGTCTGACCCATTACCGGGTATTGATATTCGCCGTGGGCTGGTTCCTGGCTTTGATCCTGGTGAATTCGTTCTCGGGTGGTTTCAAGAAGACCCTTCTTTATCTCCTGGTAATCGGCATCCTGGCTGGATTGCTTTTAACTCCCTGGCTGTTGAGAATAGTTCGCAGCGATTTCCTGGACTGGATCATCACCCTTTTTCCCCGATCCATCAATCCCGCTGTTATTTCACGTCCTGCAGAGAACCCTTTCGCTTACCTGCCTCGACTCACCTGGTTTATCTTGCCGCTGCTGGTCGGGTGGGGACTGTGGAGGCGCAATCCTGCCACTGCACTAATTGGTATCTGGTGGCTCATTCAATACCTGATCGTAAACCTGAAAATGTTCCGGCTGCCGTTTACCGGCCTGGATATGTTTACTTTCCAAATATCCAATTATTTGTTTTTCGCGCTCATCCTGGGGGAAAACGCTGGCTGGTTGGCAGAGAGGCTGCATGCTGGTTCCTGGATGAAGTGGACGAATTTCAAAGTCCCATCTCCGATCCTGAGGCGAACCTTAACGATTCTGTTAATATTTACCGGATTCGGGTTGACGCTTTGGGCAGCACGGATGCGCTTGTGGGATGTGAAGCCAGATTTTTACGGGCTGGTTGCCAGGCCGGACATAAATGCATACCAATGGATCGAAGAGAATACCACCTCAGACAGCAAATTCCTGGTCAACAGTTTTTTTGCATTCAACAACACTGTAATCGTTGGATCGGATGGAGGCTGGTGGCTGCCGCTGCTGGGGAGCCGCATGACCACCACTCCGCCGATTAATTATGATTTTGAAACAGGACCGACTGATAAATTCCAGGAAACAACCAACCTGCTGGTTCTCGAAGCTCAACAGAAAGGATTGAACGATCCCGCGGTAATAAAAATGCTGCACGAGAGGGGGATCGAATACATCTACGTCGGGCAAAAACAGGGTTCGGTAAATTCACCAAAATCAATGATAGATATTGAGCAATTAATTGGATCTCCGAATTATCAGCAGCTCTACCACCAGGATCGGGTATGGATTTTTAAGCTCCAGGAAAATTAATGCCATTGACGGCAGTTAAAATTCAGGACTTTCTTGTGATATCGAAGAAATCCCGGTTAAGTGTATAATCGTGTGGTTGTTTGCAGGCAGTCATAATAAAGTTGGTTATCCATGAAAACTCCTTACCGGTATATATTAATATCCCGGATTAGCAAGCTATCTGACATATCGGAGGAATAATGAAATTATCCCTTTTCTTGAAAATCTTATTATTCACTATGTTAATATCAGCCTGTGCATTAGCCGAAACACCGGGTAATCAGAGCACGACGTATCCAGGAGCCAATGAAGACGTGCAACAAACAGTTGAGGTCGACCTATCCTCCAGCCTTCCCTATCCAGATCATAAAGATGGCGATGCCGTCACAGCCGGCGTGGTCGTAAACCTGCTTAATAATGGTGCTGTAGTAAAAGCAACGCTTAAATCGAACGATGAAGTAATCATCTTCCTAAAAGATGGGCGAAGTCTCACGATTGTTCAGCCTTTTGACAATGCCATCAGGCAGTGGATTGAAGAGTGCGGAGATACTTGCAAGGCAATTGAAGTAGTCGAAGAATAATCTACCTGGCATGTTTTATTAACTCTGCAGAAAAATATAATTGGCAATTTTCCCTGAGTGCATTTCGCTGTGATTCAATCAGGAAGCTTCGCATCTTCTGTTCCGTATTTATAAAACCAGAGAAACTGAACTGTGTTGGTTTATCACTGTCCGGGTTACATATCCCGGGCAATTTTTATATATTTAATAGAATTTCGCTACCGGGATTATCCTGGTGAATAACGATATAATATTTCTCGTCCAATCCAGAATTCTGAAAACAGCAAGAAAGGATCAGGGCAGAAAGTTGGGTGACAAAACGATCAGGGTCTGCATCTTCGGCACCTACCGCTCAAATTACACGCGCCACCAGGTCTTAATGGCACGAATGAAGCTTGCAGGAATGGAAGTGATTGAATGCCATGAAGACTTATGGATGAATGACGAAGAGAGAGTTCAGGCTGCCAGTGGAGGATGGCTGCGGATCGAATTTCTGTGGAGAGTGCTGCGTACTTATATTCGGCTGATCAAGAAATATTTTTCGCTAGTTGGTGAATATGACGTGATGGTCATCGGTTATCCGGGAATTTTCGATGTATTTATTGGCAGGCTGTTTTCCTGGTTCAAGCGAAAACCACTGGTCTGGGACATTTGCCTTTCGATCTACCTGGTTTCCTTGGAGCGCGGCCTCGAAAAGAAAAGCCGGTTCACATTCACCTGCCTGCATTGGGTAGAAAAAACCAGCTCATGGCTTCCCGACAGGCTTTTACTCGAAACAAATGCCTACATTAGCTGGTATTCAAATCATTATCGCCTCCCCGCAGAACGTTTTCGACTGGCTCCATTGGGTGCTGACGACTCGTTTGTCCGGCAAACTGCCCATCCAGTCCCTCAACAGAACGAATTCCTTGTATTGTTTTACGGCACCTTTCATCCAAATTCCGGCGTTCTGCACATTGTCGAAGCTGCCAGGCTGCTTCACAATAATCCGAACATTCGATTTGAATTAATTGGCAAAGGACCAGATCTGCCAGAGGTCCGCCGCCTGGTGAGTGAATACAGGCTTATCAACGTCCTTCTGGTCGATTGGATGGAAAAAGTACCGCTGGTTGAAGAAATTTCCAGGGCTGATCTTTGCCTGGGTTCCTTCGGGATCACCCAGCAGTCAACTATCAGCGTGCATAATAAAATCTACGAGTCCATGGCCATGGGAAAAGCAGTGATCACCGGGGATTCGCCTGCAGTGCGCGAAGCGATGACGCACGAGGTGCACATATACCTGGTTGAACGAGGGGATCCGCAGGCCATTGCAGATGCGATATTGAAGCTTATTTATGATGAATCACTCAGAGAGAAGCTGGCAGCAAATGGTTACGTTCTCTATACCAGCCGCTTCACAAATCAGATCCTGGGTGCCCAATTGAAAGAATATTTCAACGAGCTCATGGCTGGCAGGAACCAGGCAGAAAGTTGAAGATTTTATTTCTGGTAACTCAGGACCTGGATAGTCCCTCCTGCCTCGGGCGGTTCTTCCCATTGGCCAGGTATTTCGCACGGCTCGGCCATGAGGTCAACCTGGTGGCTTTGCATTCGGATTTCTCTGCTTCAGGTGAAAATCAATTTGCCAGGGAGGGGGTTGCCGTCGGCTATGTGGGTCAAATGCACGTGCGCAAGCGGGGGGATGGTAAAACTTATTTCTCCACACCGGAATTAATTTTAATATCATTAAAATCAACCCTGGCACTCACGCGGGCAGCACTGCGTACGGACGCCGATATCCTGTACGTCTGCAAACCTCACCCGATGAACAGCCTGGCAGCCCTGGCAGCCAGGCTGCTGCAGCGAAAAACAGTCTTTTTAGATTACGACGATTATGAAGCTGGCAGTGGTCGCTTTCAAGGCGCCTGGCAAAAGTCAGTCATAAAATTTTTCGAAAATGGTACCCCAAAAAGAGTCGATCATATTTCCACCCACACCTATTTTTTAAGGGACCGGTTGCTCGCGCTTGGGATTCCAGCACAGAAAATCACTTATCTGCCGGGTGGTGTCGACGTAGACCGTTTTGAACCCGCCGATCCTTTGCAGGTCGAACAGCTCAGAAAAAACCTGGGCTTGGAAGGCAGGAAAATAGTCGCATACATCGGCAGTCTGAGCCTGCCCAGCCACCCCGTGGAAATCCTGCTGCAGGCATTCGATATCGTTCACGCTCAAGTCCCGGAGAGTGCCCTCCTGCTGGTCGGCGGCGGAGACCAATTTGAAACGCTGCGAATTCAGGCGCAGTCCTCTGGGAAATCGCAGCATGTCCATTTTACGGGGAGAGTGCCTCCCTCCGACATTCCAGCGTATTACCGGCTGGCTGATGTCGTGGTGGACCCGGTGCATGACGATGAGATCGCACGCGGCCGCCTGCCGCTTAAAATGCTGGAAAGCTGGATTTCGGAAGTCCCCTTTGTCAGTGCAGATGTTGGCGACAGGAAGATACTTCTGGGTGATCCTCCAGCCGGATTGTTAGCCAGGACAGGTGATGCCGCCGACCTGGCAAGGTGCATCCAGAACGTTCTCCTGAATAATGCCCTAGCAGACGAGCTGCGAAAACGAGGTGTAAAACAGGCCGGGGTCTTCTCCTGGACGAACGTCACACGAGAGATCATCACCGTTTTGGAAAGATACACACAAAAGTAAGTCCTATCATCGAAAACTGCTTCTATGGAAGAGCCAGAAAATTTACCCGGACCCGGCAAATCGAAGATTGTCAATAATATTCTCTATTTGCTGGCCGGATCAGCCATATCCCAGGGCCTGACTTCCCTCACTCTTCTAATTACCGCCCGCGTCCTCGGCCCGCAGAGCTATGGGCAGTACACCTCCACGCTGACCCTGGCGACCTTCGCGTCGATCTTCTTCAACCTGGGATTGAACACCTGGGGACTGCACGAGGCGAGCCGCAATCCGAAAGACTCCCGCTGGATCCTCGGCAGCTTGCTGTCAATAAAGTTCGTGATTGGGATGCTGTGGTGTGGAGCGATGTTTATCCTCTCCACATACATCGATGCAGAAGCTTTTCCAAAAAACTTGCTGCGCATGAACGTGCTGGTAGTCTGGATCGACAGCCTTTTCTCTTCACTCCTGCTCCCATTGAAAGTGAACCTGCGCAACCAGCTGACTTCTATCATCATGGTGGTCTCCGATGTGTTGTGGTTTAGTGCAACCGCCGCATTGGTCTACATCGGAATCGTAGAGCCTCTGGTTTACATCGAATACCGCTTCAATATACTTGTGTTCAGTGTTTTGCTGACCGCTCCCTGGATCATCAGGTTGTACCAGCTGAGACCGCGTCTCGAGACCATCCGCTCCGCCTTAAGATCCTCGTTCCCTTATGCCTCGTCGGAAATTTTGTTCGTGTCGATGAAGCGCATCGACGTGCTGATGGTGGCGGTCATGCTGGACAGCCAGGCCATCGGTATTTATGCCCCTGCAGTTGGCATCATCAATGCTTTGCTAATGTTGCTCGACTCGGTCCCCAGCGTAATGATCCCGGTGCTGAGCAGATCTTTTTCATTGGATATCAGCCAGGGCTGGCGTCTAACCAGGCGTTTTGTCTTATTACTAGCTGCTGCTGGAATGGCGTTGACCGCCGCCCTATGGGCTGGGATGGGCGTGATTGGATTGCTACTCGGAGAAAGTTATGCTGGTTCTCTGAACATCCTCAAGCTACTGAGTGCGATCTTGATTATCCATTCTTTCGCCGTTTCGTCTGCCAGTATCCTCACTTCGACCAGCCAACAATCGAAACGTTCAGCCATCCAAGCTGCTGCAGTGGTATTAAATATCGCTTTGAATATTGCTGTCATACAGATTTATGGAATAGCCGGAGCAGCAGTCGTTTACGTGATCACCGAGCTGTTCATGACAATAGCTTTTGCTACAAGTGTGCTACAATTCCACCGTTTTCAAGTCAGGGC
>Ga0209254_10000911_pt1 | contig 25922 bp, 24 predicted proteins | sample FrelakmetDIP11DI_FD_187148 | JGI IMG/M metagenome (GOLD analysis project Ga0209254, IMG submission 187148) | Freshwater lake sediment microbial communities from the University of Notre Dame, USA, for methane emissions studies - DIP11 DI (SPAdes)... | ecosystem: Environmental > Aquatic >...
GGAAGAAAAAAAGCAGCTGGCCATCGATCAGGCCCTGCGCCGGGCGGAAGATTTGATCGAAAATCGCATCATCCTGGGTGCCTTCGTGGCATGCCAGGGGCGGCTGGCCATGACTAGGTTCATCGTCGATCGGATTGCACAGAGTTGTTAATCAGCCGGTTGCGGTACGGCATACTATCTGATTTCAGCGCGAAACCAATTCATCTGTGGGAACGGCTTTCCAGCCGCGATTTCCAGGCTGCGGGGTTTGTCGCGGCTGGAAAGCCGCACCCACAAGAAGATTTCAACTTTCCTGAGGAAAAGAGGAGGAGCCTTTTATGGAAGTGCGCAGGTACATCACCATCGTGGAGGAAATCCTGGAAGAAGGCGGCCGCAAGATGGAGCCGGCCGGCCGGCGCGCGGCGGCCCTCGCCGTCATCAGGAACCCGTTTGCCGGCAAATACGTCGAGGACCTGACCCCCCTGATCGACATCGGCGACCAACTCGGCGGCATCCTGGGCAAGATGGCCGTCGACGCCCTGGGGATCCGGCCGGAAGCCGCCGAAAACTACGGCAAGGCCGCCATCGTGGGCGAGGCCGGAGAGCGCGAGCACGCCGCGGCGATCCTGCACCCCAAGCTGGGAACCCCCTTCCGCAATGCCGTGGGCGGCGGAAAATCGCTCATCCCGTCGGCCAAGAAGGTCGGCGGCATGGGCACCGAGATCGACGTGCCCCTCAATTACAAGGACGCGGCTTTCGTGCGCTCGCACTTCGACGCCATGGCGGTGCGGGTGTCGGACGCGCCGCGTGCCGACGAGATCGTGGTGGCGCTGGTCGTCACCACCTGCGGACGGCCGCACCCGAGGATCGGGGGGCTCAAGATGTCGGAGGCGAAGAAGGAAGACGGGCTGCGATAAAAAATGGGTCAAGAGTCCAAGGGCTTGAGGGGGTTTCAGGGTAAGATCGAAGATATACTTTCACTTGGCCCCTTGACCTCTTATCCTTATCTCCCCATTTGGGCAGGCAAGATCGTGGCGATCCAAGGCCAGAGGATGATGATCAGCGTGGTCGCGTAGATCGCCAGGAGGAACGGCATCGCGCCCTTGAAAACTTCCTTGGTGGGGATATCCCGCACGATGCCGGCAATGGTGTTGACGTTCAGGCCGATCGGAGGCGTGATCAGCCCCGCGTTCATCATCAGCACGCAGATGACGCCGAACCAGATCGGGTCAAAGCGCAGGCCGACGATCAGGGGGAAAACCACCGGCATGGTGAGCACCATCATTGACACGGCATCGAGAAAACAGCCCATCACCAGATAAATGCAGATAACGATGCCGAGCACCACGTAGCGCGAGACTCCCAGGCCCGCGATCCAACCGGAAGCCTCGGCGGGGATGGTGGACAGCGCCAGGAAATAACTGAAGAGGTTCGCCCCGGCCACCAGGAACATCACCATGCAGGTGACGCGGGTGGTATCGTACAGGCTTTCAACGAACTGGCGCCAGGTCAACTCCCGTTTGATCAGAGTGATCAGCAGCAGTGCGGCGCAGCCTATTCCTCCGGCCTCCGTTGGATTGACGTATCCGAAGTACATGCCCCCGATGGTGATCAGGAAAACGATGACGGTTTCCCACATGCCCCAGAGTGCATAGGCTTTTTCCTTCCAAGAGATGACCCCCGGCGGGGTGGGGGCCACCTTGGGATCGATCTTCACCCAGGTCACGATGATCCCCACGAAGAGGCCGGCCAACAGCAGACCGGGAAGAATGCCGGCGATCAGGAGTTTGCCGATCGACTGCTCGGTCAGCATGCCGTAGACGACAAAGCCGATGCTGGGTGGAATCAGAAAGTCAATCGTCGCCCCGGCAGCCACGATGCCGGCCGCGAACTTCGGTGAATAGCCGTAGCGCCGCATTTCGGGGATGACCGTCTTTCCGAAGGCGGCCGACGTGGCAATAGACGACCCGCTGATGGCGGAGAAGCCGGATATGGCGACGATGGTGGCGATCCCCAAGCCGCCTGGCAGCCGGCGGAACCACTTGTCAAACGTGTCATACAAGCGCGTGGTGATCCCCGAGTTGTCGGCAAACCCCCCCATGAGCACGAAAAGCGGAATGATGGTGAAGGGGTAGTAAGATGAGGTTTCGTAGACCGTGCTCGCCACTACAGGAAGGGCGGCATCCAGGCCTGATAGCGTCCATATTCCGCAGAAGCCGACCAGCATCATCACGAAGGTGATGGGCATTCCCAGGAAAAGCAAGGCCAGCATGGCAATACAGCCCAGAACTCCTACCAGGATAGGATTCAAGCGGGCCTCCTCATCAGCGCCGACACCGCGTCGGCCAGATCGAACAGCAACTGCAGCCACAGCAGGCCGCCACCGATGCCGACCAGCATTTTGAAGGGAGCGCGGGGGATCCGCAACTGGTCGGTGACCCCGGTCTCCTCGATTCCCAGCTTGAAACCCTGCCATACCAGGATCGCCACGATGAAGAGGCTGAGCCCCAGCGTGAGCGCCCGGCAGATCATCTGAGCGTTGTGGCTGAACTTGCTGGTCAGGAAGGCGACCGTCACGTGGCCTTTGATCTGTTGGGTGTACGCCGTGCCGAGCAGGATCAAAACCGCCAGCATGTATTCCGAAAGCTCGAATGTCCCCGCAATCGGTTTGTGCAATAAGCCTCTTCCCAATACATCCCCGGTTGTGATCAGCATCAGGGGTATGAGAATGACCATCCCGATCGTCGCCGACCAACGGATAACGCGCTCGACTGCAGACCTGAACCACTTGAACGCTGACAAAGCTAAACCTCCATACGCAAAATCCCCCGCCCCCCTGAAGAATCAAGGGGCAAGGGGAGTTGCGGTTTACGGTGCCGTCAGATCTTCTTGAATTCGTCCGGGCAGGAGACCAGTTGCACGTTTCGTTTTTCGCATTCCTGGTACATGATGCCCACGGCCCTGGCAGCCGGCAGGCCCTTGGACTCCAGGTCCTTTACCCAGGCCCGGGTAACATCCTGGAACTTATTATACCACTGATCGGCTTCCGCCTTGGGCAGATCGATGAACTTGACGCCGGTGTTGCCGATCTCGGTCATGATCGCCTTGTATTCCTTCTGAGTCAGGCCTCCGGTGGTCCGGAAGGGGTTGGAACATACCTGGTCGATGATTTTTTTCTGCGGCTCAGGGAGCTTGTTCCAGGCATTGAGGTTCATGACAGTACCCTCGGAAACGCAGCCGAAGGTCAGTACCGTGGCATGCTTGGCCACTTCGTAAAGCTTGAAGCCCTGGATGAGGGGCGGGCAGGTCACGATGCCGTCCACCGTGCCGGTTTCCATGGCCATGTATACGTCCCCGAGCGGCATAAATACGGGCTCGGCGCCGAGGGATTTGATGTAGTTGGTCTGGTGGCCGCCCGGTGAACGCAATTTCATGCCCGCGAGGTCGGTCATCTTGGCGACCGGTTTCTTGGTCCAGATGAAGGATTGGATGCACCCGTTCAGTTCCAGAACCTTGACGTTCTTGAACTCGTCCTTTAATGCCCGTTCATAGACGGCGTTGCCGATGTCGGCGGCGACGTCCTTGCCGTCCACCCAAACGGCAAGTGACAGCACATCGGTCAACGGGAACCGGCCCGGCGTCCAGGTGGCGGTGAAATAGCCCATGTCCGAAAGGCCTTTGGCCACAATGTCGAAATGTTCAGGCCCTTTGCCGAGGGCTGCGCCGGCATACATGGTGTAGTCCAGGTCACCGTTACTCACTTTTTTCATTTCTTCCAGCATGGGGGTCCACACGGTCTTGACCTCCTTGCCCACCGGCGGGTGCCAGGTGCTGAACTTGAGCTTGGTGGCTTCGGCCCGGGCCGGGCGGCTGTCGTAGAGCCCCAGCCCCAGCGCGGTACCGCCGGCGACGACTCCCTTTATGAAATTCCTGCGGGTCAACTCAGCGCATTTTTCACACATGGTTCGCCTCCTTGTCTATTGTATACAGTTTTAGTACGTGCCGAAACCGGCTGTCAATACCCAAGGGGCCGGTCTTTCTCTGCGCGACGGCTATCGGACAAAGCAAGCGCTGGAACCGGTCGACGCCGATGCCTGGGCCGGCGCCTCCAAGGAATCCTCGCCGATCAGGTCCTCGCGGATGTCAAAGCCGTATTCTTCAACCAGCCCCAGCCGCTTCACGATCTCCAGCCCGCCGCGCAGGGCGCCGCCGGCCATGTTCAGATACGGTTTGCGCAGCCGGCCGGCCGGAAGGCCCAGCACCCGCGCCAGGGACTTGATCGGCACGGGGTTGACCTTCGAGTAGGTGAACTGGATCAGCGGCAGGAGCCTCAAATAGGTTTCGCGGAAGTTGACCGCGTCCGCGTGGGTGCGCCAGGGCCTGGAAATGACCGCCATCTCGGCCGGGGCGATGTTGCCGGTCATGTTGGCCGTGCCGTGGCCGCCCAGCGCCATCACGGCCGGTACGAGCCCCAGATGCGGCGAATCGCAGCACATGAGCGACAGCTCCCTGCCGGCGGCCAGGATCTGGGCGATCTGCCCGGGCCGGGCCATGGCTTCCTTGTCGATCACGATATTGGGGTGGTCGGCCAGGCGCAGGATGGCATCGGCCGGCAGATCGGTCCCCACGCGGATAGGGTTGTTGTAGATCCCGATGGGGATGGGGCTGGCGTCGGCCACTTCCAAAAAGTACTGCACGGCCGCATCCACCGGGGCGTAGATGTAGGAAGGCACGGTGACGACGGCGCCGTCCGCCCCGGCCCGGGCGGCGTAATCCACCAGGGCGATGGTTTCCCGGGTGTTGTTCGCCGTGCAGCCGTAGAACAGGGGCATTCCGGGCTTTTTGAACTTCACGGTTTCGGCGATGACCCGGTGGCGTTCTTCCTTGGAGAGCAGCGAGACCTCGCCGGTCGACCCCATGATCAGCAGGGCGCTCGTGCCGTGCCTGGCATGGAACTCGATGAGCCGGCCGAAGCCCTCGGTGTCCAACGACCCGTCTTCCTTGAACGGCGTGATCAGCGCCACAAACGAACCGGTCAGAATGAGCTTCCCCATGAAATTCCCCTCTTTCTTCAGCTGGGCCAGTTGGCGTTGACTCCGATCCTTGGCCGCAAAAGGTAGTCTATACGCAAACCCGGGGGAATTTCAATTCAGATGGCGGCGCCCAAAGCCCAAGATCAAGGCGCGCGAGCCCCGCCGAACGAGGCGTACTTCCTGTGCGCCGCAGTGAGCGTGGGGTGAAGCGCAACGCCGAGATTGGGCTTTCGGCGCCGCCATCAATCGATGAGGAGGAGGGTTTGCGTCGTGAGGCGCTGCAGGACGGCGGACGAGACGCTTCCCAGCAGGAACTGCTTGATCCGGGACAGTCCGCGTTTGCCCATGACAAGGGTGCCGAAATCGCCCTGCCTGAGCTCGCGCAGGATGGCGGCGGACACGCCGTCCGTACCGGGCACCGTTCGCAGCGGCACCGGCTGCCGCCATCCGAGGATCTTGTGGATCTCACGCCATCGTTTGAGCGCCCGGGTTTCATCCCCTTTTTCCTGGAGGACATGCACGAAATCCAAGCGGAGCTCCGGCTGGGCCATAAACATTTGTTCGAGGTGGCGCAGGACGAGCAGGCTGGCCACACCGAGATCGATCGCCACCAGGACCTGCGACCAGCGGGGGTGGGTGCCGATCAGGGCGACCGCCTTGGCCCGCTGGCGGTGGACGAAACGCTCGCGCCAGAGCTCGAGATGGTTGCGCGCCAGGACGACCGCTCCGAATCCGCCCTGCGCCATTTCAGCGACAATGAGGCTTTCCGGCGACTCCTGAATCGCGGCGGTCTTGTGAACCAACCGCGTGGGCTTGCCGGGGCGGCGCTGCCACAGGGCACGGCTCCAGGCCGTGAACTCCGCTGCGCGCCGGTCGAAATCGGGCTCCGGATCGGCGCTTTTCAAAAAAAGGACGGTGGTGGACCCTCCGGGCCGGTCGGGGATCGCCGCGGCCGCCGCCGGGGTCCGCATCAGGTCCAATTCGCGCGTGCCGGCAACCACCCACAGGGTCTTGGCGGTATCGCGCTTGAGCAGGCGCTGCTCCAGGTCGGCCCTCTCCCGGGCCCATCCCGGCCAGCGGGTGCAGGTGAATCCCTGCTCCAGCACCACCCCGCGCAGGCAGAGGTTGCAGTTGCGGCAGGCAATGACGGGCTTGCCCGAGCGGGCCTTGATGACCCAGCGGGGGTCGACCCTGAGCCCCCGGCCGAGCCCGACCAGGTCTCCGGCACCTTCGGCGAGGAGCTGCTCGGCTAGCTTCGGCGAGATCACCCGGCCGGAGACGACGACCGGCACGGCCACACGCTGCCTGAGCGCCCGGCAGTCCTCCCGGAGATAGGCGGGCCGGGCCGTGATTGCGCGCACCTCGGGCAGAAACATCGAATGGTAGGTCGCTGCGCTCGGCGACAGGTAGCCGATGCCTGCGGCCGCCAGTTCCTCGGCGAAGGCCAGCGCCTCCGCCAGGTCGATGCCGCCGGGGACCCATTCGCGCAGCAGCAGCCGAAACCCCACGAGGAAACCGGGCGGCAGCTGGCGTTTGACCTCGGCCACCACCCGCAGCGGAAAGCGAATGCGCTCCTGGAAGCTCACCGGCGAACCGGAGGCCTCCCTGTGGGTGAAGCCCGAGAGGAACTGGGTCAGCAGGTAGCCGGTGGCGCCGTGCAGCTCGACCCCATCGAACCCGGCCGTGCAGGCCCTGGCGGCGGCCCGGCCGAATGCGGCGGCCACCGTCTCCGTTTCCTCCACGCTCATGGAACGATTCCAGGCGGCCACACGCTGCATGAAATCCCGGGTCAGGCCGAAGCGCTGCTCGACGGGGAAGAACTCCATGAATTCCTTCAGGCTGGCCAGTTGGAAAGGGATATGGGCGGCATTCAGGGCGGAGGGACCCAGCGGGCGCGGGGTCCGGGAGAAGCGGCCGCCGTGATTGAACTGCAGAACGGCCAGTGCGCCCTGGGCCTTGATCGTGCGCGCCAGCCGCTGCAGCCCGGGAATAAATTCGTCGGCATCCGCACGCAGGTTGTTGAGGGCCACAGCCCCGCCGGGCGCTGCCGCAGCGTTGGCGACGACCACCATAGCGACGCCGCTCCGGGCCAGGTCCTGGTAATGTTCGATGAGCAGATCGCTCGCCCGGCCGTCCGGCAAGGCGTAGCCGCTGAAGACCGGCAGGGCGACCAGACGGTTTCGGAGGGCATGGGAACCGAGCTGGAACGAGGTGAACAACACGTCGGCATCCGGAGATCGTGGAAAGCGGTGGAAGCGGCCGGCCGCCGCGCGGAGGATCGGCCGCGGCCCGTCAGGCTGCTTGAAAACGGCGGATCCGGCCGCGCTCCCTCATCACCCTGCCGCGTGGGGTTCGGAGGCGACGCTTGCGTCCGAAGGCTCCGGCGGCTCCACCTGAACGGGCGGGGTACGGTAGTTCCTGATCACCGAGCGCAGGAAAAAATAGGCAACGATGAGGATGACCGCCAGCCCCACCACCACCAGCATGACTTTTTCCAGATAAACCGCCCCCACGGCCATGGCTGCGAGCAGAAGCGCAACGATGATCAAAGGCCAGTCGAAGGTGATCCCCGCCAGGTAAAGCGACAGGGCGAGGAGGATGGTCACGGCGGGGCCGGCCGCCTCCGAATTCAAGAATTTCTGCTGGATCAGCCAGAACACGAGATAAACGGCGGCGCCGGTGCCGATCCACTGCAGCGCCTGGTGCTTGAGAATGCTCCAGCGCCGCTTGCGTTGACGCTGGCCATCCGAAAGCAGGCACATCAGAAGGGAGGCCGCGCCGAAGCAGGGTACCATCCGGATCCAGTAGTCCAGGCTGTGCTGCTTCCAGAACGGGCTGGCCGCCAGCCCGAAACCGCACAGGCCCAGAAGAACGATCAGCACCACACCACGGCCGACGAGGCGCCAGTTGATCTTTTCAGGAGCGGGGGCAGGCAGCGGCTGGGGATCCATAGGGGTCAACTCCGTATGAGTGGATTGCGATGACGAGCAGAGCAACGCTATGGGGTCGCAGAGAGTTCTTATTGCATTCCGTTCCCGGTGTCAACCAACGCCGGCTTTCCAAAAAAGCCGGCCCAGCCTACTCGTAGCCCAGTTCCGCCAGGCGTTCCTCGCTCATCCCGAGAAAGTGGGCCACTTCGTGGACCACGGTGATTTCGATCTCCTCCTCCAGTTCCTTGCGGGTCACGCACATCTCTTCGAGCGGCTCCTTGAAGATGTAAATGGTATCGGGGTACAGCGGCGGCTCGCCCAGCGTGCGTTCGTTCAGAGGCACCCCCCAGTACAACCCGAGCAGGGGCTCATCCGGCGGATACCCCATTTCTGCGAGCATGTCGGGATCGGGCCGTTTTTGTACGGCAATCAGGATATTGTCGAGATGCCGCCGGATCTCCTCCGGAATCCTGCCGATGGCTTCCTTGACAATGCGGTCGAACTCTTTGTCTTTGAGTTTCATGGGGTCGCCCCTGCGGATGTCGATTTCGGCACCCGCTTGCAAATGTTAGGATTTCGTTAGTTTTGTGTTATAATCGGCTATCTGTTAAAGAGTCCCGATCAATGGATATCGATCCGAAAATACCACGTTATCTTTTCGATCGGAAGGACTTCGATCTGATCCAGATCGTCAACGACGTCCTGCGTACCACGAAGTATGCCCACCGGTTGTATTTTCCCTATTTTCACCCCAACGGCATCAAGGAAATGGCGGAGACCAAAGGCCTGCGCACGGCCTATGCGGTGGCGCAGCTCCTGAGCTCCCTTGAAATCGGCGGGGTGGAAGACCGCCTGAACGCCCTGCGCTCCCTGCGCCTGGAGGTGATCGACTCGGCCGAGGGGCCCATGCCCAAGAACACGGCCCGGGTGCTCCTGCAGATCATGAAAAGCCTGGTCCGGGCCTACGGCGACCCCCGCCGCCAGCTGGAGCTGGCCCACGACTTCCGGATGACCGCCTCCGGCAAGCCCCGCATCGTCCGGGGCCAGCTCAGGCAGTACCACCTGCTGGAGATGCCCGAGGAGTGGAACCAGGTCACTTTCGACGATCATGTGCACGACGTCAACACCAAAGGCCGCAAGTCCTCCACCCATCTCATCATGGATGCCTGGATCAAGGGCATCCGCCGGCTGCGGGTCATTCACTACAACTTCATCGAGCCGCGGTTCGCCGCCGAGCTGTTCGAAGCCGCCAGGCTTCTCGACATCGACGTGCGCATCGGCATCGAGTACTCCGCCCGCTTCCGCGACAAGTACGTGCAGCTCATCTGGGTGCCCCGGGGGTTCGCCGACTCCCAGGCGTTTCTCTGCTTTCTCGCCGAACCGCCGGTAATGAACCTCATGGAAGCCGGGCGGAGAGCGTCCCGCTACCAGCAGCAGTACGTGATCAGCCTGCTCAAGAAATTCAACGCCGTTCACCGTCCGGTACTCAATCAGCGCCTGGATATCAAGCTTGAGCCCATCGCCGAGGCGGAATTTCTCGCCTTTGTGGGCATCGGCCAGAAATCCAAGCTGCATCTATCTAAATTCATTCATGAAAAGGTGATGAAGGCGCTGAAGCAAAGGGTCGCCGCCCTGGACCGGGAGCTGGCCGGCGCGGCCGCAGACCGCCGCAGGGAAATCACCGACTGGGTGGACTGCCTCAACCGCATGGACCTGGAAGCCCTGGTGGACGGGTTCCTGGAGCAGGATCGGAACCCGGAGATCGCTTTCCCGGACCAGCCTTTCGAGGGACCGGACGTGCCCGAACTGCTGCGGCTGACCCCGCCGGAAATACTGGCGCGGCTGGCGGCGCTGTATTCCGGCTACCGCGTCACGCTGAACCTGACCGACGTCAAGGTGGAGGAGGTGCTGGAGCTGCTCTACGACTGCCAGGGCATGATCACCCGGCTGGAGATTTTCAACCTGAAGGATTATTCCGCGGGCAAGACCGGGCACATTCCCGAGATCAGCCGACTGATGCAGGCGATCAACGAAGGCAGCGTCATCCACCTCAAGCAGGTCATCCGGGAAATCATCAGCCGGCTCAGGGAAACCGCCGCGCCAGGGAACCCGGCGCAGCTCGAAAAACTGACCGCGATTCTCTACGACATCGACACCTTCAAGTCCTACTACAGCGGCAGAGCGCTCAAGGCCCGCATCGGCAGCGACTCCACCGGCCGTTCGGCGCGGCTGCACGGGATGGGGCTCGCCATCGTGGAGACCCTGCCGCGCAGGGCGCAGCGGGAGATCGCCAGGAACAGTCTAGGGAGCGGGCGCGAGATCATCCCGATCCAGATGTTTGCGCATAGAACCCTGGGCTTCGTTCACGCACCCGACTCGGCGAGCCTGGTTCAGCGACTGCAGCGCCGTTTCGACGCCGGACCCCTCGGGGTGCTGCTGTCTCCCTATATAGAGAGCTGGCAGGTAGAGGCCCTGCGCACGCGCATGGCGGTGCCGGGCAACATCGTGACCCTGGGGGGCGCCCAGAACACCATCGACAACGGGCTGACGCTCGCGCGCGATGGAGCCCCCGGGGCCGGCCGAGCCTTCAGATGGCGCTTTCTGAATTCCAGGCTCAAGAACATCCTGAAGGTCCTGATCGGGTTCATCCCGGCGTTCGCCGCCTTCGCCCTGACCAAGGACTGGTGGCTCCTGGGCTACGGCGGGGCCTTCATCTGGTTCGGCATCACCGGGCTGCGCAACATCGTGCAGTCCGTGCTGGGCGGCGGTGGATTCCGCCGCTCGCCCCTGCTGAACTGGAATGACTACATCAGCTGGACCCGCATCACCGATTCGCTGATGTACACCGGCTTTTCGGTGCCCCTGCTGGAATATCTCGTGAAGACGGTCATCCTGGACCGCGGCTTCGGCATCACCACGTCCAGCCACCCGCTGCTGCTCTACACCTTCATGGCGCTCGCCAACGGGGTTTACCTTTCGAGCCACAACCTGCTGCGCGGCCTGCCCAAGGCGGCCGTTTACGGCAACTTCTTCCGCAGCATGGTTTCGATCCCCGTGGCGGTCCTCATCAACATGGCCGCCGGCGGCCTCCTCGCCGCCGGCGGAACCACCGAGGCTGCGGCCGTGCTGCAGAAATGGGCCGCCATCATCTCCAAGACGGCGTCGGACATCGTGGCCGGATTCATCGAAGGCCTGGCGGACCGCCACCGCAACATCCAGGCCCGGCTGCGCGATTACAAAGGGAAGTTCGAGCAGCTGTTCGACATCTACGCCCAGCTTGAATTGGTTTACCCGGACGTACAGACGTTCGCCGTGCTGCAGCACTCCGGCCAGCTCAAGCGCAAGCCCAGCATCGAGGCGCGCGACCTGGAGAAGATCATCATGGTCCACGCGCTGGACCTGCTGTACTTCTGGATGTACCAGCCGCGGGCGCGCACCGCCCTGCGGCAGTTCGTCCATGCACTGTCCGAAGACGAACGCCAGATCCTGGCAAGCTCCCAGTTCACCCTGCAGCGGCACCGCGAGATCAGCCAGATGTTCATCGACGGGATCCTCGGCGCCAAGTTCCCCCGGCCGCTGTCGTTCTATCTGTCCCGGAACGCAGAGTATCTGGAGGCCATCAAGGGCATCGTGTTCGGGGAGAACTTCGCCGAGCCCATCGCCGAGCCCGCCGCCGCCGATCCCCTGGCGAGCGCAAGCCCACCGGCGCGGGAATGCACCAGCCCCATCGAACAGGGACCACCAAACTGAAGCCCCTCAGCGGCACACGGCCTTCAAGCGGTAGAAGCGGAAGAAGAAGCTGTCGATGGGCAGGACTTCGACGTCGCAGAAACCGGCCTGCGCAGCGTATTGCTTTAGCGTCTCGGTGCGCATCACCGTACCGGTTTCGGCCGATCGACCGTCGGCCTTGCCCACCGGCAGACAGTGCAGCACGCTCCAGCCGTACATCATCCATTCCACTTCGTTGCCCTTGGCGGTAAACCGGTCGCCCACGCGCTCATCCATGACGATGACCGACCCGCCGTCGCGCGCCAGGCCCAGCATGGTCCGGAGCGCGCCGACCGGGTCCGACATGTCGTGCACGCATTCGAAGGCCGTCACCAGGTCGTAGCCTCCCCGCAGGGACGGGTCGGCGGCGTCCCGATGCTGGATGCGGACGCGATCGCCCAGCCCGGCTTCGGCCACGTTCGCCTGCGCCAGCGCCACCGAGGCCTCGTCCAGGTCGTAGCCGTCCACCTGAACCTTGGGATAGGACTGGGCGATGCCGATAGCGGACCAGCCGCCCCCGCAGCCGATGTCGGCCACGCGCGCCGGAGGGTCCGCCAGCAGGCGCCGGTGAACCTCCGTCATCGACGGCAGCCATTCCGGGCCGAGCTGGCGCAGAAACATCGCCCGGTTCATCGCGGCCTGCCCTTCGCGGAAATCCGCACCGTAGTAGGGATACGGCACGCCCTTGCCGCTGCGGTAGGCCTTCAGCAGCTGGTGCATGGGCCGGACGGCGCCTACCACCATCTGCACCAGAGGCGCCAGGTAATTGAGGCTGTCGCGGTCCACCAGAACTTCCTGGTGCCCGTCCGGCAGGCGATAGCGGCGGATGCCGGCCGCGGCGTTCTCGTCCTCGACGCCGAGAATGCCGGCCACGGTCTGCTGCTCCAGCCATTCGCGCACATACCGCTCGTAGGCGCCCGTGCGGGCGGCCAGTTCCCCGGCCGTCGATGCGCCGTGCTCGGCCAGCGAGCGGTAGAACCCCAGGCGATCGCCGATGTAAAGGGTGAATATGTCGAAGGCGCCCGCCGTCGACGTCAGAAGGCGTTCAACGAAAGCATCCCGTTCCTTTGCGGTGCTTTCAGGCGAGGGCGTCGTGCTCATGGCCACCTCCTTCTTCTTTTGCCCTGAAGGGTTTCGAAAGCGCGCCGACCGTTCGAAGCGAACCAATCGGCCCCACTTGACCCCACACAAGTCATTATTCTTTATTTCAAATGGTTAAGAGAGGACCGCGGGTCTGCATAGAGGCAATTTTCCCCAGGATTTCAACGGGCAAAACACATCCGGCGCATAGTTCCGGGGCTTTTAACACGGAAGATTATCCTTGACATTCAATACGTCAATCTCCGCAATAATTCTGCAGCAGAATGCATCCCTATCTCTGCTAGTTTACCAGTGACGAAAGGTTGTTTATTTTTTATAAGTGTACGATAAGAACAGGCAGCCCGATATCGCCGTCGATACCAGAGGATGCCAATGAACAGATGGACTTCCAAAGCTGGCATCGGGCGGGCGGATCAGCACGATATGGACATCTGTGGCAGCCAACCCACTCGACTGGGCCGTATAGAGGCACGGGATTGGAGCGTAAGTATTTTTCGAGTTCGCGAGCGCAGAGCAACCCATGACCCGCAAGACAATTCCAACCGAAGACCTCATTGAAGAGGAGCCGCTCTCCATCCGCGTCCAGGGCCAGCCTTACTCGGTGGTCATGCGCACCCCCGGCGACGAGGCCGCTCACGTCGCCGGGTTCTGCCTGGGCGAGGGGATCATCGATTCCGCGAGCGATATCGTCCAGATCGCTTTCTGCGACGGCAGCGACGCCAACGTGGTAACGGTGACATTGAGTCCCTCCAGACGCCGGCAAGTCGACGCGCTGCTGCAGCGGCGCGGGTTCGTCAGCCAGACGAGCTGCGGCATCTGCGGCAAGGAACTTGTCGAGGATCTGAAACAAGCCATCCAGCCGTTGAAGGACGCCACCCGGATCAGTATCGAAGACGCCCAGAGCTGCGTTCATCAGCTTGCTCGCCACCAGCCGCTCCGCCGTCAGACCCGCGCTTCGCATGCGGCGGCGATCTACGACACGCAGGCCCGCCTGCTTTCGGTAGCCGAGGATGTCGGCCGCCACAATGCCCTGGACAAGGCGATCGGCAAGGTCCTCCTCGACGGCGGCATCCAGCAGGCGGCCTTTGTCGTGCTCTCCTCGCGCGTCAGCTACGAGCTGGTCCAGAAAGCCGCCCGCGCTCGCATACCGATCATTCTGGCCGTTTCCCGTCCGACCGCTCTGGCCGTCGATCTCGCGTCGCAGCTGAACATGGCGATCGCCTCTTTACCGCGCGCATCCGGCTTTCATGTTTACTGCGGCGAAAACCGCTTTCTGACCAGCTGATATCTTCCTTTAGGAACAGATCATGCCCTTGAATATTGACCTGACAGGAAGGGTCGCGATCGTCACCGGAGGGGGCCGCGGGATCGGGAGATCCGTGGCCCTGCGCTTGGCCGAGGCCGGCGCGGACGTGTGCGTCACCGCGCGGACTGAAAAGCAGATAGAGGAGACGGCCGAAAGGATACGTGCCGGCGGCCGCTCGGCTCTGGCAGTTGCGGCGGATGTCACCGATGCCGCCGCGGTCGGCCGGGTGGTGGAAAAGACCATTCAGGAGCTGGGCGGCCTGCACTTGCTTGTCAACAACGCGGGCATGGAGCTGGCAAAGCCTCTGCTCGACACCGGTGAAGACGAATACGACCGGCTCATGGAGACCAACGTCAAGAGCATGTTCCTCTTCACCAAGGCGGTGGGCCCGCATTTCATCGGCCAGAAATTCGGCCGGATCGTCAACATGGCCTCCGTAGGCGCATTCACCGCCGCCCCCAACCAATCCATTTATCACCTCAGCAAAGCCGCCGTAGCCCATTTCACACGGGCCATGGCCATCGAGTGGGCGCGCCACGGCATCGCCGTCAACGCGGTGGCCCCCGGCTGGACGCGTACCGAACTCATTTCCCATCTTCTGGAAGACCGGGAGAAGCTCGCCCGGTACCTCAAAGCCATCCCCTTGCGGCGGCTCGGGGAGCCGGACGACATCGCGCCGATGGTGGCCTTTCTGTGCTCGGACCTGGCCGCTTATATGACCGGCACCGTAGTCGTGATCGACGGCGGCCTGATGGTGCCGTGACGAAGTCTGCTACGCCCGAAAGCAGATAAGGTGAGCGGTATAGAGCGCTGCCGGCACATCGGAATTTTCCTGGCATTTGAATTGCGGTTATGGTCCTTCCATAGATCGCCATTGATCGGGTGTTGACAACCCGCGACCTGTTTCCCTAAAGTCGGGGTCGACACGCAAGGTTGCGGTGAACGTTATTCCGATTTTACTCAAGCGAGGCATCATGCGCAAACACACCGGATTGATTCTCGGAGCAGCCGCTGCGGCGCTGGGCATCCTGTTATTTATTGAGTACCCGGCGGCCTTTGCCCAGACGGCCCCCGGAAAGGGCGACATCGGGTTTCTCTATGCCTTCGGGGCCTATGTCGGGCCGCAGGGCAAAGGCAAGTTCGTAGCCGTTCAAAACGAAACCACCCTGCGCACCGGCGATCGTCTGAAGCTTTATTTCGAACCCAGAAAAGACCAGCACTTCTATCTGCTGTACCTGAGTTCCCAGGGGGAGTTCACGCCGCTGTTTCCCGGCCCGGCCCAATCCAGCAGGATCGCCCGCGGCACGAAGGTGTTCGTTCCGGCCGACAGCGGCTGGTTTGAGCTGGATGCCCATCCCGGCGAGGAGAAATTCTATCTGATCGCCGCTGCGGACCGCCTCGACCGGCTGGAGGAGCTTTGCGCCCGCCACACGGGACTCAAGGACAAGGCCGAGATCTCGGCCTCGACCGACGGCATTCTAGGGGAAATCAAGCAGCTGAAGCAGAAGCACAAGCAGCTTTCGGCCCCGGCCGAAAAGCCCGTCCGCATCGGCGGAAGCCTGCGCGGCGACCAGCGGCCGGGCGCTGCGGCGATCCCGGACATCACCTCCCTTGCGGTCGAGGTCACGGCGCCCGGCTTTTTCACCAGGACCTTCTCCATTGAGCACCGCTGAGCGCGCGAAAAGGGTTCGGCCGCTGCTGCTGGCAGCGGGCGTCTGGGCGGCGGTCAACCTGTTGGATCTTCTCTATCCGGTTTTTTTCGACACCTGGAACGAACGGCTCAGCGACCAGTTCCTCGCCCTGAAAACCGCGATCCCGGCTTTCGCTCCGCCCTACGATGAGGCGGTCGTCCATGTGGATCTGAACAACACCAGCCTGCGCGCCCTGAAGGACTATCACCCCACCCGCGCCCACTATGCCCGCGTGATTCACAATCTGGGGGCGATGAAGGTCGCGGTGCAGATGTGCGACGTCATCTTCGCCGGCGAGACCGGCCCGGAAAACGACCGACGGCTGATGGAGGCGACCCGGCAGTCACGCGATGTGGTCTTCGGGATGGCCTTCCGGCTGTCCGCGGCAGAGGAAGCCGATGAAGGGGTCGAAGACCCCGAGGCGCGCAGCTATCTCCGCAAGACCGCCTGGAAGCTGCCGGCGGCCCCGGAGACGGCCCGGTTTTATCACGGCGTGGACCCTCTGATCACCCTGGTGCCGCTGGCGGAGCTTTCTCTGGGCACGGGCTTTCTCACGCTCATCCCGGATGCAGACGGTGTCATGCGCCGGCTGCCGCTGATCGCACGGTTCGAAGACGGGTTCTATCCGAGCTTCGCCCTGAAGTCCGTGTGCGCTTTTCTCAAAGTCCCGCCTGAAAGGGTCGCGCTCGAACGCGGGGCGATCATCCTGCTGGATGCCGTGCTCCCGCGCAGCGGCCGGAAGGCCCGCCTCACCCTGCCGGTCGACTCGCGCGGCTGCCTGCGCATCAACTTCGTCGGGGCCTGGGGCCGGATGAGGCATTACAACTTTTCGGACATCTACGCCGCCTCCGACGACCCCGACCGGCTGGATGAATTCCGGGAGGAGCTCGAAGGACGGATCGCGCTTGTTTCGGACATCTCCACGGGCTCGGCCGACATGGGGCAGGTGCCGATCGACGAAACCTACCCGCTCAGCGGGGTGCACGCCAACGCCGTAAACACGATCCTGACCGGCAGCTTCATCCGGGAGCTGCCGAGCCTGGCAAAGGCCGGAACCGAGCTCCTGCTGCTGCTCGCCGTCACGGCGCTGTCCTTCCACCGCTCGGCGCTGGTGAGCTCTGCCGGTACCGTCGGCCTGGGAGGGCTGTTCACGATATCGGCGGGGCTGGCCCTCCTGAATTGGAACCTTATGATTCCGGCGGCCAAGCCCCTCGTCGTCATGGTTCTGGGGTGGGCGGGCCTGTCGACCTGGAATGCCCTCGAGAACGCCAGAGTCCGCGCCGAAATCGAGCGGGCGCGCCAGCTCGCCGAGCGCGAGCTCGAGATCGGCCGCCAGATCCAGACCGGCTTTCTGCCGGCCAAGCTGCCGGTCCCCCCCGGATGGGAAATTGCCGCGCATTTCCAGCCTGCGCTCCAGGTGTCCGGAGATTTCTACGATGTCTTCGAAGTCGGAGGCAGCCGCTGCCTGGCGGTCGTCATCGCCGATGTCTGCGACCACGGGGTCGGCTCGGCGCTGTTCATGGCCCTGATCCGCAGCCTGATCCGGGCCTTTGCTATGCAGAGCGCCGCGCGGCTGGATGCGGCGGCGGCCGACCCCGCGGGCTGGTCGGACACACTCGCGCTGGAGGCCGTCCGCCAGACCAACGCCTACATTGCCGATACCCATGGCGATGCGGGGATGTTCGCGACCCTATTTTTGGGCATCCTGGACCCGCAGACCGGAAGGCTCACCTACGTGAACGGCGGGCACGAGCCGCCGCTCTTCCTGAGCCGCGGACAGCCCGCCGCTCATCTCAAAGCCACCGGCCTGGCCGTGGGAGCGCTGCCCGAGGCGACCTTCCGGACGGGGTCGGTCAGCTTCCACCCGGGAGACTGCCTGGTGCTCTACACCGACGGAGTCACTGACGCCGACGACGGCACGGGAACGCATTTCTCGAAGCCGCGGCTGATCGGCCTGGTCGCGGGCAAAAGCGACCCTGCCGGGACCACGCTTGAAAACGTCATCGCGGCACTGAACGCGCATGTGGGGAAGAATCCGCCCGCCGACGACATCACCCTCCTGGTCCTCCGTAAAGCGCCGGCTTCGTAAGAAGGCCGATCCCGGCGTTGGGCGCCATCTCACGGCCAGCTGCGGCGTACCGGAGTGCGCCGCCTTCGGCCGGAGGGGTTGATAACCAGAGCTTTCTCCGCCATAATGGTTTCCAGTCATAAATCGTGATGCAGATCTGTCCCGAAAATTAAAAGCGGCTGCCAACCCCTGCGGTGTGCGGCCGCTTTTTAGGCTTTTAGGGGGTATTGAAAATGGACGTCGTCCCGGGAAAACGCACTGCCTGCATCGCATGCTTGCTGCTGGGGATGGCCGCTGCGCTGGCCTCGTTCAGCGGCTGCACCATGTGGTCCAAGCCTTCGGCCGGATACGTCGCCGCCAGGGAATCCGGACAGCCCGAAGAACCGGCGATGGCCGAGGTATACCCCCGAAATGAGATACCCGCCTATGTCGGCAGCCTGCGGGCCGTCCGGGTTTTCAGCACCTACGAGCGCATCGATACCGGGGTCGACCTGGCCCCCGGGCGGCTCTATTCCATCATGGCCAAGGGCCGGGTGTTCTTGGAGCCGTCCGATTCGGGCCGGGCGCCCAGCGACCGCCGCTTTGTCAAGGCGATCGGAAAGGGCCCCCACACCCCGGTGTTCGTCAACGCGCTGGGCGACACGTTTGTTTCCATCGGCTCCGGCCTCCTGAGCCTCGGCTTCACGGACCAGAACCACAAGGACAATCTCGGCCACTTCGATGTGATCATCATCGCCTGGCAGACCGACGACTATGCTCAAGTTGCCGAATTCCTGCAGAAACTGCTCGAACGCCACCCGGATCACCCCGGCATCAGCCAGGCCTACATGCGCGCGGACAAGGTGAGGGATCTCGCGGCCGCGCGGGCCCAGACGACGATGGAGGTCAGCCAGACCCGGGAGAAGATCCAGGCCCTTCAGCAGGCCGGACCGCAGAGCGGCGGACTCGCGCCGGCCGAACGCCAACAGCAGCAGCGGGAGCTGGAATACCAATTGGCCGAACTGACCGCCCGGCAGGCGCAGCTCGACCGGCTCCACCAGCAGCTCCAGGTCGAAAAAGCCCGTTCCGTCCAGCTCAGCCAGGAGCTCGAAAAGGAGCGCAAGGAAAGAGAGCGCATGAGCAAGATCGCGGCCGAGGGCAAAGTCCCGCCGCTTCTGCTCGTCACGAGCCCCGAGGACGGCCTGCAGGTGGAAGTCGCCAGCGTGCGCCTCAGCGGGGCGGTGGAAGGCAAGCAGGGGCTGAAGAGCCTGGAGGTATTTCTCAACGGCCGCCTGTTGGAAGCCTCCGCCGAACGCGGCATCCGGCAGGTGGGCGGCAGCGTGCCCCGCCGGATCAACTTCGACCGCAAGATCCAGTTAGACGAGGGCGCCAACCATCTGCGGGTGGTGGTGACCGACACCGAAGACCTCATTGCGGAGAAGTCGCTCTTCGTGCACTACCATCCGAAGCGGCGCAATATCTGGGCGGTGGTGGTCGGCATCAACGACTACCCGCGGCTGCCCAAGCTGAAATACGCGGTCAACGATGCCGAGGCCTTTTACCGGCTGCTGGTGGAGGAGAACCGCATTCCGGCCGAGAACGTCACCCTGCTCACGAACGAACGCGCCAGCCTGGTCAACCTGCGCAGCACCCTCGGCACGCGCATCAAGAAGGACGCCGGCGCGCGCGACATGGTCATCATCTTTTTCGCCGGCCACGGGGCCACGGAGCGGGATGCCGCGAGCCCCGACGGCGACGGCCTTGAAAAGTACCTGCTGCCGTTCGACACCGACCCCGCCGATCTCTACACCACCGCCATGCCCATGGTCGAGGTGGCGCGCATCTTCAACCGCATCCGTTCGGAGCGGCTGGTCTTCATCGCCGACGCCTGCTACAGCGGCGGCAGCGGCGGGCGCACCATCAGCGTCGCCGACATGCGCGCCAACATCGGCGACGGGTTCCTGGAGCGGGTGGTCGGCGGCCGCGGCAAGGTGATCATCACCGCCAGCGCCGCCAACGAGGTCAGCGTCGAAAAGGATGAGCTGCAGCACGGCGTTTTTACCTACTACCTGCTGGAGGGCCTGCGGGGCAAGGCCGACCTGGACCGCGATTCCATGATCACGGTGGACGAGGCCTATCGTTACGTGTACGAGCAGGTGCCCAAGGCCACCGGCCAGGAGCAGCACCCGGTCAAGAAGGGTTCGGTGGAGGGCAATGTGGTGCTGAGCGTTGTTTACTAAAATTAAAGATGGATAGGCCTATCGGTCTATCAGTGGGTTGGTCACTCTGACCCCGGCAAACCGGCCGAAATCCCGGTCCGCTGTCCATAGCTCCCTGACTCCATGAAGCCTGCAAAGTGCTGCGATGCGAGCATCATGCACTTGCCCGCCCACTGCCTTCCCAGCAAGCACCATTGCCCGCAGTTCCAGCCAATACCCGTCAGTTTCGGAGAGAATGGACAGGCTGGGTGATTCGAGCCAGGCCTCGACTTGATCAATCGCCAGAGTCAATGGAGTGGGAGGCGTGTAAACACGGGGATGAGTAACGATCGCCAAAAACTCATGCAGGCAAGGCCATGGGATCGCCCAGCGCCCGCGACCTTCCGATAAGTCCGCCAGGCGTTTGAATGCGGAGGCATGCCATGGGGAGTCTTCGCGATGGGCGTACACCAGAATATTGGTGTCGACCGCGATCATCCCCCTCTTCCTTCGTAGGCAAGCTTGCGAATCTTCTCCCAGGAAGCGTCCGCCAGGTCCGGGACGAGGCCCTTACCTTTGAAAGATGCCTTGCGCAGTCGAAAGCGGACTCTGCGCTTGCGTTCGTTGAGGGTCTTGCGCAGCCCCTCCTCAATGAGCGCGGTGACCGTGGTGTGCTCTTGGGCTGCCACGGCGCGAGCTTCATCGAGCAGCGAATCAGAGATATTTACGGTCGTCTTCATATTTCTGTATGTATCATTAAATCAATCGGTATGTCAAACCTCCGCGTTGCGTCCCGCGGGAACATCCGAGCGAGTGGCAACTATCCCTTTCTTTTCTGTAGCGCCTCGCGTTCGCGAACGAGCTCGGCGAGCAGCCGATCGAGAGGCCATTTTTCGGAAATCGGGGTGAGCACGGCCCACAGCGCCGGCTGCATGCCCGACTTCTTGCAGATCGTCATCAGGCTGATCAGCTGGCCCTCGGTGATCCCGGCCACGATGACCGCGCGCGGCAGCGCGGAGGCGGCTTCCGCGCCGCTGCCGTCGGCGAGCTCGAGCAGCTCCGCCAGCGTCGTCGTCGCCTGCTTCGTCGTCACCCACACCTTGGGCACATCGGCGAGGCCGGCCATGCCCAAGGCGGCGTTGAATTTCTTCCGGGCTTCCGCTCCAAAGCCGCAGAGCAGGAGTTTGCGCGGGCCGTAGAGAAGCTTATCGGAACGGGACACTTTCTCAAAGGTCGCTTTTTCGGCCATCTCCGTCTTCCTTATTTCGAAAGCCAGGGCGTCGCGGTTGAAATGGAGACCCTTTTCGACCCCGGGTCGACCGTGATCCCGGCGCCCAGACTGGAGTACCAGACGCCGATCTGCATCCCCTGCGGGTCGTGGATGGTGTAGCCTTCGGTGTAGCTGCCCGGGACCGGGAAACTCTGGACCAGGCCGACGACTTTCTTGAAAGTCTCGGCATTCGGGTCCACCTCCCGCCATGTCGGCCCTTCCATCCAATACCCGCCTGCCAACCCAGCCACCCCATAGGGGCTGTTTTCCTGGTTCAAGAAATAGTAGCGGTGGTTGGGATAGACATGCAGGGCTTTAAAGGCCTGAGCCACCTCCGGGCTGACCTTCACGGCACCGGCGTTGTCGAAGTGGCATCCCATGGCAAGCAGACCTGCGACCCACAATAGGGCTGCGCCTCCGAAACCGGTCTTCACGTTCACGGCACCCCTCCCGCCGGTCAAGCCGCTGCATCGCAGCCGCATTAAAAGTTGTCGTTAAAAATCCAGGGCATCATGGTGGTGATGGAAACGATCCCGGTCTGCGGGTCGGCGGTGATGCCGGCCGGCAGGCTGGAGTACCAGACGCCGATCTGCCGCCCCTGCGGGTCGGTGATGGCAAAGCCCGACGTATAGGAATTCGGCACAGGGAACGATTGAACCAGCCCGACGACCTTGCGGAAGCTCGCCGAGTCCGCTTCGACCGGCCGCCATATGGGGTCGTCTCTCAGGCGGTACTCCCTATCCAGGCCGGCGACGCCGAAGGGGTTGTTCTCCTGGTTGAGGTACCAGTAGCGGTAGTTCGGGTTGGCTTCCAGCGCTTCGAACTGCCGGGTGACCTCCGGGCTATTGCGGACGCCGCCGACGTTCGACATCGAACAAGAAACCCCCAGCGCGAGCGCAACGGCAGCCAGCGCAGACACGATCAATTTTTTCCAGAGCATGGGCGCACCCCAGCAAATTCTAGAACCCGATCCTGACCCCGATGCCGCCGCCGGACCCGATTCCGACACCGACTCCGCTGCCGTGCCAGCGGTCGTCGTCGATCCAGGGCATGGCGGCGGAGATGCTTACGACCCGGGTCTCGGGGTTCACCACGATACCGGCGCTCAGGCTCGAATACCAGACGCCGATCGGCTGACCCTGAGGGTCGAGGATGAACGCCCCGAAGGTGAAGCTCCCCGGCGCCGGGAAGCTCTCCACCAGGCCGACCACCTTCTCGAAGGTCTTGGTGTCGGGGTCGACCTCTCTCCAGTTGATGTCCTCGATCCGATACGGCGACGCCAACCCGACCACGGCATACGGGCTGTTTTCCTGGTTATAGTACCAGTAACGGTGGTTCGGGTAGACATGGAAGGTTTCGAAGGCCCGGGCGACCTCGCGGCTGTTTCTCAGCCCGCCGCGGTTGGCCGTCGCGCAGCCGGCGACCAGCGCGGTGACGAGCGCTATCATCACCCATGCCTCGATGCGACTGGCACGTATGATCTTAGAGAGCATGACATGACCTCGGTCTCGGATAGGCTGCTCGTCGATTAACGATAAGGATGAAAAGCGAATCGACAACATCCGCTGGACGGTGCTTCCCGACAGGGCGGCACCCGACATTCAGGTGAGCGCCAAGTGCCGCCCGTCTTTTCATCGGCCGGGGCAGCGGCCGAGCCCTCCGTTTAACGAGTCAGTAAGGAAACATGTAGGGCAGCGCCAGAAATCCGATCGATATGACCACCATGTAAATCAGAAAATACACCATGCAGTAGCCCATGATGTCCCGGAAGCCGAGCTTGGCCACTCCCAGGAGCGGGATGGCCCAGAACGGCTGGATGACGTCCGTGACCATATCGCCCCAGGCATAGGCGATGACGGTGATGGGCGAACTGACGCCCAGGTTCTTGGCGGCCGCCATGATGTAGGGCGCCTCGATCGCCCATTTCGATCCGCCGGAGGGAACGATGTAGTTCAGAAAACCGGAATACCACACCACGATGAACGGGTAGGTTTCCTTGGTGGCGATGGCCGTGAACCAGTCGCCCATGACGTCCGCCAGGCCGGAGAATTTGATGATGCCGAAGATCCCGGCGTAGAAGGGGAACTGGATGACGACGCCCCAGATGAAAGATCCGCCCTCCAGCGCCGCCTTGAGGAAGGAGGCCGGCGTCCAGTGCAGCAGCACGCCCACGACCAGGAACATGAAGTTTACGACATCCAGATTGATGCCGGCCCATCCCTTCTGCGAAAAATGCCAGATGAGCCAGATGATGCCGCTGACCGCCACGATGAGATTGATGGTCGGCGAATGCTCGAGCCACAACGCCGGGGTCATCTCTCCGGCCTTCGGTTTGGCCGGTGCCTCGAAACCGGCCTCTTTGACCAGTTCCGGGTCCGCTTCGATGGTCTCCTCCTTTTTGGGGTGCATGAGCGGCCCCACGATCACCAGCACCACCAGCACCGCCAACGCCAGCAGGAGGTTGAACGGATGGAAGATGGTCTCGGTGATGGGGATGACGCCGATGTCTTTTTCCAGGAAGTGCTTGGGGGTGGCGACGAGCAGCGGACCCGACGCCGAAAGTCCGGAATGCCACATGACGCCCAGGCCCAGGTAGGCGGTGGCCACCAGCAGCCGGTAGTCCACGCCCTTGTTCTTGCGAACTATGAAACGCACGAAAACCGCCGATCCCACGATGCTCAGCCCCCAGTTGATCCAGGCCAGGACCATCGATACCAGCGCCATCAGGGCGATGGCGCCCTTGTTGTTGCCTTTGGGCAGACTCGCCAGGCCGTTGAGCAGGCGGCTGAAAAGCGGCGTGGTGGCCAGAATGTAGCCGGTCATGATGATCAGGCACATCTGCATGCCGAAGGACAGCAGCACCCAGAAGCCGGTGCCCCAGTTCTGAACGAGCTGATAGGCGGTGGCCTTGGTGAAAATGAGGCCGAGGATAAAGGCGACAACGGTGAGGATGACGGCGATGACCCATGCGTCCGGAACCCAGCGTGTGCTCCAACGGGTGCTGGCAGATGCGAGCTTTTGAAGCATGTTCTCCTCCTTTTTAGATGCAGATTGAGATGGGCCTGGTTCGGCGCCTCCGCTTCAATCCATAGGTTCGAATTCCATCCGGGGGTCGAGTCGAATTGGGTTGGGATCACCATCCTTTCATGTGAGACCGGTTCATCTTGAAATCAGACGGTTGAGGTGCCCATCGCCCAATATTTCACGCATGGCCTGCAGGCTCTGCGCCAAGCGGGTGTAACTCATGGCCAGGCCGATCATCTCCGCCAGGACCAGCAGCGAATCCAGGTCGCGGGCGGAAAGTTTCCAGACCTCACGATGGTAAAGCCTCAAGGCGCCGATCACCTTGCCGTTCAGCTGCACCGGAAGCGAAACGATGGCGCGGATGCCCTCGGCCCAGGTCTGCTCGGGGTACTGCAGCGCCTTTGATTGATCCACATCCGAGATCACCACCGGCACTCCTTTGAGGGTGCGGGCGATGCTCTTCCGGGACAGCACCGGTCCCTTGTTGAGAAAGCTGACTCTGAGGCCGGAGGTGCCGATGATCTCGAACTCGCCGGTCGCCGGGTTCAGCGCAAAGATGCTGCAGCCCTTGATCCCCAGAGCCGCCACCAGCAACTGGGACAGATAGGCGCTCATGGCTTCCAGGGAGCCCGAGTGGGCGATGGCCCGGGTGACGAGTTTGAAAACGTCGATGTCGATCTTTTCTTCCGCACCCATTTATGCCTCCACGTCAGCTCACCACGCAGATGGTCACATCGCTGAGCACAGAGAGCAGCTTGGCGTGCAGGCTGCTGTCAAAGAAGCGGCCCATCCGGCCCGGCCGACGGCTCAGAACGATGAGGTTGAAATGCTCCCTTTGGTGCAGATCGAGAATGGCGTCGGTGACCGTATTTTTCCTGCGCCGGAAAAGGGTTCGCACCATGGCCGGTGCAAAGCCGCGATCGATCAGTTCGTCGCGGACGCTTTGGAAATCGGCTTCGAGTTCGCTGATCGTCGTCTGCAGATAGCCCATGCCGCTCTGGAGACGCTCGGTGACCTGCCGGTCGTGAGTTTGTACCGACGGCAGCGGCAGATAGGCATGAAAGAGGGTGATTTCGACGCCCCCGTGCGGGGCGAACGTATCGGCGGTGAATTCGAGGGCCTTGCGGTCGCGGTCGGTGAAATTGTAAGGCAGGAGCAGTTTCCGGGCGCCCATGAGCCCTCCCTTCAGCGGTTGAGGGTCGGGACCAACCGACAGGATCGCAGCACAGGGGCTTCGATCGCTTGCGAAGCGCCCCGCGTCGCCGCGATGGCTTTCTTTATAGCCCCAACGGAGCGGGCGAGTCAATCTTGATGACTTCGTAAATAGTCCAATCTCTGCGTTGCGCTTCATCGCGTTGCCGCTGCGGCGTACTGCAAGTACGCCTCGCGGCACGCGATTCGCGCGCCTTGATCTTGGCCTCTTTACGAAGTCATCGGATCGGATGACTTTTTACGAGTCCATCAATCTTGTCCTATCGCAGGCGGCAGCGCATGATCCATTTGCTGCGGGACGGACGGGCGCACTCCACGAAGCCGGCGCGGGCGAACATGGCAGGCAGGCCCATGTAACTGGAC
>Ga0209254_10000912_pt1 | contig 25919 bp, 26 predicted proteins | sample FrelakmetDIP11DI_FD_187148 | JGI IMG/M metagenome (GOLD analysis project Ga0209254, IMG submission 187148) | Freshwater lake sediment microbial communities from the University of Notre Dame, USA, for methane emissions studies - DIP11 DI (SPAdes)... | ecosystem: Environmental > Aquatic >...
AAGGCCGCCAAGAAGACCGTCAAGAAGGCGAAGGTCAAGAAGGCCGTCAAGAAGACCGTCAAGAAGGCGAAGGTCAAGAAGGCCGCCAAGAAGACCGTCAAGAAGGCGAAGGTCAAGAAGGCGGTAAAGAAGGCCGCGCCGAAGCGTGCCGCCAAGAAAGCTGCGCCGAAGCCCAGGACGGCCGTGAAGAAGGCGGCGACGCCTGCGAAGGCAGCTGCGCCGAAGCCCGCTGCAAGACCGGCGCCCGCGCCGGCCGCGCCGGCGGCAATACCGGCTCCCGCCGCACCTGGGGCGAAGACGGCACTCAACCCGGCAGCCGCCTGGCCGTTCCCGACCGGCAGCCGTCCGTAACTCTCGACGAGTTGCGAGTCAGGAAAGGGCGCTCGAACGAGCGCCCTTTTTCTTGCTGCCGCGGACCGGACCGCGGTTGTCCTTCGGTCCCCTTAGAATCAGCGGCTCCTGCTCCCCGGTGGACAAATGCTCGCCGACATCGCGCGCTTCCTGCTCGACATCCTGGGCTCGCTGCTCGTGGCGCTGCTGCTGCTGCGCGCGTGGATGCGCTACATCGGCATGCCCCCGCGCAATCCCGTGGCCCAGTTCGCGTTCGCCATGACCAACTGGGTGGTGGGGCCGCTGTCGAGGTTGTTGCCGGCCCGTGGCCGCGCCGACTGGGCATCTCTGGTGGCGGCACTGCTGGTGACGCTGCTGATGGTCGTCCTGATGCGCGCCGTCGTCGGCATGCCCGTACCGTGGGACATCGCGCTGCTGTCAGCGCTTCGCCAGCTGGTGATCTGGGGGCTGAACGTGATCGTGTGGGTCACGATCATCTACGTCGTGATCGGCTGGGTGAATCCGCACGCGCCTTTCGCGCCCGCATTCGAAGCCCTGCTGCGGCCGCTGCTGACGCCGATTCGCCGCATTCTGCCGACGGTCGGGGGATTCGACCTGTCGCCGATGGTGCTGCTGATCGGCGTCTATGTCCTGCAGATGGTGGTGGCCCGCCTTTGAAGCGCGGGTCCGCGGCTGTCTCCTACCAGGGGCGGTAACCGAATGCCTCGGTGAACCGGTCTGCGATCGCGACCCGGTCATACGCGTGGTTCTGTCCGCCGCTGTGCTCGATCTTGAGAGAGCCCATGACCGCCGCGAGCCGCCCGGTCACCTCCCAGTCGAAGCGGTTCGCAATGCCGTACATCAACCCCGCCCGGTAGGCGTCGCCGCACCCGGTAGGGTCGACCAGCCTGCGCGCGGACGCAGCAGGGATGGCCATCACTTCGCCGCCGACGTGCATCTCCGAGCCTTCGGCGCCGCGCGTCGCGATCAGCGCTCGCACCTTGCGGCTGAGCTCCGTCAACGTCAGCCCGGTCTTCTCCGCGAGCAACTTCGCTTCGTAGTCGTTCACCGCGACGTAGTCCGCGCGCTGGATGAACCAGAGCAGCTCTTCCCCGGAGAACATCGGCATGCCCTGGCCGGGGTCGAAGATGAACGGAATGCCGTGATCGGCCAGTTGCTGGGCGTGCTGCAGCATCCCGTCGCGGCCGTCGGGCGCGACGATCGCCAGTCGAACGGTACCGTCCCCGGGGACCGCGTTGAGATGCGACTGGCTCATCGCCCCGGGATGGAACGCCGTGATCTGGTTGTCGTCCAGGTCGGTGGTGATGAATGCCTGTGCCGTGTAGGCGCCTTCGAGCTGGCGGATGAAGCGCCTGCTGATGCCGAGCGCATCGAGCCGGTCCAGGTACGGCTGCGCGTCGCTGCCCACGGTTGCCATGGGAAGAGGTTCCCCACCGAGCATCTTCAGGTTGTAGGCGATGTTTCCCGCGCAGCCCCCGAATTCCCGGCGCATGTCGGGCACCAGAAAGGACACGTTCAGGATGTGCACCTGGTGCGGCAGGATGTGGTCGGCGAAGCGACCTTCGAAGACCATGATGGAGTCGTACGCGATGGAGCCGCAGATCAGTGAGCTCATGATTGACTTGGGTTTGGAGCTGCCGGCCTGGTTGCTGTCGACGCGCCCGTGGTGATCAAAGATAGAAGGGATAGACGAGAAACCCCGCTGGACTGAGGCCTCTCGCCTCGAAGTGGATCCGGATCGTCAGGTCGCTGCCCGGAGCAAGCCCTTCCTGCAGCCGCGCGGTCGCCTCTCCGGCCGAGGCGAGGTAATCCGCGGGGGTGAACACCTTGCGTGCCAGGGGGCGGTTGCGGGCATCGGTCAAGGTCACTTCGATGGCAGGCAACGACTGCGTAAAGTCCGCACGGTTCCGTATCAGTGCACTCAACTCCAGGACGTCGGTGCCCTGGATCGCCTGGAGTTCCGTCCCCATGACTGCAAGCCGGTCGGCCTCCATCGGCCAGTTGACAGTGCACCGGAATACGCTGCACAGGTCGGTCAGGAGCAGGCGGGACTGCGGCCAGTGGATCATCAACTGGCCGCGGAAGATCACGGCGAGCTGGATCACGGCCAGCACCACGAGGAGCGCGACGCCGCCTCCGAACACGACCGAGAATCCTCGCCGCTTCCGGCGCTTCGGCTGCATGAAGCTCGGCGGGCGTTCGGCTTCTTCCGCTTCGCGCGTTGCGTCGTCCGCCTCGGGCGGCTCGCCTGCGACCGGTTCGATGCCTTCATCCGCGGACGCCGCAACCTGCCCGGTCTCCGGCGCTTCGTTCGGCCGAACAAGTGTCGGCGCGCGACCCTGGGTGCCGGCAATCGTCTCGGCAACGTGCTCGCCCCGGGCTTCCAGGCCCGTGACAGTCGACCCCGTCGTCCGCCTTCGCACCACGACCGGTTCGTCGCGCGGCGGCATGAGGGGTTCGCCGCGCGGAGGAAGATTGCCGGCGAGCGTCGCTGGAGGAACCGGGGAGATGCGGAGCGTCGTCGATCGCCCGAGCGCGTGTCGTGTCGCCGGCGCTTCGTCAGCGGGCGGCGCGGGAGAAGGAACGGCTGCCGGCGTTTCCTCCTTCGCGGTTCGCATCGGCGCCACCGCGCTGTCTTCCACATAGGTGAGGCTGCCGATCGCGTCGAACACCGCGCGACACTGCCCGCATCGGACCAGGCCGCCACGCAATTTCAGCTGGTCGGCGATGACTCGGAACAGGGAGCCGCACTGGGGACACTTGGTGGCGAGCGCCATGGCCGTCTGTGCAGTTCCCTAGTGCGGACGGTGTCCCGCCAGGCAAACCCAGCCTTCGTCCGCGGCCCAGACCGAGAGCGGAACGCTCGCGTCGGTGGCACGGTACGCCTCGATGACCTGATCGGCCTGGCGTTCGAGGACTCCCGAGAGCACGAGTGCGCCACCTGGGGCGACGCGAGCCAGCAGCGCGGGAGCGAGGAGCATCAGCGGATTCGAAAGAATGTTGGCCAGCACGACGTCCCAGGTTCCGGAGCGAAGCGAGTCCGGATCAGTGTAGTCGGCCCGGACTGCGTTGGCCTCCGAGTTGGCGCGGGCCGCCTGCAGCGCTTGTGGATCGATGTCGCAGCCGACGACGCGCGAAGCACCGAGTCTTGCGGCCGCGATCGCCAGGATTCCGGAGCCGCACCCGTAGTCGAGGACGCTCGCTCCCGGGCGCAGGGTGGCGTCGAGCCAGCGCAGGCAAAGGCGCGTCGTCGGATGGGTGCCGGTGCCGAATGCGACACCCGGGTCGAGGCGGACGACGACCGCCTCGGGATCGGGTGGCTCGTGCCATGTGGGCACGATCCACAGGCGGTCGCTGATCCGGGTCGGCGGGAACTCTGACTGCGTTGCTCGCACCCAGTCGGTGTCCGCGACCGCCGTCCTGCATTCGATCGCCGGCGGCGCGATGCCGATCGCCTCGGCAGCCGCGCGCACGACGGCATCGCCGTCGTCGTCCTCGACGAGCACCCGAAGGCGGTTTGCCATCCAGGCGTGCCGATCGGGGACGAGCCCGGGTTCGCCGAACAGCGGTTGCTCGTCCAGCGTCTCTGCATTGGCATCTTCGAGGGAAACCGACAACGCGCCGGCCTCGACCAGCGCGTCGGCGAGGGCTTCGGCGCTGCGTTCGTCCGCCGAGAGCGTCAGTTCGACGAGCACCGCGGGTCAGCCGACCTGGCGCGCCGCCAGCCGTTTCTCTAGATAGTGGATGCTGGTGCCGCCGAGCATGAACTTCTCGTCGTTCAGCAACTCGCGATGCAGCGGGATGTTGGTGAGGATGCCCTCGACCACCATCTCCGACATGGCCACGCGCATGCGGGCGAGCGCCTGGTCACGCGTATCGCCGTAGCAGATCACCTTGCCGATCATCGAGTCGTAGTTCGGCGGCACGAAGTAGCCCGCGAAGGCGTGCGAGTCGACGCGCACCCCGGGGCCGCCGGGCGCATGCCACGAAGTGATGCGTCCCGGCGACGGCGTGAACTTCCACGGGTCTTCGGCGTTGATCCGGCACTCGATGGCGTGACCCTTCTGGATGACGTCGCGCTGCCTGAAGCGCAGCTTCTGGCCGGCCGCCACGCGGATCTGCTCCTGCACGATGTCGAGTCCCGTCACCATTTCGGTCACCGGATGCTCGACCTGCAGGCGTGTGTTCATCTCGATGAAGAAGAACTCGCCATTTTCGAACAGGAACTCGAACGTGCCGGCACCGCGGTAGTTGATCTTCCTGCAGGCCTCGGCGCACCGGTCGCCGATCTTGTCGACCAGCCGACGGTTCAGGCCCGGCGCCGGCGCTTCCTCGATGATCTTCTGGTGCCGGCGCTGCATGGAGCAGTCGCGGTCGCCGAGCCATACGGCGTTGCGGTGCTGATCGGCGAGGATCTGGATCTCGATGTGCCGCGGGTTCTCGAGGAACTTCTCCATGTAGACGTTCGGATTCCCGAACGCGGCCAGCGCTTCCTGCCTTGTCATCGTCACCGCGTTGATCAACGCGGCTTCGGTGTGAACGACCCGCATGCCGCGGCCGCCGCCGCCACCCGCGGCCTTGATGATGACCGGGTAGCCGACCGAACGCGCGATCTTGACGATCTCCCGCGCGTCCTCGGGCAGGGCGCCGCTCGACCCGGGCACCGTGGGGACCCCGGCCGCTGCCATCGCCTGCTTGGCCGACACCTTGTCGCCCATCAGCCGGATCGACTCCGGGCGTGGGCCGATGAAGCAGAAGCCGCTCTTCTCCACGCGCTCGGCGAAGTCCGCGTTCTCCGACAGGAATCCGTAGCCGGGGTGAATCGCCTCGGCGTCAGTGACCTCGGCGGCGCTGATGATGGCCGGGATATTCAGGTAGCTGTCGCGCGACGGCGCCGGTCCGATGCAGACGGATTCGTCGGCGAGCTTCACGTACTTGGCGCCGGTGTCCGCTTCGGAATGCACGACCACGGCGCGTATGCCCATCTCCCGGCATGCGCGCTGGATCCGCAGGGCAATTTCGCCGCGATTGGCGATGAGTATCTTCTTGAACATGACGTCCGTCTGGACTGGCGTTCGGTGTCCGTGCGGTTGCGTTAGTCGATGACGAACAGGGGTTGCCCGTATTCGACCGGCTGCCCGTTCTCGACGAGGACCTCCTTCACCACGCCGCCGACCTCGGCCTCGATCTCGTTCAGCAGCTTCATGGCCTCGATGATGCAAAGCGTGTCGCCCGGCTTCACTGCCTGGCCGAGTTCGACGAACGAGGCGGCCCCGGGGCTCGGCGAGCGATAGAACGTGCCGACCATCGGGGACTTGACGACGTGTCCGGTCGGCTCCGGCTCCGGTGCTGGCGTGGCGGGTGTTGCCGCGCCAGCCACGACGGGAGCGCCAGGCACCGGCACCGTCATCAGGGTTGTCGACGAGGTGGGTGCAACGGGGGCCGGGCTGAATTTTGCGATCCTGACCTTGTCCTCGCCTTCGGTCACCTCGAGTTCCGCGATGCCTGACTCGGCAACCAGGTCGATGAGAGTCTTCAACTTGCGCAAGTCCATCAGGGTTCCTTCATCCGGTCTTCGTCGTATGGTCCAGCGCGTACTGCAGCGCATACCGGTATCCGGCCGCGCCGAGTCCGACGATCACGCCCAGCGCGAGGTCCGACAGATACGAGTGGTGGCGGAAGTTCTCGCGCCCATGAACGTTGGACAGGTGCACTTCTATGAACGGCAGGCCAATGGCCGCCAGGGCATCCCGGATCGCGACGCTCGTGTGGGTGAACGCGCCGGCATTGACGATCAGGAAGTCGGTGCCGTCGACCTTGGCACCCTGGATGCGATCGACGAGGACGCCTTCATGGTTGCTCTGGAAAAACACCACTTCCGCACCGCTTCTGCGCGCAACGTCTGCTAAATCTGCTTCGATCTCTGCGAGGCTTTGCGTGCCGTAGATGCCGGGCTCACGCGTGCCGAGGAGATTCAAGTTGGGCCCATTGAGGACCAGCACCCGAGCGGACATGACCGTCTCCGGCAAAAAGACGAAAAATCAAAAGATTTGCCAGCAGAAGCCGGCAAATGGCCACGAAGTTTGGATGGATTCCGTATGACTGTCCAGCCGCTCAGCGGGACGATGCCCCAGTTTGAGCGTCCAGCCAGCGGCGGAGCTCAGCAAGCTGTACCTGTCCGAGGCGGGTCTGAACGATACGCCCTGTTCGGTCGACCAGGATCGTGTACGGCAGCGCGCCCGACGGGTTCCCGAGAGCTCGGCCAAGCTCGGTGCCGCTGGCGCCGGCCGCGAAGAGCGGCAATGACAAGCCATGCTCGTCGCGGAACCGCTTCAGCGCCGACGGACTGTCTATGCCGAGTCCCACGACCGTCACTCCGCGATTCGCATACTCATCGTGGACGCGCTGGAGGTCGGGCATTTCCTCGACGCACGGAGGGCACCAGGTCGCCCAGAAGTTCACGACGACGATCCGATCCTTCCATCGCGCCATCTCGATCGGCTGGCCGTCGAGGTCATTGAAGGTCCGGGCGAAGAACGCCTCGGCAGACATCCCGGCCCCCGTGGTGGAGAAGTGCCGCAAGGCAAGGGAAAAGCCTGCCGCCAGCGCGATCGACGCGATGGCGGCCGCCACCCACCACACTTGTTTCCGGCTCATTGAGTGGTGTCCTGGATGAGGCGACGCACGGCTGGCAGGCCCGCGCGCCCGGAAGCCTCGACCGGATGCAGGTCCTGTTCGAGGCCGGGATCCGGCCGATGCCGCGGAGCGACGCGGATCGCATCCCGCGGATAGACGTGCAGGTGCACGGCGACACGGTTCAGCTGTCGCGGCAGGCCGATGTCCCGCGGAGCGGGCATGAGAAAACTGAGCCGCTCGAACATGCGCGGCCGCTCGTCGGGCCGGCCCTCGTCGGCCTCGAACTCGACGCCGGCGTCCAGCAGGAAGACTTCGACGTCCTTCGCGCTGTCGACGTACAGGTGGAGATGGATATCGGAGTGCTCGGTCGCGGTCCCGTTCAGGACGGCGCCTGTCAGGTGCGGTTCGTAAATGGCCAGGCGTTCCATGAGCGACGACGCAACCTGGCGCAGGCCGGCCAGCAGCTTAGGGTGCGAGTCTGCTTCGAACAGGCGCAGGTAACGCCGCACTTCGCGCTCCACTTCGGCATTGTCCGGGACCGGCGCCGAGCGCGAGTCGCCCAGCAGTTCCTGCACCGCACGGCGCTTCGCCTGGCCGTACTCGCAGCCTTCCTCGGCGATCAGGCGAGCGGCCGTCGCGGCAATTTCCGCACGAAGATTGTCGTCCGCTGGCATGGTTGAGCAGGCTGGGGAGGGGTGCGGCGAGGAGCCGGCAGTGTAGCGACGGGCCCCATGTTGCGCCGCATTACAATTTCACGCCTTTTGACTTCGCTGATCGCACTCGGTTCGGCGACCGCGAAACCACCGTGCACATCCATATCCTCGGCATCTGCGGCACCTTCATGGGCGGGCTGGCGCAGCTCGCCCGTGCCGCCGGCCATCGCGTCAGCGGCTGTGACGCGAACGTGTACCCGCCGATGAGCGACCAGCTCGTGGACGCCGGCATCGAACTGATCGAGGGGTTCCACCCAGGCCAGCTCGAGTTGCGCGCCGACCTGTACGTGATCGGCAACGTGGTCACACGCGGCAACGCACTGATGGAGGCGATCCTCGAGCGCCAGCTGCCGTTCGTCTCGGGCCCGCAGTGGCTGGCGGAACACGTCCTGCGCGGGCGCCACGTGCTGGCCGTGGCGGGAACGCACGGCAAGACGACGACCACGTCGATGCTCGCGTGGATCCTGTCGAGCGCGGGGCTCGACCCGGGGTTCCTCGTGGGCGGCGTTCCGCAGGACTTCGGGCGATCCGCTCAACTCGGCGCGGCGGCGCCCTTCGTCATCGAGGCCGACGAGTACGACACGGCGTTCTTCGACAAACGCTCGAAGTTCATCCACTACCTTCCCCGCACGGCCATCCTGAACAACCTCGAGTTCGACCACGCCGACATCTTTTCCGACCTGGCAGCCATCGAAACGCAGTTTCACCACTTCGTGCGCACGCTGTCGCGGTCGGCCCGGGTCGTCGTGAACGCGGCCGAGCCCGCGCTGGAGCGTGTCCTCGCGCGCGGCTGCTGGTCGGAGCGGGTCGCATTCGGACACGGCGGGGAGTGGGAAGTGGGGCGTGACGCGCCTCATCTCGTCACCCGGAACGCTCGCGCCGTCGGCGAACTGCAGCTCGACCTCCCGGGCCACCACAACCGGCTGAATGCGCTGGCCGCACTGGTGGCGGCCGAACACGTCGGCGTCCAGCCGCAAGCCTCGCTGCTGGCGCTGCAACGTTTCCGCGGAGTGAAGCGCCGGCTGGAAGAACGCGGTACGGAAGGCGGCGTCACCGTGATCGACGACTTTGCACACCATCCCACGGCGGTCCGCGAAACCCTCGGTGCGCTGCGCGTTCGAGGCGGACCGGGGCGCATCGTCGCGATCCTCGAGCCGCGTTCGAACACGATGAAGCTCGGCTCGATGAAGGCGGCGCTGCCCGGCAGCCTTGCCGACGCTGATCGGGTGTTCTGTTACGCCGGCGGCGTCAGCTGGGATGTGGAGGAAGCGCTGGCCCCCCTTGGTGCCCGGGCCACGGTGCTGAAGGACCTGGCAGCGCTCGTCGATGCGGTCGTATCCGAGTCGCGCGCGGGCGATCGCCTGGTCGTGATGAGCAACGGCGGCTTTGGCGGGATTCACAACCTCCTGCTGGAACGACTGCGCGAGCGCGCAGCGCGCGCCGCGTGATCCTGTACCTGCACGGCTTTCGCTCTTCCCCGGGCTCGCGGAAGGCGACGATGCTGCGCGAACGGATGCGCGCGCTCGGCCGCGAAGACGAGTACGTCTGCCCGGCCCTGCCGGCATCGCCGCGCGCCGCGGCCGACCTCGCGCTCGGTCTCGCGAGCGGCATGCCGCCGTCGTCGGTGGCGCTGATCGGTTCATCGCTCGGCGGCTATTACGCGACCTGGGTGGCGGAACGGCTGGGCTGCCAGGCGGTCCTCCTGAACCCGGCCATCACGCCTGCGCGCGACCTCGAAGGCCACCTCGGGCGGCAGCCTGTCTACTTCAGCGCCGACGAGATCGACTTCCGCCCCGAACACCTGCATGAACTGAAGGAAATCGACACTCCGGTCATCTCGCGCCCCGAGCGCTACTTCCTGGTGGCGGCGACGGGCGACGCGCTGATCGACTACCGGACGATGACGAGCAAGTACGCCGGGGCGCGCCAGCGGGTGATCACGGGAAGCAATCACGAACTTTCCGACTTCGACCTTTACATGGACGAGGTCCTGGATTTCTGCGGCATCGGCAGCAACGGGAGAAAGCAGTGAGCAAGCGTCTGGAGGGCAAGGTCGCCATCGTCACCGGTGGGGCGCAAGGCATCGGTTTCGCGACGGTGCAGAAATTCCTGCACGAAGGCGCTGCTGTCGCGCTGTGCGATGTCCGCAAGGAGGGCGTCGACCGGGCCGTCGAGGCTCTGTCGGCCCACGGCACGGTTTCCGGCCACGTCCTGGACGTGACGCGGCGCGACCAGGTGGACGCCGTGGTGGCGAGCGTGAAGGAGAGGTACGGGCGCATCGACGTGCTCGTGAACAACGCAGGCATCACCCTCGACGCGCGCCTTCAGAAGATGACCGAGGACCAGTTCGACAAGGTCATCGCGGTGAACCTGAAAGGCACCTACAACTGCGCACAGGCGGTCGTCGACACGATGGTCGAGCAGGGCAGCGGGGTCATCCTGAATGCATCCAGCGTCGTCGGCATCTACGGCAACTTCGGGCAGACCAACTACGCGGCGAGCAAGTTCGGAGTGATCGGCTTCGCGAAGACCTGGGCGCGGGAACTCGGGCCGAAGGGCGTGCGCTGCAACGCGGTGGCGCCCGGGTTCGTCGCGACCACCATCCTCGGCACCATGCCGCTCAAGGTGCTCGAGCAGATGACCGAGCGCGTGCCGTTGCGCCGCCTCGGTACGCCGGAGGACATCGCCAACGTGTATGCGTTCCTGGCCTCGGACGAGGCGTCGTACATCAACGGCGCGGTGATCGAGGTGGCGGGCGGGCTGACGGTCTGACCGATGACGGCGAAACCGATTCCGGCCTCAGCGCAGCGCGTGCAGGATGCGCTGGTCGCGGCGGGCTCCGACGCCCGCGTGATCGAGCTTCCGGTCGCGGCGCGCACGTCGCAGCAGGCGGCCGATGCGCTGGGGCTCGAGGTCGGACAGATCGCGAAGTCGCTGATCTTTCGTGCCGTGCCCAGCGGGCAGGCGGTGCTCGTGATCGCCGCCGGCGATCGCCGCGTCGACGAGGCGAGGATCAGCGCGCTCATGGGCGAATCGATCGAGCGAGCCACGCCGGACTTTGTGCGCGAGCGATCGGGCTTCGCGATCGGCGGCGTCGCGCCGCTGGCCCATGCGCGCCCGATGACGACCTACATCGATGCATCGCTGCGCCGCTTCGACGTCGTCTGGGCCGCGGGCGGCACGCCGCACTGCGTGTTCCCGATCGCGCCCGCCGAACTCGTGCGCGTCAGCGGCGGAACGGAAACGGTGACCGACCGGTGAACGAGAGCTTCGTCTCGGCGTTCCTGCTTCTGCTGCTGGTGTGCGACCCGGTCGGCAACATCCCGGTCTTCGTCTCGGCGCTCGAAGACGTTCCCCGCGAGCGGCGGGCCCGCATCATCCTGCGCGAGTGCTTCATCGCCTTTCTCGTGCTGTCGACCGCTGTCTTCGTGGGGCGGCCCTTTCTCAGCGCGCTGGGCCTGTCCGATGTTTCGCTGCAGATCGGCGGCGCGGTCGTCCTGATGCTCGTTGCGCTGCGGATGGTGTTCCCGACCGGGCAGGGCGTCTATGGCGCGCAGCCGCACGGCGAGCCCTTCATTGTTCCGCTGGCGGTGCCGGCGCTCGCCGGTCCGTCCGCGCTCGCGACCGTGCTGCTCTTCGTCTCGAAGGAGCCCGGGCGCTGGATGGAGTGGCTGGGCGCGATCGCCGGTGTCATGGCGATCAGCGCGGTCGTGCTGTCGTTCTCGGGACGCCTGTTCGCGCTGCTGGGCGAGCGCGTCACCCTGGCGTTCGTGCGGCTGATGGGCCTGGTGCTCGCCGCGATCGCCGTCGAGCTGATGCTGCGCGGCATCCGGACCTTCTCGGGAACGCTGTGAAGACGCATCTCCTGTTCGAGGAGGATGGCGCCTTCAAGGCCGGCACCGTGCTGGCGAGCACAGACGCCTCGCACCAGGTCGAGCTGGCCAGCGGCAAGCGGACCAAGGTGAAGGTTGCGCACGTGCTGCTGCAGTTCCGCGAGCCGGCGCCGTCGGTGCTGCTGGAGCGCGCCCAGTCGGCGGCAGGAAGCATCGACCTGGACTTCCTGTGGGAAGTCGCGCCCCGTGAGGAGTTCGGTTTCCTGGACATCGCTCGCGAGTACTACGGCAACGAGCCCGGAAGCGTCGATGCGGCTTCGCTGCTGTTCCGCCTCCACTCGGCGCCGGTGTACTTCCATCGAAAGGGTCGTGGCCGCTACCGGGCCGCGCCCGCGGATACGTTGAAGGCCGCCCTCGCGGCGCTCGAGCGCAAGCGGCAGCAGGACGAACTGAAGCAGCAGCACGTGCAGGCACTGAAGGCGGGGCGGGCGCCCGCCGCCATTTCGCAGCAGGCCATCGCGTTGCTGGTGAAGCCGGACAAGAACTCCGTCGAGTACAAGGCGGTCGAACTGGCGGCCAGCGAACTGCAGACGACGCCCCTGAAGCTGCTCCTGTCGACGGGAGCGATCGCTTCGCCGTACCACTGGCACGTCGACAGCTTCGTCGCATCGCACTTCCCGAAGGGGACGGGGTTCGGCCAGGATCTCCCGCCACCGGTGCTGCCGGAGGAACTGCCGCTCGCGCCCGTCGCGGCCTTTTCCGTCGACGACAGCGCGACGACGGAGATCGACGACGCCTTTTCGGTCGTGCACGAGGGGTCGACAGCCATCGTCGGCGTTCACATCGCCGCGCCCGGGGTGGTCATCGGACGCGATCACCCGCTCGACGTGGTGGCGCGCGCGCGTATGTCCACCGTGTACGCGCCCGGGCTCAAGTACACGATGCTTCCGGATGGCTGGGTCGACGCTTTCTCGCTCAACGAGGGGCGCGTGGTCCCGGTGCTCTCGCTGTACGCGCGGGTGGACGCCGAGACTTGCGAGGTGCTGTCGACCGAGACCCGGGTCGAGCGCCTGCGGATCGCGGCCAATCTCCGTCACGACCAGCTCGACGACGTGATCACGGAGGAGGCGATCGCCAGCGGCGCGTTCGACGCACCGTTCGCTGCCGAACTCTCGTTCCTGTGGCGGGTCGCGCGGACGCTGCTGGCGCAGCGGGAGGAGGCGCGCGGCCGCCCGGAGCCCCTGGGGCGTGTCGACTACTCCTTCGTGATCGACGGCGAAGGCGAGCGCGCGCACGTCGGCATCAAGCCGCGGCGCCGGGGCGCGCCGCTCGACCTCATCGTCGCCGAGCTGATGATCCTGGCGAACAGCACGTGGGGCCGCTGGCTCGCGGAGCGCAAGGTCGCCGGCATCTACCGCTCGCAGAGCCTCGGCCGCGTGCGAATGGGCACGACGCCGGCGCCCCACGAAGGCATCGGCGTCGATCACTACACCTGGAGCACGTCCCCGCTGCGCCGTTACGTTGACCTCGTGAACCAGCGCCAGGTCATCGCGTGCGCTCTCGGCGAAGTGCCGACGTACCGCGCGCGTGACGCGGACCTCTTCAGCATCGTGTCCGGCTTCGAGACGCTGTACGGGGCGTACGCCGACTTCCAGCAGCGCATGGAGCGCTACTGGTCGCTGCGCTGGCTTCGCCAGGAGGGCATCACGCGCATCAGCGCGAGCGTCATCAAGGGCGACGTGCTGCGGGTCGATGGCATGCCGTTCATCACGCGGCTGCCGGGCCTGCCGGAACTTCCGCGCGGCCAGAGGCTCGAGCTCGACGTGCTCGGCACCCATGAAATCGATCTCGTCCTGGAAGCGCGCGTGCACCAGGTGCTCGCAGCGCAGACGTCGGTGGATCCGGAGGACGAGGAGATCGCCGAGGAGGAAGCCGCGACCGAGCCGGAGAACGGCGCCGCGCCGGAACCAACGGTCATCGACGCCGGCGGGGACATCGAACAGCGCGGTCCCGACGCAGCCGCGGCATCGAGCGAGCAACCTCGCTGACCTCGTGCTGACGATGCCATCGAAGACTAGCGCGATCGTGTCGCGTGTTCGCTGACGCGGTCGCTACAATCGCCCGCACTTTCCCTGCTGTTCAATTGATCAGGCCGATCGCCCACGAATGGATGTCGCCGAAGATCCGCATCACGGTGTGAAGGCGCTGCTGGCCGACAAGGTGCTGGTCATGGCGCTCACCGTGTCCATCGGCCTGCACATCACGATCCTCGCGATCCGCTTTGTCGATCCGGAACTGTTGCGCGTGCGGTCGAGCGATCCGCCGCTCGACATCATCCTCGTCAACGCGAAGAGCGAGACCCGGCCGGGAAAGCCCGAGGCGCTCGCGCAGGCGAATCTCGACGGAGGCGGCACGACCGAACAAGGGCGCCGCACCTCGCCGCTGCCGAATTCGTTCGAGATGCGCGACGGCGATGCCCTCCAGGAAGCGCGCAAGTCGGTGCAGCAGCTCGAGGAAGAACAGAAACGGCTGCTCACCGCGCTGAAGGACTCGCTGCAACTGCGTCCGAGCCCGCGCAGGGAAGCGGCGTCGGACGCCCGGCAGTCGGGCTCGGTCGAAGAAGAGATGAAGCAGCTCCTGGCGCGCTCGCAGGCGGAGATCTCCAAGCAGATTTCCGACTACCAGAAGCGGCCGCGCAAGCACCACTACATGCCGAGCACCTCGGAGTTCCGCTATGCGCGCTACTTCGAGGACTGGCGCGCGCGGGTGGAGAAAGTCGGAAACGAGAACTATCCTCCGGAGGCGCGCGGACGCTACTACGGATCATTGCGGATGACGGTCGCGATCCGCAAGGACGGTTCCGTCGTCGATGCGATTCTGGAAAAATCGTCCGGTTCGCCAGTGCTTGACCGGGCGGCGCGAAGGATCGTGATGCAGGCGGCCCCGTATTCGCCGTTTCCGCCCGACATCGCGAAGGACACGGATATCCTCGAAATCACGCGGACCTGGATTTTCACCAACGACCAGCTTGCGACCCGAAGCGCGGACCCAGCCCGACCATGAGTGCCGTTGATCAGTACGCTGTTGTCGGCAATCCAATCGCCCACAGCAAGTCGCCCGAAATTCATCTGCGCTTCGCGGCTCAGGTGAAGCAGAAGGTCGGCTACGAACGGATCGAGGCGCCCATCGACGGCTTCGAGGAGAAGGCGCTTTCGCTGCGTGACGCCGGCTACCGTGGGCTGAACGTGACGGTCCCGTTCAAGCTCGACGCGGCCAAGCTCGCCAACGAGCTGACTCCGCGTGCGCGCCTTGCCGGGGCGGTCAACACGCTGAAGTTCGACGGCGACACGATCCTCGGCGACAACACCGACGGAATCGGCTTCGTCCACGACGTCACCGAACGTCTCGAGTTCGGGTTCGGCGGCTGCGCCGTGCTCGTGCTCGGCGCCGGCGGGGCCGTGCGTGGCCTGCTGGGTTCGCTGCTCGACGCGAGTCCCCGCTGGCTTGCGGTGGCCAATCGATCCCACCAGCGGGCCGAGGAACTCGCGGAGGAATTCGGCGTCGAGGCAATTCACTTCGACGAGATTCCCGCGGAGCACTTCGACCTGATCATCAACGGAACGACGACCGGGCTGCACAACGAGGCGCCGGCCATTGATCCCGAAACCTTCAACGACTGCCAGCTGGCGTATGACCTCGTCTACGCCGCCGATCCCACCCCGTTCATGCGGCTGGCGAAGGCCAGCGGAGCGAAGCAGGTCACCGACGGCCTGGGAATGCTGATCGAACAGGCGGCGGAGTCGTTCCTGCTGTGGCGGGGTGTTCGACCGGAGACGCTGTCGGTGTATCGCGAGCTTCGTGCGCTCCTCTCGCGCGAGGCCCGCGAGACGGCCAGCACGCGTTGATGAAACCGCGCTGATGCGCACCGCGATGCGCTGGGCAGGGCTCGCGCTGGTCGCCTGCCTCGTCGTCGTGGTTGCCTTGCAGCTCTGGTACCTCGGCTGGATCGCCTGGTGGAAGTGGAACAACCCCGGCGAGACGTCGTTCATGGCGCGCGAGGAAGCGGCGCTGCGTCAGAAGAGCCCGAAGGCCGGACTCAGGCATCGCTGGGTTCCCTACGAGCGCATCTCGATCCACCTCAAGCGCGCCGTGATCACTTCCGAGGACGCGCGTTTCAGCGAGCATGAAGGCGTCGACTGGGACGCAATCGAGAAGGCCTACGAGTCCAACCTCAAGCGCGGCCGCCCGGCAAAGGGCGGTTCGACGATCACCCAGCAGCTGGCGAAGAACCTGTTCCTGTCGCCCGAGCGAAGCTATCTGCGCAAGGGCCAGGAGCTCGTCATCACGTACATGATCGAGGCGCTGTGGGACAAGCGCCGCATCCTCGAGGTCTACCTGAACGTGGTCGAATGGGGCGAGGGGATCTTCGGCGCTGAAGCGGCGTCGCGCCACTACTACGGCGTGTCGGCGGCGCAGCTCGGCGTCGATCAGTCGGCCCGCCTTGCGGCCTACCTGCCGAACCCGAAGCGCTATGGCCGCGTCCGTTCCGGTCCCTATCTCGACAAGCGCACCGCGAACATCGCACGCCACATGCCCGACGCGAACGTCCCTTAGGCCAGCGCGGCGGGTCACGGTCGCCGAGACCCGGATAGAGGGTTCTCTCGCGCTTACAATCCGACCGCCTTTTCGGGGTCGGTGGAGCAGCAGAGGGGTAGCCGGGCGATGAACGAGCAGGAAACGCTGGACCGCGAGGCGCCGTCAGGCGCCCCGTCGCGCGACCCCGAGGCCGCGCAGCGGGCGCTCGTCCGCGTCCAGAACCTGCTCGACAAGCAGCGGCGGGTCGAGTCGCTCGTGCACCGCGATGCCACGCCCGCGGAGGGACGCAGGCCGCTCGTCGAGCAGCTGGTCCACCGGCAGCACATCACCGAACTCAGGAACATCCTCGATCGGCTCCATCCGGCCGACATCGCCTACATCCTCGAAGCCCTGCCGCCGGAAGACCGTCTTGTCGTGTGGGACTGCGTCAAGGCGGACCGCGACGGCGACATCCTGATGGAGGTGAACGACGCGGTCCGCGAGACGCTGATCGCGTCGATGGACCACGAGGAACTGGTCGACGCGGTCGAGGGCCTCGAGGCGGACGAGATCGCCCACCTCGCGGACGACCTGCCCGCGGACGTCGTCGAGGAGATCCAGGAGGGCCTGACCGTCGAGGAGCGCGCGCAGCTGCGCGCCTCGATGTCCTATCCGGACGACTCGGTCGGAGCCCTGATGGACTTCGAGATGATCAGCATCCGAGAGGACGTCACGCTCGAGGTCGTGCTGCGCTACCTGCGGCGCTTCGACGAACTGCCCAACCACACCGACCAGGTGTTCGTGGTCGACCGGCACGAAGTTCTCAAGGGCGGCCTCCCGCTCGACCGCCTGCTGCTCAACGAGCCCGACACCGAGGTGCGCAAGGTGATGCGCACCGACCTGCTGACGCTGTCGCCTCTCGACGAGGCAGGCGAGGCGGCGCAGGCGTTCGAGCGCTACAACCTGGTTTCCGCGCCGGTCGTCGACGAGCGCGGGCGACTGGTCGGACGCCTCACGGTCGACGAGGTCGTGGACGTCATCCGCGAGGAAGGCGAGGAGGCGGCGCTCGGGCGGGTCGGCCTGCGCGAGGACGAAGACCTGTTCGCCACGGTCTGGAAGTCCGCGCAGAACCGCTGGCTCTGGCTGGCGGTCAACCTCTGCACCGCGTTCATCGCATCGCGGGTCATCGGGCAGTTCGAAGGCACCATCGAGAAGGTCGTCGCGCTCGCCACGCTGATGACGGTCGTGATGGGGATCGCCGGCAACTCGGGCAACCAGACGATGACGCTGATGATCCGGTCGATCGCGCTCGGTCAGGTCACCAGCGGCAACTCCCGCCGGCTGGTGCTGAAGGAGATGGCGATCGCCGGCCTGAACGGGCTGGTGTGGGGCAGCGTCGCCGGGTCGATCGCCTGGTTCATCTACCGGGACAGCCCGCAGGGGTGGCTGATCGGCCTGACGCTGCTGCTGGCGATGACGCTCAACATGATGATCGGCTCGCTGGTGGGCATGTTCATCCCGATGATGCTGGAGCGCTCGGGCCGCGACCCGGCCATCGGGTCGTCGGTGCTGCTCACCTTCACGACCGACAGCATGGGCGTGTTCATCTTCCTGGGGCTGGCCACGCTGTTCTTCCTGTAGCGCGTGGCGCGGGTTCGCGCACCGGTGCCGCTACCTGATCCGCTTGATGGTGAACTCCTCCTGGATCGTGTCCTTGTAGACACTCGCCGGGGAGGAACTCGAGATGAAGCGACGCGCGATCTCCTCGCCGACGGCGGTGTGCTGGATGATCGAGCCGTTGTCGAACTCGATCTCGAGGATCCGGTTGTTGCGGTCGTAGCCGGCGGACTTGATGCCGCCTCGGCGGATGGTCTTGCGTTCGATTGCCATGTTGCCTCCTGGATTCGGCTTCTAGAGCCCCAGTTCCTGCCAGATCGCATCGACGCGCGCCCGGGTGGCTTCGTCCATGGCGATCGGCCGTCCCCACTCGCGCTGCGTCTCACCCGGCATCTTGTTGGTCGCGTCGATGCCCATCTTGCTGCCCAGCCCCGACACGGGCGAGGCGAAGTCGAGGTAGTCGATGGGGGTGTTGTCCACGAGCACCGTGTCGCGTACGGGGTCGACCCGCGTCGTGACGGCCCAGACCACTTCCTTCCAGTCGCGGACATCGATGTCCGCGTCCGTGACGACGATGAACTTCGTGTACATGAACTGGCGCAGGAAGCTCCAGACTCCGAACATCACGCGCTTCGCGTGGCCCGGGTACTGCTTGCGCATCGACACGACCGCCATGCGGTAGCTGCACCCCTCCGGTGGCAAGTAGAAGTCGACGATCTCAGGGAAGGTCCGGCGCAGGATCGGGACGAACACCTCGTTCAGCGCGACGCCGAGGATCGCCGGCTCGTCGGGCGGCTTTCCGGTGTAGGTCGAGTGGTAGATCGGATTGCGCCGCATTGTGATGCGTTCGACGGTGAAGACCGGAAATCGCTCCACTTCGTTGTAGTAGCCGGTGTGATCACCGAACGGGCCTTCCGGCGCGGTTTCGTAACCGCGGTTGGCAGCGCTCAGTTCACCCTTCGCGTTCTCTGGATCGGGAAGAATGTGGCCTTCGAGGACGATCTCTGAAGTTGCCGGCACTTGAAGCGAGTTGCCGATGCATGCGGTGATCTCCGTGCGAGCGCCACGTAACAGCCCGGCGAACTGATACTCCGACAGTGAGTCGGGAACCGGAGTGACCGCCCCAAGGGTGGTGGCCGGATCCGCACCCACGGCAACGGCGATCGGAAAGGGCGCTCCGGGGTTGGCCAGGGCGTGATCGCGAAAGTCGAGCGCGCCGCCGCGGTGGGCCAGCCAGCGCACGATCAGCTTGTTGCGGCCGATCACCTGCTGCCGATAGATCCCGAGGTTCTGCCGTTTCTTGTGCGGCCCGCGGGTGACGACCAGCCCCCACGTGATCAGCGGCCCTGCATCGCCGGGCCAGCACGTCTGAACCGGCAGCCGCGCCAGGTCGACGTCGTCGCCCTCCCAGATCACTTCCTGCGCGGGCGCTCCCCGAACCTCGCGCGGGGCCATGTCCCATAGCGCGCTTTTCAGCATGGCCACTTTTCCGAGGGCGTCGCGGAGTCCCTTAGGTGCTTCCGGCTCCTTGAGACTGGCCAGCAGTTCTCCAACCTCCCTCAAGGCGGATACCGATTCGGCGCCCATGCCCCACGCGACCCGCCGGGGAGTTCCAAACAGATTCCCGAGCACTGGTATCGAATGACCGGTCGGCCGTTCGAAGAGCACGGCGGGTCCGGCCGCTCGCAGGGTACGGTCGCAGATCTCGGTCATCTCCAGCCGTGGGGACACATCGACGCTGACTCGGCGAAGGTCGCCCTGGCGCTCCAGCTGCCCCATGAAGTCCCGCAGATCGTGGTATTTCATGAAGGCTCCCGATCGGCGCGACGGACGGCGGGTATAATAGTGAGCGCTAACACGAAAGTCGGGGCGAGCCGTAAGAGATTGAAATGCAAGGCATGGGGCCGCCTCTTTGACAGATTCCGCGCGCTTGGCAACTCGTTTCACCCTTGCCTGACGTGGGGGTAAGCGCTCCCGCCGGGTTGACCAAGGCGAGTCGGCCCCTACAATCCAGTTCAGCCATTTGGGCTAGGAGCCCCCTCCCGTGTGCGGCGCAACATCGGCCGACTTGGTGAGGACCACGGGGGCTCCGGTGTGGTTCGGGCTTCGTGGATTCTTTCGGAACTTCCGTTCCGCCCGAACAAAAGCCGCTTGCCGGCCGGAACTCCGGCCCAGCGGCGCAAGGATGCGGCCGGAGACGCACGTGGGGCAATCCGGTCAACGTTCCAACCTGTGAATGGGGACCTGCGGTCGAGAGCCGCTGGCCGTTCCAGCATAAGGAGGCACGCAATGTCACAAGCCACGGATTATGCGCTGAGGATCACGCGGGCCGCCGGGTTCGGCTGGGTCGACTTTCTTCGGGATGTGCGCGACGGCGCCATGACCGCCACCCGGCTGGTTGTCACGCTTGCCGGCTGTACCGCTCTTCTCGCCGCGGGTGCCGTCGTCAGCAATGAAGAGGCGCGGAGCCAGCTGGTCGAGCTGCTGCCGACCTCGATCCCCTTCGTGTCGGCCGCCGATGCCGGGGCTGTCGATGAAGCGGAAGGGCGGGGCCTGGTCGCCGAGAAGGCTGCCGTCACCGATCCACAACAGAAGTTTGTCGTCCAGTACCTTGCCCGGCGTTACCGCATCGCCGACGAAGCCGCGCGAATGCTCGTCTCGAACGCGTTCGAGATCGGGCATGAGAAGAAGCTCGATCCGCTGCTCATCCTGTCGGTGGTCGCCATCGAGTCCGGCTTGAATCCGTTCGCCCAGAGCTCCGTGGGCGCCCAGGGCCTGATGCAGGTGATGACCCGCGTGCACGCCGAGCGATTCGCCGAGCATGGCGGCCACCTCGCCGCCCTGGATCCGATCGCCAACATGAAGGTCGGGTCGGAGATCCTGCATGAACTGATCCGCCGCGGCGGGTCCGTTGAGCGTGGCCTGCAGCTCTATGTCGGCGCCGGCAACATGCCCGACGACGGCGGGTACGGTGCCAAGGTGCTCGGGGAACGTTCTCGACTCGCGACCGCCGCCAACGGCAAGGTCGACGCGGCGATCGCGGCTGCGCGCGCGGCAAGCGCACCTGCCGAGCCCAAGCCCGCGGAAGCGGCCCTGCAGACAGTCCGCGTGGCGCCGCAGGTCGATGCCGCACCGTTGTCGCGGCGCGACCAGGATTCCTGAGCGCTCAGCCCAGATACCAACGCATCCGCTCGACTGCCTCTTCGAGGCGCTCGAGCGACGTTGCGTACGAGACGCGCACGTAGCGTTCGGGTGACGCGAAACCGAAGTCCTTGCCGGGCACGAGGCACACGCCGGTCGCTCGCAGCAGGGAACGCACGAACTCGAAACTGTCCTGCGAGAAGCGGCTGACGTCGGCGTAGATGTAGAAGGCGCCGTCCGGCACGACCGGCACGCCGAAGCCGACGCTGCGCAGCGCCGGCACCAGGAAGTCCCGACGGCGCCTGAACTCGGCACGCCTCTCTTCATAGACGGAAAGCGCCGCGTCGTCGAAACAGGCCAGCGCGGCGTGCTGCGCGATGGTCGACGGGCAGATGTACAGGTTCTGCGCCAGCTTCTCCAGCACGGGAACGAGCGCGGCCGGTGCAACGATCCAGCCGAGGCGCCACCCGGTCATGCTGAAGTACTTTGAGAAACTGTTGATGACGAGCACCTCGTCGCTGAGCTGCAGCGCGCTCGCCGGTGGTCCGTCGTAAGTCAGGCCCTGGTAGATCTCGTCGCTGATCACGAATCCGTTCCTTCGGTCCACCGCGGCGATCAGCTGCGCAAGAACGTCGGGAGCGACCGATGTGCCGGTCGGATTGGACGGCGAGGCGACGAGGATGCCGCCGGTGGCATCGGTCCAGTTCGCGTCGACATCCGTCGCGGAGAGCTGGAACCGCTGGGCGGGCCCGCACGGCACGAGGCGCGCGCGGCCACCGAAGGCGGTTGCGAAGTGCCGGTTGCACGGATAGCTCGGGTCCGGCATCAGCACTTCGGCGTCGCGCTCGAGCAGCGCGGCACACGCGAGCAGCAGGGCACCGGACGCCCCGGCGGTGACGACGATCCGCCGGCGGTCGACCCGACATCCGAATCGGACCGCGTACCAGTCCGCGATTCGCTCGCGCAGGGGCTCCAGGCCCAGCGCTCCCGTGTACTGGGTCTCGCCACGCTCGATCGCGGCGCAGGCCGCGCGACGCACGGGCTCCGGCGCCGTGAAGTCCGGTTCGCCGATGGACAGGTGGATGACGGAGCGGCCGGTGGCGGCGAGTTCGGCTGCCTCCTTCACGACCTCCATGACATAGAACGGCTCGATCAGGGCTGTTCGGGCGGCAGCAGCGGGCATTGGCGCTTCTCTTGTGAACGCCCGATTCTAGCGGCGCGCGATGCCGCGAGAGTTAGCGCACACTAGAGAGTTTGGCGTGGACAAAAAAAGGGCCCATCTGCCTGAACGCACCCGAGTTGGCCTAGGAGGGAGGGAGAAGAGCGCCGACTGAAGGTTTGCCGCGTTCAGGCCGTTTGACGGGCCCGCACAGATCGAATGCTGAAGGATCGCCGCGAAGAAGTCAACAGTTTGTCTAGGTCAAATATAGGAAAGGTGTTTCTACTTTGAAGTGGAGCCGCGGGCGGGGGCCGACATCGAGGCGCGCGGATAATTAAATGCACACCTGTGATCAAAGCCCACCATGAATTCCGACCACGACGACCTGCGCCGGGCGGCGCTCGAGTATCACGAGAAGCCGACTCCGGGAAAGATTGCGATCGCGCCGACCAAGCAGCTCGTCAACCAGCGCGACCTCGCGCTCGCGTACACGCCCGGCGTGGCTGCCGCGAGCGAAGCCATTCATGCAGATCCCGCGACCGCCTCCCGCTATACGGCGCGCGCGAACCTGGTGGGCGTCGTGACGAACGGCACCGCGGTGCTCGGACTCGGTGCGATCGGTCCGCTCGCGGCCAAGCCGGTGATGGAAGGCAAGGCGGTCCTCTTCAAGAAGTTCGCGGGGATCGACGTCTTCGACATCGAAATCGACCAGAACGACCCCGACAAGCTGATCGAGGTCATCGCCGCGCTCGAACCGACCTTCGGCGGGATCAATCTCGAGGACATCAAGGCGCCCGAGTGCTTCTACGTCGAGCGCAAGCTGCGCGAGCGGATGAAGATCCCCGTCTTCCACGACGACCAGCACGGAACGGCGATCATCGTCAGCGCGGCGATCCTCAATGGACTGAAGGTCGTCGGGAAGGACCTGAAGCAGGTCAAGCTCGTCACGAGTGGTGCGGGGGCAGCCGCGCTGGCGTGCCTGCAGCTGCTCGTCGAAGTCGGCCTGCCGAGGGAGAACATCTGGGTCACGGACATCGAAGGTGTCGTCTACCAGGGCCGCACGGCGCTGATGGATGAAGACAAGGCGCGCTTTGCACAACCGACCTCCGCCCGCGTGCTTGCCGAGGTGATCCGCGACGCCGACATCTTCCTGGGGCTGTCCGCCGGCGGCGTGCTGAAGCCGGGGATGGTCAAGACCATGGCGCCGCGACCGCTGATCCTTGCGCTTGCCAATCCCACGCCGGAGATCATGCCGGAGCAGGTGAAGGCGGTGCGCGACGACGCGGTGATGGCCACGGGCCGCAGCGACTATCCGAACCAGGTCAACAACGTCCTGTGCTTCCCGTTCATCTTCCGCGGCGCGCTCGACGTTGGCGCCACCACGATCACGACTGAAATGGAGATCGCCGCGGTCCGCGCCATCGCCAGCCTCGCGCAGGAGGAGCAGAGCGACATCGTCGCGTCGGCCTACGGCATCACCAACCTCAGCTTCGGCGCCGAGTACCTGATCCCGAAGCCGTTCGACCCGCGGCTGATCACGCGCATCGCGCCCGCGGTGGCGCAGGGAGCGATGACGAGCGGCGTTGCCACGCGTCCGATCGCCGACATGAACGCGTACCGCGACCAGCTGCAGCAGTTCGTGTACCACTCCGGCACCTTGATGAAGCCGATCTTCACCACGGCCAAGAACGCGGTCGCGTCCGGCGGCCGGTCGCGGATCGTCTACGCCGAGGGCGAAGAGGAACGCGTGCTGCGCGCGGCCCAGGTCGTGGTCGACGAGAAACTCGCCCGGCCGATCCTCATCGGGCGGCCGTCCGTGGTCACGGAGCGTCTCGAACGCTTCGGCCTGCGCATGCGCCTCGACGCGGACTTCGTGCTTGTCAACCCGGAGCACGACCCGCGCTACCGCGACTACTGGGAAACCTACCACGAGCTGGCCGCGCGCAAGGGCGTGACCGCGCAGTACGCGAAGATCGAGATGCGCCGCCGGCTCACGCTGATCGGCGCGATGATGATCCACAAGGGCGACGCGGATGGCATGGTCTGCGGGACGTTCGGCACCCACGGACTGCACCTCGGCTACGTCGACCAGGTCATCGGCCGCCGGCCGGGAGTGGGCTGCTACGCGGCGATGAATATCCTGATGCTGCCCGGGCGCCAGCTCGCGCTGGTCGACACGCACGTCAACCTCGAGCCGACCGCCGAGCAGTTGGCGGAGATCACGGTCATGGCGGCGGAGCAGCTGAACCGCCTCGGCATTTCCCCGAAGATCGCCTTGCTGTCGCACTCCAATTTCGGATCGAGCGACAGCGCGTCCGCGCTGAAGATGCGGCGCGCGCTCGCCCTGGTGCGCGAGCATGCCCCCGAGCTCGAAGTCGACGGCGAGATGCACGCCGACTGCGCGGTGGACGAGGGCATTCGACGCTCGCTGATGCCGTTTTCGACGCTGAAGGGCGATGCGAACCTGCTCGTGTGCCCCAACATCGAGTCCGCCAACATCTCGTACAACCTGCTGAAGACGACGGCGGGCAACAACATCGCGATCGGTCCCATCCTGCTGGGCGCGGCGAAGCCGGTGAACATCCTCACGCCGTCCGCGACCGTGCGCCGCGTCGTGAACATGACCGCGTTGACCGTGCTCGAAGCCAACTCCGTCCGGCAGACGGAACTCCTCTAGACCATGACCTGGGCGCGCGCGCTGCTGTTTGCCGCCACCGCGCTGTTCGCGCCGGTGAGCATCGCGCGCGACGTTGCGCCGGCCGTCGCCGAGGTCCGGGTCGACGAACTGCCGGCCGAAGCGCGGCAGACGCTGGCGCAGATCAGGCGCGGCGGCCCGTACGCGTACAGGAAGGACGGGGCGGTGTTCGGCAACCGCGAGAAGCGGCTGCCCGCGCAGCCTCGCGGCTACTACACCGAATACACTGTGAAGACCCCTTACTCGAGGGACCGCGGAGCACGGCGGATCGTCGCTGGACGTGGCGCCGATCGCAACCCGGCGACCAGCGGCGAGTACTACTACACCAACGATCACTACAACAGCTTCCGGCGGATCCTCGAATGACCACGCGCCACGTCGAACGGCTGGAAGACCTGCCGGGCCACTGTGTGCGGTCGCTGCGTGGAATCGGCACGGAGCAGCTGCGCGCCTGGGCGAGGTCAGCCGAGCACCGCTTCGTGCTTGCGGACCTGTCGGGCTGCAAGGACAAGCCGTCGGCGCTTCGCATGCTGGGTCACGCGTTCAGCCTGCCGAGCTGGTTCGGCGCGAACCTCGATGCGCTCTACGAATCGCTGACGGACGAAGACACATGGGCGATCGGACGCGGCGCCGTCGTGGTGCTCGACCCGCTGCCCTACACCGAACGCTTCGGTGTCGATGAGCGCGACGCGCTGCTCGATGTCTTCCGCGACGTGGCCGAGCACTACGCGGAAGCCGGCGTTCCCTTTCGCGTGTTCTACCGCTAGCCAGCGCAGCGACAGGGCGGGTGCGGTCAGGCGAAGTCGCCGACCGTCGCCTGGAGCGTGGCGAGGGCCGCGAGCCCGGCGGTTTCCGTCCTGAGCACGCGCGGGCCGAGCCGTGCGAGCTGGAAGCCAGCGCGCTTCACGAGGGCGAACTCGTCCGCATCGAACCCGCCTTCGGGACCGACGGCGATCGCGATGGGTCCGCGGGCAGCCCCTGCGATCTCGACCAGCGAACGAGGCGCGTCGGGCTGGAGCACGAGTCCGGTGGCTCCGGCACCGCCTTCCGCGAGCGCGGAAGCCAGGTCGCCGAACGCTGCGATGGCCGGCACGCGGTTACGCCCGCACTGGCAGCAGGCGGCGATCGCGATGTCGCGCAGCCGATCGATCCGCCTGGAAAGGCGGGCCGCATCCAGCCGGACGACGCTGCGTCGCGTG
>Ga0209254_10000913_pt1 | contig 25914 bp, 28 predicted proteins | sample FrelakmetDIP11DI_FD_187148 | JGI IMG/M metagenome (GOLD analysis project Ga0209254, IMG submission 187148) | Freshwater lake sediment microbial communities from the University of Notre Dame, USA, for methane emissions studies - DIP11 DI (SPAdes)... | ecosystem: Environmental > Aquatic >...
CTACGTTTGCATCAGGCTGATGCAGCGCGCCGCATGGCGGAGGTGTTGGCGGGCGAGCGCGAGGCTCGCGCCTATCTGCTGGACGCAGATGATCCCGGCATGGGAAAATCGGCTTCGTTTCTGGCGGCGGTTGCCGTCTCGGATGTGCGTTCGGTGATCATTGTCGCGCCCAAGACTGTGGCCGATGATACGTGGACTTCAACCAACGGCGAGATTCGGCGCTGCTTGCCGCAGGCTCGCGTCGTGCGCGGTGTGACGGATACCCTCAAGCATGCTGCCGAATCCCAGCGTTTGACCTTCTTCGTCTTGCACTACGAAGAACTGCTGAATGAAGACAAGGTCGCGGCACTGGCGGAAAGATCATTCGATTGCCTGTGCCTGGACGAGATTCATTTCATCAAACAGCGCGCCGGGCAGGAACCCACAAATCGCCGCGAAGCGCTAGAGAGGCTGCGGGCGGCAGCGCGTACTGCAATTGGTCTAACCGGCACACCGTTGGTCAATGAACTGGCTGAACCGATGTCATTGTTGCAGACGCTCAGCCAGCACGCGCCGCAGTTCGATCATTCGCGGCTGAGCAATCGTCGCTTGCGTGACATCGCGGATGTGTTTGAGGCGCTGCTGCCGGTTGTTGTGCGCCGTCGCAAGCAGGATGTGCTGCTGCATCTGCCCAATTGCGATGTTCGCAGTGTGGCAATTCCGCTGCCCGTCGACCTCGAGGCAGCGATGCGCGATATTTACGGCTGGCCCCGATCGCGTGCCTCTCACGCGCTGGTTGAATTACGCAAACTGGCGACGGAGGCCAAATTACCCCATCTGCTGCAGCGCGCTCAGGCCGCGCGCAAGTTGTTGATTTTGACCTACCTTACCGACGACGTATCTGAAAAGATCGCCATTTATCTCGACGAATTCATGCCGCGCCAAATCGCGCACATCAACGGTGCGACCTCGAAAGATGAGCGCAATACGCTGCTGGCTGCCTTTCGGACTTCTGAGCAGCTGCGTGTGCTGGTCGGCACGATTGGCACGATCGGCGTTGGTCTGACGTTGTTCGATCCGTCGCGTGCAGATACCGCCAATGAAATCATCGTCGCTGATCTACCTTACACCTGGGCCGAATTCGAGCAAGGCATTGCGCGCCTGCATCGCGAAGGCCAGAGGCAAATCGTCACTGTCGAAGTGCTGCAAACGACAACGACGCTCACGCTGCGTGATGGTACGGCCCAACTCACGCTTGATGAGCGCATCTGGGCGTTGATTGAAGGCAAACGCGAATTATCCGATGTCGCTATCGATGGCAAGTATGACACGGCCGACGCCGCTGCCAAGGTGCAGAAGGCTTTGCGGCGCTGGCTGCAACAAGCGCGTGACGTGGGCGTAGAACCGTTAGCCGTTGAGCGCCGTTCGACGGTGCAGAGTGAAGCGCAGAAATGGCGCGGCGAAATAGGACGCTTGCGCGGCATGAGCGCTGCCCGGGCCGATGAAGTTTTTGCCGATCCAGAGTACACACATCAATTCCTGGTTCATCTGGAGACATCGGGTGCCGCTCAATTGGCGCATCAATGGCTGCGCGGCAAGCTGGCCCTGCTCATGCGTCCTGATTTGAACGTCGTCGATATGGGCTGCGGCCTTAATCCATTTGCCGATCTGCCCTGTCACGTGATCGGATTGGATCGTCATGATCGTCCCGGTCAATTGCGCGGCAAGTTAGAGAATCCGCCTCTGCCGGATCATTCGGCGGATGTGTTGATCTACAGTCTATCTCTGTATGGTACGGCAGATGATCTGTTGGCTTACTTCACGCACGCAGCGCGCATCTTGCGGGGCGGCGGTCACTTGTTCATCGTCGAGCCGGCTACGGCGTTCAGTGAGGATGGCTTGAAGCGGTTCGTCGTTGGCGTGCATCAATTCGGATTTGAGATGGTGGGTAGCGTAAAGGAATTGCGAGGTGAGGACGAAACGCTACTCAAAGCGCTGCATCTCACCTTGACAGGTGAAACTGGTCGACCTGCACCATCCCTTTTGGAGCGAAAGTGAGGTTCAAAGAAGCCCGGCGATGAGCCGGGCTTCTGTCGTCTACGCTGCTTGAAAGTAGACTCTTCCCCAGTACGGCTCGATCGCTTGATTGGCAAGCCGAAAATCATTCACAGTATAAGGTTGATCGTTCAGCAGGTCCTGCCACGATCCGTTCGCCGAAAAGGGAACATCGACGGTTTGTGTCTGCGCAGAGAAATTCAGGACGATGATGAAGCGCTCCACGCCGCCATCCTCGGCATTCCCCCAGCGATGGAAGATCAAGACCTGCTTGTCCACGTCCACTCCGTAACCCGCCGGATTGAATTGCGTTTGCCACGTCTCCCAGTTGTCCGGGTAGATGTTGTCCGATCGCAGGCCGGCGTGTGCCTTCCGCATCTCGATCAATTTCCGATACAGCGCCAGTACCTGCGCGCCGATCTTGTCGCCCGGATAATCCCAGTGCAGCGGGCGGGGCTTCACGCGGCGGCTGCTGCCTTGATCATCTTCCATCAGCCAGTAGTCTTCGGCAAACTCCTGACCGTTTTGGATCATGGGCGTGCCCGGCGCGGTGAGGAGCGCGATCGCGAACGGCTGCGTGCGATACCACTCCATGGCGCCGGCGTTGTTGCGCGCGCCGGCCTGCCAGGCCACGTGCGCGTGATCGTGGTTGGTGAGATAGATAGTCGCGACCTTGCCGGCATCCAGCCCGGCGTGATTGTTCAGCGCCCTCATCAAGCGCGCGTCGACGCGCCCATTCCACAAGCAGTCAAAGCACAGTTGATACAGCTCGTTGTTCCAGTAGCTGGTCGCGCCGGTCACGTTGGCGATGTGCGCGGCCGACAGATCGAGGTGCTCCAGCGTCAGCGACAGGTTGTGACGTCCCTGCCGGCTGTCGTGTTCTTGAATATCTCTTAGCAGCTGCGGCAGGCCGCGCGCGTCGTTCTCGATATAGAAGTTGACCGTGTTGTCGAGGCGGATGCCGTCGATGTTGAAGTTGTCGATCCAGTACAGGCAGGCATCACGAATGAACTCCTGGGTGCAGCCGTTGTGATAATCAAGATCAAGCAGGCCCGGGAAACTTCCGCCAAAAGTGCCGACGTAAGGGCAAGCCTCAGGGTTCTGGTACAGCCAACGATAAGGAAAACCCTCCGCTTCGCCGCTGCTGGGATTCATATCGCCGACGTGATTGAACACGCCGTCCATGATCACGTGAATGCCGCGCGTGTGACATTCGCTGACTAGCCGCTTCAGCCACGACAACCTCTCGATCGGCGCGCTGATCGCATTCGCGTAACGGTATTCCACCGAGAAGTAGAGGTAGGGCGTGTAGCCCCAGTTGAACCGCTGGCCCGGCCAGGCCGTCCACGGCATGAATAGGATCGCATCGATGCCCAGCTCGCGCTGCAGATAATCGAGTTTGTCGCGCACGGCATCCAGCGGCGCACGCGCGCCGCGGTATTCGTCGGTGAAATCGTCGATCATCAATTCATAGATGATCAAATCGCGCAGGTGCTGGCGCCCGCCGGTCAACGGCGCCACGCCCAGTTCGCGCGATCGGCCGCCGATGACGAAGCCGGCATTCTGATGGTCGCGGCCGCCGTAACGTGCGCACGGATCGCTGACCTTGCGCTGTGTGCCATCCTTGAAAGTAACCAGGTACTTGTACTCGTAGAAACCGGCCGGCAAGGCAACGGCGGTACGATAGCGCCACACCCAGCCTTTGGGATGCGGCTCGCGTGTCAACTCGGGCGCAGCAGCAAACTCCCAGTTTTTCTGGCCGAGGTGTGCCTGAAAAGTCCCGGCGACTTGAATGGAGGCAATTTGCGGATCGCCGTAGCCGGCGACGACGCGGCCATCTTCAGGCGCGGCTTGATGCTGCGTGGGATCTTTGGATCGATCGGGGAAGAATAGCTTGAATTCCGCCTGGTCACGCTGGCGATCACTGCCGACGGGCCAGGCCCCAAATTTCTCTGACATGTACATGCTGACGTCTCCTCTTGCAATGCTAGGCTGCCGAATAGTCTACACCCGATCGCGCGATTGAAGCAAAACGCCGGGGCTTTCACCGGGCGTCGTCGAACGAGAGCCGTCCCGCTATTTTCCGCGTGTGTACCACGTGCCACCGGGGCCGTTGAAACTGGTGCCCTCGCCCCACAGAACATGCGCCGTTCCTCCCGAATCTACGGCAATCTCAAAATAGTCGCCGTAAGGAAAGGCATAACCGTTCGGGTTTTTGTATGGCGCGCCCGATCCCAGATCGGACAAGCGCACCGGCGTGCTCCAGGCGTCACCGCTGTTCGTCGTGCTGCGATACCACGTGTTCCAGGCGTGGGGAACGTCGGTGCTGCCCAGCCGATCATCCTGCCACGCGACCCGGAAATCTCCGGCAACAGGGCCGGCCGCCAACGCGGGAAAAGCGTTGTTCACCCCCGTCGCGCCGATTTCCTGCCGCGCGCTCCAGGTCGTGCCGTCGGTTGAGGTGCGCACCCACGTCTTCTGCGGCTGCCCGGCGACGTCGCCCGCATTGTAAGCGATCATGATCTTGCCCGCTTTGTCGATCGCGAGTGCGGCGCTTGGCCCCAGGAATCCCAGATAACAGCCGGACGACCAGGCGCACGGCGGCACCTGCTGGGACGTATCGATACGCTGAGTTATCCATGTCTGGCCGCCGTTGGTGGACTTCACGATATTGACGTGCGCCGGGCCGGTGTAGTCCTGGCTGTAATCCGTGGCGGCAAAGTAGACCGTGCCGTTGGGCGCGACCGCTCCGCCGGAGTGGAACCAGTAGCGTGTGTCGTTGTTGGTCTTGATGGGCTTGGAGAACGTCGCGCCGTAATCGTGCGAGACCGCCACATAGGCATCGCTGGCGTTGAAGGCAATGTACACATCTTTCCCGCTCGGCGAGATCGCCAAGATTGGTTTATCAGACCAACTGGGCTTGCCCGCCTTCGTCGTGATCGCGATCGGCGTTGACCACGTATCGCCGCGATTGGCTGACTTGACGAACCTGACGCCGGGCACATAATCGTTCAGCCAGGCTGCATAGATCACGCCGTCGTTGGCCACCTCAATCTCGGGATCGTTGTGGGACTTGCGATAGGGTGTCAGAAACTTGTCGGTCTGCCACGTCGCGCCGCCATCGCTCGAGCGACGGAAGATGATCCACGGTCCGGCGCATCGATTGCACGGCTCCGGTCCGTCGTAGCGCGTCGTCAGTTGATACACGTAGGACAAATTGCGATCGACGGCGATGGCGGGCTCCCAGTCGTTGCGGTCGCCCCACACGCGCTCGGCGTCAAAGCCCGCATTCAGCGCCGAGGGGGTCGGCTGCGTGACGACCGTTATCTGATCGCTCTGCATAGCGCCGGGTGGGCGCGGCTTCGCTTTGCCGAGCGGGTCTGTGGCAGAATTGGCCGCCAGCCAGCCGATCGCAAAGGCGGCCACTAGTCCAACAACTATCAAGGTGAAGACGAGCGTGGACCTGCGGCGACGTGTGGTGAACATGACAACCTCCTCGTGGCTATTGTCGTTGTTCGTTCACATCAACTCTACCCACTGTACACGCCAGGCTGGCGCAGCGTACGGCTCAGGCCAGTAATCGACCTCGCGGTGAATTTTACCATCAAGTATCTTGTAGAATGAAACGACCGCGACGGTCTGATTCTCCCACGTCAGCACCACTTCCGAGGCTGCTTGATCGCCCTGTACGATCACGCGCTTGACCTCGGCAGACCAACGGCCAGGATAGTTGGCATTCAACGCTACGAAGTTCTCTCGCCCACGAATGCGCTCGTTCGATTGTGGCCATTCGCAGACATAGTCGTCGTGCAGCAGCTCGCCCGCGCCGGCAAAGTCAAAGTGTCCCATCCTTTCCCAGAGCTCGACGATGAGTTGGCGATTAGCGTCTTCGCTCATGCTTCTGCCCCATATTTTCGTTCGACAAACGCTTTGGCCTCGTGCGCCAACGCCAGCCACTTCTTCTTGGCGCTGCTGGCTGGCTCTTTGATTTTGATCCATTCCTTCATTGGACGATTTGCGCCGGAGGGATCGAAGGTCGCGCCGTGCTTCGCCTTCAGTATCTCCTGCACCCGATCGACGCCCAACTTCACCACGAGGTCTTTCTTGTACAGTCCAGCGAAAGGCTTGCCACTGATTTTCAACACAGGCACGCCGAAGAGATTGCCCTCGGTAATACGCGGATCGGTGAGTAGTTCATTGGCGATGGCACTGTAAGTTTTGTGATCAGGCATTGTCTCATTCCTCAGAATGAAATGGCGGGCCGCGGCAGGGCCAATCGAGAGATCAGACGTCTACGCTGATCCTTCCAGCCAGAGCAATGCGAAACGAGAACAACTCCGCACGCATGACGCCCTTCCGCACAGCAGGATCGCTGTTCACGATCGCTTGTGCCTGTTCCTCTGATGCGGCTTGAAAGATCGCGATGCCAAACGTGCGGGGAGAGTTATCCTGTGTGCGGCCAACGAGCAGCATCACGCCCTGCTCGGTCAATGCTTCCAGATGAGCCAAGTGCTCACTCACAATCGCCTGTTCTTCTGGCGTCGGCCCAACGGTCACCATCTCAAGACGGGTGGGCAAGAGGCGATAAAGATAGTGGTTCATGGCCACGCTCCGCAGAAGGTACTGAAAGTGTAGCACATCGCTCCCAGAAAAATAAACAGCGGTCAATGATCGTCTCGATCATCAACCGCTGTTCGTGTCGACGTCCGGCTCGCGCACCGCTGCGGTTCCCCAGGAGAATACGATCCGGTCAAACCGGTCTATGGAAAGTGCAGTGGACGCGTGAGCGATGCGGTCACCGGCGCAGACTTAGGCAGCAATGTGCCACGTATTGTGCCGCAAATCCTGGAAGACGCTATAGGTACCATCGGCGCAGCGCACTTGAAAGTAGTGACGATCCAGCTGCCCACCGTTGCGCCGCGAAGCCGTCGTCCAGCAGCGCTCAACCGCTTCCACCTGATACTCGTGCCCGCGCCAGACAAAAGTGCGCGGAAAATAGCCGAAACGCCGCGATCGCATCTCGATCGCTTCTGCGCCGCGACGTGTCACACTGCGCCGCTTCACAATCGGCTTGGCATTAGATTTGTGATTACCAAACAGACTCAGACTCATGATAGACTATCTCCTCTTCACCGATGGTGGTAAATTCGCGGCGCGCACTTGGTGCGGCCGATACGACTTGTTGCGAGGCCGAGTAGGTTGCGACTCCCGGGACGCTCTGATAAGCCTGCGGCGGCGTCAAGATCACCGTGGGTTGCGGCTGGCTGTACGCCCGATCGGAATGACGCGGCGACTTCACGGCCCAACCGACCACCAGCCCGATCGGCAGCGCTGCCATTCCGCCGAAGATCACGCCCGCCATAAACGCCAGTGTTTGCTCGCTCAAACGGCTGCCGACGACGCCCCCGGCGACCAGAATGAAGGTGACCATGCCTAAGGCAACATACCACGGCCAGTATTTCATTTCTCATCGATCGATGCCGGGCAGCGCGTAGATAGCGCTGTCGAGCACAGACAGTGGACGATTCGCGCGGGAAGCAGAATTTGGCGCCATCGGACGTCCCGATTGTATGATCTCGTCCCCACGAATTCCCTGTGACAGTTGATCAACACTCGTTTGAATCTCACCCGCCGAAACGTATGCCGCTTGAAAGCGAATCAAGCCGGGGCCATAGACCGCGACGAAGTCGCCACGCCCCGTCAACCTCTCCGCGTTTGTACCGCCGACTCCGGCCGCGACACGCGCATCCTCGGCACTCACCACATGGCCCACCAGCCTCACCGGGAAGTTGGCCTTTATTAGCGGTCCAATGACGGCGCTCGAAGGTTTCTGTGTCGCGCCGATGACGTGAATGCCCGCCTCACGGCCACGCTGCACCAGACGCCCCAGGCTTTCCAGGATAGCCGGTCCACCCGTTTGAACGAGATCGGCCAACTCATCGATCGCCACAATCACGCGCGGATCGGTCACACGCGATCGATCGCGCTGCTCCATCAAATTCACAAGATCGTGCAGCGCTTGCACCGCCTGATCGGGCTGCGTAACGATCGGGCGTAGCAAATGCGGCAAGTCCGCCATCGGTTCGAAGGCGCGGCCCTTGGGATCGATCAACACGAATTGCATCTGGCGGCGATGCTGCAACAGCGCCAGTGACATGATGATCGTCTGCATCAGGGCGGTCTTGCCCGATCCGGTCGTGCCTGCCAAAAGCACGTGAGCCACGTCCGGTGAAGGCAGGCGGATCAACAGCGGCGCGCCATCGTCGGCCAGGCCCAGCACTGCGGTGCCGAATGGAATGCGCGAAGGCGGAATGCGCGCACAAAGCGGAAACAACTTTAGCGGTTGTGGATCGGTGCGCGGCACTTCAATGCGCACAGCATTGCCCTGCGTCGTCACGCGCGCATTCGGCGCACCCAATGCCACCGCGATTTCGCGCGACAACGACTCGACGCGGCTGATCTTTACTCCGGGATTGGTCTGCAAGAGAAACTGAACCCAGCGCGGCGTGACGTGGCCGCCGGTCACACGCGCCGGGGCCTTGTGCTCGTGTAACACCATCTCAATTGCATCTGCTTTGGATTCCAGTTCACGCCGTTGCATGGGATCGTCTCCTCGGATTTTGTCGAAAGCGGCCTGAGTGGAATGAAATGAAGTCGAAGAGCGCGGCTACGTTCACCGGCCTCCTTCGACTCCGCTACGCTCCGCTCAGGATGCCTGCCTGTTGCCAATTAGTACACACGCCGAATCACTGCCACAACTCGGCCTTGAATCTCGATGTTCGTTGGATGGGTATAGATCGGGCCGAGGGTGGGATTGGCTGGTTGCAGTCTCACGCGATCCGGCTCAAGGTAGAAATACTTCAACGTCATTTCATCGCGATCGACTAAGCGGGCGGCCACCATGTCGCCGTTCTTTGCCTCCGACTGCTTCTTCATTACCACGATGTCGCCGTCATCCACCATCGCGTCGATCATCGAAGTGCCGCGCACCCTGAGTGCAAACAGACCGTCTTGCTCCGGCACGATGTCGCGCGTGAGTACCAGTGCCTCGTGCGCCAGATCGGCAAAGACCGCCGTCGGCAGGCTGGCGCCGATCGAGCCGACGAGCGGCACTGCGAAAGCATCGGCGTTCATCAGGCGCAAGCCGCGCGGTGTGGCGCGATCGCGGCTGATGAGGCCCGCTGCTTCCAATGCAGTGAGGTGATAGTCCACCAGCGATTTGGTGGACAAGCCCAGGCCGCAGCGGATTTCTTCATAGGTCGGGGGGTAGTGATGCCGCGCCATGAAATCCTGAATGAAGTTGAGAATCGCCTGCTGTTTGGCTGTAAGGGGTTTCATATCTGTCCTTTCGACGAGCGAGTGGAGGTTGGAATACTGTTTGTGAGAGTAGAACGCTCGTTCGAGTGTATTATAGCACGTTTGTTCTAGTGTCAATAGAACGATACCTTAAAAAAACGCGAAAACGCCCAATCGGCTGGATCAAACCGATCGGGCGTACACCGCAGCGTAAGTCAATTGCTATTGCTGTTTGTTGGGATGTCGAATCACGAGGATCACTTTCCCTTGAACCTCGACGTTCTTGGGATCAGCGATGATGGGTTGCATGGTGGGGTTGGCGGGCTGTAGGCGCACCTTGCCTTTTTCTAGGAAGAACCGCTTCAATGTGGTCTCTTCGCGATCTTTGAGCCAGACTGCTACGAGGTCGCCGTTGTCGGCTTTCTGGCGCTGCTGCATCACCACGATGTCTCCGTCGCCGATCATCGCATCGACCATCGAGTTGCCGCGCACCTGGAGGGCGAAGACATTCTTGTCATCGACGGGCAGTAGATTGCGCGTAAGTTCGATCACCTCGTCGCCGAGGATGGCGAAGTCAGATCCTGGAACAGGCATTGGTTCACCGGCGGCGATGCGACCCAACACGGGAATTCGCACGGTTTCGACCGGTGCCATGTCCGGCGCCTCGTTGACCAGCTTGATCCCGCGCGAGATCGTCTTGTCGCGCGCGATATGCCCTTGTTTTTCCAGGACATTGAGGTTGTAATTGACGACTGATGTGGACGATATCCCCACCGATTTTCCGATCTCGCGGATGGTGGGCGGATACTTCGTTTTGCCCGAAAAATCACGGATGAAGTCCAGAATGGCTTGCTGCCGGCCGGTGAGGGTCATGATTCCTCCGATGATAACCCCAACTTATCCCAAAAATTACCCAAGGATAACCCAAATTTTCACCGCCCTGCACGCGACGGGCTGGTTATCCCAAGTTTATCCAAAAGATTTCCCAAATCCTCTGGCATTATAACCGAACAATTGTTCTGTGTCAATAGGTTATCCTCTTGACAAGTATAGAATATAATTCTATACTTATACTATGCCATATCGGGTGACGGAACGTGGAGAGAAGCGACGAGAAGTGCGACGTGCCAGGATTGTGGCTGCGGCACGGCTGCTGTTTGCGACACAAGGCTATGATGCAGCCTCGTTGCAGCAGGTGGCAAAGGAAGCAGGAACATCGATCGGTAATTGCTACTTCTACTTTCGCAGCAAAGAAGACTTGTTGCAGGCCGTGATTGAAGAAGTCAATGCCGAGATTGGGCGCGAGATCGATGCGGCCATCGCTCAGGCTCCGATCGGCCCGTCGCAGCTTGCGGCAGCCATCGATGCGGGGGTGTGGGCGTTGTTGAGCCGAGCGACCGTGGTGAAACTAGTCTTGGACGAAGCTGCGAATCCGGCTCTGCGTGAAACCGTATCCTCGATTTATGTGACACGGGTGCAGCGCTTCTTTGAAGCTGCGCCGGAGTTGTTGCACGGACTTGATCGCGATTTAGTCGCGTATGCGTGGGAGGGTGCGCTGTACAACGTCATGCGCGCAGCATTGGCCGATGCGGTGACTGCCGATGCTGATGAATTGTCGGCGTTCTTGATCCGCTGGAACATGCGGGCCCTGGGGTTGAGCGAAGAAACGATCGAGCAGGCACTGGCTGAGGTCAAGGGAGATAAGCCGTGAGCAAGATACTCAATTCGCCGTCAGGGTTGTTGCGGTTGGAAGGCGCGGTGGTGTTCACCATCGCGCTGGTATTGTATGGTCGTCTGGACAGTGATTGGTGGTTGTTTGTGCTATTGTTTTTTGTGCCTGACGTGTCGATGATCGGGTACGTTATCAACACCAGGATCGGGGCAACAATCTACAATCTGGTGCATGTTTACGCCTTGCCAGCTATTTTGGGGCTGGTGGGGTTGTTTACGATCAATGCGTTGCTAGTGTCGGGGAGCCTAATCTGGTTTGCGCACATCGGGCTCGATCGCTTGCTGGGATTCGGGTTGAAGTATCCAACAGTGTTTAAAGACACACATTTGCAGCGCGTCTAACCGGGTGTCGTTCGATTCCAACCGGGCCAGGTGACAACTTGGCGGGTCCGCCCCTCAAGTAAATTCTCATGATTTGATCTGAACTTGGCGAATACCTGAGAGGTATAATGTACGGCACTTATCTTGATTCTCGGGTGGTCGAGAATGCCCCCTCTGCTAAAGTACATCACTCGCCGGTTGCTCATTGTCCCAGTGACACTGGTGATCATTACGCTGGTCCTATATGGTTTCGCCATGCTGGTGCCGGTAGAGGAACGCGCACAAGTGTATTGGCCGCGCAATATTGACCCCGAGGCTTTGTCGTTTGATCAATATCAAAAGATAATTGCGCGCATCATCCGGGAGCGCGGTCTGAACGATCCATTCCCTATCCAGTATCTCAACTGGCTAGGCAATCTGGTGCGTGGCGAATGGGGCTATAGCACCAATTTGCGGGTATGGGTCTTCGAATATGTTCAGCGGCGCATTCCGGTGACCTTGGAACTGACGCTGTTTGCCGTGCTCTTGTTCATCCCGCTGGGTATCGTGAGCGGTGTCCTCGCCAGCCGCTACCACCGCGGACGCGTTGATCATAGTTTCCGCGCCACCGCTTTCATCGCGACTTCAGTTCCGCCGTTCATTTTGGGGTTGATGATGATCTCGGTGTTCTACGTGGGTCTGCACTGGTTTGCGCCAGGACGCCTGAGCTCTTCCATCGAAGCGATTGCCAGATCTGCGGCTTTCCATCCTTTTACCGGGTTCATGACCGTCGACGGTGTATTGAATGGCCGACTGGATGTGACGGCCGATGCCTTGCTGCATCTCGTCATGCCAGTGGTGGTAGTGGCGGCGCTGCCGTGGGCCACGGTGGCACGCGTCACGCGCGCGGGGATGATCGAAGAATCTGGCAAAGAGTACGCCATAGCCGCGCAAGCGCGCGGCGTGTCGCAGCGCGCCATCGTCTGGCGGCATACTCTGCGCAATACGTTGTCACCCGCCTTGACCGCCGGCGCACTCTCGGCCGCTACGTTAGTGACAGGCATCTATGTGGCCGAGATCATATTCAACTTTAAGGGTGTTTCGGAACTGATCGGTGGCGCCGTACAGACTCATGCTTTGGATATAGCGGCGGCGCTGGGCTTTGCCGTCTATAGCGTGGTGCTGGTGCTGGTGATTATGCTCCTCCTGGATATTTTGCAGGCGATCCTTGATCCGCGCCTGCGCGAAAGGATCGACGCATGAGAACGTGGCGCCGGTTCTTCTCGCATTGGCAAGGCTGGCTGGGCCTGGGGCTGGTTAGTTTTTTCATCGTTGTGGCGACACTGGCCCCATGGATCGCGCCGCCGGATGATCTCGCCAATCCGGGCGACTTCAAAGTGGTGGGCCGCCGGACCGATCGACTTCCGCGCCCACCCAACGCTGAGTTGCCGCTGGGCACGGCCGCCGGCCAGATCGATGTTTTCTATTCGGTGGTCTGGGGTACCCGGGCGGCGTTGCGGTTTGGCTTGATTGTGGCCGGGAGTGCAGCCACCATCGGCGTATTGGCGGGGGCTGTCAGCGGCTATGCGGGCGGGCGAGGCAGTGCCATCACGTTGCGTATCACCGATGCGTTTCTGGCCTTTCCGGTGCTAGCCGGCGTGTGGCTGTTTCAGTTAGTGATGTTACCGTTGCTGGGCGCCGACCCCACGCCAGTGATGGCGTTTCTCGCCGAGTCGAACATCACGCCGGTCATGGTGGCGCTGATTGCCTTTTCCTGGATGCCTTACGCCCGCTTGATCAATACCGGCATCACGCGCTTGAAAACGGCCGAGTTCGTGCTGGCTTCGCAATCATTAGGCGCCGGTCGCCGCCGCTTGATCTTCCGGCATTTGTTGCCCAATTCCATTTCGCCGGCTATCGTGCTGCTGGCGCGCGATATTGGCGGCATGGTGATTCTGGAAGCGGCCTTCGTGTTCATCGGCTTGAGCAGCGGAGGCCCCTGGGCGGAAATGCTGGTCAATAACCGCAACTGGATAATCGGCGTCGCCGGCAACCCCCTGACTTACTGGTGGGTTTATCTACCGCCCACCATCGCGCTGATTCTGTTTGGCATCGGCTGGAACCTGTTGGGCGATGGCCTGAACGATGCGCTCAATCCACGCGACCGCTAACCTCCTCGAACGGCTTCCACCACCCGATCGCCCAGCCAGCCTTCCTCGGATCCGATCCATTTAAGGGCGTACGATTGTCAGCATGATCAGGTAAGTTGAAGCGCCGACGGGGCGCTGCGTTTTACGTTTTACGTATTACGCAATATAATCAATTTACCCACTCCATTTTCAGGAGCACACCCATGCCAGGCCCCAACCTCGATCTCACTGAAGAACACAAACTGATCCGTGACACCGCGCGCGATTTTGCGCAGAACGAAATCGTGCCTATCGCCGCGCACTTTGACGAAGCAGGCGAGTTCCCGCGCGAGACGATCAGGAAGATGGGCGCGCTGGGCTTGATGGGCATCGAAGTCCCCGAAGAGTATGGGGGCGCTGAGATGGATACGCTGGCCTACGTGCTGGCGATGATTGAGATCGCCAAAGCCGATGTGAGCCACAGCACGATCATGTCGGTGAATAACTCGCTCTATTGTCACGGTATTCTGAAGTTCGGCACGGAAGCACAGAAGCAGAAGTACGTTTCGCCGATTGCGACCGGCCAGAAGATCGGCGCGTATTCGTTGACCGAGCCGATGAGCGGATCGGATGCGGGCACGATGAAGAGCCGCGCCGTGCGCGACGGCGATCACTACGTCATCAACGGACGCAAGAGCTGGGTCACCTCCGGCCCGGTGGCCGACTACCTCGTGCTGTTCACGATGACGCAGCCGGAGTTAAAGCACAAGGGCATCACGGCGTTCATCGTCGAAGCCGATCAACCGGGGTTCATTCGCGGCAAGAAAGAACCGAAGTTAGGCATTCGCGCCTCGGCCACCTCCGAGATTGTGTTTGAAGATTATCGCGTGCCCGTTGAAAACCGCTTGGGTGAAGAAGGCGAGGGGTTCAAGATTGCCATGACGGTGCTGGATGCCGGCCGCATCGGCATCGCGAGTCAGGCATTGGGCGTGGCCGAGGCCGCGTTCGAAGCAGCGGTGAGTTACGCGAAAGAGCGCGAAGCCTTCGGCCAGCCGATCGGGCAGTTCCAGGGCATACAGTGGATGCTGGCCGATATGAAGACGCGTATCGAGGCGGCGCGCTTGTTGATCTACAACGCGGCTTTGGCGAAGGAACGCGCGAAGCACGATGGCAGCCGTTACACCCTGGAAGCCAGCATGGCGAAGTTGTTCGCCAGCGAGACGGCGATGTGGGTGACGGAGAAAGCCGTGCAGATTCACGGCGGCATGGGCTACAGCAAGGAACTGCCGCTGGAGCGCTACTTCCGCGACGCGAAGATCACCGAGATCTATGAAGGCACCAGCGAGATTCAACGGCTCGTCATCGCGCGGAATGTGCTGGGGATGAAGTAAATCATCGCATCCTGAGCGGAACGAAGTGTCGTCGAAGGATGCGCGTTCTTCGACTTCGCTGCGCTCCGCTCAGAACGCTGTGTGAGATGCTTTCATGAAACGTCCGTTCGCCGTAACTCTGTTCAGTCTATTAGTGTTATTACTGGCGGTTTGGAATGTCCTTCAAATCTTCAGCGTGTGGCAGCGCTATGATTTGATGCGCACGCTGGACTTGAGCACCGAAGCCAACCTGTTGATCGTCATCGGGACGACTTGGGCGATCGGGTTTGGGTTGGCCGCGTGGGGCCTGTGGCGGCTGCGAGCGTGGGGGCGCACGTGGATGTTGATCGCGATTGTCGTCTATCAAGCCCAGCAATGGATCATGCGCTTCACGCTGGTGCGCTCGTCCGATGAAGTCATGCGCCGCCCGGCGGATGCTTTTCTGTCGCTGTTGAGCATCGCTGTGGTGTGGGGTTTCCTGTTCATTCCGAAAATTCGCCGATTATTTCAGGCGTAAAACGTGAAACGTAAAACGTAAGGGATCAGATTACGTTTTACGCACACCTGCACTGCACCAAACGCAGTGCGGTGCAAATGTTACGCTTTACGCGCAGCGGGGTATTCATGTCCACAATTGATCCTAAGATTCAACGTCTCTATGAACGGCGCGAGCAAGCCAAGCAGGGCGGCGGTGCCGATCGGGTGGAGAAGCAGCACGCGCAGGGCAAGCTCACTGCGCGCGAACGGATCGATCTGCTGCTCGACAGCGGCTCGTTCCGCGAGCTCGATATGTTCGTCCAGCATCGCGCCACCGACTTCGGCATGGAAGACAAGAAGTACCTCGGCGACAGCGTCGTCACCGGCTGGGGCACTATCGAGGGCCGGCTGGTCTACGTTTTCTCGCAGGATTTCACGGTGTTTGGCGGCAGCCTCAGCCAGGTGCATGCCGACAAGATTTTGAAGGTGATGAATCTGGCGCTGCGGAACGGCGCGCCCATCATTGGGCTGAACGATTCCGGCGGGGCGCGCATTCAAGAGGGCGTGGTGTCGCTGGGCGGTTACGCCGATATTTTCTTGCAGAACACGTTAGCGTCGGGCGTGATTCCGCAGATCAGCGCGATTATGGGGCCGTGCGCGGGCGGCGCGGTTTATTCGCCGGCGTTGACGGACTTCATCTTCATGGTGAAGAACTCGTCGTACATGTTCGTCACCGGGCCGGATGTAGTGAAGACCGTGACGCACGAAGATGTGACGTTCGAAGAACTGGGCGGCGCAAGCGTGCACAACAGCAAGAGCGGCGTGGCGCATTTTGCGGCCGACAGCGAAGCCGATTGTCTGTACATGATCCGCAAGCTGTTGAGTTACTTGCCGCAGAACAACATGGAAGATCCGTTGTTCCTCAAGACGCAGGACGATCCTTTACGTATGGAAGAAGCTCTCAACTCGATCGTGCCCGACAGCCCCAACAAGCCCTACGACATCAAAGAAACGATTCAACTCATCGTCGACGACGGGCAGTTCTTCGAAGTGCATGAACACTTCGCGATGAACATCGTGGTGGGCTTCGCGCGGTTGGGCGGCCACTCGATCGGGATTGTGGCGCAGCAACCGCAGGTGCTGGCGGGTGTGCTCGACATCGACTCGAGCGAGAAAGCCGCGCGTTTCATCCGCTTCTGCGATTGCTTTAACGTACCGATCATCACCTTTGAGGATGTGCCCGGATTTTTGCCCGGTATCGGACAGGAGCACGGCGGCGTCATTCGATCAGGCGCAAAGCTGCTGTACGCCTATTGCGAAACAACCGTGCCGAAGATCACCGTTATCACGCGCAAGGCGTATGGCGGCGCGTACTGCGTGATGAACAGCAAGCACATCCGCGGCGATCTGAATCTGGCGTGGCCCACGGCCGAGATCGCGGTGATGGGGCCGGAGGGCGCGGTGAACATCATCTTTCGCGAGGAACTGCGCAAGGCCGAGGACCCCGTTGCCAAGAAAGCCGAACTCGTCGCAATGTACCGCGAGAAATTCGCTAATCCCTATGTAGCCGCCGAGTGGGGGTACATCGACGATGTGATCGAGCCCAAGGAAACGCGCCCGCGCTTGATCAATGCGCTGGAAATGCTGCAAAACAAGCGCGATTCCAATCCGCCGAAGAAGCATGGGAATATTCCGTTGTAGAAGTGTGGCATTGTCACACCGCACTGCACGCAGTGGGTGCATGTGTTCCCGCGTGCTTTCAGCAGGAATCCAAGGGCCTTGCCAGCGATGGAACTAGATGCCCGATAAAAGCACTCGGGCATGACGGTTGAATAGATATGTTTCCTGTCACCTACAAGAATCGGTTCGTTTACAAGGTGCAAGCCCATCCGAGCTGGACGACGAACAGGCTGCGTGAGTTTCTCGCTCAAGGTCTAGCGAGAGAAGGAGCAAGACAAATCACTGTTGACGATATGGTGATTCGGTTCAATGGCGATCCTTGGCACTGGGGGATTCGCTGGCATTTTTTTCACGCGATCTCGAAGGGCAAAATTGCAGTTAATTATCAGGGTGAGCGTGTAGGCGTGGTTTATCAGATTAGTTTCATTGACCGCTTTGCCTTGTTCCTAGTACTCATAGGGTTTGTCGGGGTCATGTCATTTGTCCTTCCTGGATCACCTTTCTGGCTAAGTCTGAGATACTTTGTTATGGCGTTGTTCTGGTTTGGGTTGTTCGTCGGCGGCGGGATAGCATTTCATTGGTATCGCTTCAACCGGTTCATGCAGCAGCAGTTACAAGAGTTTTTTAGCTCAACCGATCATTTTGGCGTGCAAAGCAAGTTAATCACTTCGCGCTGACTTTTGCAGTCAAGGGAATTTACTTCATGTTCCGAAAAATCCTCATTGCCAATCGCGGCGAGATCGCCTTACGCATTCAACGCGCCTGCCGCGAGTTGGGCATTCACACCGTCGCCGTCTACTCTGATGTCGATCGCAATGCGCTGCACGTGCGTTACGCCGACGAAGCGTATCTCATTGGGCCGGCGCCGTCGCGCGAATCGTATCTGCGCGCCGACAAGATTCTGGAGGTGGCGCGTAAATCCGGCGCGGATGCGATCCATCCCGGTTACGGTTTCTTAGCCGAGCGTGAAGACTTCGCGCAGGCGTGCAGCGACGAGGGGATCAAGTTCATCGGGCCCAAGCCATCCGCCATTGCGGCGATGGGCGACAAGGCGGTGGCGCGCGCGACCGTGCAGAAGGCGGGCGTGCCCGTCGTGCCCGGCACCGAAGGGGAGGGCGGTCTGCGCGACGAAGAGATCATCGCCATCGCGCCGCAGATCGGTTTTCCGCTGCTGGTCAAAGCGACGGCGGGCGGCGGCGGCAAAGGGATGCGGCAAGTTGATCGGATGGAGGACTTACCCGGCGCGTTAGCCTCGGCGCGGCGCGAAGCGGAAGCGGCGTTTGGCGATGGCGCGGTCTATCTGGAAAAATTGGTGCAGGGCGCGCGCCACATCGAGATTCAATTGCTGGCCGATGAGCACGGCAACGTGATCCATCTGGGCGAACGCGAATGCTCGATTCAGCGTCGCCATCAGAAGATCATCGAAGAGTCGCCGTCGCCGGCCATCGATGCGGACTTGCGCGAGCAAATGGGCAACATCGCGGTGAAGGCCGCGCAGGCCGTCGACTATCACAACGCGGGCACGATCGAATTTCTGCTCGACAAAGACAAGAATTTTTTCTTCCTCGAGATGAACACGCGCCTGCAAGTGGAGCATCCCATCACGGAGATTGTCACCGGCACCGACATCGTGAAGGAGCAGATTCGCATCGCGCGCGGGCGGCCGCTGCGCTTGAAGCAGCGCAACATCAAACAGCGCGGCTGGGCGATCGAGTGCCGCCTCAACGCCGAAGATCCGTTCAACAATTTCATGCCGTCGACGGGCACCATCACGCGCATCGAACGCCCCACCGGCCCCGGCGTCCGCATCGACAGCAGCATGTACGAAGGCTACGAAGTCACGCCCTATTACGATTCGCTGATCGGTAAATTGATCTGCTGGGGCGAGTCGCGCGCCGAGGCCATCATCCGCATGCGCCGCGCGCTGAGTGAATATCGCATCATCGGCGTGCGCACCAACATCCCGTTCCATCAGGCGATGATGGATAGCCATCGTTTCATCGGAGGCTCGTTCGATACGACGTTCGTCGAAGAGCGCTTTGAATTGGAACGCGAAGAGCGCCCAGAGGATGAGCGCATCGCGGCCATCATCGCCACTTTGGTGGAGCATCAACGCGAGCAGCACGCGGCGCAGGTGGTGCGCCGCAACGAGCGCGACACCAGCAACTGGAAGTGGATCGCGCGTTGGGAAAGGATGCAGCGATGAAGTACGTCACCACCATCGGCGAGCGGCAATACACGATCGAGATCAACCGCGACGATCAGATCGCGATCGACGGCGCGGCCTATCCGATCGATCTGCGCGCCATCGACGAAGCCACTTTCTCTTTGCTCATCGACAACGCCTCGCACGAAGCGCTGGTAGAATCCACCAACGGCGAAATCCAGATCCTGCTGCGCGGACGCCTGTATACCGCTCGGGTGGAGGATGAACGCGCGAGTCGCCTCAGCCGTTCGGCTGGCGTGTTGCACACCGGTTCCGGCGAGGTCACGCTCAAATCGCCGATGCCGGGCTTGATCGTCTCGGTGGTGGTGAATGAAGGTCAAACGGTGAAGAAGGGCCAGACCGTGATTGTGCTGGAATCGATGAAGATGGAGAACGAACTCAAGGCCCCGCGTGACGGCACGATCACGTCGATCAAAGTCTCGCCGCGCCAGAGCGTGGAGCAGGGACAGCCGCTGGTGGTTTTGACGTAGCGCTAATTCCAGATTCGTTTAGGACTTGGTCATGCCCGAATGCTTCTATCGGGCATCCAGTGTCACGATAAGCGTATTACGCTGGCAGTGTTTCTGGATTCCCGCTTACAACATGCGGGAATGACCGCGCAACGGGATTCTGTAAATTGACTTGGAAAATGCACTAACGCAAGATGCAATATAATCAAGAAGGGTGGAGATAATGAACCCTATGCTAACCGCAGATCTGAAAACTCACTGGCCGACCATCCGCCCGCTGCTGACCATCCGCAATGAACGTGAGTATGATCGCGCCGTGAAACTACTCAATGAGCTACTGGACGAGATCGGAACGAATGAACGTCATCCCTTGTATAGTTTTATGGACACGCTCGGCACCCTGATTGAGGCTTATGAAGAAGAACATTATCCAGTGCCGGCCAGTAGTGGCGCTGACATGCTGCGCTATCTAATGGAAGAGCACAGCTTGTCACAGTCTGATCTATCCGAGATCGGCTCGCAAGGCGTCGTTTCAGAGGTATTGAACGGCAAGCGGGAATTGAATATCAGGCAAGTGCGCGCCCTCGCCAAGCGTTTTCACGTGTCGCCAGCCGTGTTCGTCTAATCGGGCACAACACAACCAGGCCCCGCTTGTGATCTCGATCACTCAGATCACAGTCATCCATCACTTGTTGAATTGTCCCCCAGGCATCACAATTAGCCCGAAATTTCCTACGCCCGATCGGGCGTGAAGAAAGACGCACTATGTCTGAAGGTAAACCGCAGAAAACAGAGCAGCGTAAACCTCGCTTTGCCACGTCATCCGATATCGAACTGAAGCCGTACTACACACCCGCCGATGTCGCCGCCGATCCCGATCGGGATATTGGCAGGCCCGGCGAATTTCCCTACACGCGCGGTGTGCAGCCCACGATGTATCGCGGCCGCTTCTGGACCATGCGCCAATACGCAGGCTATGCCAGCGCGGCGGAATCGAACCGGCGCTATCGCTTCCTGCTCGATCAGGGGCAGACGGGTTTATCGGTCGCGTTCGATCTGCCCACGCAGATCGGCTACGACGCCGATGATCCCATCGCCGACGGCGAAGTGGGCAAGGTCGGCGTGAGCATCTCATCGCTGCGCGATATGGAATTGCTGTTCGATCAGATTCCGCTGGACAAGGTCAGCACCAGCATGACCATCAACGCGCCCGCCTCGGTACTGCTGGCGATGTACATCGCGGTGAGCAAGCAGCAGGGCGTGGCCTCGAAGGATTTGCGCGGCACAATCCAGAACGACATCCTGAAGGAATACATCGCGCGCGGCACGTACATCTTTCCGCCGCAGCCGGCGATGCGGTTGATCACCGACATCTTCCAGTATTGCACCAAGGAAGTGCCGCACTGGAACACGATCAGCATCAGCGGTTATCACATCCGCGAAGCCGGATCGACCGCCGTGCAGGAAGTGGCCTTCACGCTGGCGAATGCGATCGCGTACGTGGAAGCGGCGCTGAAGGCCGGCCTGAACATCGACGACTTCGCCGGACAACTCTCGTTCTTCTTCAACGCGCACAACAACTTCCTCGAAGAAGTCGCCAAGTTCCGCGCGGTGCGGCGGCTGTGGGCGCGCCTCATGCGCGATCGCTTTGGCGCGCAGAAACCGAATTCGCTGAAGCTGCGCTTCCACACGCAGACTGGCGGCTCGACGTTGACGGCGCAGCAGCCGGAGAACAACGTCGTGCGCGTGACGCTGCAAGCAGTGGCCGCCGTGCTGGGCGGCACGCAATCGCTGCACACCAACTCGCGCGATGAGGCGCTGTGGCTGCCCACTGAAGATAGCGTCCGCATTGCCCTCCGCACGCAGCAGATCATCGCGCATGAATCGGGCGTAGCCGACACGATCGATCCGTTTGCGGGATCGTACGTTGTCGAGAGCCTGACCGACGAGATCGAAGGGCAGGCGCGCGCCTACATTGATCGCATCGATCAGATGGGCGGGGCGCTGAAGGCGATCGAGGCCGGATACATTCAGGGCGAGATCGGCGACGCAGCGTATGCGTATCAACGCGCAGTCGAGCGCGGCGAACAGATCGTCGTGGGGATGAATCAATTTCAGGTGCAGGAAGAAGTGCACCTGGAACGCCAGAAGATCGATCCCGCGATCGAGTCCGAGCAGAAACGCCGCCTCGCTGAACTGCGGGCGAGCCGCGACAACGCCAAGGTCAGCGAACTGCGTAAACAGTTGGAGAACGCGGCGCGTGGCACGGATAACCTGATGCCGTACATTCTAGCCTGCGTCGAAGGTGAGGTGACATTAGGCGAGATTTGTAATACACTTAGAAGTGTATTTGGCGAATACCAGCCGTCAGTTGGAATCTGATTGGGAGGAAAAATGACGCATGCAACTTTGACCGCTACGATCTGGCGCGAAGCGCAGGCTTACGTTTCATTGTGCCCTGAGCTGGGTGTGGCTTCCTGCGGTGACAATCCTGATGAAGCGTTAGCTATGCTGAGGGAAGCCGTCGAGCTGTATCTGGAGAATGCGCGGGCACTGGGTATCTGGGAAGACGTACGACCAGCCCTTGAGTCCCCCAGCCGCTTTACCACGTCGCTCGAAGTCGCGCTGCAATGAGCAAGCTCCCATCGTTATCGACACAGCAGGTCAGCAGAGCACTTCGCCAGGCTGGATTTGTCGATGCACCGGTGCGCGGCAAGGGGAGTCATACTGCGCTGACGAAAATCGAGCCGGATGGCACGACACGACTGGTCATCGTCCCCGATCGCAAAGATATTCCGATCGGAACCCTGATCGCCATCATCAAACAGGCTGGTCTGACACGTGATCAATTTCTTGACCTGCTGCGCTAAATCCACTGAGGGGTAAATGGATGAGTGTCAAACGAATCGATCACATCGCCGTTGTCGTAGATGACATCGACACGGCACTCGCTTTCTGGCGCGATGCGCTGGGGATGGATATGACGCACCTCGAAGAAGTGAAGGAACAGGAATCCATCGTCGCGTTTTTGCCGACGGGCGGCAGCGAGGTGGAACTGGTGAAGCCCACCACGGAGACCAGCGGCGTCGCGAAGTACCTCGCCAAGCGCGGCCCCGGCATGCATCACATCTGCCTGGAAGTGGACAACCTCGAAGAGATGTTGGCCGACATGAAGGCCAAGGACGTGAGGTTGATCAACGAGACGCCGACGATTGGCGCAGGTGGAAAGAAGATCGCGTTCATTCATCCGTCCAGTGCGAACGGGGTGTTGGTGGAGTTGTATCAGAACGCTTGAACGAAGGATGAGGGCGGAGGAATGAGGGATGAAGCCCTCGTACTCGAGCATTCTTGTGTTCCGGTAGCGGCGAGTCAGCGAAGGGGAGAGGTTTCCTTTCGCTGATTTTTATTTGAAACGAAAGGTTATTACAACGGCTTAGAGAAAATGGATGAGCCAAACGTTGAAAGTTGTGATCTCCTCCAAGCACGTATCTGTCGCAATTAAATACAGCCGGGAGTTTTAGAACTGATTTCTATTTGTAGCCGAAAAAGCGTATAATCTTTCTACTACGGCATCGAGGTGAGTGAACTCATGGAACTACAAGCTCGAGACACCCAAACCAAGGTGAAACATATAATTCTTTCGCAATACTTGGACACGTGGGGGGGAATCATATTTAACTCGCTACGTTCTTCAGCATTATCGAAGCAGAGCCACGGACAGAAATTCGACATTCATTTTGTATATGTTGATTGCTTTGCCTACATGGGTAGATACGCATGCGATGCGGATGAAGATAACGGCATTGTGTACGGCTCACCGATCATTGGCATCAAATCTCTGGAGAAACTATCTGAAACTGCGCGCAAGGCGGGAATTTCAATCAGAGTTAATTCCATCTTGATTGAAAAAGATACCAAAGCATTTTCTGGATTGAAAGAAACTCTTACGAATGTTGGCCTAATGCAAAGGGTCAAAGAAACTACAGACTTTCGAAATCTCAAATCTGGTGAGATCGCCATCGTTAATGCTGACTCTACAACACTTGCGAAAGAGCTGGTAGGTTACACTACAGAAAAGTATACCTGGGCATTTTATCTACTCGATCCACGCGGGCCAAGTGGTATTCCTTATGACTTTGTTCGTGCAATTGTCTCACAAGATCGTCACGACGTCATGATAAATCTAATCTATTTGGACTTGCTGCGGAAGTCTGGTATGTTGCGAAACCCTGATCTTGACCCGCAACATCAACAGCTAGTTGAGAATTGGACGAGAGCCTATAATGATCCAACGTGGAAGAACATAGTACTTGAACTCGAAGAGCACAAGTATTTTCGTGAAGCGCTCATGGGTGTGCCTTTAGATGACATGGAAGAAGGCGATTTGCTTGATGACGAGCAGTTATCCCAGATTAAAGAACAAAAACTTGTTGAACTATATGATGCAAAGCTATGCGAAATGGATCCAAGGCTTGTTGTCAAGCTCGTGAATCTAAAATTTTCGTTGCGAGAGCGAACACTGTTTTACCTGTTCTTGACCACACATGATCCTACAGGTGCTCTGTCAATGAATGAAATCCTCTACGAGGCGAAATTGCTAGAGCATGAAATGCGGTTTCGACGTTGGTACAATAAAGTCACAGCGCCCCCACCAGGCCAACTATCCTTGGGCCTATCAATCGAGCCACCTAAACCTGTACGGAATGAACCTGAGCGACCTGCCCAGGAGAATATAGCAGGCGACCTATATACTCGATTTTCAGGGAAGACCTTGACTCGACGAGAGATATATCGAGCACTTGCTGAGGATCTATACTTTGCTTCGGAAGTTGACGGTGCGATTCGTCGACTTAAACGAGAAGGTCGAGTGCGTTTTCAAGGAGATCTATCACACGACACTTCAATAACCTTTGTCGCAAAGTGATTTTGATACCTCCATTATATTTGACCTGCTTGCATATAATCGAACGTATGTGCTATTATCTCTTTAGATGTTTGGCGGGGGTGATAATCTATGGCTACCAAATCTAGCATCGAGTGGACCGAATCCACCTGGAATCCCTTGACGGGCTGCACCAAGATCAGCCCTGGCTGCAAGCATTGCTATGCCGAGCGTATGGCGAAGCGTCTGCATGCCATGGGCCAGCCCAACTACGCCAACGGGTTCAAGTTGACCCTGCATCCGCAAGCCCTGGAAATTCCGCTGGGCTGGAAAAAACCGCAGATGATCTTTGTCAACTCCATGAGCGATCTCTTCCACAAAGATGTGCCAATAGATTTCATTCAGCAAGCCTTTGATGTGATGCGCCGCGCTGACTGGCATCGGTTTCAAGTGTTGACCAAACGGGCAGAGCGTTTGCTTGAACTCGATCCGCAAATTGAGTGGCAGTCCAATGTGTGGATGGGCGTCAGCGTCGAGAATCAAGACTACAAGTATCGCGTTGATTTGCTGCGGCAGACTCACGCCAAGATCAAATTCCTCTCGCTTGAGCCGCTGTTAGGGCCATTACCTCGCTTGAATTTGAAAGGCATCAACTGGGTCATCGTCGGCGGTGAATCTGGGCCGGGCGCGCGGCCTGTGCTGGAAGAATGGGTGATCGACATTCGCGATCAATGCAAAGCCAAGCGCGTGTCGTTCTTCTTCAAACAATGGGGCGGAGTGCAAAAGAAACGGGCAGGGCGATTGTTGCAGGGGAAGATCTACAGCCAGATGCCCGAACCAGATTGGATCGGTGCAACGGCTTGAACGCGTAGCGACCGTCTTTCTTTCGGCATACGAGCGGATCGTTGATGTGATCCGCTCGTTCGTTGTCTCGCTGATTCCGTTTTCCCCTGTGGTACAATCGTTTCACTCCCTCTTCAGGTGATTCAATGGATTTGCTTCACGGGCTTTGTCCTCTGAGCAAGCGTGTGCGATGGTATAATCTCATTGGTGCATTTTTCCAAGGAGTAACACCATGACTACTGTTGCGCTTAACCTTGATCTCCCTCCCCAGGAATATCAACGCTTAGTTGATGCGGCGCGCGCGCGCCAGCGCCCCGTTGCGGAAGTCGTGCAAGCCGCGTTGTCAGAATGGCTGGCCAGCGAGGAACGGCTACAGCAGGCGCGGGCCGTGATGCGCGAGTTTGGCCAGGGTCTGGGGGGGTCGGCTACAGGTGATATTGCGCGCCGCCATGACGACTATCTGTATTCGCGCGGCTAGGCATGAGCAAAGTCTTTG
>Ga0209254_10000914_pt1 | contig 25904 bp, 22 predicted proteins | sample FrelakmetDIP11DI_FD_187148 | JGI IMG/M metagenome (GOLD analysis project Ga0209254, IMG submission 187148) | Freshwater lake sediment microbial communities from the University of Notre Dame, USA, for methane emissions studies - DIP11 DI (SPAdes)... | ecosystem: Environmental > Aquatic >...
TGAACTGAACTGAACTGAACTGAACTGAACTGAACTGAACTGAACTGAACTGAACTGAACTGAACTGAACTGAACTGAACTGAACTGAACTGAACTGAAAGGCCCGCCGACTGCAGCCTACAGAATCGAGCCCGGCTTTTCGCCGTGCTCGTAGACCACGTGGGCGCGGCCGACGATCAGCAGGTCGAGCTTGCCGATCTGGCCAAGGTCTTTATTGGTGTAGGGCAGCTTGTGCAGCACGTAGCGCATGGCGTTCAGGCGCGCGCGCTTCTTGCAGTCGCTCTTGATCACGGTCCAGGGCGAATCGGCGGTGTCGGTCTCGAAGAACATGGCCTCCTTGGCCACGGTGTAGTCTTCCCACTTGTCGAGCGAAGCCAGGTCAATCGGGCTGAGTTTCCAGTGCTTGAGCGGGTGGCCTTCACGCTCCTTGAAGCGGCGGCGCTGCTCCTTGCGGCTGACGCTGAACCAGAACTTGATCAGGTGCACGCCGCTGCGCACCAGATGGCGTTCGAACTCGGGCGCCTGGCGCATGAATTCGGCATATTCGGTATCCTTGCAAAAGCCCATGACGCGCTCGACGCCGGCGCGGTTGTACCAGCTGCGGTCGAACAGAATGATCTCGCCGTGGCTGGGCAGGTGCTGCACATAGCGCTGGAAATACCACTGCCCCTGTTCGCTCGCGCTCGGCTTCTCCAGCGCCACGACGCGGGCGCCGCGCGGGTTGAGATGTTCCATGAAACGCTTGATGGTGCCGCCCTTGCCGGCCGCGTCACGGCCTTCGAACAGGATCACGACGCGCTGGCCGGTTTCCTTGGCCCAGGCCTGCAGCTTGAGCAGCTCCACCTGAAGGCGGAATTTTTCCTTCTCGTAACTGGAGCGGCGCAGCAGGTTCTTGTAGGGATAGCCGCCTGAGCGCCAGTCGGCCGCAAGCTCCTCATCGGGGTTGTCCTTCTGGTCATCCAGGCGGGTCTTGCCGGTCAGGGCGCTGCGCAGGACCTTCTGGTCGTCCGGGGAGGCTCCCTCCAGCATGGCACGCAGTTGCATGGCGCGTTCGGCGGGGGTTCCCGGCGCGTCGGGTCGCAGCAGTTCGAGCGCGGCGGCAACCGCCTTGTCCTGCGCGGCCAGGGTGGCCTGGGCAGCCACGAATTTCTCCAGGGCGCGCGGCTGGGTGGACGGCGCCCGGTCGCCTTGGGAGGCCTTGCGCACCGGCTCACGATCCACCGGCTTCGCCGGCTTCACCCGGGCAGGGCGTGCCGGTTTGGCACGGGGGGTGGCAGCGTTGCGGGCTTTGGGTTCGGTCATGAAGCGTGTTTTCCTTGAATTCAGGGGGTCAAATCAGCCGCAGGAAGGCTTGAGTGTGCGACCGGCAAAACCTCGACTTTGCGCCTGATGGCCTGCCTGCGGTTTGATGTTTGTCAAAACCTCGTCACTGAGCTGTCACACCGGCCAGACCACGCCGTTGTCGTTCAGGATGGCATCCAGCGGCACATCGTGCGACTCGGGTTCAAACTCGTCCAGATAGCCCTGGATGTAGCCCAGGCCGACCGTGAAGGGTCGGGGCTGCAACGCGGCCAGGGTGCGGTCATAGAAGCCGCCGCCATAGCCCAGGCGGAAGCCGCCGGGGCCGTAACCCACGCAGGGCACGAAGAGCAGCGTGGGCACGATGATCTCGGTGTCCTTGGGCTTGGGGATGCCATAGGCGTCCTCTTCCATCGGGCAGCCGGGGTACCAGGCATGGAAGGTCAGGGTCTTGTGCTGCTTGTTGACCACGGGCAGGCCGATGCGGCGCAGCGCGGGCTCGTCGAGCAGTTCGCCGTCTTCCTTCCAGCGGTGCAGCGCCGGCAGCGGATCAAACTCGCCCTTGATCGGCCAGTAGGCGCCAATCACCGTTTCGTGGCGCCCCACGAGCCAGATCCGCATCACGCGCTGAAGGGTTTCTGCGCGGTCCAGCCGGTCCGGAAGGTTCAGGCGTTGTTCAATAAGGGCCTTGCGAAGGGCGCTCTTTTCATCTGACTTGTCCATAATCTCCACATGCAATTCACAAAGATTCTGACATCCCCGGGACTTCCCGTCCTGAAATCCCTGATTTGCGCCACCCTGGCGCTGGCTTTTTGCGTGCCCGCCTGGGCGCAGGGCAAGGGTGACGACGTGCTGCTTGAGATGCAGCAGACGTTCAAGAGAGGCGACAAGAAAAGGCTCACGACGCTCTTGCCACAGGCGCGTGGCCATGTGCTGGAGCCCTGGGCAGCGTACTGGGAGATCAAGGCCCGCCTGGGCGAGGCTTCTGCCCAGGAAGTGCAGGACTTCCTGACGCGCTATGCCGGCACCTACCAGGAAGACAGGCTGCGCAACGACTGGCTGCTCCTGCTGGGCCAGCGTCGCGACTGGGGCAACTTTGCCGCCGAGTACCCCAATTACCGGATGGGCGACGACCGCGAGGTGCGCTGCTACGCCCTGCTGGTCGAGCATCTGAAGAACCCGGTGCTCGACGCGCGCCTGTCCGACGAGGTGCGCAAGAACTGGTACGCGCAGCGCGACGCCGACGATGGCTGCACCGCTGCGGCCGACCGCCTGGTGGGCAGCCAGAACCTCACGTCGATGGACGTCTGGCGCAAGGCGCGGCTGGCCACCGAGGCCAATCGGCCGCGCGCCGCGCGCGACGCGGTGCAGATCGTTGCCCCGCAAGCGGTGGGCATGGTGACCGACCTGAACGCGAATCCGGCGAATTTCCTGTCGCACAAATACCTGGCTGTGCGCACCGTGCGCAAGGAAATCATCACCCTGGCGCTGATCAAGCTGGCCACCAGCGACGTCGATGCCGCTATCGAGCAGCTGAACAGCAAATGGGCGCTCCAGCTCACGGCGGAAGAACGCAACTGGGTGTGGGGAGTGATCGGCAAGCAGGCTGCCACCCGGCTGTCGGACGCCGCGAACGGCTATTACGCCAACGTCACCAGGGACACCGACCTCAACGACGAAATGCTGGCCTGGAAGGTTCGCGCCGCCTTGCGCCAGGGCCAGTGGAAGACCGTGCTGGCAGCCACCCGCGCGATGAGCGAGGAAGGGCGCGCCGACCCGACCTGGGTTTACTGGCGCGCGCGCGCCCTGCTGGCCGGCGTACCGGTGGCAGAGCGTGTCCTGGTAGAGCCCGGGCCGGCGGCCACGCCCGCGGACGCCGCCTCTGCCACGCCCCCCGCCACACCCCTTGCGACGCCCTCATCGCGCCATCGCGGCGAACTCCAGGAGGCGCGCCAGCTGCTGGAGTCCATCGCTTCGGTGCACGGCTTCTACCAGAAGCTCGCGATGGAGGAGCTGGGCCAGCGCATCACTGCGCCGTCGCGGCCCGCTGCACTCACTGCCGCCGAGAAAGACGCGGCGCGACAGAACGCAGGACTGTCCCGCGCCCTGTACGCCATTCGCATCGGCCTGCGCCCGGATGGCGTGCGGGAATGGAACTACAGCACCAACCTGCACACCAAAGGTGGCATGAGCGACCGAGACCTTCTGGCCGCCGCCGACCTGGCCTGCCAGAACGAGGTCTGGGACCGCTGCATCAACACCAGCGAGCGCACCAAGTCGGTCATCGACCTGGAGCAGCGTTTTCCCATGCCGTTCCGCGACGCGGTGGTCAAGCGCAGCCGCGAGATCAACCTCGACCCCGCCTATGTCTACGGCCTGATCCGCCAGGAAAGCCGGTTCATCATGGACGCGCGCTCGCACGTGGGCGCCTCGGGCCTGATGCAGGTCATGCCCGCCACGGCGCGCTGGACCGCCAAGAAAATCGGCATGGCCAGCTTCACGCCCGACCAGATCAACGACCGCGACACCAACATCGCCATCGGCACGGGCTACCTGAAGCTGGTGCTCGACGACTTCAGCGGCTCGATGCCACTGGCCGCCGCCGCCTACAACGCCGGCCCCGGACGGCCCCGCAGCTGGCGCAACGGCCCCACCATGGAGGCCGCGATCTGGGCCGAGAACGTGCCTTTCAACGAAACCCGTGACTACGTCAAGAAGGTCCTGGCCAACACCACCAGTTACGCGGCCATCCTGACTGGCCAGCCCCAGTCACTCAAGACTCGCCTGGGGATGGTGGGGCCCCGCGATGCAGGCCTGGCACAGGCGGAAAACCGGGATTTGCCTTGACAAAGGACTGGCTCACTCCCCCCACGGCAACATCAGCGTCACCATCGACAGCTTGGCAAACTCCGGTTCGAATTCGTCGATGATGGCCTGCGGGTCCGGGCAGAGCTGGCTGTCCGAGATCACGCCGAACTGCACGCCGCCGCCGTAGCTCAGGATGGATACGCCCAGGCCTACGTCGCCCGACTGCGGCACCCAGGCCAGGCTCTGCTCCAGCGTGGCGCCGCAGAACTTGAGCTTCTCGCGCGGGCCTGGCACATTGGTCATCACCGCGGTGGTCTTCTTGCTGAACAGGTTGAGCATCGCGTCCTGTGCCGGCTTGGCCAGCATCCCAGCCACGGCCAGCAGGCCATAGGCCATCAGCGGCTGGGTGCCCCCCTTGAGACCCTGCATGCGCCGGCGCACCTCGTACACGCGCTCGATGGGATTGTCGATGCCGATTGGCAGCACCAGCGGCGCCAGGCCGAAATGGTTGCCGAGCTTCCAGGCGTCCTGGATCGGCCGCAGGTTGACCGGAATCATGGCGCGGATCTCCTTGCCCTTCACGCTGTCGCCCTTGGCTTTCAGGTATTCACCGATGGCCCCAGCTACGCAACTGAGCAGCACGTCGTTGACCGAGCAGTTCAGCGCCTTGCCGACGGCCTTGACCTCGTCCAGCGGAATCGGCTGGCACCAGGCCACGCGCTTGGCGGTGCCCGCCTTGCCCTTGAGCCGGGTCTTTGAATCGTCGGTCATCAGCGCCAGCGCCGCAGCGTCGCCGAGCACGTGGTAGGCGATCTTGGCCAGGTCCGCCGAGCCGCTGACCCCCTTGCCGGGCTCGCGCAGGAGGTGCAGCGACGCCGCTGCACCGTCGCCCGCTGCATCGAGTGCCTTCACGGCCATGTGGGCCAGGGGCTCGACCAGGTTGTGGGCGACCCAGTCCTCGGCGCTTTCTGTTGCGTGCGAAGGCACGTGGACAGGCGGCTCGGCGCCGCCGTCGACCAGCGACATCGTCACCGCGATCAGCGCGATGCCGTCGGCGATGCAATGATGGATGCGCACGATCAGCACGCTGGCCGGCTTCCCGTCTTCATCGCGGTAGTTCTCGACCAGGTGCATTTTCCAAAGCGGCCGGGATGGATCCAGAGGCTCCACGGCCAGGCGGCCCACCAGGTCCTGCAAGGCGGCTTTCTCCGCACCCCTGGCGACCCTGGGAAGTCTTTCCCGGACCACGTGCTTGTAGATGTCGAAATCGGCGTCCTCAACCCAATTGGCGCCTGTCGCATCCTCGACCACCTTCTGGTGGAAGCGGGGGTACTTCAGCATGCGCTCCTGGATCCGCTGACAGACCACTTCATAGTCCACGCGCGGCTTGAGGATCCAGAAGCCGACGATCATCATCAGGTTGCTGGGGGAGTCCATGCGCAACCATGCCCGGTCCACACGGCTCATGCGCTCGCCATGGAGGCCCATCACGCCGCCGGCCGTTCTTGAAACGTTGTCCTGCATCAATCGCGCGAAGTGCAAGGCCGCGTCAGTGGCCACCGCGCCGACTTGCCTGGCCAATACCCGCAGCGAATCGTCAGTTTCACCGGTCGGACGGGTGGTTTTTCGGCCCTGCGGGGTCTTGACGATACGTGTCACCATGGTATTTTCACCATTCGTTTGAAAAATGCCGCTATTCTCTCCCGGCGGCAGGCCGCAAGGTATGAAAATATGATGCGAGCCATCCGAGACCGATTTCCCCTGACCCAACCACGGAGCACACCATGGCCACCCTGAAAGCCAAATTCGAAGCCGCTGTCGCCAATTCCAAGAACCTGAGCGAGCGCCCCGACAACGCCACCCTGCTTCAGCTGTACGCGCTGTACAAGCAGGGCACTGCAGGCGACAACGAAGACAAGAAGCCCGGCTTCACCGACATGGTCGGGCGCGCCAAGTGGGATGCCTGGAACAAGCTCAAGGGCACGTCCGAGAAGGACGCCATGCAGCAGTACATCGACCTGATCGAATCACTGAGCTGAATCCGCGAGGTGAACGGGTCCCTTGCGGCGACCTTCGCGCGCTGCGCTTGCGCGGTCGGCTCAGGCGTCGGACTTCAAGCGGGCTCGGAAATTTCGATCAGGTTCAGGTCCGGGTCGCGCACATAGACCGACCGGATCTTCTGGGTCGCACCGGTGCGCAGCACCGGGCCTTCGACGATGGGCCAGCCGGCAGTGTTCAGGCGTTCGATCACCTGCGCCAGGGGCAGGCTGGCGATGAAGCACAGGTCGAGCGCGCCCGGCACCGGCAGGTGCGCCTTGGGCTCGAACTCCCGACCGCGCACATGCAGGTTGATCTTCTGGTTGCCGAACTTGAAGGCCTTGCGCTCCACCGGGGGCGTGCCGCCGACAAAACTCTCCAGCGTCATGCCCAGCACGCGGGTGTAGAAGTCGACACAGGCGGCTTCGTCGAAGGTGGTGAGGACGAGGTGGTCGAGGTGATCGATCATGCGTTTTCTCCTGCGAACATGGTGGGAAAAACAAACATCCAACATCCCGTTTCGTGTTGAGGACAGAGCTTGCTCGCTTCGCGTCGCTGCGGTCTGTCCCGCAAAGCCTATTGAATCGGTGCCGGATGCAGGTCCGTGATGCGCCCGGCCTTGGCCACCTGCCCAGGCACCTCGTGCCCGACGATCTCGGGCATTCGGCGCGCCACGGCCAGTAGGCGCGCCAGATCGATGCCCGTGTCAAAACCCATCGCGTCGAGCATGTGGATGGCGTCCTCGCTGCTGATGTTGCCGCTGGCGCCCGGCGCGTACGGGCAGCCGCCCAGACCACCGAGCGAGCCGTCGAAGCGTGTGATGCCGCCCTGCACCGCCGCCAGGACATTGGCCAGCCCCATGCCGCGCGTGTTGTGGAAGTGCAGGGTGAGCTGCAGCGCGGTGAACTCCTGTTGCAGGGCCTCGACCATGCGCGCCACCTGTGCCGGGTGCGCCATGCCGGTGGTGTCGCAGATCGTCAGCCCGCGCACGCCCAGGTCGGCAAAGCGCCGTGCAAAGCCCAGCACGACTTCCTGAGGCACGTCACCCTCCATCGGGCAGCCGAAGCACGTGGACAGAGACACATTGATCGGCGTTCGACCATCGACGACACGGACCACCTCGGCCAGCGCGGCGAAGCTCTTCTCGCGCGGCATGCGCAGGTTGGCCAGGTTGTGCGTCTCGGAGGTGGACATGACGAGGTTCAGCTCGTCCGCCTTCGACTCCAGCGCCCGCTCCGCCCCCCGGAGGTTGGGCACCAGCACGGTGTACTCGACGCCGCGCACGCGCCGGATGCGCCCCATCACCTCCTCGGCGTCGCGCAGCATCGGGATGGCCTTGGGCGAAGTGAACGAGGTCGCTTCGATCTTGGCGTACCCGCACAGGCTGAGCTCGTCGATCAACGCGACCTTGACATCGGTGGGGATGAAGGTGGGCTCGATCTGGAATCCGTCGCGGGTGGCGACTTCGTTGAAATAGATGCGGGTCATGAGGATGTGTCTCTGGAAGCAATACAAGCCTGTTCAGGCGCTGGCCACGATGCCCTGGTCCTTGAGCGACTGGATCTGCGCGGGCGTGAGCCCGATGTCGCGCAGCACGGCGTCGGTATCCTGCCCGATGGCCGGTGCGTTGCGGCGGTGGCCGCCGGGCGTGCGCGAGAGCTTGGGGGTGATACCGGGCACCGCAAGATCGGTGCCGTCGTCCATGTGCACGCGGTCGATCATGCCGCGCGCCTGGTAATGCGGGTCTGCGGCGATGTCGGCCACGGTGTAGATGCGTCCGGCCGGTACGGCGGCGGCGTCCAGCGCCGCCAGCACCTCGTCCACCTTGCGCTGCGCGGCCCAGGTGCCAATCGCCGAATCAATTTCGGCCACCCGCGCCACGCGGCCTGCGTTGTCGGCCAGCGCAGGATCGCGGCCTAGATCTTCCCGACCGATCACCGCCGTCAGCCGCTTGAAGATGCTGTCGCCATTGCCGGCGATCAGCGCGTAGCCGCCGTCGCTGCAGCGGTAGGCATTGCTCGGCGCGATGCCGGGCAGCGCGCTGCCGGCCGGCTCGCGCACGGCGCCGAACGCGCTGTACTCGGGCAGCAGGCTTTCCATGCAGTTGAAGACCGCCTCGTACAGCGCCACGTCGATCACCTGGCCTTGCCCGCTGGTGTGGCGCTCCTGCAGCGCCAGCAGGATGCCGATCACGCCGTGCAGCGCGGCCAGCGTGTCGCCGATGCTCACGCCCACGCGCACCGGCACACGCCCGGGCTCGGCGGTCAGGTGGCGCAGGCCGCTCATGGCCTCGGCCACGACGCCGAAACCGGGCTTGTCGCGGTAGGGGCCGGTCTGTCCGTAGCCGCTGATGCGCAGCATGATCAGGCGCGGGTTGAGTTTCAGCAGTTCGTCCGGCCCGAGCCCCCAGCCTTCCATCGCGCCGGGGCGGAAGTTCTCGATCAGGACATCGGCGTCTGCCGCGAGGCGGCGCACGATGTCCTGCGCAGCCGGGTCTTTCAGGTCCAGCGCCACGGATCGCTTGTTGCGCGCCTGCACTTGCCACCAGACCGAGGTGCCGTCCTTCAGCAGCCGCCACTTGCGCAGCGGGTCGCCCGCGCCCGGGGGTTCAATCTTGACGACGTCGGCGCCAAAGTCCGCCAGTGTCTTGGCCGCAAACGGTCCCGCGATGAGCTGCCCGAGTTCGAGCACTTTGAGGCCGGAAAGCGGCCCGGCTGCGGCGGAGAGGGACGGATCAGCGCGGGTAAGGGGTTGCATGGGGGACAAGTGTGCCGCGCGCCCGCCCAAGCGTCCATTACCGTTTGCGGGGCGGAGGCTTCGCGGTTGGCGAAGGCTCGACCATGAAGCTCACCAGCGAGGCCACGCCAGCATCCTCCAGCCCTGCCGGCGTGGCGACCAGCAAACGCCGTCGTGCCCAGTCATCGGCGAGCGGCCGGGAAGCAAGTTTCATGGCGCGCACGATGGGCAGGGCCGCCGCCGCGGGCAGCACCGCAATGCCCAGACCCGAGGCCACAAGATGGCACACCGCGTCGAAGCTTCGAACCTGCATGCGCAAGCGCAATGGCTTGCCAGCCGCCAGAGCGGTCTGCTGCTGCTTTTGCAGCATGGCGGCGCCGGCATTGAGGCTGATCCAGTCTTCGTCCAGCGCCTCGGCGAACGGCAGCGGCGTGGTGCCAGCGGCCAGCGCATGGTCGCGCGGCAGCACCAGCACCAGTTCGTCGTGGCGAAACACTTGCGTCACCAGGCCCGTCACGTCCGGCCCCTCGACAAACACGCCCAGGTCGGCCCGCCCCTCGCGCAATGTCGCCACCACGGCCTCCGACACCTGCTCTTCCAGGTCCACGCGCAGCTGCGGGTGCAGCGCGGCGTAGCGCGCCAGCAGCGGCGGCAGGAACTGGTTGATGGCTGCGGTGCTGGCACACAGGCGGATGTGGCGGGCAATGCCCTGGCGCAGGTCGGCCAGTTCCGCGTCCATCTGCTCCAGCGACTGCAGCAGCGCGAGCCCGTGCTTGACGAACACGCGACCTGCCGCCGTGGGCAACAGGCCCCGAGCGTGGCGCTCGAACAGCGGACTGCCCAGCGACTCTTCCAGTTCCCGGATGCGGCGGCTGGCGGCTGCCAGTGCCAGGTGGGCCTCGCGCGCGGCGCCGGTCAGGCTGCCGGTCTGCGCGCAGGCCACGGCCAGGCGGACAGACACGAAGTCAAAACGGGCGAGGTTCACCGTGCGACGATGCCAGCGTCAAGGGGAAGCCGCAAAGCATGGCTTCAGGTCTTGGGCTTGCGCGCCGCGGGTTTCTTGGCCAGCAAGGTGTCCAGGTTCTTGACGATCTCGCGCTCGATCTTGTCGCGGAATGCGCCGAGCAGAAATCCCAGCTTCGCGTCGAGCTCAAAGGCGTGCGGACTCACCTTGAGCGTGCCTGACACACCCGAACGTTTGAAGGTCACCTCGTCATGGCTGTGCCCCTCTTCATAAGTACAGTCCATGCCGAACTCGGTCTCGACCTGTTCGGCCCACTTGTACGCGATCTTGCGCGCGCCGGCATGACCGAGGTGGTGGTCACGGTGAATTTTGATGTGTGACAAGACCTGACTCCTTCAATGCGCGACGACGTTCTTCCACTGGCATCGCCGCAAGTTGTTTGACCGCATCATAAAACTGGCGCCATCCCTGCGGCGTAAAACCACCCTCTTTCTCGAACAACCGCTCGAAACCCGGAACCAGTTCATCGTAAGTGGCCTGCGCTGCAAAGCTCGCGTTGTTGGCGCGCGCCACCCACGCGTCAAAGCCCCGATACTGCGCAGGATCACCACCCCAGCTGGCCTTGAGCGCAGCGTAACGGTCGCGAAAGCGCTGCATGACTTCCATTTTCATAGCAATCAAGGACCCATCGACCCTGGGATGGGCCTTGTTTTCCTTGTAGATAGCCTCCAGTTCGCGTCGCGTGGACAGGGTCAGGGCCCGAAAGGCCTTGCGCCGTGCATCAAAGCTCGCATACGCCTCGCGCGCGGCCGGGCTGCCGTGCAGGATCAGCCAGCGCTCGCCACCCAGGCGCTCCACGGTGGTGGCGAAAGACTCGTTGAACATGGTGTCGTCTTTTGCATAGACCACCTGATGTGCCAGTTCGTGAAACACCAGGCGCGCAAGCTCGCCTTCAGGATAGTGGATGAAGGTGCTGACCAGCGGGTCGCCGCCAGCCCAGTTCATCCAGCCCAGGGTCGAATACGCGGGCACCCCGTAGACGCTGGTTTCCAGCCCCTGCTCTTCAAGCGCACGTGCCTCGGCGCGGGCATCGGCCTCGTTGAAATAGCCGCGGTAGCTCACGCACCCGGCCACCGGGAAGCACCACGTCTTCGGTGCGAGGGAGTCCGCGGGGGCTGCCACGACATTCCACACGACCGCAGGACGGCCGAGGTCGGCATAGCGGTGGTAGCTGGGGTTGTCGGGCAGCTGCAATTCGTCGGTCGCAAATGTCCGGATGCGCTGCGCCGACTTCAGCCGTTCGCGCAAGGCCTCGGGTGTTTGGGGTTCCGCCACCCACTCCGCCACGGGGCGTGCCGCGCGCATCAACTCCCAATGGCCGTTGACCGCCTGCCAGTAATAGCCTGCGGTGGAGCAGCCGCCGAGCGAGAGAGCCGCCACCAGAACGGCCCACCTTCCCCAGCCATGCGGGCGGGCTCCCCCCGGTTCAGGGGGTGGACGGGTGCACCTCAGATTCATAAATTGCAGTTCCTTCCCCTCAACAATTCTGCAAGGAAAACCATGAAACATTCGACAGCCCATTTTCTCTCCCTGGCTTCTGTGGCACTGGCCTTGAGTGCGTGCGGCGGTGGGTCCGAAACCGAAGCGACAGGCACCACATCAACCACCCCAACAGCACCGACAACCACATCAACCACACCAACGACCGCAACAGCACCGACAACCACACCAACGACCGCAACAACACCGACGGCCACGGCCACTGCAGCCAGCGGTACCCTGACCCTTTCGGGCGCCACGCCCGCCGCGCAGAACGGCACTGTTGATGTAGGCGCCAGTAACGCACTGGCCATCAATACCGCGCTGACCACGGTCTCGCCTGCCGGCATCGATTACTGTGACATTAAATACACTGCGGACTCTTCTTCCGGTTCGCGTTACGAGATCAAGGTGTATTTCCGCCGAAGCGACCAAAAAGTTCTGAACGCTAGTTTCTTCAAGACCGATTTCACCTGGGGAATCGGCGAAAGTGATCTGGCCAACGGCATCACATCAGGTGTTTCCGTGAACCTGTCCGCACGCAGCATCACGTTCACCAACAAGGTCTTGAATGGATTTTCTGGAACCGATACGGCAACTGTGAATGGCACAGTGACCTTCCCGGCCAACGCCACCGTGGCCGCTTGCGGCGCCTGATCAGGTCTTAGCCACCTCCACCAGGCAGTCGTAAAAAACCGGCCCGCGTCCGAGATCGGTCAGCCGCTGGCTGGTGACTTCGTTGACGTTGGTGCCGCGCAGGCCCAGCTTGCGCCACCAGACGCCCAGACCATTGACCACCCCGGGGCGGGCGCGCGGCGAGATTCTGGCCTTGCAGTGGTAGGCACCACGGGCATTGAAAACGCGCACCACGTCGCCATCGGCGATGCCGCGCGAACGGGCATCGGTGGCATGCATCTCCAGGATCGGCTCGCCCTCGATGTCGCGCAGGCTTTTGACGTTGACGAAAGTGGAATTGAGGAAATTACGCGCCGGCGGCGAGATCATCGCCAGCGGCCAGTCCGCACTGCTGCCAGTGGTTTCGTAGTTTGGCAGGTAATCCGGCAAGCCATCCAGCCCCTGCACGGCCAGGCGTTCGCTGAAAAACTCGCAGCGCCCAGACGGCGTGGGGAAGGCGCCGTTGGCAAAGGGCGCGTCGGGCAGTGGCAATGACGCGAAGCCGTTTTGCAGCAATTCATCAAAAGGTACGGCGTCGCCAAATGCGGTCCGGCAGAGTGTCTCGTCGTCATCGCCAAAGCCGGGGTCCGTGAACCCGAGGCGTTGCGCCAGCGCACGGAAGACGTCAGTGTTGGTCCGGGCCTGCCCGAGCGGGGCGATGGCCGGGCGGTTCAACAGCACATCGGTATGGCCATAGCTGGCGTGAACGTCCCAGTGCTCCAGTTGCGTGGTGGCGGGCAGCAGGTAGTCGGCGAAGTCGGCGGTGTCGGTCTGGAAATGCTCCAGCACGACGGTGAACAGGTCCTCGCGCGCGAAGCCCTGCACCACCTTGCCCGATTCGGGCGCCACCGCCACCGGGTTGCTGTTGTAGACAATCATCGCCTCGACCTTCGGACCAAAGCCCGGCGACGTCTCGCGCAGCAGATCGTCGCCGATCGTCACCATGTTGAGCGTGCGGGGCCGGCGCGCACCCAGCAGGTCGGGCCGCTGCAGCGCCGCACGCTGAATCGGGAAATGACCGGAACTGCTCAGCAAAACGCCGCCGGCACGGTGACGCCAGGCCCCCGTGAGCGCCGGCAGGCAGGCAATGGCACGGGCTGCGTTGCCGCCCCCGCGCACCCGCTGCATGCCGTAGTTCAACCGGATGGCCGCCGGGCGGGTGGTTCCATAGTCGCGTGCCAGATCGGTGATCTGCTGCACGGCAATACCGCAGACCTGCGCGGCGCGCTCTGGCGGCCACTGCAGCGCACGCTCACGCAGCCCAGCCCAGCCCAGCGTGTGTTGCGCGATGTAGTCGTGATCCAGCCAGTCATGCGTGACCAGTTCATTCATCAGCGCCAGCGCCAGGGCCGCATCCGTGCCCGGGCGCAGGGCGATGTGCCCATGGCATTTGTCGGCGGTCTCGGTACGGCGCGGGTCGATGCAGACGACGCGCGCGCCCTCGCGCTTGGCCTGCTGCACATGGCGCCAGAAGTGCAGGTTGCTGGCAATCGAGTTGCTGCCCCAGATGAGGATCAACTTCGATTCGGCAAAGAACTCGACTTTCATGCCGACCTTGCCACCCAGCGTCTGTACCATGGCTTCGGTGCCGGCCGCCGAACAGATGGTGCGCTCCAGCTGCGAGGCGCCGAGCTGGTGAAAAAAGCGCGCCGCCATGCCTTCGCCCTGGACAAGACCCATGGTGCCGGCATAGCTGTAGGGAAGCACCGCCTCCGGGTTGCGGGCGGCAATGGCTCTCAGCCGCCCGGCGATGTCGTCGAGCGCCTCGTCCCAACCCACCGGCTCGAACCGGCCTGCGCCCTTGGGCCCGACGCGCCGCAGCGGTTGCAGCAGGCGCTCGGGATGGTAGGTTCGCTCGGTGTAACGCGACACTTTGGTACACAACGCGCCGTCGGTGTGGCGATGCGCGGGGTTGCCGTGAACGCGAACGGCGCGACCGTTTTCCACCGTGGTGAGCAGCGCGCAGGTGTCCGGGCAGTCGTGCGGGCAGGCGCCGCGCACCACGCTGGCAACCGATGAAATGTGCTCGGGAGTTATCATGAACAGGCCTGCAACAGAAGGCTCATTCTTTCACAACAACGCGTTCACGCGGGGACTTGCCCGCATTGACCTGGTAACTCATCATGCCCTTCGCCCCGCTCAGCCGCCGCCAGTTTTCCATCGCCACCGGCGCCGCGTTGGTCGCGGGCTTTCACCCTGCCCATGCGCAGGACGACCGGATCGTTCTCGGCCAGTCGGCGGCCTTCACAGGGCCCGCCGCGCAACTGGGCATCCAGTTCCACGCCGGGGCCAAGCTGTACTTCGACCAGCTCAACGCTCAGGGCGGCGTGGGCCGGCGAAACATCGAAATTCGCCAGCTCGACGATGGCTACGAGCCCGACCGCTGCGCCGCCAATACGAAAAAGCTCATCGACGAGGATGTCTTCGCCTTGTTTGGCTACATTGGCACGCCCACCAGTGTGGTCGCATTGCCACTGGCCACCAAGGCACGCATGCCCTTCTTCGCGCCTTTCACCGGCGCCATGGCCCTGCGTGACCCGTTCAGCAAGACCACGTTTCACGTTCGCGCCTCGTACAACGACGAAACGGCCCTGATCGTCAAGCAGCTGACCAACCTGGGCCTGAAGAAGATCGCCGTCTTCTACCAGAACGATGCCTATGGCAAGGCCGGGCTCGATGGCGTGACCTTGGCGCTGGCCGCACAGAACCTCAAGCCCGTGGCGTTGGCCACGGTCGAACGTAATTCAGTGGATGTGGGCGCGGCCGTCACGGCCATCACCGCAGCCGGACCCGACGCCGTGGTGCAGATCAGCGCCTACAAATCGTGCGCGGCTTTCATCCGTGCCGCGCGAAAGGCCGGCTATGGCGGCACCTACTACAACGTGTCATTCGTGGGCACCCAGGCGCTGGCCGACGAACTCGGCAAGGACGGCGCGGGCGTGGTGGTCTCGCAGGTGGTGCCCTCGCCCTACAACGCGGCGCGGCCGATCGCGCGCGAGTTCGTCGATGCGGCCAAGAAGGCCGGCAACGTGCAGCCGAACTTCTCCAGCATGGAGGGCTACCTGGCCGCCAAGGTCTTTGCCGAAGGGCTGCGCCGCGGCAGCAAGCCCAACCGGGAGTCGCTCATCAGCGGCCTGGAATCGATCAACGATCAGTCGTTCGGTGGCTTTGCAGTGACTTTCTCGCCGACCAACCATGTGGCTTCGAAATTTGTCGAGCTCTCCATGTTGACCGGTGACGGCCGCGTGCGCACCTGACGGGCAGCACGGGCACCCGATTGGCCCTCGCCGCTAGAACAAACAACTCGCTCGCCAGTCAGGCGATGGCACGGCTGGCCGCCAGACCCTGCATGAAAGCCTCGCAGCGCGCCAGCTGATCCAGGCTCACGTACTCGTCCGGCTGGTGGGCCTGGACGATGTGGCCCGGCCCGCAGACCACGGTGGGAATCCCGGCGTTCTTGAACAGCCCGGCCTCGGTGCCGAAGGCGACCAACGTCGTGCCCGTTTCACCGCTCAGGCGCTGCGCCAGCCGCGTGACCGCATCGCCGGCCGAGCCCAGGAAGCTGGGCACCTCGCAGATCGTCTCGAAGCTGAAGCCCGCCTCAGGGGCGACCTTGCGCATCGCCGGCTCCAGCGCACGGGCCTGATCCAGCACCGCCTGCTGCATGGCCCGCACGTCGGCGGTGGGCAGGTCGCGGAATTCGTAACGAAACTCGGCGTCCCGCGGCACCACGTTGTCGGCGATGCCACCGCTGAACTGGCCCACGCTGGCGGTGGAAAACGGCACGTCAAAGCCTTCATAGCGCGGCTCGCTGCGCTCGAAGCCCTCGGCCATGTCACGGATCTTGCCGATCACGCGGGCCGCCATCTCGATGGCGTTGACCGACTGCGGCGTGAGCGACGAATGGGCCTCCTTGCCGCGCACGCAGCACTTGTAGCGGTACACGCCCTTGTGCGCGATGGCCGGCACCATGCCGGTGGGCTCGCCGATGATGCAGGCCAGCGGGCGGATGCCGGCGTCGCGCAGGTCGGCAATCAGTTCGCGCACGCCGTAGCAGCCGACCTCCTCGTCGTAGCTGAACGCGAAGTGGATGGCAAACGGCGCCGGGCTTTCCAGGAAGGCCTGCGCGCTGGCCAGCGCCAGGGCGATGAAGCTCTTCATGTCGGCGGAGCCGCGCCCGTAGAGGCGCCCGTCGCGCACCGTGGCCGACAGCGGATCCACCGTCCAGGCCTGGCCGTCCCAGGGCACGGTGTCGGTGTGGCCCGAGAGGATGACGCCAGCCGGCTTGCCTTCACCCAGCGTGGCGAACAGGTTGGCCTTGGTCCTGTCGGCGTTCCAGGTCAAGCGGCTTTTCACGCCGACACTTTGCAACGCGTCCCTGACGAAATGGATCAACTCCAGGTTGGAGTTGGCGCTGACCGTGTTCATCTGAACCAGGGTGCGGGCGAGCTCGAGGGCGCGTGGAGAGATCATGCCGGGATTCTAGGGAATTCCCTGTGACGCGCAGGCGGCATGCACACCGGTCGCAGTCTGGCTAGACTGTGGTCATGAAAATCATCGACTCCCTGGTAACCGAAGCGGCCGGTATCGCCGCCCTTCGCCGTGATATTCACGCGCACCCTGAACTCTGCTTCGAGGAACAGCGTACTGCCGACCTGGTGGCGCTCAAGCTCACCGAATGGGGCATTCCCATTCACCGTGGCATGGGGACGACCGGTGTGGTCGGCATCGTGAAAAACGGCACCAGCGGACGCGCCCTGGGCCTGCGCGCCGACATGGACGCCCTGCCGATGCAGGAGTTCAACACCTTTTCTCACGCCAGCCGGCATGCCGGCAAGATGCACGCCTGCGGCCATGACGGGCACACCGCCATGCTGCTGGCCGCCGCGCAACATTTCGCCCGGAACCGCAACTTCGACGGCACGGTCTACCTGATCTTCCAGCCGGCTGAAGAGGGCGGTGGCGGGGCACGCGAGATGATCAAGGATGGATTGTTCGAGGAATTCCCGATGGAGGCCGTCTTCGGCATGCACAACTGGCCGGGCGAACAGATCGGCCGGTTTGCGGTGAGTGCCGGGCCGGTGATGGCATCCTCCAACGAGTTCAAGATCACCATCCGCGGCAAGGGCAGCCATGCCGCGCTGCCGCACAACGGCATCGACCCGGTGCCGATCGCCTGCCAGATGGTGCAGGGCTTCCAGACCATCATCAGCCGCAACAAGAAGCCGATCGACGCGGGCGTGATCTCGGTCACCATGATCCATGCCGGCGAGGCCACCAACGTGGTGCCCGACAGCTGCGAACTTCAGGGCACCGTGCGCACCTTCAGCATCGAGGTGCTGGACCTGATCGAGAGCCGCATGAAGCAGATTGCGGAGCACACCTGCGCCGCTTTCGACGCGTGCTGCGAGTTCGAGTTCGTGCGCAACTACCCGCCGACCATCAACTCCGCGCCCGAGGCCGAGTTCGCCCGCCAGGTGATGGCCGACATCGTCGGCGCCACCAACGTGGCGGTGCAGGAGCCGACCATGGGCGCCGAAGACTTCGCCTACATGCTGCAGGCCAAGCCTGGCGCCTACTGCTTCATCGCCAACGGTGACGGCAGCCACCGCGAGATGGGACACGGCGCCGGCCCCTGCATGCTGCACAACCCCAGCTACGACTTCAACGACGACCTGATCCCCCTGGGCGCCACCTACTGGGTGCGCCTGGCCGAGCAGTGGCTGGCTTCGCCGCGGCCTCACCACAGCGAGGGTGCCGCATGATCCCCATCCCCGCAGCCTTCTCGGCCAGCTACGCCGAGGCGCGGGTCAAGTTCCTGGAGGCCGCCGCATCCCTGGGGCTGCGCATTCACTCCCACCTGCATCCGCTGAAAGGGCGCGACGGCGAAGCGCTGGCGATGGATACGGCGCGCGACGGCTCCGCCGACGCTGACAAGCTGCTGATCGTCAGCAGTGCCTGCCATGGTGTGGAGGGTTATTGCGGCAGCGGCGTGCAGGTGGCGGCCCTGCACGATGCCGAGTGGCGGGAAAAGGCCCGCGCACAGGGCGTGGCCGTTCTCTACATCCATGCGCTCAACCCCTACGGTTTCTCGCACATCCGGCGCGTGACCCAGGAAAACGTGGACCTGAACCGCAATTTCCACGACTTCTCGCAAGCCTTGCCGGTCAACACCGCGTACCGTGAAGTGCAACCGCTGCTGCTGCCCGAGCAGTGGCCGCCGACTGCTGAAAACGAGGCCGCGACCGGCGACTTCATCGCCACGCGCGGCATGCCCGCGTTCCAGGCTGCGGTTTCCGGGGGCCAGCACGAATTTCCCGACGGCATGTTCTTTGGCGGCATCGCGCCCACCTGGAGCAACCAGACCGTGCGCACCGTGCTGCGCCAGCATGCGCCGGGCGTGAAGCGCCTGGCCTGGATCGACCTGCACACCGGCCTGGGCCCCAGCGGCCACGGCGAGCGGATCTTTGCGGGTCGGGAAGATGCCGCCACGCTGGCCCGCGCCCGCGCCTGGTGGGGCGATCAGGTCACCTCGATGTACGACGGATCATCGACCTCCGCACGCCTGACCGGCATGATGTGCCTGGCCGCCTATGACGAATTCCCGCAGGCCGAATACACCGCCATCGCCATGGAATACGGCACCCAGCCCATGACCGAGGTGATGCACGCCCTGCGCGGCGAACACTGGCTGCACCTGCACCCCGAGGCGCCGCCGGAACTGGCCGGGCAGATCAGGCAGGCCATGATGGATGCGTTCTACACCGATACCGATGCCTGGAAAGGCCAGATCGTCAGCCAGGCGCGGCAGGCGATGTTCCAGGCGGTGGACGGATTGAATTCCTGACTTTCTGGGCTGATTCCAGCGTCAAAAAAATACCCGGCATCAATCCGAGCTCTGCTGCAGCGCCCACATGGATGCGTACCGTCCCTGCGCCGCCAGCAACTCGGCGTGTGTACCGCGCTCGATAATGCGCCCGGCCTCCATCACCAGGATCTCGTGCGCGTCCACCACCGTGGACAGCCGGTGTGCGATCACCAGCGTGGTCTTGTTCCGGGCCACGCTCTGCAGTTCGGCCTGGATGGCGCGCTCGTTGGCCGAGTCCAGCGCGGAGGTGGCTTCATCGAAGATCAGGATCGGCGGGTTCTTCAGCAGGGTGCGCGCGATGGCCACGCGCTGCTTCTCGCCGCCCGACAGCTTCAGCCCGCGCTCGCCGACGATCGCCTCGTAGCCCTTGGGCGTGGAGACGATGAAGTCGTGGATGTGGGCGGCGCGCGCGGCGGCCTCGACCTCGGCGCGGCTGGCGCCGGGGCGGCCATAGGCAATGTTGTACTCGACCGTGTCGTTGAACAGCACCGTGTCCTGCGGCACGATGCCGATCGCCTGGCGCACGCTGGCCTGGGTCACGGCCCGGATATCCTGCCCGGCGATCGATATCTGTCCCTGCTGGGCGTCATAGAAACGAAACAGCAGCCGCGCCAGCGTCGATTTGCCCGAACCGGACGGACCCACCACGGCCACGGTCTTGCCGGCGGGAATCTCGAAGCTGATGTCGTGCAGGATGGGACGGGCCGCGTCATAGGCGAAGTTCACACGCTCGAAGCGAACCGCCGCGTCCACCGCGCCATCGTCCCGTCCATCGATCGCCGGCAGGTGCCGGATGGTCAGCGGCAGCGCATCAGGTGCATCGGCCACCTCGCGCTCCTTCTCCATCAGGGTGAACATCTTGTCCAGGTCGGTCAGGCTCTGCTTGATCTCCCGGTAGATCACGCCGAGGAAGTTCAGCGGGATGTAGAGCTGGATCATGAAGGCGTTGACCATCACCAGGTCGCCCAGCGTCATGCGCCCTTCCACCACGCCCTGGGTGGCGCGCCAGAGCATGGCCACCAGACCCACGGCAATGATGAGTTGCTGACCGATGTTGAGCATCGACAGCGTGGTCTGGCTTTTCAGGCGCGCCTGGCGCACGCGCTCCAGACTCTGGTCGTAGCGCCGCGCCTCGAAGCCTTCGTTGTTGAAGTACTTGACGGTTTCGTAGTTCAGCAGCGAGTCCACCGCCTTGGTGTGTGCCGCCGAATCGAACTCGTTGGCCTGGCGGCGGAACTGGGTGCGCCACTCGGTCACCAGCACGGTGAAGGTGATGTAGAGCGCCAGTGCCGCCAGCGTGATCCAGGCGAACCAGACGTCGAACTTGACCGCCAGAATGCTCAGCACCAGCGCCACCTCGATCAGCGTCGGGATGATGGAAAACAACGAGAACGAGATCAGCGACTCGATGCCGCGCACGCCGCGCTCGATGTCGCGCGTCATGCCGCCGGTCTGGCGCTCCAGGTGAAAGCGAAGGCTTAAAGCGTGCAGGTGCTGAAAGGTCTCCAGGGCGATGGAGCGCGCCGCGCCCTGCGTGGCCTTGGAGAACACCAGTTCGCGCAACTCGGTGAACAGTGTGGTCGACAAGCGCAGCGCCCCGTAGGCAACCAGCAGACCCACCGGCACCACCAGAATCGCGGCCGTCACCGGATTGACGGCGGGCGTCAAGGCATCCACCAGGTTCTTCAGCAGCAGCGGCACGCCCACGTTGGCCAGCTTGGCGCCGACCATGAAGACCAGCGCGAAGATGACGCGCCACTTGTAGCGCCACAGGTAGGGGAACAGGCGGCGCAGCGTGCCCCAGTCGGAACGCGGCGCGCCGGACGGCGCGGGTGAAGAGGAACTGAGCTCGAGGCGGCCACGCATGGGAGACAATCTGTAGGAATGGGGTGGGCAGAGCCGGGGCGCATCAAATGAAAGCGGTCCGGACCACTCAGTATCAACGGTTTCAGATTGTGCCCATGTCCAACGCTTCACGCCCCGCCGCCTCGTCCGCCATCCCCTCCAATCCGGCCCGGGTGATCGCGCCCCGCGTGCCACTGCCCACCGACAAGGAACTGGTGCTCAAGGTCGTCCCGATGCCGGCCGACTGCAACGCCAACGGCGACATCTTCGGCGGCTGGGTCATGGCGCAGGTCGACATTGCCGGCTCCATCGTGCCAGCGCGCTACGTGCGCGGGCGCATGGCCACGGTGGCGGTCAACGAGTTCATCTTCAAACAGCCGGTGCGCGTGGGCGACATCCTGTCATTCTTCGGCGGCGTCACCCGCATCGGCCGCACCTCGATCACGGTGCAGGTCGAGGTCTACGCCGAGCGTTACGACACGCAAGGCCACTACATCAAGGTGACCGAGGCTTCACTGACCTATGTGGCCATTGATGACCAGGGGCGGCCGCGGCCGATCGAGCGGCCCGAAGTCTGAGGGAAGGCGCCGGCGCAGGTTTCACCGGGATGGGGACGTTGGCCGCCATGCCTACCCCCGGCGACCCCGAATGCACCGTTTTCCATAGCAGACAATGACCATTGAACGCTGGGGAAAGGCCTATTCGACTCAGAATTTCCCGTGCCGCCCCTCGCCAGACGAAAATCGGGCCGCGCCGGCCAGCGCATCGTCCAGGCAGGCCCGCCCGGCGCCCCACTCCTGCTGCAGCGCCTCGACCAGCGGCAGGCCTGCCTGCCGGTAGGCGCTCAGGCGGTCGGCGTTCATCGTGGCCTGCGGAAAGCCGGCCAGCTGCCGCGCCAACGTAATCGCGGCGTCCCGCGCCCCGCCCGGTGGCGCGACACGGTTGCACAGGCCCATGCGCAAGGCTTCTTCGGCCTGCACCTTGCGCCCGGTCAGGATCAGGTCCATCGCGTGCCCCAGGCCGATCAGCCGTGGCAGGCGCACCGTGCCGCCGTCGATCAGCGGCACGCCGAAGCGCCTGCAATAGACGCCGAAATAGGCGTCCGCCTCCATCACCCGCAGGTCGCACCACAACGCCAGCTCCATACCGCCGGCGACCGCCGCGCCGCTGACGGCGGCAATCACCGGCTTGGACAGCAGCAGGCGCGACGGCCCCATAGGGCCCAACGGGCGCTGCGCATCAGGCGCCCATTCGAGGTGCGTCAGGGCGTTGCCCTGGACACCCGCCGCGTGCAGCCGCGCGCCCGCCTGCAGGTCCCAGCCGGCGCAGAAATGGCCATGCGACCCATGGAAAACAGCCACACGACTTGCAGGGTCATCGTCAAAAGCCAGAAAAGCCGCATGCAGCGCGCGCGCCGTTTCAGCGTCCACGGCGTTGCGCACCTCGGGGCGGTTCAGGGTGACGACGGTGATGCCGTCGCGGGTCTCGGTGGTGACGCAGGGGTTCATGGCGCAATCACACCTGAGCCGACGGCGACAGGCCATGGGGAACACCCTGAGGACAGCCGCGCGCCAAGCCGGTATAACCGCGCAACGCTTCAGGAGGCACAGTGCAGTTTTTTCAGTTGGTCATCAGCGGCATTGCCATAGGATGCATCTACGGCCTGATTGCGCTGGGCTTCGTGCTGATCTACAAGGCCACCGAGACCGTAAGCTTTGCCCAGGGCGATCTGATGATGCTCGGCGCGTTCGGCGGTCTGGCCGCCATGACCCTGCTGGGCTTTCCGTTCTGGGCGTCAGTGCTGGCCGCGATCGCCGCCATGGCCATCTTCGGCGTGCTGCTCGAGCGCATCGTGATCCGGCCGATCCTGGGCCAGCCGGCGTTTTCAATTGTCATGCTGACCATCGGCATCGCCTATGTGGCGCGCGGGTTGATCACCATGATCCCCAACATCGGCACCGATACCCACACCTTGCCGGTGCCCTACAAGGACCAGATCTGGAAGCTGGGCGCGCTGGTGCTCAACGTCGAGCAGATGGTGGTGATCGCCGCCACCGCCGTGCTGTGCGCCGGGCTGTTCGCGATGTTCAAGTACAGCAAGCTCGGCATGGCGATGCAGGCCTCGTCACAGAACCAGCTCGCGGCCTATTACATGGGCATCCCGGTCAAGACGCTCAACGGCCTGGTCTGGGGCCTGGCCGCGGCCGTGGCCGCCATCGCCGGCCTGCTGTTGGCGCCCATCACCTTCGTGCACGCCAACATGGGTTTCATCGGCCTGAAGGCCTTTCCCGCGGCGGTGGTTGGCGGCTTCACCAGCCTGCCCGGCGCGATTGTCGGCGGACTCATCATCGGCATCGTGGAATCGCTCGCGGGCTTCTACCTGCCCAACGGCTTCAAGGACACGGCACCCTACGTGGTGGTGCTGATCATGCTGATGGTCAAGCCCAACGGCCTGTTCGGCGAAAAACTCAGGAAAAAAGTCTAAAACCTTGTGGGTCAGACCACTCGCGCAGCGATGTGCTCTGACCCCAACCGATCAATATGAGATTCATTTTCAAAACCAGTTACGCGCAGGACATCAAGCTCGCCAAACACGGCGGTCATGTCTTCTGGTACAGCGCGCTGGCGCTGCTGCTGGTGGCGGCCCCCTGGCTTTTTGCCGAGTACTGGCTGGCCCAGATGACATTCATCCTGATCTACGCCATCGTGGGCCTCGGGCTGATGCTGCTGGCCGGCTTCACCGGGCAGTTCTCCCTGGGCCACGCGGCCTTCCTCGGCGTGGGTGCCTACACCCAGGCGGTGATGACCAACGCTGGCGTGCCGTTCCCGCTGGCCCTGGTCTGCGCCGCCGGCCTGTCGGCGGCCGTGGGCGTGGTCGTCGGTCTGCCGGCACTGCGCGTCAAGGGCATCTACCTGGGCATGGCCACGCTGGCCTTCGGCTTCATCGTCGAGGAAGTGCTGGCGCGCTGGGAATCGGTGACCGGCGGCAACGCCGGCATCCACATCAAGGCGCCCGACCTCTTCGGCTGGAAAGTGGACAGCGGCGAAGGCTTCTATTACCTGTGCTTGTTCATCGCGGTGCTCGCCACACTGGGCATCCTGAACCTGCTGCGCTCGTCCACCGGGCGCGCCTTCGTCGCCATCCGCGACTCGGAAATTTCGGCGCAGAGCATGGGCATCAACCTGGCACGCTACAAGACCCTGTCGTTCGCGCTGTCAGCCGCGCTCGCCGGCGTCGGCGGGGCGCTCTATGCCCACAAGCTGCAATTCATCTCACCTGACCAGTTCAACATCATCCAGTCGATCGACCTGCTGCTGATGGTGGTGATCGGCGGGCTGGGTTCGGTGCACGGGGCCTTCCTGGGCGCGATCTTCCTGATCACGATGCCGCAGGTGATTTCCCTGACCAAGGACTACCTGCCCGCCGCGGTCGGCCAGGCGCCCGGCCTGCAGGCCGTGGTCTATGGCGTCGTGCTGGTGGCTTTCGTGCTGTTCGAGCCGATGGGCCTGTACGGCCGCTGGCTCAAGGTGCGCGCCTGGATCCAGTTGTTCCCCTTCTACCGGCAGGGCATGTTCAAGCGGCAGAAATCCTTCCAGAAATCCGATAGGCTGAAATGACAGAAATTCTTCTCTCAGCCCAGAACCTCAGCGTGCGCTTCGGCGGCGTGCTGGCGGTCAACAACGTGAGCTTCGACGTGAAGCCCGGCGAGGTGTTCACGCTGATCGGGCCCAACGGCGCCGGCAAGACCACGGTGTTCAACCTGATCAGCCGCATCTACACCCCCACCGCCGGCGAGATCACTTACCTCGGACCGCAGGGCACGCTCAAGCTGACCGAACAGCCGCCGCACGCGATTGCCTCCCTCGGCATTGCGCGCACCTTCCAGAACATCGAACTGTTCGAGCACGCCACGGTGCTGCACAACCTGCTGATCGGGCGCCACACGCACCGCAAGACTGGCTTCTGGAGCGAGGTGTTCTTCACGCCCGCTACGCGCGCCGCCGAGATGGAGGCCCGCGAAAAGGCCGAACGCGTCATCGACTTCCTCGACCTTCAACACCACCGCGATTCGCTGGTGGCCGGCCTGCCGTACGGCGTACGCAAGGTCGTGGAGATGGGCCGGGCGCTTTGCACTGAGCCGAAACTGCTGTTGCTCGACGAGCCTTCATCCGGCCTGAACGTGGAGGAAACCGATGACATGGCCTTCTGGATTGCCGACATCAAGAATGTCCTTGGCATCACCGTGCTGATGGTGGAACATGACATGACGCTGGTCTCCAAGGTGTCGGACCGCGTGCTGGCCATGAACCAGGGCGAGGTGCTGGCCATGGGCACACCGCGCGAGGTGCAGAACGACCCGGGCGTGATCGAGGCCTACCTGGGCTCCATCGACGACGTGTCCTCGCTGCGGAGGCCTGCATGAGCACCACGCCCGCCACAACGCCCGCCACCCTGCCCGCCGAAGACGCGCCGGTGCTGAAATTGCTCAACGTCGAGAGCGCCTACGGACCGATCAAGGCGATCCGTGGCGTGAGCCTCAAGGTGCGCCGCGGTGAAGTGGCCACGGTACTGGGCTCCAACGGCGCCGGCAAGACCACCATCCTCAAGACCATCTCGGGCATCATCGACCCGCGCAAGGGCTCGATCGAGTTCAAGGGCCAGGACATCACCGCGCGGGACCCGGCCTTCATCGTGCAGCAGGGTCTGTCCCATGTGCCCGAGGGCCGCGAGGTGTTCGCCCTGCTCAGCGTGCACGACAACCTGCTGATGGGCGCCTACACCCGCAAGGACCGTGACGGCGTGGCGCGCGACATGGAGGCAGTCTATGGCTACTTTCCCATCCTGAAGGAGCGCAGTGCGCAAGATGCCGGCCTGCTCTCTGGCGGCCAGCAGCAGATGCTGTCGATCTCGCGTGCGCTGATGGCCAACCCCGACCTGATGCTGCTTGACGAGCCCAGTCTGGGCCTGAGCCCGAAGCTGACCAAGGAGATCTTCGAGATCGTGGTGCGCATCAACCGCGAGCGCGGCACCACTATCCTCCTGGTCGAGCAGAACGCCAACATGGCGCTCAACGCGTCGGACTACGGCTATGTGCTGGAAAACGGCCGCATCGTCATGGAAGACACCTGCGC